>Ga0316195_10000143_pt1 | contig 23663 bp, 16 predicted proteins | sample Phised1_MG_FD_204937 | JGI IMG/M metagenome (GOLD analysis project Ga0316195, IMG submission 204937) | Coastal sediment microbial communities from Maine, United States - Phippsburg sediment 1 | ecosystem: Environmental > Aquatic > Marine > Coastal > Sediment | place: USA: Maine | collected...
ATTTCTTGCATCGAAAACTGACCCGTCTGCTGTCTCCCAGATCTTTGAAATGGCTGCTATCCGCTTTGTTTGATGCGGGTCATTTCCAGATTACAAAAACCGGGTCAATCCATCGTGCAAATCAACATTCCATGACCGCACCAAGCTCGTCACTCGCTGCGGCCGCATCTGCCTCGGAAGGCGCAAGATCAACCTCAGTTCCGTGTTCGCTGGACAACTGGTGGGCATCCGCGAGGTCGACAACGACATCTGGCAGGTCAGCTTCCTAGAGTATGAGCTGGGATACTTCGATAAAGAGAGGGACCGGGTGGAACCCGGCCCCTCGCCGTTCGCTCCGGACAAAGTGTTAACTATGTGTCCGGAATAAGGTGTAAACCATGTGACCGGTCTAGACCTGAAAAAATTGGCGCGCCCGACAGGATGGGCCTTCGGCCTGTCCTCGCTGCGCTCGTCGGTGCGAACCTGTGACCCCTGCCTTCGGAGGGCAACCCAGATAGACGGTGGTAATCGGGGTATGTCGGTAATGGTGGGCCTTCCAACTCAGAAGCCCCGTCATTCTTACGTTTGCAGAATAGTACAGAGTCACATCACCGACAACGATTAACACCGAATTCGACAGATTTCGTCGGGCACCTGTCAATTTTGGTCACAGATCTATGCCTCATCGGCATAGATTCTCGAAACAGATGGCAATCTGTCTTGAAACGATAAGGATGGCCTTGCACCGACTATGCGAGAACCGACTTTGACTCCAGCTTGATCGGCTGTCTGTCTATGGAAAAGAAAGACATGGGGACCGATGTATCGAATTCTCCTCTGCTTCCGGTAATTCCACGCGCGACCATCGAGCCAATTGCCGGCGCAAGTTTGAACCCGTGCCCGCTGAACCCGTTTGCAACCCAGAAACCATCCACTGCGGTGGGGCCTACTATTGGATGCACGTCGTCTCTGTTTGTGGTGTATAGCCCGCAGTAGCCGAGCACCTTGCCGCGCTGTGGAAGCGCAGGCAGCCTGTGGTGAAGGACATGAAGCTTGATAAGGCGGAAGTCTTCATCGGCATCGCGATCAAATTCGTCCGGATTCGCGACGACCTCGCGCTCGTCCGCTTCGAGAACTGAGCTAATGATTAACTGCTGCCCGCGATTCTGAGTACGAAAATAGATGCCTCCCTCCATATCTACCGTCACGGGTATATCACCGTGCAACTCAGGAGGCCGGTCTCGATAAAGCACCTGGATACGCGTCGGCTTTAAATCCCATTTCACTTCAAGACCTGCGGCCTCATATAACTTCTGGCACCACGGGCCCGCCGCATTGATCAGTAAAGGTGTCGCAATCGACTCACCATTGCCCAGCTGTACGGTGCTGATTCGGCCGCCGTGCTTTTGGATGGCGACGACTTCCGTTCGGAAGCAGATCTCGACCCCATTGGCTCGACAAGCGTCCACGAGGTCCTGCATAGCTCCCATGGGATCCATGTATCCTCCGTCCAATTCAAGGAGATGGCGGCCGCCGTCGTAACATTCGTGTGGTTCGCCGGTCTCGACATCTGGCGCTATTGTGCAAGCGCTGAGGGACGGGAATCTCTCATTGAGATCTTGGTCATCGAGTACCGCCGAGGCTATACCAGAGCGTTCTAGACGTGCGTGCTCATCGTCGGCCCAGGTGGTGTTGCTGCCGGGCATCCAGAGAATACCGTCCGCCTGAAATGCTGCCTGCGGCCGACTGAGTGCAGTGTACTCTTGCCAGTTCTTATAGGCGCTGATGCCATCCCTCGCCAATGCCAGCATCTCGTCCATCGAGTAGCGATAGCGACAAATTGCCGACGATGCGCCTGTTGAACCCTCGCCAATGCCAGCGCCCTTCTCGAGCACTGCAATTTTCAGGTCGCAACGCTTCGCTAGTTCCCAAGCGATGCTCAGACCGATAATGCCGGCCCCAACAATGACGACGTCGAAACTCCTTGCACTCATGTTCGTTGCCTCAATCCTCTCTCCTGCCCAGTCCTTCGCGCGCCGGCGAAAGTGCCGCCAAGTCCAGCCCCTCCGATACAATGTCGGTCGGTATTTCCTCTCCAAGTATGAGGCTCGCGCACAGCCGGCCAAATGCAGGAGCCGATTGAATGCCGTACCCGCCTACCGCTGCGGCCCAGAAGAAAGCGGGCTGTTGGTCGTCGAAGCCGCAAACTGGTTCCCCATCGGCAACAAATGAACGAAGCCCTGCCCATGTGCTTTTCGGCCTCAAGATGGTCAGGGTCGTTGCCTCCTCGATTCGATACACGCCGGTGGCAACATCGATATCTTCGGCTACGACATCATGAGGTGTAACCAGATCGGCATTCGCCGGGGAGCCAAGCAACAGGCCGGCGTCCGGCTTGAAATACCAGCTCTCATCAATTGCTACGACCGCAGGCCATTCTTTGCAAGACACATCGTCGGGTGGTTCGAAGAGAAATGCGGATCTACGACGCGGCTCGATGCCGATTGGTGCCACACCCGCGAGCACGGCAACCTTGTCGACCCATGCACCCGAAGCGTTCACGACGATCGGTACATCAATGCTCTCCCCATTCTCCAGAGTGATCGTCCATACGTTATCCAGCCTGGTGAGACCGACAACCTTCGCACTTTTCCGGAGCTCTGCACCAGCGGATCGCGCGCTCTTGAGAAGACCCTGTAACAACAGGTCTACGTCAATCTCGAACGCGTGGCTGTCGCAGACAGCTGACGCAGCCGCTTCTTCTCGGAGTACTGGAACAATGTCTCGTGCTGCCGCCGAATCTAGCAATCTTGCATGTAATCGCTCCGCCGTTAGCTGTGCATGCAGCTGCGCTACCTCATCTTGCTGCTCCGAGGTACCTACGAACAAGGCGCCTCGTGGAGCAAGAATCGGGTCTGAGAAGATGTCGGCCGGAGCCGCCTCGAAGAACTCCCAGCTTGCGCGCGTCAACGCTCGTATTGAAGGTGGCCCATAGGACGGCGCATACAGGGCTGCGGACCGTCCCGTCGAGTGATATCCCGGCGAAGCTTCTGCCTCGAGAAGCAGCACACGACAATACGCTGCAAGAGAATGCGCAATGCTCGCACCGACAATACCGCAGCCGATAATTGCAACATCGAACGAGCGTGCATCGTTCTTCATGAGGATTGTTCCAAGACTGCATCGCCGAGTTTCGCGAACAGGTTCCTCAAGAGCTTCTCATCGTTCGTCTGCGCCTGGTTGATGCTGACGCTGATGCTCAGGTCGGTTGCCGGACACCAGGCTACGCCGCAACCCCAGAATCCCAGGTGCCCCCAACCCATTGTGCGTCCCATGGGAATGACCATACCGAGATAGGAATGGATGTGGCTATCCAACTGCCGATCAGCCCTTGGAACGATGAGGGCACCGGCCAGCGTGTTTGCGTGGCGAAATAATCGGCCAGAAAAAAGCGCGCGATCGAAAATCGTGAGATCAGATAGTGTCGATACCAGCCCGCCGCCGCCGTACAGATCCAGTGATGCATGAAAGCCCCTCGCATCAATCTCACCAATGTACTGGCGGACACGGTTGGGTGCCTTCGAGGGCTCTTCTTCCTCCAGTTCCCAGTAGGTGTCGGTCAAACCAAGGTCTGCGAAACCCAGTGATTCTCGAATAATCGCCGAGAGTCTATCGTCTTTGAGCCTCTCAATTGCCTCTCCCAATACAACGTACCCTGTGTCCGAGTATTGAAATTCCTCGCCCGGATGGAAGAGTGGCGGCCCTAGAGACATCGCCAATTCGATTTGATCGGAGCGCGACCAGCGTCGCTGAGGTCCTGCAAGAACGGCCGTTAGATACTCATCCGACGACGCATGATCCTGCATACCGCTGGTGTGGGAGAGCAAATGAGCAACCGTGATTCGAGCCGGGTCATACCCGCCTTCCCTCAACGTCCCGAGAGTGTCATTCGACAGCAAGGATTCAATCGTCTGCTGGAGTGATACGCGGCCCTCCTCCTGCAAGCGAAAGACTGCGGCGGACACGAACAGCTTCGTTACGCTCGCGATGCGAAGTGGCCGATCTGCCGACTGAGGTGTAAGGCCCTCCCGATCGTCGAATCCAGATACCCCGTTCCATCTGAGCTCATGTCGAGGAAATTCCACACGCGCCATAACTCCAGCTACATTTGGCTCAGCCGCCACCGCACGATCGATCGTGGTTTGAAGCCGTCCAATAACAGAAGGTTCAGTCAAGGTCGTTCCCAGCGCGGGCCAGCTCAGACAACTTAGACTTGTCGACTTTTCCGACTGGGAGAAGCGGCAAGTCTTCACAAACAACGAATCGCTTAGGCACTTTGTAACGTGCCAGCGAATTGCGGCAATGCTTCTCAAGCTGGTCACTAGTCACGGCTCTTGAATCGGCTTGTACGAACGCAACTCCGACTTCCTGCCAGAGCTCATCAGGGGTGCTGACTACAGCGCATAACTCCACTTCCGGCATCGTCTCGATTACGGTCTCAATCTCGCGCGGGTACACGTTGTAGCCACCGGACTTGAACATCTCTTGTGTCCGTCCGAGCAGCCGTAGATTGCCACCTGAATCGATCGCACCGAGGTCGCCCGTGCGTAGCCAGCCGTCTTTCGTCATTGCGTCGCGCGTAGCACTCGGATTATTCAGATAACCGTGAAACAGATGCCCTCCCCTGATCCGCACCTCGCCGCATTCATCATGGGCGAGCACATTACCCTCCTCATCCGTGACTGCCACCAGGTCGGGCGCCACTGGTGCTCCGACCGTGTCAGCCATAACGTCCATATGGGCATCGGGCTTCGTAACAGTGATCGTCCCGCTGCATTCGGTCAGCCCGTAGCTGTTGAACAGGTCCGGTACCCATGCTCGCAGCGTCGCAATGAGTCCTCTTGGCATCGCTGCGCCACCCCACGTTATGCAGCGAGTATGCTCAAGGTCCTCCGCACCCAGTCCGCCCTTTACCACCATAAGCTGAAATTGTGCGGGCACTTGCGGAACCCACTCGATCTTCTGCTTTCGGATTACCTCGACAGCCACGGCAGGATCGAACTTTGGCATAAATACCAAAGCTCCTCCGGACACCAGTGCAGTGGCACACACATCCCCGACGCAGCCGATGTGATTTACGGGTAAGTTCGCAAGCGTTCTATGGGGTTCGAATCCCAGGCGGGCGGCGAGCCACCAGCCATTCTCAATTAGGCCGGCCTGAGTGATTAGCGCCCCTTTTGGAGCTCCGGTGGAACCGGATGTGTAGACGACGAGGGCGACATCTGATGCGGCCAGTTCAGTAGCAACGTCATCGCGACCTCTGGCAATGATTGACGATTCGGCTATGCGTTTCGCGATTTCATCAACTCGATTGCCCAGCTCGACCGGGGCACAATGCATCGTCTCAGACGCCGCCGTAGTCAATTCCTGGCCTGCGCTGCTCTCAACTGGAAGTGCGCTGATAAGTAATGTGGGCATTGAGTCGCTCAGTACATGGGCAAACTCTCGTTTCGTGTACTGCGGGTTTAGCCCGACCCATACGATTCCAGCGCGCTGGCACGCAAGAAATGTCGACCAGTACGCAAGGCCAGGAGGGCCGGCGAACACCATGCGCTCACCGGGCCGGACGCCGATCGCCTGCAACGCCTCGGCCGTTTCATTGACCAAGGCCTGCAGGCGGGCCCAATCGAGACTGGCTCCCTGATCCACGGCCGCCTGTTCGGGTGCCCGCTCGCTGGCGTGCCAATCGAGATAGTCAACGAGTCTCGAATACTTCGGGAACTTGGGTTGGGAAGCTGCCATAAGCTGGAAACGCTTCGACCCTACTGACTACGCTGGAACGAGATTCTGGTCATCTTCCAGACGAGCAATCTCTTCTACGGTTTCGCAATACGTCGACTCACACCAACGGAACATTAAAGTCGAAATGATCAGGCCAATGCACGCTACAGCCGATGCCGCAGTGATCAGGCCACGTGGATCGTCTGACATCTGATCCGAAACGAGTCCAACAAGGGGGCCGGCTGCCGCTCCAAAGCCCACGTTCACAGTAATCTGAATTGCAATTACCCTCGCTCGCAGTGCATCCGGAGCTAGGTTTTGCAGAACTGTCGGATACAACATGTTGGCCGCAGTCAGACACAGGAGCTGGATCGCCTGAATTACATAGATCTGGCTTGCCGACTGTGCGAATCCAAGCCCGAAACTGGTAAATATGCAGAGAAACGCTGCAGTGGACATCGCCCGGATCTGTAGAAACGTCCCGAAGCGGGCTTCGAGTTTCTTCAGCACGAGCGTCACAAACAAAAATCCTCCGAACATGCCGAGCAAGGAAATGGATCCCAATGCTGCTCCGATCTGCTCCGGAGTCTGGTCAAACTGACGCATCAGCATAACGGGCAGCCAAACACCTACAGCGCCAAAGGAAAAAATAGCCATGCCCATTGCGCAGAAGAACGTGACCAAGGTCTTCCGGTAGTCGCGAAAGTGCTGCACGAGCGACGGACCTTTCGCCGACACTTGCACAGGTTCATCCGCAGTCTGCGTGGCCTGAGCCTTCTTCTTAATGTGGACAGTCGCGGTCAGCAACACCATTAACGGAGCCGGCGCTGCAGCGATCAGAAAACTAAGGCGCCACGCCTCGAGCGCCTGTAACGCAGCCGGGAGCATGTCGCGAATAAAGTCCGCAAACCCAACAAGCTGGCCGGCGACTACCATCCCGAGACCACCACTGGCGGCGGCCGCAAGCACGAAAATCGAGTTCGCAATCTGCCGTTTCCCTCTGCCAAATAGCTGTGGAATGAGCGCAAACATAATAGGGGAAAGCCCGGCCTCGCCTGCGCCAACCATGGACGTGGCGATAAACATCTGCCAGAAAGTCTGCGCATAAGCACAGCCAACAACAGCGAGACTCCATACGACGACGGATCCAGCCAGCACAATCCTCTTTCCGAATTTGTCGGCCAACCAGCCAATTGGGAACGCCGCCAACGCAGCAAACACCGCGATTCCGGTTCCCTGCATTAAGCCTAGCTGCAGATCAGTGAGTTCCAGTGTCTGCTTTACCGGTTCTGCCATCAACGACAGGATCGATCGGTCGACCATGGCGAACAAGGCAACCAGACTCATGATGAATAAGGAATACCAAGCCGAAAAAGGTGCGTCGTTGGAACGATCTTTTGGCGCGCTGGTGTCGTCTGACATTGCGGGTGTCTCCGAATTATCGGGCTTTCGGGCAATTAGAATACATCGCGGCCTATCCGCGGACTGTCGCTCTCCGCACCGAGACTTACGACTATCGACCGACCCCAAACACCGTTGGCTCGCGTAAGTCTTGCGTTGCCGACCGACAGTCCCGATCGATACCTCATTATAGAATTCAAGCCATAGGAAGAAATGTGGTCAGATTCGCCCCCGATGAGCCAGCAAACCGACAATCAAGGCAGTGAGGTTCCCTCCATCGAGGAACGTCTCAACGGACTATTCGAACCATTTCATCGCGGCGATACCCCAGGCTTCGTTGTAGGTATTGCTAAGGATGGCGAAACCCTCTACCGCCGTGCATTCGGGCTGGCAAGCGTGGCACAAGGGGTCGCAAACACTCCTCGCACTCGAATGCGAATCGGCTCAACAGGAAAACACATCACAGCTTTGGCCACGATGCTCCTGGTCGAGGAAGACAAAATTGATCTTGAGGCAACGATTGATCAATACATACCTGAATTGCCGGAATTGGATGGCTACCCCACGGTTCGTCAGTTGCTCAACCACACTGGTGGACTTCGTTGCACACAGGAACTCGCCTTCATCGCCGCCGGCCTGACCGTCCAGCCCGAAGGCAAAATACTCAGTAGCCAGAAACTCCAGAGTCGCGCGAACTTTCCACCGGGGGACGGCCAGCTCTACTGCAACAGCGGCTATCACCTTGTATCCAGGGTCATTGAAAGAACCAGCAAGCTCAGCTTTGCAGAATTTCTCCGACATCGTATTTTTGAACCGCTGGGCCTAAACGACACACTTGCCGTATCGAGTGACATGCCGATTATCGAACGCATGGCCGATCTGCATCTCCCCCGACCAGACGGATCGCTCCGCCGCGGAATTCTGGTCAATGAAGAAACGCTCGGCGAGGGATGCATAGTTTCAACGCTCGACGACATGATGAAATGGGCTTCCGTGCTGCGGGGTCCTGATCGCCCGATCGGGTCCGACGAAGCCTGGCGCCAGATCCTAGATCGAACGACGCTCTGTGACGACAGCCAAAGTACATATGGCTTGGGCATATGGCGATTCGACTATCGGGGTGTCGAGATCATCTCTCACGCCGGTGGCGTCATCGGCGGAAACTCGCAGGTTTTGGTGGTGCCTTCGGCTGGATTGGAAGTTGTCGTCCTGACCAACACCGATAGTATTCCGTCGTCATACCTCGCCTTGCAGACTATCGACACGCTACTCGAAGAAAAGCTGGTTGCGCCGCCGACCCCGGTTTCGAGCGAGAAGTTCAAGCACCTCGTCGGCCACCGGTACCACAGCGACAGCGGGCTCGTATGGGGATTCGAGGAAGTTGGCGGTCTACTCGCTGCCTCTCTGCAGTTGTCGCCCGCAGCGCCGGTCCTCTTTGACTTTGGCGATCGAATATCGACGCGATTTGAGGACCTCGCGATGGGGCCTTTTGCGTTCGACGCTGTCGAGCTTCTGGCTGGCGAGGACAACACAGCACCCGAGATATTGACGATACGGGAAGCTGGGCGGCCGCAAGAGTTCAAACTTATGACAGACGATGCAGCCGACGGAATAGACCCGGAAGCGTTGGTTGGGCGATACCAAAGTGCCGATCTCGACTGCGATGCAACTGTTCGTTTGGACGACGGCCTGACAATGCGTCTTGCCGGTGGCTTTGGTGCGCGCGAACTGGACTTGGAAGTCCTTTCCGAGACTGTAGTAGGCGTGACCGCCAGCGATCCGATCGCGCCAACACGTTATGCGATGACCGTAATTCGTGAGGGAACTGAAGTCCGCGGATTCCATATCAGCACCAATCGTGCCCGACACATTGAATTTGATCGCTGTGAGTAATGCCAGGAAAGAGAACAACTGATGAGTGACACGAACAAAGAACAGGACACCAGTTCCAGCGAACCGACCGGTGTCGATGCGCTCGACGGACTATTCGAATCGGTCAATCGAAGCGACTGCCCCGGAGTCGCCGTCGCAGTCTCATTGGACGGCGAGACGATCTATCGCAAGGCGTTCGGCCTTGCGAGCGTCCAACACGGGGTTGCCAACACTGTAGCTACACGAATGCGTATTGGTTCCACGAGCAAGCACTTCGCCTGTCTCGCGGCACTTCTGCTTGTTGAAGACGGCAAACTCGATCTGGACGCCCCGGTAACCCAATACCTTCCGGAACTGCCGACGAGCGGGGATATTCCGACTCTGCGTCAATTCATGCATCACACGAGTGGCTACCGATGCTCACTGGATGTCGCGATGACGGCCAATGGTGATGCAAAACAACCGGAAGGCTGGACACTCGAAACTTTGGCAATGCAGACAGGACGCAACTTCGAGCCCCGGAAGGGGCAGATGTACTGCAATGGCGGCTACCATTTGCTCTCAATTGCTATCGATCGCGCCGCCGGTACGTCAATGGAGGACTTTCTGAAGCAGAGGGTCTTCATTCCGCTCGGCATGCTCAATACCGAATGTGTTCCGAGCGACGAGACTGTACTTCCAGGTATCGCCTCGCTACACCTTCCGGACCTAAAGGGCGGCACTCGCCGCGGCGGGTTCTTTCAGACCGACATCCGTGGCGAAGGCAATATCATCTCTACCGTAGACGATATGCTCCTTTGGCTGTCGCACATGAATGGCCCAAAAATTGTCGGCTCGGAGGAAACCTGGCGGCAGATGTTTGAACTGCCCACCCTGGAGAATGGGCTGAAGTCCGTTTACTCATTTGGGCTGCAGAACCACAGCTATCGAGGCGTCGATGTCATTCATCACGCCGGGTCAGTCATTGGCGGCAATAGCCAGATGTTGACGGTGCCTGAGCACGGTCTGAACATCATTATTCTGGCCAACGGCGTTAACGCCAATGCACAGGAGCTGACCTGGCAGGTAGTGGATACCATGCTTGGTGAAAAGCTGACCGAGCCCAAACCGGAGATCGCCCCGCTCGAGCCTTACCGACACCTCGTCGGCCGAAAATATAGCGGTGCTTCGGGGGTCCTCGTTGGATTCGGGGAGCTTATGGATCGCCTGGGCACATCATTCATGGGAATGCCACTGATGCCGATCCTTCATGAACAAGAAGGTGGGCTCGCCGCCGGTTTTGAGCATATTGCGCTCGGCCCATTGGTCTTCGAGGACATAGGGCCGGACGGCGATGGCAAAGCCCCGGCAACAATCAAATTCAGTGAGTCCGGATATCCGGAAACCCTGCATCTCTTGGCTGAGGAGCCGGCCCCAATAGCGGATCTTGGTCCAGCCCTGACTGGGCAATACTACTCCGGAGATGCACGGGCGGACATTTCCATACGCTTCGAAGACGAGAATCTGATACTCGCTATTCGCGGCGACTATAGCGCCCCTCGCAAGTTTCAAGTTGAAGCGTATACAGAGGAGGCTTTTGGCGTCCGTAACCTGGACGACCCGTCCGCAGGATGCGCGATGACCATCCGGCAGCGCGACGAGAGTGGCAAGATCCAGGCCTTTGAAATCAATACAGTCCGCTCGCGCCACCTGCGCTTTGAGCGAACCGGAGACGTCGATTGAAAATCTTCATCGCGGCTATCGCGACGGAAACCAATACCTTCGCTCCCGCGCCGACTGGGCTGGACGGATTCTCGGTAGAACGGGCGAATGAACCGGAGAATTGGGAAGCTGACAACCCGTGGCGCGCGATGTTCGAGCGACTCGCTGACGACAAAACCCACGAGATCTCAATCGGGCTAATTGCCAATGCACAGCCAAGCGGCAAAGTGGTCAGGGAAGTCTACGAAGGTTTACGCGACGAATTGCTCAACGACTTGAAAGCCGCGATGCCGATCGATGCGGTACTTCTGCCCTTGCACGGCGCGATGGTCGCCGACGGCTACCCGGATTGCGAAGGCGACATCATCGAGAACGTCCGGACCCTAGTGGGCCCCGACGTCCCAATTGGCGTCGAATTGGACCCGCATTGTCACTTCACGAAGCGGATGCAGGCGAACGCCGACATCATAATTGCGTACAAGGAATATCCGCACACAGACGTTATCGACCGCTTTGAAGAGGTATGGCAGCTCACACTTGACGTCGCGGAGCGACGTATTAAGCCGACTACAGCGGTCGCCGACTGCAAGATGGTTGGCCTGTGGCACACCACGAAAGAGCCGATGAGGAGTTTTGTCGACAGAATGATGAAGCTCGAGAAAGAGCCTGGGATTCTCTCGGTAAGCTTCGGCCACGGCTTTCCCTATGGCGACGTTCCGGAAGCCGGTGCAAAAGTCTGGGTAGTCACCGATAACGACAAAGAGCTCGCGGCCTCATTGGCCGAGACGCTCAGAGATGAGCTCTGGGAAATTCGGCATGAAACCAGACCCGGTGAGGTCAGTCTCGACGATGCTCTCAAGGTGTTTCGGTCCAAAAGTCCGACTAATTCGGAGGCACGACCGACTTTAGTCGCCGATGTGGCCGACAACGCAGGCGGTGGCGCGAGCAGCGATAGTACTTTTATTCTCCAGGCACTTCTCGAGCATGGAATTACTGACATCGCAATCGGACCGTTCTGGGATCTCGGCGCAATCGCAGCCTGCCGAGAGGCCGGGCTGGGAGCACGTGTGATGCTTCGTGTCGGCGGTAAATGCGGCCCCCTCTCGGGTCAGCCAGTTGATCTGGAGGTCACGGTCCGTGCCCTCGAACCCGACCACCAGCAGTCAATCCTCGGTGCTGGTTCGATGAATTGTGGGTACTCGGTTTGGGTCAGCACTGACTACGGGACCGATATTGTGCTGATTAGCAAGAGGCAGCAGGGCTATGCCACGAACCTCTTCACCGGCCTGGGTATCGATCTCCAATCGAAGCAGGCGATAGTTGTAAAGTCCTCTCATCATTTCTATGCAGACTTTGCGCCGCTCGCGGACGAAGTCCTGTACGTGACAACGCCTGGTCTGTTGCGCTCCGACTTTGAAAATATCGTCTACTCCGAGAGAGACCAGAACTTCTGGCCGAGAGTTGCCGACCCCTTTTCTGCTGTCTGATTCCGATTTCCTAAGCCAACAAAAAACCGGCATGTTCGTGCGAGAACATGCCGGTTCTTGCTTTGGCCTTGAATCAGAAGGCTAGATTGAACTCAACACCAACTGTTCGTGGTTCGACGTAGCTACCGAAAACGAATGGCAGTGCGGTGACAAATCGTGAGCGAATATTCGTCGCCTCCTCGTCCGTTGCGTTTCTGACATAGGCGTTCGCCGTCCACTTCTCGCCACCAATCCCGGCTTTCAGGAATAGAGTATCCAATGCGTCATTCTGCTCGGAATCCCGGTTCTCCGGTTCCGAGAACGACTTACCGCGATGCGTGTAGTTAAGCGCCAAATTGCCGTTCAACGTATCCGTAATCTGGAACTGGTAGCTAGTCGTCAGCACTGCCTGGAATTCGGGCGAAAACGGGATTTCATTTCCGGCCTGAGCGATGACGATGCCGAACGCATTCTCAACTTGTTCGTCGATCGACGTGTCGATCCAGGCAGCATTCAATCCAATCTGGAAACCTTCGGCTGGTCGCGCCAGAATCTCCAGCTCGGCGCCATCGGCACTCGCTTTACCAGCATTTGCCGTGTAACCAAGCAGGCCATCCGATGTGACAAACCCGAGCTGAAGCTGCGTCCATTCGTTTGTATAGATTGACGCATTTAGCTGCAGCCAGTCGCGAGGGTTGGATTTCAGGCCCAACTCGATGGATTCAATATCCTCGGAATCAAAGTCCGCGGGAATTTCGGGACGAGCCGGTTGTGCGTTCGGATTTACACCGCCGTCTCTGAATCCTTCGGAGTACCTCGCAAAAAGCATAACTGTTTCAGTCGGCGACCAGCTCGCGCCCAGTTTGATGTTTGAGACATCGGAAGAGCCGCTGCCGCTGACAACACCCTGCACAGTGCCGAGCAAGAGTGATGTCGTATCAAAGCTCGTCACTTGCTCATAATCTGCATCGTAGTACCGCGCGCCGGCCTGCAGAGCAAAGCTATCGCTGATCTGCCATTCCAAGTCGCCGTAAATGGCGTATGCGTCATTGCTGGATGTGGCGGTGGTCAGTGCCTCGTCGACTGAAGTCCCAATGAGCGGAATCAGGGCCGGAACATCAAAAATGAAGCCACTTCTGGGGTTCGCTCTATCATCACTCTTGTTGTAAGCACCCACGGTCCAGTTCACGCTGCCTTCGCCGTTGGACACCAGGCGTAATTCTTGAGTACCGACATCCACGATCGTCCTGAATGGCGAATATGCTTCGCCAGGAAAGCCGAAGAACACCGGCACTACATAGCTGCGATCGCCAAACTCGTTAAAGTCCGACTCGAAGTCGGTTATCGATGCCACCAACGTTGCCGGCCCGAAATCGTAGCTGGCAGTCAGATTAAGAAGATCATACTCTGAGTCACGAGCCGTCAGTATGAGGACGGGACCCAACGCAGGATTAATTTCCGAAGGCTGATAGACGCCAGGCGAGGTCGCAAAATAATTATTGTCGATCTCAACTTCCTGACGTGTGTACGAGAGGTCAAAGGTAAAGTCTTCGTTTGGCGTCCACCTCAGAGCGGCGCGGTAGCTGGACTGCTCGCCACCATTGGCATCAGAAACCCCCAGATCCGGAACCTCGATCCAGCCTGGCATCTCGTCGATGCTGGCATTGAGTCGCAATGCGAGCGTGTTCTCGGCAAGCGGTATGTTGAGCATCGCCTTGCCATAGAAACCATCATCACCGCCCGACAAGGTGTTCCAACCGGCTTGTACACGACCCGAGAAACCGCTCGCGTCGGGCTTGGCGGAAATCACACGGATCGTTCCGCCCATAGAGCCTTCGCCGAACAGCGTACCCTGAGGTCCTCGCAGTACTTCCACCCGTTCTGCGTCCCAGAATGCCATCTGCGGCAGTGCGGACGAGAACGCGGACAATGGAGACTCATCCAGGTAAACACCCGTTGCGGGACCCGCAATGAAGTTGCCGCCGAGATTGGAAATACCACGAATTGTGACGTTGAACTGATCCGGGTTGCCTTCTGAGATTGTTACGCCTGCCGCAATCTCATCCAGGCTGGTCAAGTCGAACACACCCGCTTTCTGAAGGTCGTCGCCACTGATAGCAAACAGGCTTACCGGTACGGCCTGTGCCAGCTGTTCTCGTTTCTGAGCAGTTACGACGATTTCCTCAATTGCACGTTCGTCGGCGCCTTCATCCTGCGCCGATACGTCGGCCGCCCATCCGGAAAATAGTACCGCTATCGCCGCTGAGGCGACGGGTACAGCTTTGAAGTATCTATTGAAATGTCTCATTCGGGCTCCTCGCTTCCGGTCTTCAGCGCGACCTGTGGAATATCTACTTGATCTTAGCCTTGGGCATCGCCCTTGGGTTTCGGGCTCCGATGAAAAAATTACGAGATTCAACCACTGTCGCTTTCGAGCACCGCAATAGCGTCAATCTCCACTCGCGCCCCTTCGATTAGCAGATCACTAACCACTGTTGATCGGGCTGGTGGGCGATCTCCGAAATACTCTGTCCAAACTCGATTGATATCGGGAAAGTCACGCTTGTCCGTGACCCATATGTTCGCTTTGACGATGTCTCCCAGCGTTCCGCCCGCCAGTTCAATGATGGCTTGGAGCCTGCGTACGCATTCTCGTGCCTGGTCACTTGCGTCGGCTGAAAAAACCTTCCCGTGATCATCCATAGCCAGCTGACCTGAAACGAACAGGAGATTCCCAGCTAGTACGGCTGGCGAGATTGGTACCTTCGTTCCATCAGCGAGCGTCGGACCCTCGCCGATTCGTTCCTTTTCGTTGCTCATGGTGAATCCGGGATCAAGGCACCCAGCCAAAGAGCCTGCATTGCAGGCGTTTCAGCGCCCCTCGTTTCCACTGTTACATCGAATTCCACTATAGAACCAGGCCTGCCGTGCGAGCGTTCATTGACATCGACGCATGTGAAGTGTGCCCGTGCGCTGGCACCAACCGGGATCGGGGCTATCCAACGCACGCGGTTCAGGCCGTAATTGACCGCATGATACCCCTTGGGTGTTGCATCCAGCTGAGCGTAGAAAAAGGGAAGCAGGGAAAGCGTCAGGAAACCTGGTGCAATGGTCGACGGAAAATCGGTATGCCGTCTGACCCAATCCGGATCCGTATGCAGCGGATCGTTACTACGCGTAAGCGTCTCAAAGTCTGTAAACAGGTCTTGATCGAGTTTGATCCAATCTGTTTTACCCAGAGGCTTACCGGGAGTCAGGGCGTTGCGAAAATCCGGGTCATTCACTACCGCCACCATTTGGCGCGAATAAAGCACTTGGCTCGATACCTCTCAGCCAACCGAACACATAGCCTATGTCAGCGGATGTACGCCGGGTTACTAGCCCCAAACGTATTCTTACGCCGAACGAACTGAGCTTTCGCTTTCCCAAGCCCCAAGTTGACTCGAATAAGTCTTGGTTCGGGATTCGACACTAGTCCGAATGGTCAGCGTCTAGTATGTCGGGAGGCTCCCAAATACTCCGCTGGACGGCTTTCGATGACGCGCCAACAATCTCCGACCAAGCCTTCCTGGCAGATACAGTACGAAGAGCAGTTCGCCGAGTGGGAGGCTGCCCGGAATGCCCCTCCTCCGAGACCGGAACCTCCGAATCTCGAGCCCACGATAGAAACCATGGTGCCAATGCGTGACGGCGCCAACCTCTTTTCACATGTCTATCTCCCGACAGACGAATCGCAGGCATGGCCGACCGTGTTGGTGCGGACTCCATACCCCGACCCAATCATGCCGATTTCACTGGGGCCGATCGATTTGTTCCGAAACGCCGGATACGCCGTGGTCGTTCAGTGGTGTCGCGGAACCTGGAAATCGGAAGGCCGCTTTCGATTCTTCCAGAATGAAGCGGAAGACGGCTATGACTGCATCGAATGGATTGCAGAGCAGCAATGGTCGAACGGACGTATTGGCATGTACGGTTCGTCCTACAGCGCCTCCGTTCAATGGCTCGCGGCTCGACTCAACCCGCCACATTTGACCTGCATTGCACCACAGTCGCCCGGGGCAATGTTCTTCTACGAAACGCCATATCTCGGCGGTTCCCTGTTCAAGGTCCACCTGCTCAGTTGGCCGAAACTGGTTTTCTCGAAGAGTTTCGATGACATCGATATCGAGGGCGACTTTGATTCGATGGATGAGTCGCATCCTTTTGTCAAAGCATTCCGCGCCAGTCCCAACGTCGATGCCCTTACCGACTACCTTGGCGAAGAGGCTGCTGCGGCCATGCTTGAGCCGCTGAAGCACCCAACCTTCGATGATTGGTGGGCAAAAATCATGCTCACTCAGGATTCGGCTGCGGACATAGACATCCCAGTATTTGCCATCACCGGATTCCACGATGGCGATCAGGCTGGGTGCCTCTACAACTGGGCCGAGAGCGAAGCAGCGAACGAAACTGGCAAGAGCAATCGACACCTCCTGATCGGCCCATGGCGACACGCACAGATGCTGACCGGCGTCGCCGACCGAATGGGCGAAGTGAGTTTTGCAGATAACGCCAGTGTTCCCCTGCCCGCGGAGATTCGGAATTTCTTCGACATCCACATGAAAGGCGATGGTGACCAGGAAGCGCTGCCGAACCGCTGCCGTCTCTATACGTCGGGCAGCAACGAATGGCACACCACGCAGGAATACCCGCCGCGGCAGTCGCGAGATCGTTCACTGTTCCTTTGCAGCGAGGGTTCTGCGAACTCGTTGTTTGGCGACGGGAAACTGAGCTTCGATCGAGCCGATGGCCCAGCGGATACATTTCCTGCCGATTGGCGTATGGCCGTGCCCAATGTCGGCATCGGCGAGGATTCCGGCGCCAATCTGGCGCGTCATGATGTGCTCGTTTACACGAGCGATACGCTGGACGAAGACCTCACGGTACTTGGCCCTGTGTCGGCTGAAATCCACATGTCAGTCAATGCCCCGGATGCGGACCTGGTCATTCGCATAGAGGATGTATGGCCCGATGGTCGGTCCGTCAACATGACGGGCGAGATGGGTTGCGCTGCCTTCAGGGCTCGATATCGGAATGGGTTCGACCTCGAATTGCCGCTGGTCCCGGGCGAGCCAGCGGAGATGAAGTTTCACGTCTGTCACATGGGCCATACGTTTCTACGCGGGCACCGCGTGCGAGTTGTGCTCAGTGCAACCGCCGACAGATTGCTTGAGCCCAATCACCATACCGGCGAACCGATCCTGACAGCGACAGAGCGCCGCACCGCACGCCAGACGATCTTTCACGATGCCGACATGCCAAGCCGCCTCATTCTGCCGGTGTTCGAATACCGGCGTGATGACAACACCGTGGAGGAATTCGAAGAATGAATTTTGATGTTCACATCGAGCGATGGCAGGCACGGTCCCCCTTTCGCATTTCGGGGAAAGTCTTCGACTACTTCGAAAGTGTCGTCGTAGAACTGGAGCAAGATGGCGTGCTTGGCCGCGGCGAAGGTTTCGGCATCTTCTACGAAGGAGAAACTGCTGAGGGCATAGTGGCCCAGGTCCTGAGTATTGAAGATGAGATCCGCAACGGTATTGATCGTCAGGATCTCTTGGCGTTACTTCCTCATGGCGGAGCTCGCCATGTACTGGATCAAGCGCTTTGGGATCTGGAAGCGAAATCAACAGGTCGCTCGATTTTCGAACTTACCGGCGTAGAACCGCGAAAGGTGGTAACCGATTACACGATAGGAATCGAACCGACGCCTGAAGACATGGCGGACCGCGCCAAAGCCGCTGCCGACAACAGCGTCCTGAAGATCAAGCTGGATGAAAACTTGTCCGTTGAGCGCGTGCGTGCCGTTAGAGAAGCACGTCCTGACGCAACCATTCTGGTTGATGCGAACCAGGGATGGTCTTTTGATCAACTGTGCGAACTGGCCCCGCAGCTTGCCGAGCTTGGCGTCGTGATGATCGAGCAGCCCCTGCCCCGGGGCGCCGACCACGATCTTGAGTCTTACGACTCCCCGGTTCCGTTGTGCGCGGACGAGTCCTGTCTCCACATGGGAGATCTGGAAACCGTTGTGCCTCGATACCAGTTCATCAATATCAAACTGGACAAGACCGGCGGCCTGACGCATGCGCTTGAGCTAGCCAGGGCCGCCAAAGAGCGGGGGCTTCGCCTGATGGTCGGTTGCATGGGAGGCTCATCTCTCGCTATGGCGCCCGCCTACGTCATTGCTTGCCTGACCGAGTTCGCCGACATCGATGGGCCGCAGTGGCTGCTCTCCGACCGGGTTAACGGTCTCGAATACAAGGGAACCCATGTGGAAGCATTCAAGCCCGAGCTCTGGGGCTGAGTCTGCGAGTCAGGTAACACAGCAGGAATTCGTGACATGAAAATATTCATCAGCGTCGATATTGAGGGTGTTGCCTGTATCAGCGCCCGCTCCGAGATCGACATGGGACAGCAGTCAGAATTCGCACCCTTCGGGCAGCAGATGACAGCTGAGGCGACAGCGGCCTGCGCTGGCGCGTACTCGGCTGGCGCAGAAGAAGTCACTGTCAAAGACGCACACTGGACAGGCAGAAACATGGACCCGCATGCGTTCAGTGCTCCTGATGGCAAGAGCCTCAGCCTTATAAGGGGGTGGAGCGGACATCCCTTCGCAATGGTCCAGGGGATTGATGAGACGTTCGATGGTGCGGCTTTTGTTGGCTACCACTCAGCCGCAGGTGTTGGGGGAAACCCGCTCGCGCATACGATCTCGGGAGGAAAGTTTGCCCGCGTGGAACTGAATGGTGATATCGCATCAGAGTTCCTGATTTATGCCTACGCCGCCGCCAGTGTCGGGGTCCCCGTAGTATTCCTGTCGGGGGACCGAGCCCTCTGCGATGAAGCAACTCGCAGAATCGACGGGATCGTAACGGTGCCAGTTCTCGAGGGATCTGGCGCGTCGTGCATTTCGATCTCACCGACCGAGGCGATCAAGCGTATTCAGGATGGCGTTGAAAACGCCGTCACGGCACGAAACGCCGCACCACTCGAGTTACCACCCGAATTTCATGTGCGCATCGTATTTAACGAACACCCTACTGCCTACGCCAAGTCGTTTTACCCGGGCGCAGATCTCACCCGCGATACCGACGTTTCGTTTGAGTCCAGCTCGTACTTCGATGTACTCCGATTCCTCTGGTTTATGGCGCAGTAGGAGAGCTGATGAGAGATGCGCCCCGCCTAAACCTGGAAAAAATCTATAACTCGAGCCTCCAGCCGACGTTGAAGGCAGTCCCGCGAAGCGCAGAAAATACACGCCTTGCAGACCTACCGTCTCTCGAGCTCGATCTGCTCGCCGGCGACATACCGCTGCCAGTCGCAGTACTCAAAGATTCGGCTATGCAGCACAACATCCGCTGGATGCAGGACTTCACGAAACGCGCCGGCGTCAGCCTGTGTCCTCACGGCAAGACGACAATGGCCCCGCAGTTATTTGATCGGCAACTAGCCGCCGGCAGCTGGGGAATGTCTGCAGCGACTGCAGCGCACGTTCGCACGTACCGCCAGTTCGGGATCCAGCGCATCGTCCTCGCTAACCAGCTCACCGGCAAAGCCAATATCGCTCTCGTGCTCGGTGAATTGGCCGACGACCCGGATTTCGATTTCTACTGCCTGATTGATTCGTTTGATGGTCTTCGAGAGCTCGAAGTGGCAGCGCGCGGCATCAACCCCGGTCGACCGTTACAAGTGCTGTTGGAAATAGGAGTCGCCGGCGGCCGCACAGGCGTAAGGTCGGAGGACGAAGCCGTTGCACTCGGGCGCGCGATTCGCGATGCAGCTCCTACCATTGCTCTGCGTGGGATCGAGGGCTATGAGGGCATTATCGCCGGAGACGATCCACTCATCGTTGAAGAGCAGGTCGTCGACCTATTGGAAAAGATGGGTTCGATCGCGGCACTCGGGTGCGACGAAGATTGGTTTGCACCCGGCGAGGTGATTCTGAGCGCAGGTGGGTCTTCTTTTTTTGATCTCGTAACGTCGGTTCTCGGTCAGGCAGAAGTTCCGAGAGAAAAGCGCATAGTTCTGCGCAGCGGCTGTTATGTGACGCACGACAGTTTTCATTTCTCGAAGCAGCAACCACGAATGCGAGAACGATCCGCAGCGATATGGGGCGCCGATCCGGGCCTGCGCAATGCACTTGAGGTATGGGCATCCGTTCACTCCGTGCCTGAATCTCACAGGGCGATTTGCGGCCTTGGAAAGCGCGACGCTTCATACGACATGAAACTCCCGCAACCCCTCTTCTGGTACAGACCAGACGTCCACGATTCGCCGGTTGAAGTGTCTAAAAACTTCCGGGTTACCGCCTTGAACGATCAGCACGCTTACGTTGACAGCGTTGACGAAGCGATCGAATGGCGACCTGGTGATCTCGTTGGCTTTGGCATTGCACACCCATGCACGACCTTCGACAAATGGGCGCTGCTATTTCAGGTGGATGATCGGTACCGGGTTACCGATGCCGTTCGCACATTCTTCTAGGACCTTTTCTTTCCACTTAACACTATGACCTCAAACTCGCAAAAGCCTGACAACGAAAAGGCGATAACACACGAACACTCAGAAGGGAGCGACATTCCAACGGTGTTTCGGCCGGCCGATCTTTCGGACTACGTACGTCGCGAAGAGATGATTCCGATGCGTGACGGTGTCAAGTTGCAAACCGTCATTATGATCCCGAAGGGCGCCAGCAATACGCCGATGATGCTAGAGCGCACGCCCTACAACGCGTCCAAATTGACGCGCCTGACCAGTGGGCCGCAGGCGGTAATGCAGATTTACGCCTTCCACGGTGACCTCATTTCGGCGGGCTACATCGTCGTAATTCAAGACATCCGAGGGAAGTTCAAGTCCGAAGGCCGCTACGTGATGAACCTCGCTCTGCGCGGCAATCACAATGATGGCGATGCTGATCATTCGACCGATGCGTGGGACACGATCGAATGGCTCGTCAACAATGTACCCGAGTCGAATGGTCGGGTTGGGACGATCGGGATTAGTTACGACGGCTTCACGGCCTTGATGAGCCTGGTCGACCCTCACCCGGCACTCAAGGCTTGTGTGCCCATCAACCCGATGGTCGACAACTGGAAGGGTGACGATTGGTTCCACAACGGTGCGTTTCGGCAATCAATGACCGCGCAGTATGTGTACGTTCAAACGAGTTCGAAGAATTCCGAACTGCACATGCCGATGCCTGCGTACGATGACTATGAGACGTGGATGAATGCAGGATCAGCATCCGATGGCGGGCGGCTGCTTGGGCTCGATCGACTGCCATTTTGGGAGCGGCTCTCGGAGCACCCCGACTACGACGATTTCTGGAGCGAGCAGGCTGTCGACAAGGTGCTTGAGGGCCGCCAAATCGAGGTTCCGGTCCTCAACGTACACAGCCAATGGGATGCCGAAGACATTTACGGACCGATGGCGGTCCATGCCGTGCTGGAAAAAGATGGGAACACCCGTCCGTTCAATTTCCTGGCCATAGGTCCCTGGAGCCACGCCGGCGTTGGATTCGACGGCGGATACGACCTGGGACCGCTGAAGTTCGGTGGCGACACCGCAAAGTGGTTTAGACGCGAGGTCATGCTGCGGTTCCTCGGCGACTGTCTGAAAGACTCATCCAATTCTCCCGACATCAGTCGCGTAACAGCATTCGAGACAGGAACTAATGAGTGGCGGCGCTACGAGACCTGGCCCCTGGCTGGTAGCGGAGCAGACGCCGCGTCGACACCGCTGTACCTCGGACCCGACAAGTCCCTTACTTTCGACGAACCGGTCGCAAAAGAAGAATCACTGTTCGACGAATACGTATCTGATCCCTGCAAGCCGGTTACCTATCAACAAAGGCCTATTCGACCGAAAATGACGACGGGCTCGAACTGGGACAACTGGCTTGTCGAAGACCAGCGGTTTGCCAGTGACCGCCCGGATGTCCTGACCTACTGTTCACCGACACTCGACGAAATTGTCCGGTTGGCTGGTCAGCCTGTGGCAAGACTTTTTGCTTCGACGTCCGGGGAAGATTGTGACTGGGTCGTCAAACTGATCGATGTCTTTCCGGACCAGGTACCGGACGCGCCGGAACTGGGCGGCTACCAGCTTCCAATCACTATGGATATCCTTCGAGGGCGGTATCGAGACGATCCCAGCTCGCCGTCGGCGGTACCGTCTGACGAAATCGTCGAGTTTTGCGTGCCCCTCCCCCACGTCAGCCACGCTTTCATGCCCGGCCACCGAATTATGGTGCAGATTCAGTCGACCTGGTTCCCGCTCTACGACAGAAATCCGCAGAGCTGGGTCGAAAACATCTTCTTTGCGACACCCGGGGATTTTCAGAAAGCGACGCAACGCGTATTTAGAAATCAAAGTGCAGCAAGTCACATAGAGCTGCCCATCATCGAGAAAACATAGGCGAAACAAGAATCATGCAATCCGATCAACTCAGCATCCACGATCGAATATCCAAGACCAGAGAAGTCATGGCCAAGCACGACGTGCACACGCTGATCGTGCCGACCAGTGACCCTCATGTCACAGAGTACGTTCCGGAAAGGTGGCAGGGCAGGCGTTGGCTCACGGGATTTACGGGATCCCTGGGAATCGCAGTCGTCTCACCCGACAGGGCAATTCTCGTGGTTCCACCGTTGTACGAGCTGCAGGCAGAGAAGGAACTCACTGGAACTGAGATTGAACTTCAGTTGAACCATTTCTATTCGCCGGATTCAACGTTCAACTGGATTTCCGAGGTGGCGCCGAAGGGATCGACCATCGCCGTCGATGGCAACGTACTACCAGACATGCTAACGAAAGCACTGCAGAACCAAGCGCGAGATGCCGATGTTCAGCTGCGTACGGATCTGGATTTGCTCGATGAGGCATGGACCGATCGCCCCAAAATGCCAGCAAACGCGGTGTTCGAGCAGCCCGAACCACAAGCCACACCAACGAGAGCGGCAAAGCTCTCAGGTGTGCGCAAGGACATGGCCGCTGCGGGCGCCAGTCACCATTTCATATCATCGCTCGACGACATTGCCTGGTTGTTGAATCTGCGTGGTAGCGACATTCAGTGCACCCCGCTCTTCATGGCGCACTTTCTCCTGGGAGAAGAGGCAGGGACGCTGTTTGTGAACGAGGAATGTATTGACTCCAACATTTTCTCGAGTCTGCAAGCCGATGGAATCTCTGTGGCCCCGTATGAGCGCGCGGGACAATCACTTGCGACGCTGGGTTCGGAACATGCACTGCTCATCGATCCGAAAGAATCCACGTTGGGGTTTCGAAATCGTGTCGGCGATGACTGTCGCGTAATCGAGGCGACGAATCCAACGACGCTGACGAAATGTTGCAAGACGTCTGATGAACTCGGGCATGTACGGGAAGCGATGGCCGAAGATGGCGCTGCACTGTGCGAGTTTTACG
>Ga0316195_10000145_pt1 | contig 23550 bp, 22 predicted proteins | sample Phised1_MG_FD_204937 | JGI IMG/M metagenome (GOLD analysis project Ga0316195, IMG submission 204937) | Coastal sediment microbial communities from Maine, United States - Phippsburg sediment 1 | ecosystem: Environmental > Aquatic > Marine > Coastal > Sediment | place: USA: Maine | collected...
AGGAACCTCCCGATAGAGATATGCGAGAAGTGTCTACGAAGAACATCGATCTGGCTTGGGAAAGACCCGACCAATCACCCTCTAAAGAGCTATTGGAGTTCCTCATGGAATGGGAAACGCCTAGTGGAGAGTGGATCAACCCTTTGGAAATTGCGGACATGAAAATACTGGAGTCAAAAAATGAGATGTCTGAGAAATAGTAATTATGTCGCCTGGCTGTTCCTTGGTCTGATAGTGGCGCTACTTGTAGCTCCTGACGTGACTGCTGCAACAGAGGGTCCCTCCTGGCAATCCTTGAACTCTGCAGAGCAGAAAATTCTGGATCCTTATGCTGAGTCATGGCAGAGCCTGAATCCTGACAAGCAGCAGCAGTTGAAAAAAGCAGCAAGGCGTTGGATTAACATGAGTGAGCCAGAACAACAACAGGCTAGGAAACAATTGAGGGAATGGCAAGCTTTACAGCCGGAGGAGCAAGAGAGGATCCGGGAACGTTTTGAACAATTCAAAGCGCTTCCGGCAGCAGATCAGCAGCGACTGCTGCAAACTAGAACCCGCTTCAACAACATGTCACCTCAACAAAAGAAACAATTACGTCAAAGCTTTGAAGAAATGGCCCCGAAACAGAAACAGCAAATTCTCGATCACTTCCAAAACAAAGATCAGAAGGGGCAACCCTCTTCCGGTTTCGGTTCTGGCTCTGGCTCTGGCTCTGGCTCTGGTTCTGGCTCTGGCTCTGGCTCTGGTTCTGGCTCTGGCTCTGGCTCTGGTTCTGGTTCTGGTTCTGGTTCTGGTTCTGGCAAAGGCAGATAGTGAATTCAGAATTTGAGACTGCTGTTTCAAATTCAGACCTCCCAGCCATTCTTGACCTGAGAACTGTTTTTAAAATAGCTGTCAGTTTTTATCGCTACTCAATGCATCAGAGTTTTGAGAGTATGTCAATTTCTTGAAAATCCTCGAATACTATATAGAGTTTCATGAAATAGACCGAAAGGATAAGTTTCTAAACGCCAGATAAATAATAATCGCCTCGTTCACTGGAGGTAGGTGACCAAGCCGTTCCCCTGTCAAATCTCAAACAATACCTCATAAATTTATTTAAGTACGGCATTATTGGAAAAGCCCCCGACCGTGAGATCGAGGGCATTTGTTCTTGATGATGGTTATTTTACTTCTTCTATACTTTTTATGTCTCTTCTGTCGTAGCTTACCCCTGTTGTTTCCCCAAGCTCGTTTCCATTGTGACAAGTTCTTGCCTTTATGCTCTCTTGAAAAATTCAAATGAATACATGTAAACCTTTTTGAAGGGTAGAACGTTATAGACAATAACAATAGCTGGCAATTCGATATGTGGAATGGTTCGCTATCGTGCTTGCCCCAAAAATTTATGTCAGGAGGAAACAATGAAACAAGAGAAGATGACGAAAGCTTTAGTATTGTTTGCAGCTTTGACCCTTTTCGCCACGCCCGTCTTAGCAGGAAGCCAATTACATTATAAACAGGACCACGCTGTCGCAAAAGGTGTAGATGGCTATATTTTGCTCGCCCAGGGTGGCAACGGCGGTGGTGGTGGCAACGGCGGTGGTGGTGGTGGCAACGGCGGTGGTGGTGGCAACGGCGGTGGTGGTGGCAACGGCGGTGGTGGTGGCAACGGCGGTGGTGGTGGCAACGGCGGCAGTGATGGCGTCGGCGGCCTCGGCGGCAGCGTAGGCGGACCTGGCAGCCCGGGGATGACCGGTGGCTTCGGTCATGGGACGACATCATTAGAACGCTATCGCAATATGGAACAAGCCCATGAAAGGGCTCAATCCCAAGATCTAGATCAGGTCCGGGATCGGGACCGGGATCGGGATCGGGATCGGGACCGGGATAAGGATCAGACCCAGGATCAGGATCGGGATCGGGAGAAGGACCAAACACACAAGTAAGTTGATTTGAGGTAAGCAATAGTGTCTTTCCCTCATGGTATCAAGACCTTTTGCCCCCAGAAATTGTGCAGGGCTCAATAATTAAAGCATTCAGTTCACTGAATAAGAACCGCCTCAGTAAAGGGGCGGTTTTATATTTAAGAAACGACAGCAAAGGGACTTATTCTAACTACTTCCTATTACATTGTTTGGAGGGAGTAAGATTGGCGGGTTGTAAGAATTCACAAAATGGCCCAAAATTTCAGTTTTTGAGCAATAGTAAGAAAAACAGTAAACTCACTAAATTTGACCGCCTGATTTTATTTCGCTAGAGTGAAATTAGTTATTTATATGGGTTTGTAATATTTTGTTGCCATTGGGGAGTTGTGGCGTTTTTGACACCAGTCTTAGAACTGGGGGTTTTAGGTTGTTAGATTAAGAGTTATTTACAAAAATAGGGGTTACGAATTGCTTCAGTGGTTTCAGGTTAAATAAGGGTTCTCCTTACTGTATGAAATATTAAATGGATAGTCCCACAAAGTAAATTTACCGTTATCAAAGAGAAATATATGCCCAAATTAAAAAAAATTCTCATTGCCGATGATCAGTTGTTTAACATCGTGGTGCTGGAACAATTGTGCAAAGATATGGGGTATGTCTCTGTTAAGGCCAGAAACGGTCGCGAGGCCATTGAGCTTGCCCACACTGAATCTCCTGACTGCATACTGATGGATGTGATAATGCCGGAAATGGATGGTCTTGAAGCCACGGTGAAGCTGAAAAGCGATAAGGACACGGCCCATATCCCTGTCATTATAATCACTGCCCTCGACTCCCGGAAAGATCGACTGGCTGGTATAGCCAATGGGGCAGATGATTTCCTGATCAAGCCAATCGATAAAGAGGAACTGGCTTTGAGGCTCAGGAACAATCTCCGCAACAAGGAGTTTCATGATTTTCTGGTAGAGCACAAACAGCTTTTGGAGCAGCAGGTTGCAGAGCGGACCCAGTGGTTACGGGAGGGCTATATAGACACCATCCACCGGCTTGTTCTGGCTTCGGAATTCAAAGATGAATACACCGGTGCCCATATTCATCGGATCAGTCATTTCACTAAGGAGATTGCTGAAGCCTGTAACTTGGGCAGTGCGTTTGTTGAGAGCATCTTTTATGCCTCGCCGATGCATGATATCGGCAAGGTGGCCATTCCTGATTCTATCCACCAAAAACCGGGCCCGCTGAATGCTTCAGAATGGCAAATTATGAAGACACATACAACCGTCGGTGCAAAGATTCTAGCAGGTTCAAATTCTCCGTATCTGCAGATGGCAGTGGAAATTGCCAAACACCACCATGAGCGCTGGGACGGAAAAGGCTACCCGCATGGTTTGAAGGGTGAAGAAATACCTCTCACAGCGCGTATCATGAATATCTGTGACCAGTATGACGCACTCAGAAGCGAACGATCATACAAGAAGGCGTTTAACCATGAGGAGAGTTGCACAATTATTCTGGAGGGAACCGATCGTACATCGCCAGAACATTTTGACCCAGAGGTGCTGGAGGTTTTCCGAAAATGTCGCGGAAAGTTTGCCGAAATTTATGGAGACTTGAGGGTTTGATAACCATTCAAGTCCAAGGAGAGTGTTTCGTCTTGACTCGGATATGCCTATAAACCAAGATTGATGAGACAAAAACTGGCGTGTTATTGATAGCGTTTTTGAGGACGCCCCATTAATGGCAATTTTGGTCGCCTGATTTTCATTGGTGGCTTTATCATTTCTGGGCGCGCTTTGTCTGATAGCGACACCATCTGATAGAATGTCAAAATTCCATTGCGCCCGTAGCTCAACTGGATAGAGCACCAGACTTCGGATCTGGGGGTTGTGGGTTCGACTCCTACCGGGCGCGCCATCAAAATTACAATTTCCGGATCCGTACATTCTCAAATTGCGGTCAGTAAGAATTTCGCATTCCGGCAAATTCCACATCCTCCATACTATGCAAGATGATTAATAATACACCCTCCCATTTGACCTCAGCCTATAAAGGGTTATAGTAAAAAAAGACCTATTTGTGTCGGTATCCGAGATTCATAAGGAACACTGCAATATGATCGAAGGCATCCGCAGAATAGGGGTGCTTTTTTAATTACACATATAGCATTGAACAATTCTCTACATTAGCTTTTCGTGAATAGTTGGAGAGGATCAAAGTAATGTCCACGAAGGAGAGACAACTACTGAACAAGATGGTAATGAACGACATGCGGTACTTGGGTCCGACTGGAACGTTAAAATTAATGGAGGGTTTGATTGATAATGACCTGTCGCACCTTGATCAAAACGTGGAACTGTTAGCGGCAGGACTCTATGAGGAGCTGAAGGCACAAGGAAAATTGGCGCCCCTGAGTTATAAGCCGATTATGTATAAGGAGAAAGAGGTCCCCTTGGCGCTGAGTCTGAATGATTTGCTGTAACGAAAGCGATCATTATTTGTACTTACTCAAACTCGACCACGCGCTCGACAGTAAGTTTCAGATTGATTTGAATTATGGTCATTATGGCAACTTGTTTCACAAGTCATGACTTATAAAACAAAGAGGCCGGGTTCTTGAAACCCGGCCTCTTGCCATGCAGTTGAGCCGTCATACTTGGCCACAAGGATTAAACCGTCTGATTATCTACGGCTCAATCTAATTATTCAGGAACACGTTTCATCCACAAACAGTGTGCTCAGATTAGCCAAAATGCTAAATTTTTACTAACCTTGCAATTCAAGAATCTGGGTGGAATCTTCAATGTATCCTGACAGTCGCGACGTATGGGAATTCCCATAGTTTAAAGTCACAGTATAGATTGAGCGTTATCAATAAATTTTGTCATTTCTAAATATAAAATAGACCACTTGAAAAAATATCCATGGCATTCTTGACACTCGAACAACCTTGATTTTAAAAAAAGTTTCATCCAAGGGCTACGGCGTACTCTCTCCACAGTATAGCCATTACAAATTGGACAAGATTGTTTCCTCTGAATAGTTAACAATTGCATCCCTGATATTTAAGAATTGCCAATTATGTATAACCGTAGCACGCTACTCTCACAAAAGTCTCACATCTCTTCCAGGATTGATCCACGGATATGTTTTGGGCCGAAAGAGCAATTCCTAGTGATTCTGACTAATGCAAAACTAAAGGTATGTCTCTGCCGTTAGATATATTTCGTGTACTAGAAAATCAACACAGAAAGCGATCGGCGCCAAATAAAAAAGGCGGCCCAGTCGGCCGCCCTTGCGTCATCTTATTTCCCCCACTTCTGCTTGATCCTCTCCACCGCCTCGATGACCTTCTCCTTGTCGCCGAAAGCGCTGAGTCGGAAGTAACCTTCACCGGAAGGCCCGAAGCCAGAACCAGGGGTGCCAACCACATGGCACTCGCCGAGCAGTTTGTCGAAGAAGTCCCAGCTGGACAACCCACCGGGAGTCTTCAGCCAGATGTAGGGTGCGTCGACGCCGCCGAAGCAGGTGATGCCGGCGGTCGTGAGCCCCTCGCGGATGATGCGGGCGTTGTCCATGTAGTAGTTGATGATCGCTTTGGTCTCCCGCCAACCCTGCGCGGAGTAGACCGCGGCGGCGGCCTTCTGCACCGGGTAGGAGGCTCCGTTGAATTTGGTGGTGGTGCGACGGTTCCAGAGCTTGTTGAGGCTGTATTTCTCACCCGCTGACGTGGTTCCCATGAGCTCCTCTGGGACAACCACCAGGCCGCAGCGCACGCCGGTGAAGCCGGCGGTCTTGGAGAAGGAGCGGAACTCGATAGCGCAACTGCGGGCGCTGTCAATCTCGTAGATCGAGTGGGGGACACCCGGGGTGGTTATGAACGCCTCGTAGGCAGCGTCGAAGAAGATGATGGCGTCGTTGGTGTTGGCATAGTCGACCCAGCTCTTGAGCTGCTCCCTGGTGGCGACGGTGCCGGTGGGATTGTTCGGCGAGCAGAGGTAGATGATGTCGACCTTCTCCTTCGGTAGCGCCGGAACGAAACCGTTGTCCTCGGTGCACGGCATGTAGACGATCCCCTGGTAGTAGCCCTTGACGTCGGCTTCGCCGGTGCGGCCGATCATGACGTTGGTGTCGTTGTAGACTGGGTAGACCGGGTCGCCGATGGCGACCACGTTTTCGAGAGCGAAAATGTCGAGAATATTGGCGCAATCGCACTTGGAGCCGTCGGAGATGAACATCTCGGAGGGCTTGAGGTTCACGCCGAGAGGCTTGTAGCTCTGTTCGATGATCACCTTGGAGAGCCACTCGTAGCCCTGCTCGGGGCCGTAGCCGGCGAAGCGCTCGCTGGTGCCGAGGTCGTCGACGGCATCATGGAAGGCTTTAAGCACCGTCGGTGCGAGGGGTCTGGTGACGTCGCCGATACCGAGGCGGATGACCTTAGCGGTCGGGTTGGCGGCGGAAAACTCCCGGACCCGGCGACCGATTTCGGGGAAAAGATAGCCTGCTTTGAGTTTCAGGTAGTTGTCGTTAATGCGTGCCATTTATGCCTCCCTGCGGGAAGCGGCTCTTTTCCGCCAACTCGGCGTCAGGCTGCAAAAATACATGCTCAACGTAGCTCCGCTACGTCTGCGCTGAATTTTCTTGCCTTCCTTGATTTGACGAAATAGTCCTCGCTTCCTGAAGTGTCTTTAGGTTGAAATCCAAAATTAAGAATTAAAAAATTAAAACTCTGGGCCTCAATTGAGGCCCAGCACATCTTGCATATCGTACAGCCCGGCGGGTTTTTCTGCCAGCCAGATGGCGGCGCGCACGGCACCGCGGGCGAACATGTCGCGGCTCATGGCACGATGGGTCAGCTCGATGCGCTCGCCCATGCCGATGAAGTAGACGGTGTGCTCACCGACAATATCGCCACCGCGCACGGTCTGCATGCCGATCTCTTCTTTCGTGCGCTCGCCGCACAGCCCCTCGCGGTGATAGTTGGCGACCTGGTTGTAATCCCGCCCTAGGGCGTCGGCAACCACTTCGCCCATGCGTACGGCGGTGCCGGACGGGGAGTCTTTCTTCTTGTTGTGATGCAGTTCGACGATTTCGACGTCGAAGCCGTCGCCGAGCGTCTGGGCGATGTCCTTGAGGACCTTGAAGCAGACGTTGACGCCGACACTCATGTTCGGCGCAAAGACGATCGGGATCTCCTTGGCGAACTCCGCCAGGCGCTCGCGCTGCTCAGGGGTGAAGCCGGTGGAGCCGATGATCATGCGCTTGCCAAGAGTGGCGCAGACCGCGGCGTTGCCCAGCGTCACTTCCGGGAAGGTGAAGTCGATCAGCACATCGCTGACCTGCATGGTCTGTTCGAGGCTGCCGGTGATCTTAACGTCGAGCATGCCGCAACCGGCGGCGAGCCCGGCGTCCTGACCGATGGCTTTGTGCTGAGGCATCTCCACGGCACCGCTGACGACCAGCCCCTCCGCCTCGGTAACCAGGGCGATGATGCGTTGACCCATGCGTCCGGCGGCGCCGGTCACTGCGACTTTGATCATGTTTGCTCCTGTGAAAAGAGACCTTTTACTGCCAATTTGGCGTCAGGCTGCATGACGTGCATACTCGCGCAGCGCTGCCACGCTGTACTGCACCTCACTTGCATTTCTTTATTTGACGAAAAATTGCATACTTTCGAGAGCTTTCCAGGGAAGGCCCGAAAACAAAAGATGAAAAGACTAGATAATGTTGTAACGCTTCAGGATCCCTTTGAGCTTGTCAAGGTTGGCGGCCTGCATCGGCACCAGTGGCAGACGCACATCGGCGCGGATCTTGCCCATCAGCTCGAGAGTGGTTTTGACCGGCACCGGGTTCGACTCGATGAACATGGCGTTGTGGAAGTCGAGCAGTTCGAGATGCATCTTGCGGGCCACCTGGTAATTGGCATTGTGCACGGCCTCGACCATGTCCTTGACCTGCTTGGGGATGGCATTGGCGGACACCGAGATGACCCCCTTGGCCCCGCAGCACATCATCGGGAAGGTCAGAAAATCGTCGCCTGAGATGACATCGATCCTGTCGCCGGCGCGGGCGAGGATCTGGCCGACCTGGGTCAGGTCGCCGGAGGCTTCCTTGATGGCGACGATATTGGAAAAGTCGGATAAACGCACGGTGGTGTCGGCGGTCATGTTGATGCCGGTACGGCCCGGAACGTTATAGAGCACCTGGGGCAAGCTAACTTCCTCGGCGAGTTTCTTGTAGTGCTGGTAGATTCCCTCCTGGGAGGGCTTGTTGTAGTAAGGGCAGACCAGCAGCAGGCCGTCGGCACCCATGGCCTTGGCGTTTTTCGAGAGCTGGATCGCTTCGGCCGTGTTGTTGGCGCCGGTGCCGGCGATGACCGGGACACGCTTGTTGACATGGTCGATGCAGACCTTGATGACGTACTCGTGTTCGTCAAAGTCGAGAGTCGCCGATTCCCCGGTTGTGCCGCAGGGGACAATGACATCGGTGCCGTTGGCGATCTGAAAATCGATCAACTGGCGATAGGTCTCCTCGGCGAACTTCCCCTGGCTGTCGAAAGGGGTGACGATAGCTACCATGGATCCACTGAACATGATTTTCTCCTTAACGGGAAGGTGCAAAAGAGTCTCTCTTGTTTGCACTGATAAAGCACCTACCTAACATAGCATCGGGATCTTGTAAAGGGCGTATCAGAGCCCCTCCTGCGGGGTCACCTGGACTCCGGGACTCGCCATGCTTTCCAGCAGTTGATCGCCGCTACGCACCAGCGCGCTGATGCGGTATTCATAGGTCCGGCCATTGTCGAGTCCGCGATCGAGCAGATGAGTATCCTGCAGAGGCTTGCGATTGACCGGTACAATCGGGAACGGCCGCTGCGATTGGCGGCGATACAGGTTGTAGCCGACCAACTGCAACTCTGCGGGCTGAGCGGGTGCCGTCCATTGTAGCGCCACGCGGGCATCGCCGGCGGTTGCCAGCAACTCCGTAGGCGCTGGCGGTGGCGTCTGTGCTACCAGGTGAATCATGGCTGCCGGCCCTTCCAGATTGCCGAGGGCTACAGACACGATGGCGTAGCGGTAACCGCTGCCGGGGCGGATGTCCAGGTCACGCCAGTACATGCGTTTGCCGATGTGTTGAGCCGGGGTAGGGGAATCGATGTCGAGTTCGGCCACTTCCGCCTGCGGCTCACGGCAGGTCGGGCAGCCCTCCGCAGGATCGTAACTCAGGCGCTTGATGCGGAATCCGGTCAGCCCCTGTACCTCTTTGCTTTCCTTGTATTCCGGGACCTCCCAGCCGAGTACGAAGAGATTGCCCTGCTGCTGCAGGGTCACCCCCTGCACCGTTGGAAGGGGGATGCCGAGTTTTGGGCGGACCGGGCCTTTCTTGCCGCAGGCGGAGGTCATCATGATCATGATCATGATCATGATCAGGGACGTGGGACGCGGGACGCGGGACGTGAAAAACCATAGGACCTTAATAAAGCGTATCATGCTCCACTTTCCTTCAGGGCCTGGCGGGCCAGGGCGAGTTCCCGCTCGACAGCTTCGCGGGCCGTGCCGCCTGTGGCCTTGCGGGCGTTTACCGAGGCTTCCAGCGTGACATAGGCGAAGATGTCGGCCTCGATGTCGCTGGAGAACTGGCGGAACTCTTCCAGGGTCAGCCCAGGAATGTCCTTGCCGTTCTCGATGCAGTAGCGCACGGTCTTGCCGACCACCTCATGAGCGTTGCGAAACGGCAGCCCCTTACGCACCAGGTAGTCGGCGATATCGGTGGCGGTGGAGAAGCCGCGGCCGGCGGCGGTCCGCATCTGTGCGGATTTGACCGTCATCTCGGCGATCATCTCGGCAAAGACCTTGAGTGAGCCGCGCACCGTGTCGATAGTGTCGAAGAGCGGCTCCTTGTCTTCCTGCATGTCTTTGTTGTAGGCCAGAGGTAGCGACTTCATGAGCGTCATGAGGCTGACCAGGTTGCCGTAGACCCTGCCGGTTTTACCGCGGACCAGTTCCGGAACATCGGGGTTTTTTTTCTGCGGCATGATCGAGCTGCCGGTACAGAATCCGTCGGAAAGGTCGATGAAGGCGAAGTCGGCACTCGACCAGAGGATCAGCTCTTCCGAGAGGCGCGACAGGTGCATCATCAGGATCGAGGCGAAAGCGCAGAATTCGATGGCGAAGTCACGGTCGGACACCGTATCGAGACTGTTGCGTGTCACGCCGGCGAAGCCTAGCTCTTCTGCGACCCACTCGCGGTCGATGGGGAAGGTCGTCCCCGCCAGGGCGCCGGCGCCAAGTGGCAACAGGTTGAGTCGGCTACGCAGGTCATGCAGGCGGCCGGCATCCCTCGCCAGCATCTCTACGTAAGCCAGCATATGGTGAGAGAAGAGCACCGGCTGGGCGGTCTGCAGATGGGTGTAGCCAGGCATAATGACATCAAGGTTGTCTTCGGCCTGAGCAAGCAGGGCGGACTGCAGCTGCTTGATCGCTAGGGCAATAGCATCGATTTCGTCGCGCAGATAGAGGCGCACATCGAGGGCGACCTGATCGTTGCGCGAGCGGGCGGTGTGCAGCTTGCCACCGACCGGGCCGGTCTTCTCGATTAGTCGGGCTTCGATGTTCATGTGGATATCTTCACGGGCCACCGAAAAGACAAAATTGCCGGCCTCGATTTCCGCGAGGATCTCGTTGAGCCCCTGGATGATCGTTGCCGCCTCGTTATCGGCGATGATCCCCTGCCTGGCGAGCATCCTGGCGTGGGCGACCGAACCGAGGATGTCGTAACGGTAGAGTCTCTGGTCAAAGTTGATCGAAGCAGTGAACTCTTCGACAAAGGCATCGGTCGGCTGGGTGAAACGTCCGGCCCAGAGTTTGTCACTCATCTTGCTTACTTCCCTTCATGGTTTATTATGCGGGGTCGCCGGGATCAGCACTCTTGGCTTGTTTGCGACTGGTCAGCTCATCGGACGGGGTCCCCGGATTCTTCATGGCCTCAGGATAGACCAGCGCCAGGATGTGCCGGGTGCCGGGCGTCATGTTATAGGCAGCCAGGCGGTCGGCCGGAATCCATGCGGCCTCGGCTACTTCCTCATCCCGCAACAGCAGCTCGTCGGTCAAAGGGTGTGCGCGGTAATAAAGAATCACGTAGTGGTCCTTGTTGTCGCCGTAGGCCACATGTTCATAGACATCGAGGAGTCCGTCGATATGCACCTCGAGGCCGACTTCTTCGCGAACTTCACGGTGGAGAGCTTCGGCGAGCGGTTCGCCGTGGTCGACCTTTCCTCCCGGCATGACCCATTGCCCGCAAAACGGTTCGATGCAACGTCGGGTCAGCAGAACACGCTCCTGTGCGTCGATGATGCAGGCGACGACGGAGGTTTTGATCGACTGTTTCTTGAAGTCCATAAAAGCGACGTGGCACGTGGTGCGTGGCGCGTGGCGAGAAAAGATTTCCGCGCCACGCGCTGCTCGCTACGTGCTACTTCTTGGCCTCTCGCTGAATCGCCGCGATGCGCATGCGCAGGGCGTTAAGCTTGATAAAGCCCTCGGCGTCGGCCTGGTTGTATACCTCGTCGGCCTCGAAGGTGGCGAAGTCGACATTGAACAGGCTGTCGGTGGCCGAGTCGCGACCGACCACGCGGCAGTGCCCTTTGTAGAGCTTGACGCGGGCCTTGCCGTTGACGGTCTGCTGCGACTCGTCGATCAGCGCCTGCAGTACGCGGCGCTCCGGCGAGAACCAGAAACCGTTGTAGATCATGCTGGCGTAGCGCGGCACCAGCGAGTCGCGCAGGTGCATAACCTCGCGGTCCATGGTGATCGACTCGACGCCGCGATGGGCTTCCTCGAGGATGGTGCCGCCGGGAGTCTCGTAGACGCCGCGGCTCTTCATACCGACAAAGCGGTTTTCCATCAGGTCGACCCGGCCGATACCGTGCTTTCCGCCAAACTCGTTGAGCCTGGCGAGCAGTCGGGCCGGCGACAGGCGTTCGCCGTTGACCGCCACAGCGTTGCCTTTCTCGAACTCGACCTCGACGTACTCCGGCTGGTCGGGTGCGTCCTCGGGCTTGACAGTGAGGACGTACATCTCCTCCGGGGCCTCTGCCCAGGGGTTCTCGAGGATGTCTCCCTCGAAGGAGATATGCAGCAGGTTGCGGTCGGAGCTCCAGGGGAACTTTTTGCTGGTCGGCACCGGGATACCGTGTTTCTTGGCGTAGCTCTCCAGGGCGGTGCGGCTCTTCATGTCCCACTCGCGCCAGGGGGCGATGACCTTGATCGCCGGATCGAAGTGGTAGTAGGCGATCTCGAAACGGACTTGGTCGTTCCCCTTGCCGGTGGCGCCGTGGGAGACGGCGTCGGCTTTTTCTTTGGCGGCGACCTCCATCTGTGCCTTGGCGATCAGCGGGCGGGCGATGGAGGTGCCGAGGAAGTAGCGCCCCTCATAAATGGCATTGGCGCGAAACATCGGGAAGACGAAGTCGCGGGCGAACTCCTCCTTAAGATCGAGGATGTGGCAGGAACTTGCCCCGGTCTTCTTGGCTTTTTCGGGGATGTGATCGAGCTCTTCACCCTGGCCGAGGTCGGCAGAGTAGGCGACCACTTCGCAGTCGTATTCCTCGGTCAGCCACTTGAGGATGATTGAGGTGTCCAGACCGCCGGAGTAGGCGAGGACAACTTTTTTCACGGTGTTTTTTTTGCTCATTATCAAGTGCTCCTTTTTAGATCTTTAGTGGCGCGCGGCGCGGGGCGCCTGGCGCGGAAATGTCGACGGTTGGCATTGCGCGCTGCTTACGGTTCATTGCGAAAGTTTGATGACATACGTATCGGCTATCTTATCGTGCAACCCCTGCTTCTGGCTATCGAAAGCGACCATGAGGTAGCCGATACCGAGCAGGATGCCGGAGATAAATTTCCCCAGGACCTCGCGCAAGGCTGCGCGGCCGTAGCCGAGCGGGCTGCCGTCGGTGCGGATCACCTTGATGCGCAGCGCCATCTTGCCTGGCGTCTGCCCGCAGTAGCCGGTGAAAAAGACAGCGTAACCGATGCTGAGTGCCGCACCGAATAGCCAGATCACCACCTCGATGGATGGATCCCCCTCGACAGAGAGCCCGAGCAGGCCCACCGTCAGCCCGATCAGCAGACTGAGGAGATACTCTACGGTCCAAAGCAGAAGAAAGTCGAGAACATAGGCGACAACGCGAATCCAGAATCCAGCCTTGGGCAGGAGCCCGGGCGTCGGGTCAGCCGCATCGCAGGGCAGTTCGGCACTGCCGTTACCCATGGCCTGGTTAACTTGGCCCATGCCGCTTCCTGCCTGTCGGGCCTTGAGTTTCGTGTAAATCACCCCACAACCGTGGCAACGCTCTCCCCCGGTCTGAATCAGGCCGCATGCGGGGCATGAGATCTGCTCTGGAGTCGCCGGCACAGGTCTACCGCTCGCGGTATCGTTCCGCAGCTGCGCCTTGTCGAAAGCGAAGGCCTCACCGCATTTGGGGCAATGCACTTTAACCGGGCGGTCCGGAATTTCAGCCGGGTCGACCGTTTTGGAAAAATTACATTGTGGACACGTGATGATCATTGCTTCTCTTGGTAAACGATTATTCACGCTACGCGCTGCTCGCCGCGCGTGATCTGGGTTTAACCCATCAAAGTCGACATGATGGCCTTCTGCACATGCAGACGGTTCTCGGCTTGGTCGTAAATGATCGAATGGCGACTCTCCATGACCTCGTCGGTGATCTCTTCATCACGATGGGCAGGGAGACAATGCATGACCACGCACTCGGGGTCGGCCAGAGACACCAGGCTCATGTCGATGCAATAGCCGGCAAAAGCCCTGGCGCGCTCCTGCTGCTCGGCTTCCTTGCCCATACTGGCCCAGACATCGGTGTTGAGGACCTGTGCGCCGCGCGCGGCTTCGCGCGGGTCGTTGGTATAGATGATGTTCGCACCGGCTTCTGCTGCCCGCTCCTTGACCATGGTGTCCGGTTCATAGCCCGCCGGAGTGGCCACGCGCAGTTCGAACCCGAACACAGCGGCGGCGTTGATCCAGCTGTTGGCCATGTTGTTGCCATCGCCGATCCAGCAGAAGGAAAGCTTGCGGAAGTCTTGTTTGTGCTCGATGACTGTCAATAGGTCGGCCATCACCTGGCAGGGATGATAAAGATCGGTCAGGCCGTTGATCACCGGCACCGAGCTGAACTGGGCAAACTCCTCGACGGCATCCTGCGAATAGGTACGGATCATCACACCGTCGACGTAACGGGCCAAGCAGCGCGCGGTGTCCTTGATCGGTTCGCCGCGCCCCATCTGGGTGTTCCCAGAGGCCAGGAACAGGGCATGCCCGCCCAGTTGGAACATTCCGGCTTCAAAGGAGACCCGGGTGCGTGTCGAGCTTTTCTCGAAGAGCATGCCGAGGGTTTTGCCGGCCAGCAACGGATGCGACAGCCCGGCCTGCTTTTGCGCTTTCAAATCGAGGGCCAAGGTGAAGATTTGTTCCAGATCTTCGCGGCGCCAGTCGCTGAGGCAGAGAAAGTCTTTATTCACAGGGGCACTCCTTAATTTTTCGAGGGTTGCGCGCGGCAACCGCCTATGCTGCAACGGTCGCCAGGACTTCGTCGAGGATCTTGACGGCTTCATCGATCTCCGCACGGCTGACAATCAGCGGCGGAACAAAGCGCAAGACCTTGCCGACGGTGCAATTGATCAGCAGGCCGTGCTCCATGGCGGCAGTGACCAGCCCGCCGCCCTCGATGTCCAGTTCCATGCCGACGATCAGGCCGCGGCCACGCACGTCCCTGACAAAAGGGTACTTGTGCTGCAGTTGCTCGAGTCGCTCCATCAGGTATTCGCCCATGGCTCGGCAGTTGTCGAGGATGTCATCGTCGGCAATTGTCCGCATGGCTGCCAGGGCAGCCGCGCAGACCAGGGGGTTGCCGCCGAAGGTGGAGCCGTGGGTGCCCGGGCCAAGCCTGGTGGCGAGTTCCTCTCTGGTCAGCATGGCACCGATCGGCGGCCCGCCGGCCAAAGCCTTGGCCAGGGTCATGATGTCCGGTGCAACCCCTTCCTGCTCATAAGCCCAGAGGGTGCCGGTCCTGCCGCAGCCGACCTGCACCTCGTCATAGATGAGCGTGATGTCGAATTGGTCGCAGAGTGCGCGGACCTCTTTAAGGTAACCGGGCGGAGGCACGTTGACGCCGCCTTCACCCTGGACCGGTTCAAGCATGATCGCACAGGTCTGCGGTGTGATGGCCCGGTGCAAGGACTGGGAATCGCCGAAGGGCACATAGCAAAAGCCGGGAAGCAGCGGGTTGAAGCCGGCCTTGACCTTGTCCTGACCGGTGGCGCTGATGGTGCCGATCGTCCGGCCGTGGAAGGAGGCGAGGGCCGTGATCACCTCGAAGCGGTTTTCGCCATTTTTTTCCAGGCTATGCTTACGTGCCAGCTTGATCGCCGCCTCGTTGGCTTCGGCTCCCGAGTTGCAGAAGAACACCCGGTCGGCAAAAGAGCGCGCACAAAGCCACTCCGCCAGCTCGATCTGCTGGGGGATGTGGTAGTAGTTGGAGCAGTGCAGCAGGCGAGCGGCCTGCTCCTGTAGCGCGGCAACCACCTTCGGGTGGCAGTGGCCGAGGTTGTTCACCGCCACCCCGGCGAGGAAGTCGAGATAACCCTTACCATCAACGTCCCACAACCGGCAGCCTGCGCCGCGCTCGGCGACGATCGGATAGCGTCCGTAGGTTTTCATGACATGCTGGTTGGCCCTGTTTATCCAGTTTACAGAAGTTTTCATATCGTTTGCCTGTAAAACGTTTCAAGAAAAACGTCAGCTGTTTTTGTCTTTCGCGTGCAGCGTATAGCATGCCGCGATCCGCTTCCCGGCCACATTTCGCATCAACGAAATTTGGCGACTGCCGTGCCGATCCCCTTGTCGGTGAAAATCTCGAGGAGACAAGCGTGCTCGATGCGGCCGTCGATAATGTGCGCCTTTTGTACGCCGGCCAGTACGGCATCCAGGCAGCAGGTGACCTTGGGGATCATGCCGCCGCTGATCGTGTCATCGTCGAGCAACCCCTGGATGTCACCGATGTCGATGGTCGATATCAGTTTACCAGCCTTGTCCTTGACGCCCTCGATGTCGGTGAGCAGAATCAGCTTCTCCGCCTTGAGTGCTGCCGCCACCTGGCCGGCGACTAGGTCGGCGTTGATGTTGTACGATTCGCCGGCTGAGCCGACTCCGACCGGGGCGATTACCGGGATGAAGTTGTTCTGCTCAAGGGCGCGGATGATCCCCGGATCAACGGCTTCCACCTCGCCGACCAGGCCGATATCGATGATCTCAGGGGTCAGCGTTTCGGGGTTGATGGCCTTCATCTCCATCTTGCGGGCCTTGATCAGGGCGCCGTCCTTGCCGGTCAGGCCGACGGCACGGCCGCCGTGGCGGTTGATATTGGCGACGATCTCCTTGTTGACCAGCCCTCCCAGGACCATCTCAACGACATTCATGGTGGCCTCGTCGGTGACGCGCATGCCGCGGACGAAACGGGATTCGAGCCCCATCTTCTCCATGACGGTGCCGATCTGCGGCCCACCGCCATGGACCACGACCGGGTTCAGGCCGATGTACTTCATCAGGATAATATCCTTGGCGAAGGACTCCTTAAGGTGTTCTTCGACCATGGCATTGCCTCCGTACTTGATGACGATGGTCGTGTTGGCAAAGCGCTTGATGTAGGGCAGCGCCTCCATGAGGACGTTAGCTTTTCTGATCAGTTCTTCCATGACTTGTCCCGTTCCTGGAATGACAGGCTTCCGGCGGCTAGAGGATGTAGCGCGACAGGTCCTCGTTGTCAGCAATATCTGCAAGGCGCTCGCGCACAAAGGCGGCGTCGATACAGAACCCTTTGTCCGAACGCTCCGGGGCGTTGAAAGACAACTCCTCGAGCAGCGTTTCCATGATCGTATGCAGGCGTCGGGCGCCGATGTTCTCCGTGCGTTCGTTGACCCTGGTTGCGGTTCTGGCGATCTCCCTGATGGCGTCGTCGCTGAATTCCAGCTTGATCCCTTCGGTCGCCATGAGCGCTTGGTACTGGCGAATCAGGGCATTGTGCGGCTCGGTCAGGATCCTGACCAAGTCGGCCTCTTCGAGGCTGTCAAGCTCGACCCTGATCGGAAAGCGCCCCTGCAGTTCCGGGATCAGGTCCGAGGGTTTGGCGACATGGAAAGCACCGGCAGCAATGAACAGGATGTGGTCAGTCTTGACCGGGCCGTACTTGGTGTTGACCGTGCTCCCTTCGACGATTGGCAGGATGTCGCGTTGCACTCCTTCGCGCGAGACTTCCGGGCCATGGCCGCCTTCGCGGCTGGCAATCTTGTCGATCTCGTCGATAAAGATGATGCCGTTCTGCTCGGTGCGCTCTTTGGCCAGGGCCTGGACCTTGTCCATGTCCACCAGTTTGTCCGCTTCGATGTCGGTTAAAAGCTCCCGCGCTTCGGCAACCGACATGCGCCGGCGTTTGGTCTTTTTGGGGAAGATGTTGCCGAACATCTCCTTGATGTTGAAGCCCATCTCCTCGGTCCCTTGTGGACCGAAAACCTGCATGCTTGGCATCTGGGTGTCCTGGGTCTCGATATCGACCATGCGCTGGTTGAGCTCGCCCATGCGCAACAGGCGGCGCAGCTTGTCGCGGGTGCCGCCTTCGCCTTTGGCGTCGGTGGACTCCGTGGCCGGCTTTTCGCCGGGGAGCAGTAGCTCGAGTAGGCGCTCTTCAGCCAGGTCTTCCGCCTTGATGCGCTGGTTTTTTGCTTCCTCGGCCTTGACCATCATGATCGCCAGTTCGACCAGATCACGGACCATGCTTTCGACGTCACGGCCGACATAGCCGACCTCTGTAAACTTGCTGGCTTCGACCTTGACGAACGGCGCCTGCGCCAGCTTCGCCAAGCGCCGGGCGATTTCGGTTTTGCCGACCCCGGTCGGACCGATCATGATGATGTTCTTCGGCGCGATCTCCTCGCGCAAGTCCGGGTCGACCTGCTGCCGACGCCAGCGGTTGCGCAAGGCTACGGCGACTGCCCGCTTGGCGCTGTTCTGGCCGACGATATAGCGGTCGAGTTCGGAGACGATTTCCCGGGGGGTGAAGTTGTTCACGACAAGGTCTCCACGATGATCTGGTCGTTGGTGTAAACGCAGATTTCCGCAGCAATCCTGAGCGACTCTTCGGCGATCCGGGCCATGGGCAGTTCCGTGTGGCAACTCAGTGCGCGCGCGGCCGCCTGGGCAAAGGCGCCGCCGGAGCCGATTGCGGCAATGCCGTGCTCCGGCTCGATGACATCACCGACTCCCGAGATGACCAGAGTGGTTTCGCGATCGGCGACGATCAGCAGGGCCTCCAGGTGGCGCAGTATGCGGTCGGTGCGCCATTCCTTGGCTAGCTCTACGGCGGCCCGCTGCAGGTTGCCGCGATACTCCTGCAGTTTGGCTTCGAATTTTTCAAAGAGCGTGAAAGCATCGGCCGTGCTGCCGGCGAAGCCGGCGATCACTTGGTCGTTATACATACGCCGTAGTTTCCTGGCGGTATGCTTCATGACGGTGTTGCCGAGGCTGACCTGGCCGTCGCCGGCCATGGCCACCTCGCTGCCGTGGCGCACGCAAAGAATCGTCGTTCCTTTGAACATTTTTGACCTCTCGGCAAGGCTGCCTGTAATTCTGCGAAAAATATTAGAAATATAACATAAGCATCTGGGCAGACAAAGCAAAATGCCTGCTGTCGACCAAGATGTCAAGGCTTGAAGTTTACAGCGAAACGGGGCTGTTTGCAGGGAATAAAAGCAAAAGCCTGAAGGGGTGTTGCAGGCACTGCAATTCCAGACAAAAAAGGGTCAGTCGACGGGAGCTATTTGACTGTCGGCCCTTGGCTGTTGGCAGGAATCGGCAGGCGGATGGTCACCTCAGTGCCTTTGCCGGGGGTACTGTCGAGCTTGATGGTGCCGCCATGATCACGGATGAACTGACGGGCGTAAAAGAGACCCAGCCCGAAGCCGCGGACCTGTCCGGTCTTCCGCGGGTCGATCTGGTAGAATTTCTCGAAAATTTTGGCAGTTTCTTCCGGCGGAATCCCCGGGCCATTGTCGGTAATCACCAGGCTGCAATGATGCTCTTCAATGGCGTCTGACAGTGAAATCATACCGCCTGAGGGGGTGAACTTGATCGCGTTGTCGATAAGCGCCTCCAGCACAAAGGAGATGCGACGTCGATCGACCATCATCTCCGGCCAACTCCCAGTCAAGGTGCTTTGAAGACTCAGCCCTTTTCGCTCAGCAGAGACTCGTTTCTCAGCACAAATGCCAATGGCGATCTCCTTCAGATGCTCACGGGTAAACTTTCCCGGGCTATCCTGCAGAATGATGTCACTGTAATAGAGCAGGTCCTTGATCAGGTACGCTAGGTACTCAGATTCTTCTTGGATAGCTATAAGCGCTTCAGAAAACGTCGGGTCCTGGCAGTCGATGGCGCCGCTGGCGAGGTTCTGGATGAAGAGGGAAATGGATGTTGTCGGGGTGCGCAGCTTGTGTGAAATAAGGCCCAGGAAATCAGATTTGATGCGATCGAGTTGTTTGAGCTGCAACAATTCGCGGTGCAGGGCTTTCTTCTCCAGGGCCTTGTCGATCGTGGTCTTAAGTTGCAGCAGGTTGATCGGCTTCTGGATAAAATCGTCGGCGTCAGCCTTGAGAGCCCGAAGAATGATGTCTTTGTCGGCGTACCCGGTCATGACCACGACGAGCTGTTCAGGATCCCGCTCCTTGACCAGTTGCAGCAGCTCAAGGCCGTTCATAACCGGCATCATGATATCGGCCAAAATCAGGTCCACTGGCTGGTGGCTAAGGGCCTCTAAAGCAGCCTGGCCGTTTTCGGCATGCAGAATGCCATAATCCTTCAAGGTGCGGGCACAGAGGTCACGAATGATGGCTTCATCATCGACAACCAGGACGGTTGGCCGGTCACGCTGTTGAAGCTGTTCAATGTCCTCCCGTGCATCAAGTCGCATACTGCCTCCGCAGTAAAGCAGCGGGTCAGCCCCCCAAGGCGCTCCGGACCAGGTCGGCAACCTTGCTCAAGGCACCGGTAAGTTTTTCCGGCTGGTTGCCGCCGGCTTGGGCAAGGTCTGGGCGTCCGCCGCCGCGTCCGCCGACTTCGGCGGCCAGCGCACCGACCAGCTTGCCGGCGTGCAGTCGACCGGTCAGATCGGCCGTGACCGCAACCAGAAGGTTGACCTTGCCTTCATGGGGACAGCCGATGGCAATGACCCCGGAACCGAGCTTGTCGCGCAATTTGTCGGCCATCTCTCGCAAACCCTTGCCGTCCGTTGCATCGACCTCGGCGGCCAGAAGCTTGACGCCCCCGACCTCCTCGAGCTTGCTCATGATATCCTCAGCCTGACCGGACTTCAGTCGACTTTCAAGGATGGCCAACTCGCGCTCCAACTCTTTCTGACGTTCCAGCATCTTGGTCAGTCGGGTTTCCAGTTGGGGCCGGTCGCTTTTGACCAGGCCGGCCATGCGGCCGAGAGCCTCGTCCTGCTGCTGCACTAGCTCCAGGGCGCGGGTGCCGGTGGCCGCCTCGATGCGCCGGACGCCGGCGGCAATCCCCATCTCCTGGACGATTTTGAACAGGCCGATATCGCCGGAGGCTGACGCATGGGTCCCACCGCACAGTTCCATGCTGAATTCACCCAGGTTGACGACCCGGACTCGCTCGCCGTATTTTTCGCCGAACAGGGCCGTAGCCCCGGCGGCGATCGCTTCGTCAGCGGCCATTTCCCGAGTTTCCACGGCGCGATTCTCGCGGATGCGGCGATTGACTTCAGCTTCAATGCGGCGCAATTCGGCGGGTGTAATCGCCGTATAATGGCTGAAGTCGAAGCGCAGGCGGTCCGGTGTCACCAACGACCCGGCCTGCTTGACGTGATCGCCAAGCACCTCGACCAGGACGGCCTGGAGGATATGGGTTGCCGTGTGGTTCAGGGCCGTCGCCTGCCGTGCGGCAGCATCAACCTTAAGCTCGACCTCCTGGCCTATTTGCAGGGCTCCCGCGACCACTTGGCCGACATGGACGATCAGATTGGGTAGCGGCTTTTTGGTCTCCGTAATGTCGACCTTGAGCCCCGGGGCGCGGATGGTGCCGAGATCGCCGACCTGGCCGCCCGACTCACCGTAGAAGGGGGTCTGCGTGGTGACGATCTCGATCCGTTCACCGGCGCTGGCCTGGCTGACCTGCTCGCCATCGTGAAGAATTGCCACGATGCGGCTGCTCGCCTGCAGTTCGTGGTAACCGGTGAAGGTCACCGTGGTGCCATGCTCGACCAATTCGCGATAAACTGACCCAATCGCCTCTTCGCCCGACCCCTTCCAGTGCTCGCGGGCCTTTTGGCGCTGTTCGTTCATGCAGCTTTCAAAGCCGGCTTCATCGATGGTGAAGCCGTCGGCTTCAACGATATCGGCGGTCAGATCAGTCGGGAAACCGTAGGTGTCGTAGAGCTTGAAGAGTACAGGGCCGGCAATGACTGTCGATTGTTTTTTGCGCAGACGGTCAACTTCTTCGTTAAGGATGCGCAGGCCGTTGTCGAGAGTCTGGATAAAACGCTCTTCTTCTTTCTCGACAATCTTGACAACGAAGCTTTTGCGTTCGGCCTCCTGCGGATAGGCTGCTGCCATGAAGTCGAGGACGAAACCGGCAGTTTTATAAAGCACAGGGTCCGCAAAGCCGAGCATCTTTGCATGGCGCATGGCACGGCGCATGATGCGCCGCAGTACATAGCCCCGCCCTTCGTTGCTCGGCATGACCCCGTCGGCGATCAAAAATGCGGTGGCTCGGCTGTGGTCGGCCATGACCCGCATGGAGACATCGTCGTCGGGGTTGGCGCCGTAGTCTTTTCCTGACAGCTTCTCGATATAGCCTATGATGCTGCGCAACAGGTCGGTGTCGTAGTTCGACTGGACCTTCTGCATCACCGTGGTGATGCGCTCCAGCCCCATGCCGGTATCGACGGCCGGTTTTGGCAGTGGCACTAGCTCGCCATCAGTCTGACGGTCAAACTGCATGAAGACGTTGTTCCAGACCTCCATGTAGCGGTCGCAGTCGCAACCGACAGTACAGTCAGGCGAGCCGCAGCCGACCTCGGGACCGTTGTCGAAGAAGATCTCCGAACAGGGACCGCAGGGTCCGGTGTCACCCATCGACCAGAAGTTGTCCTCCTCAAAGCGGAAAATCCGTGCGCGCGGGACGCCTTCCTGCTCATGCCAGATATCGGCGGCTTCATCATCGTCGGTGTAGACAGAGACATAGAGGCGCGACTTATCGATGTCCAGGTCGACGGTGAGGAATTCCCAGGCATAGGCGATCGCCTCTTTTTTGAAATAGTCCCCGAAAGAGAAGTTGCCGAGCATCTCGAAGAAGGTGTGATGACGGGCTGTCCGTCCGACGTTCTCCAAGTCGTTGTGCTTGCCGCCGGCCCGGACGCACTTCTGCGAAGTGGCGGCGCGCACGTAAGCCCGTTTTTCCTGGCCGAGGAAGCAGTCCTTGAACTGGTTCATGCCAGCATTGGTAAAGAGCAGGGTCGGATCGTTGTGCGGTACAAGGGACGAGGACGCGACCACCGTATGGCCGCGGTCGGCAAAGAACTTGAGAAAAAGCTGACGTATTTCGCTACCGGTCTTCATCGTGCGTTGCAAAGCCTTTCCGTGTCAATTGATCCATGATACGGCTTAAAGAAAAACCGCGTCGCTGGAGAAAATGTACAACCCGGCGCCGTTCCTTGACTGGCGACGTGCCGTAGTTGAAGTTGGGAAATCGCCGTTCCAAAAGCGATCTCAGCAATTGGTTTTCATCGCAGCCCTCGAGCGCTTGCTCCAGCGCCCGACAGGCGACCTCTTCACTGATACCATGCCGTCGCAGGTCTGCCAAAATGCGGGGCCCGACGGCCCGCCCCTGGGTCAACAGGCCGGTCGCACGATTGAGAGCATAGCGGTCGTCGTCGAGGTAGCCAAGGTCAAGGCAGCGTTGCAGGGTCTCCTCGATGTGCTCCTGGTCAAACCCCTTGTCAAGGAGTCGTTGGCGCAACTCCGACTGGCTGTAGTCGCGGCGCGTCAAGATCCGCAGTGCCGCCGACCAAGGGTTGGCCCGGTCGACCTCTGGCCCGGGTTTGTCAGTCACCTTGATCGTCAGAGCCCCCGAAGGCATCCCAGGAGAGGTCCGAAGTCGATGAGACGCCGGACACCTTAAGCTTGAAGTCGTCCGGGTTGGAGCACTGGCGCAGGGCTTCCTCGAAGCTGATCAGCTTGTTTTTCAGCAGCCCCATCAGCGACTGGTCAAAGGTTTGCATGCCGTACGATTCATACCCCTGCTGGATGGCCTCAGGCAGCATCCTGGTCTGTTCCTTGTCGTCGATCATCTGGCGGACCCGGGCGGAGGCCACCAGAATCTCGACCGCCGGGACGCGCCCCTTGCCGTCAAGTCTTGGGACCAGGCGCATGGAAATGACGCCTCGCAAGACCGAGGCCAGCTGGATGCGCACCTGGCGCTGCTGGAACGGCGGGAAGACCGAGATGATGCGGTTGACCGTTTCCGTGGCATCGACCGTGTGCAGAGTGGAGAGCACCAGGTG
>Ga0316195_10000146_pt1 | contig 23528 bp, 25 predicted proteins | sample Phised1_MG_FD_204937 | JGI IMG/M metagenome (GOLD analysis project Ga0316195, IMG submission 204937) | Coastal sediment microbial communities from Maine, United States - Phippsburg sediment 1 | ecosystem: Environmental > Aquatic > Marine > Coastal > Sediment | place: USA: Maine | collected...
CTGCCCGCGCGTTGCCTTCAGGCAGTCACGTGAGCGACTGAGGCGAGGAAGACCGAATGACTGACACCGGCCCGCGCGCGTTCGCCGACGCCGCCGTCACCTGGAACCGGCGGTTCGAAGGCGACGGCTACCTCTTCGGCACCGAGCCCAACGTCTGGCTGAAGGAACACGTCGACGCCTGGCCGCCGGGTGGTCGCATTCTCTGCGTGGCGGACGGCGAAGGCCGCAACAGCGTGTGGCTGGCCCGCAAGGGTTTCGTCGTCGATGCGTTCGATATCGCCGATGCCGGTGTTGCCAAGGCGCGTCGACTCGCGGCCGCGGCCGGGGTCACGGTCAACTTCCAGGTCGCCGATTGCGATTCGTATGACTGGCCGGAGGCGGCCTATGACGGAGTGGCGGCGATCTTCATCCAGTTCGCCAGCCCCGACGAGCGGCGGCGACTGTTCCAGCGCATCGTTGCGAGCCTCAAGCCGGGAGGGTCGCTGGTCCTGCAGGGCTACACGCCGAAGCAGCTCGAGTACGGCACCGGGGGACCGCCCTTCGTGTCGCATCTGTACACCGCCGAACTGCTGCGCGCCGCGTTCGACGAACTGGAGATCCTCGAACTGCGCGAGTACGAAGCGGATGTCGACGAGGGGAGCGGGCACAAGGGCCGCTCCGCGCTCATCGGCATGGTGGCGCGGCGACGCTAGCGCGCCCGCTACTGCGCGGCCCAGCCTCCGTCCATGTTCCACGCCACGCCGCGCACCTGATCGGCGGCCGGCGAACACAGGAACACGGCCAGCCCAGCCAGCTGCTCGGTCGTGACGAACTGCATCGACGGCTGCTTTTCGCCGAGCAGCGACTTCTTCGCATCCTCCTCGCCGATGCCGTCGCGCGCCGCGCGCGCGTCGACCTGCTTCTGCACGAGCGGCGTCAGCACCCAGCCGGGGCAGATCGCGTTGCAGGTGACGCCGGTAGGCGCGGTCTCCAGCGCGACCGTCTTGGTCAGCCCGACGAGGCCGTGCTTGGCGGCGATGTAGGCGGACTTCTCGACCGAGGCCACCAGCCCGTGCACGGACGCGACGTTGATGATGCGTCCCCAGTTGGCCGCCTTCATCTTCGGCAGCGCCAGGCGGATCGTGTGGAACGCCGAGGAGAGGTTGATGGCGATGATCGCGTCCCAGCGGTCGACCGGAAACTTGTCGATCGGGGCGACGTGCTGGATGCCGGCGTTGTTGACGAGGATGTCGACGCAGCCGAACGCGGATTCGGCGGCCCGCACCATCTGCTCGATCTCCGCCGGCTTGCTCATGTCGGCGCCGTGGTAGAGCGTGCGCACGCCGCGTCCCTGCAGTTCCTGTTCGACGGCACGGATGGCATCGGCCTCGCCGAAGCCGTTGACGACGATGTTGGCGCCCTGCGCTGCCAGCGCGCGCGCCATCGCGAGCCCGATCCCGCTGGTGGAGCCGGTCACCAGAGCCGTTTTCCCCTTGAGCATGCATTTCCTCCCGTTGAGCCCGTCGAGTATGCCAGCCTGCGCTGACTACAATCGGCGGCGACCAGCAAGCGTGTCAGGGAGCGAGTCGTGAACCAGGAAGCCGGACCCCGTCTGCGCCACGTGAAGTGCATGAGCCCCGCCGGGTTCCACCGGATGGCCTATGCGGAGTGGGGCGCGCCGGACAATCCGCGCGTCGTCGTCTGCGTGCACGGCCTGACGCGCGTGGGACGGGACTTCGACCGGCTGGCCCGCGCCTTGGCGGCCGATGTCCGGGTGGTCTGCCCGGACGTCGTCGGCCGCGGCCGCAGCGACTGGCTGCGCGACCCGAACTACTACGTCGTGCCCCAGTACGTGGCGGACATGGTGTCCCTGATCGCCCGGCTGGACGTGGAAGAGGTCGACTGGGTCGGCACGTCGATGGGCGGACTGATCGGCATCGCGCTCGCCGGGCAGGCCGAGGCGCCGATCCGGCGCATGGTCATCAACGACGTCGGCCCGCGGCTGGATGCGGCGGCCATCGCGCGCATCGGCACCTATCTCGGGGCGCCCGTGTCGTTCGCCACCGTGGACGAGGCCATCGACTACGTGTCGGTCGTCGCCGCGCCGTTCGGCGTGAAGAAGCGCGAGGACTGGCGCGAACTCGTCGAGCCGGCGGTGCGGCGCGACGGTGAACGCTGGGTCCTGCACTACGACCCGCGCATCGCCGTGCCGTTCAGGTCCGTCACGCCGGAGAGCGCAGCCGCCGCTGAAGCGTCGATGTGGGCCCTGTACGACCGGATGCGCTGCCCGACCCTGATCGTGCGCGGGGAGAACTCGGACCTGCTGACGCGCGACACGCTGGCCGAGATGAAGGCGCGCGGGCCGAAGCCGGCGACGGCCGAGGTCGCGGGCGTCGGTCACGCGCCGACCTTCATGTTCGAGCACGAGATCGCGCTCGTGCGCAACTTCCTGACGCAGTGAGGCCCCCGATGCGGATCGAACGCCTGGACCATCTCGTGCTGACCGTGCGGGACATCGACGCGACCTGCGCCTTCTACACGGACGTGCTGGGGATGTCGGTCGTGACGTTCGGGGCTGGCAGGAAGGCGCTGTCGTTCGGGCAGCAGAAGATCAACCTGCACGAGGCCGGGCGGGAGTTCGAACCCAAGGCCGACAGACCGACGCCGGGGTCGGCCGACCTCTGCTTCATCGCGCAAGGTTCCCTGCAGGCGGTGGTCGAGCACCTGCAGGCGCGCGCGGTCCCCATCCTCGAAGGACCGGTCCGGCGCACCGGCGCACTCGGTCCGATCCTCTCCGTCTACTTCCGCGACCCCGACCTGAACCTGATCGAGGTGTCGACCTACGTCGACGCCTGAAGCGGGCGGGCCGTCCGCGCGCGGCGGGCCGCTAGAAGATCCCGCTCGCCACGCCGGCGGCCAGCGCCGCGCCCAGTTCCCGCGCGGTGGCGAGGTCGCTCGCCGCCACGGTCTTCGGAGCCAGGATCGCTTCGGGCGTCTGCGCGCCATTGCGGATGATCGTGGGCGGCGCCACTTCGCGCAGCCTCAGCCCGGTGGCGATGCGCTGGATCTGGCGCGCCGCGCCGGCGCCATCGGTTCCTGCCGCGATCAGCGCCGCATAGGGCCGGCCGTTCACCCGGTCGAGCGCGCCGTAGTAGATGCGGTCGAAGAAGTCCTTCATCAGCCCCGCCATCGACGCGAGGTTCTCGGGCGTCGCGAACAGGTAGGCATCGGCGGCGAGCACGTCCGCGCAGCCGGCCCGCGACGCGTGCAGCAGGCGCGCGTGCAGGCTGTCTTCGGCGCTCGCGCCTTCCAGGGCGGCGCGGGCGAGCTGCTCGGCCGCGCCCGTCATCGAGTGGTAGACGACGAGGAGTTGCTTCATCGGTGCGTGCGGGCGAGCGGGTCCTGGCGGAAGAAGGCCGCCAGCAGCGCGTACCACTCCGGGAACGCGCGCTGCAGCGACGCCGGCTCGATGAAGAACGCTTCGCTCGATACCGCGAAGAACTCGGCCTCGTCGTGCGCCGCGTAGGGGTCGAACGGCAGGTGAGCGTAGTAGGGGTCGGCCTGCGGGCTGTCGGGATCGACACCTTCCGGCAGTTCGGACTCGATCAGGTCGAGCTCGGACAGGAAGCGCTCGAACGTGTCCGCGAGCAGGGCGTCCCAGCGGCGCGCGTCCAGGCCGGGATGGAGGTCGCGCGAAAACGGCGGGCGGCCGTCCGCGGCGCCGTCGAGCAGGTCGATCTTGTGCGCGAACTCGTGGATCACCACCGAGTACGCCGATCCGCTGTCCGTCGTGCTGCGCTGGGCGTCTTCCCACGACAGCAGCAGGGGGCCGCCTTCCCAGGCCTCGCCCGTGATCGGCTCCACGTACTCGTGCACGACGCCGTCCTCGTCGGCCAGGCTGCGGGGAACCAGGAACTCGCCCGGATAGACGACAATGCTGGACCAGCCGCGGTACCACTCGAGCCCCAGTTCGAGGATCGGCAGGCAGGCCTGCACCGCGATGTTCACCTGCATGGCGGCGGTGAGTTCGAGGTCGCCGGCCGTGGACATCTCCTTTTCCGCCAGCAGTCGACTGGCGAGCTGCCGCAGGCGCCCGGCCTGCCCGGCCGACAGCGCCGCGGCGCAGGGCAGGGCCGCGACGGCGGCGTCCCACAGGTCGTCCGGGATCGCGACCCCGGTCGATCGCGTGAATCGGCCCAGCAGGTTCTTGAGCATGGGTCGATTGTGCCGGAGCAGGGTGCGCTCCCTATAATTTCGCCTCGAAGCCTGCCCTCCCATGGCCGCATCCCACCCCACTGCCGCTCCGTCGGTGCCCGCCGACGCCGGCGGGCAGCCGCTGTTCGACCTCGCGCGCACGCGTTCGCTGGTCGAGCCGCTGTACCAGGATCGGACCCTGCGCACCGGCGAGCCGTTCCTCGCGCACGCCGAAGGCATCGCGGCGATCGTCGAGCCGTTGCGGCCGGATCCGGACCTGCTGGCGGCCGCGTTTCTGTTCGGTGTCTACGACGTGCTGCGCGAGCCGGACGAATGGCTCAAGTCCCGTTTCGGTCCGGAAGTCGCCCAGCTCGTGTCCGACCTGCGTCAACTGATGCGCCTGTCGGAGCTCACCCGCACCCAGGGCGATGGCGGCGGCAAGCTGCACGGCATGGACGACCAGGCCGAAGCGCTGCGCCGGATGCTGCTTGCGATGGCGAACGACCTGCGCGTCGTGCTGCTGCGCCTCGCCTCGCGCCTGCAGACGCTGCGCTACTACGCGGCGAGCAAGCGGGCGGGGGCGGAGGCCTTCGCGCACGAGACGCTGGCGCTGTACGCGCCGCTCGCCAACCGGCTCGGCATCTGGCAGATCAAGTGGGAACTCGAGGACCTCGCCTTCCGCTTCATCGATCCGCCGACCTACAAGCAGGTGGCCCGGCTGCTCGAGGAGAAGCGCGTCGAACGCGAGGACTTCATCTCGCGGGCGCTCGAGCGCACCCGCGCGATGCTGGCGGAGAGCGGAATCCGCGGCGAGGTGTCGGGTCGCCCGAAGCACATCTACAGCATCTTCAGCAAGATGCGGGCGAAGGGACTGACGTTCGACCAGCTCTACGACGTGCGCGGGCTGCGCGTGATCGTCGACGAGGTGGCGCAGTGCTACCAGGTGCTGTCGCTGGTGCACCAGGCCTGGAACCCGATCGCGAGCGAGTACGACGACTACATCGCGCGCCCGAAACCCAACGGCTACCAGTCGCTGCACACGGTCGTGGCCGACGCGCAGGGCCGGACACTGGAGATCCAGATCCGCACCCGGGCGATGCACGAGTTCGCCGAGCTCGGCGTCGCGGCGCACTGGCGCTACAAGGAGGGCGGCAAGGCGCGCGCGACCGACGAGCAGCGCGTCGCCTGGCTGCGCCAGCTGCTCGCCTGGCGCGACGAGGTGGAGGCGCAGCCGCCGACGCCGGGCGCGGCCCAGCGCGACGATCGCATCTACGTGCTGACGCCGCAGGCCCGCGTGGTCGAGCTGCCGGCCGGCGGCACGCCGATCGACTTCGCGTATCACATTCACTCCGAGCTCGGACACCGCTGCCGCGGCGCGCGCGTCAACGGCGCCATGGTGCCGCTGAACACGGCGCTCGCGAACGGCCAGACGGTCGAGGTGATCGCGGCCAAGACCGGCGGGCCGAGCCGCGACTGGCTCAATCCGGACCTCGGCTACCTGAGGAGCGCGCGCTCGCGTGCCAAGGTGCGCCAGTACTTCAACGCGCTCGAGCTCGAGCAGTCGGTGGCGGCTGGACGCGAGCTGGTCGAGAAGGAGCTGCAGCGGCTCGGCAGGACGGCGGTCAAGCTCGACGACCTGGCCAAGCGCCTCGGCTTCGACAAGGTCGACGAGCTGTGCGCGGCGGCGACCAAGGAGGAGTTCAGCCTGCGCTCGATCGAGCAGGCGCTGGCGCCGCCCGTCGTGGAGCCCGAGCCCACGCCCGGGATGCTGCTCGGCAAGCCGCGCGAAGCTCCCGCCGGCCGGGGACAGGTGCTTGTGGTCGGGGTCGACTCGCTGCTCACGCAGCTCGGCCGCTGCTGCCGCCCGGCGCCGCCCGACGACATCGTCGGCTACGTCACCCGCGGGCGCGGCGTGTCGATCCACCGGACCAACTGCTCCAACCTGCTGGCGCTGACTCAGCGCGAGCCCGAGCGCGTGGTCGAAGTCGCATGGGGCCGGCAGACCGACGCGCTCTATCCGGTCGAGTTGCTGGTCATGGCGCAGGACCGCCAGGGCCTGCTGCGCGACATCTCGGAGGTCTTCGCGCGCGAGAAGATCAACGTGATCGGCGTGAACACCAGCAGCGCGCGCGGCGAGGCCAGGATGCTGTTCACGGTGGAAGTGGCGAACGCCGCCGACGCCGCCCGGGTGCTGGCCATCGTGCGCGAAGTCAGCGGGGTATTCGCGGTCCGGCGCCGCTGACCGGCGTAGTCCGCTGATATATACTGCTGCCCTTTCAGGCGCGTAGCTCAGCTGGTTAGAGCACCACCTTGACATGGTGGGGGTCGTTGGTTCGAGTCCAATCGCGCCTACCAAACACGAGCAGACGAAAGGCACACGACATGGCGTTCCGAACTACGTTCACAGGCAGCTAGGCCCCGGGACGAGTTCGCCTTTCGATGGAAAAAGTGCGGCTCGACCGCACTTTTTTTTTGCCGAGGTACTTCCGAGGTGTTCCGATGATCTCGATTCGATTGCCCGACGGCTCCAGCCGTCCCTATGACAGCCCGCCGACGGTGGCCGAAGTGGCCGCCTCGATCGGTCCCGGCCTCGCCAAGGCGGCCGTGGCAGGCCGCGTCGACGGCCGGCTGGTCGATACCTCGCACCGCATCGAGCGGGACGCCGAACTGGCCATCGTCACCGACCGCGATGCCGAAGGCCTGGAAGTGCTGCGCCACTCGACGGCGCACCTGCTGGCCTATGCGGTGAAGGAACTGTTCCCCGAGGCCCAGGTGACGATCGGCCCGGTCGTCGACAACGGCTTCTACTACGACTTTGCCTACTCGCGCGCCTTCACGCCCGAGGACCTCGAGGCGATCGAGAAGAAGATGGCCGAGCTCGCGAAGAAGGACGAGCCGGTCGTGCGCGAGGTGTGGAAGCGCGACGACGCCGTGAAGTTCTTCGAGTCGATCGGCGAGAGGTACAAGGCCGAGATCATCGCGTCGATTCCCGCCAACGAGGACATCTCGCTGTACCGCGAGGGGGGATTCATCGACCTGTGCCGCGGTCCGCACGTGCCCAGCACCGGGAAGCTGAGGGTCTTCAAGCTGATGAAGGTGGCCGGCGCCTACTGGCGCGGCGACAGCAACAACGAGCAGTTGCAGCGCATCTATGGCACGGCCTGGGGCAGGAAGGAGGACCAGGAGGCCTACCTGAAGATGCTGGAGGAGGCCGAGAAGAGGGACCACCGCAAGCTCGGCAAGGAACTCGATCTGTTCCACTTCCAGGAAGAGGCGCCCGGCCTGATCTTCTGGCATCCCCGGGGCTGGTCGATCTGGCAGGCGGTCGAGCAGTACATGCGGCAGGTCTACCGCGACAACGGCTACAACGAGGTGAAGGCGCCGCAGATCCTCGATCGCACGCTGTGGGAGAAGTCGGGGCACTGGGAGAAGTACCGCGAGAACATGTTCACGACGGAGTCGGAGAACCGGTACTACGCGCTGAAGCCCATGAACTGCCCGGGCCACATCCAGATCTACAACTCGAACCTGCACAGCTACCGTGAGCTGCCGCTGCGGCTGGGCGAGTTCGGCGCCTGCCACCGCAACGAGCCCTCGGGTTCGCTGCACGGCCTGTTCCGGGTGCGCGGCTTCACCCAGGACGACGGCCACATCTTCTGCACGGAAGACCAGATCCAGGACGAGTGCGTGGCCTACACGTCCCTGCTGCAGAAGGTCTACCGCGACTTCGGGTTCGAGCACATCCTGTACAAGGTCTCGACCCGCCCGGCCATGCGGATCGGCTCGGACGAGATCTGGGACAAGGCCGAGGCGGCGCTGATGGAGTCGCTGAAGCGCTCCGGGGTGGAATTCACGATCTCCCCGGGCGACGGCGCCTTCTACGGCCCGAAGATCGAATACACGCTGAAGGACGCGATCGGCCGCGAGTGGCAGTGCGGCACGATGCAGGTCGACTTCTCGATGCCGGCCCGGCTGGGCGCGGAATACGTGGCCGAGGACAACAGCCGCAAGACGCCGGTGATGCTGCACCGGGCCATCGTGGGATCCATGGAGCGCTTCATCGGGATGCTGATCGAAAACCATGCCGGCGCCATGCCCCCCTGGCTGGCGCCGATCCAGGTTTCCGTGGCCAATATCTCCGAAGGGCAGGCCGACTACGCCGAGGGCGTTCTCCAAATGCTGAAAAAACAAGGCTTTAGGGCCGAGGCGGATTTGCGTAACGAGAAGATCACCTATAAAATCCGCCAGCTTAGCCTGCAGAAAGTTCCGTACATCCTCGTGGTCGGGGACAAGGAAAAGCAGGCGAATACGGTGGCCGTGCGAGCCCGTGGTGGCGCGGATCTCGGGACGATGTCCCTGTCCGCCTTCGCCGAACGTCTGTCGACGGACGTTCGCGAGCGCCGCAACGTGGCTGGCGCGGCTTAGTTTTTAACGTTCGGAGAGGACAACCATCGCTCAGGATCGTAGCCACCGGATCAACGGTGAAATCAATGCGCCGGAGGTACGCCTCGTCGGCCTCGAGGGAGAAGCGCTCGGCGTGGTGAGGTTGCCAGACGCGTTCCGCATGGCCGAGGAAGCGCAGGTTGATCTGGTCGAGATTGCTCCAACGGCGGTGCCGCCGGTCTGTCGGTTGATGGACTACGGCAAGTTCAAGTACCAGGAGCAGAAGAAGGCGCACGAGGCGAAGCTCAAGCAGCGGCAGATTCAGATCAAGGAAGTCAAGTTCCGTCCCCAGACGGACGACAACGACTACCAGACGAAGCTGCGCAATCTTGTGCGGTTCCTCGAAGAGGGCGACAAGGCGAAGATCACGCTGCGGTTCCGTGGCCGCGAGATGGCGCACCAGGAATTCGGCTACAAGCTGCTGGAGCGCCTGCGCGACGACCTCGTGGCCCTGGCGGTCGTGGAGTCGATGCCGCGGCTCGAAGGCCGGCAGATGGTGATGGTGCTGGCGCCGAAGAAGAAGAAGTAGTTTCGCGTCTGCCGGGCAGCAGTGGCGGATGCAGCAGGAGGCCTCGCGTTCAAGCTGGCGCGCGGTCATGACAAGTGAAGGCAGGCCCCGAAGTCTCCGCAAGGAGCGCCTGCCGACATCCAAGAAAGGACGGCCAAGATGCCGAAGATGAAGACGAAAAAGGGCGCCGCCAAGCGCTTCGTGGCCCGCGCCAGCGGGTCGATCAAGCGGGGACAGGCGTTCAAGCGCCACATCCTCACCAAGAAGACCACCAAGGCCAAGCGCCACCTGCGCGGAGCCGTCACGCTGCATGAAGCAGACGTGAAGTCGGTGCGTCGCATGATGCCGTACGCGTAAGGAGGGACGACCATGCCTCGAGTCAAACGTGGTGTAACCGCCCGCGCGCGGCACAAGAAAGTCCTGGCCCAGGCCGCCGGTTTCACGCGCCGGCGCAACAACGTGTTCCGTGTTGCCAAGGAAGCGGTGATGAAGGCGGGGCAGTACGCCTACCGCGACCGCCGCAACAAGAAGCGCGTGTTCCGCGCGCTGTGGATTGCCCGCATCAACGCGGCGGTTCGCGAGCACGGCATGACCTACAGCGCTTTCATGAACGGCCTGAACAAGGCCGAGATCGGCCTCGACCGCAAGGTGCTGGCCGACATGGCGGTGCTCGACAAGCCGGGGTTTGCGGCCGTGGTCGACAAGGTCAAGGCCTCGCTCGCTGCTTGACCCACCGAACGCCGGCCGCTCCGGCGGCCAGTGAACACGAAACGGGGCCTGCCAACACGGGCCCCGTTCTTTTTCTTGTCCGGAAAACAACGACATGTCGCCAGATCTCGATCAACTCGTTGCCGCCGCCGGCGCCGCGTTTGCGGCGGTGTCGCAGCCGGCCGCGCTCGAAAACGAGAAGGCCCGCTTCCTCGGCAAGTCGGGCGCGATCACCGAACGCCTGAAGGCGCTCGGCAAGCTGCCGCCCGACGAGAAGCGCGAGCAGGGTGCCCGCATCAACGCGGCCAAGGAAGCGATCGAGCGCCTGCTGGCCGAACGGCGCCAGGCCCTTGCCGAGGCCCAGCTCGCGGAGCGGTTGTCGGCCGAGTCGATCGACGTGACGCTGCCGGGCCGCAAGCGCAGCGCCGGCGGCGTCCATCCGGTGACGCGGTCCTGGATCCGCATCGAGGAGATCTTCCGCTCGATCGGATTCGACGTGGCCGATGGGCCGGAGATCGAGAACGACTGGTTCAACTTCACGGCGCTGAACAGCCCCGAGAACCATCCGGCGCGCTCGATGCAGGACACGTTCTACGTGGACGCCCCGGATGCGGGCGGCAAGCCGCTGCTGCTGCGCACGCACACCAGCCCGATGCAGGTGCGCTATGCGCGCATGCACACGCCGCCGATCAAGGTCATCGCGCTCGGGCGCACGTACCGCGTCGACAGCGATGCCACGCACTCGCCGATGTTCCAACAGGTCGAGGGGTTGTGGATCGACGAGAACGTGAGCTTCGCCGACCTGAAGGCGGTCTACACGGATTTCCTGCGCAGCTTCTTCGAGACCGACGACCTCGTGGTGCGGTTCCGGCCGTCGTACTTCCCGTTCACCGAGCCCTCGGCCGAGATCGACATGATGTTCACCAGCGGGCCGGGCAAGGGCCAGTGGCTGGAGATCTCCGGCTCCGGCCAGGTGCATCCGAACGTCGTGCGCAACTTCGGCCTCGACCCGGAACGCTACATCGGCTTCGCCTTCGGCTCCGGGATCGAGCGGCTGTCGATGCTGCGCTATGGCATCGACGACCTGCGGATCTTCTTCGAAGGCGACCTGCGCTTCCTGCGGCAGTTCAACTAGGGCGCGGAGACGAACATGCAATTCTCGGAACAGTGGCTGCGCTGCTACGCGGACCCGGCGATCGACAGCGAGGAGCTCGCGCATCGCCTGACGATGGGCGGCCTGGAGGTCGAGGAATCGGTGCCGGTGGCGCCGCCGTTCACGGGCATCGTCGTCGCCCGGGTCGAGTCGGTGGCGAAGCACCCGAACGCCGACAAGCTGACCGTGTGCGAAGTCGACGCCGGGACCGGCGCGCGCCTGACGATCGTGTGCGGCGCGCCGAACGTCGCCGCCGGCATCCGTGTGCCCTGCGCGCTGGAAGGCGCGGTGCTGCCCGGCGAGTTCCGCATCAGGCGCACCACGATGCGCGGCGTCGAGTCGCAGGGCATGCTGTGCTCGGCGCGCGAGCTCGGGCTGTCGGAGGATCACAGCGGCCTGCTGATCCTCGACGGCGACGCGAAGATCGGTCAGGACATCCGCGCGGCGCTGCAGCTGGACGACCGCAGGCTCACCATCAAGCTCACGCCCAACCGGGCCGATTGCCTGAGCGTGGTGGGAATCGCACGCGAGGTGTCCGCGATCACGGGGGCTGCCCTGGCGCTGCCTTCGTACGCGCCGGTCGCCCCGCACGGCGGTGACCGCCTGCCCGTGCGCGTCGAGGCGCCGGACCTGTGCGGCCGCTTCTCCGGCCGGGTGATCCGCGGCGTCGATGCGCGCGCGCCGACCCCCGACTGGATGAAGCAGCGGCTCGAGCGCAGCGGCCAGCGCCCGATCTCGGCGCTGGTGGATATTTCGAACTACGTGATGCTCGAACTCGGCCGGCCATCGCACGTGTTCGACCTGGACAAGGTGCGGGGCAGCCTGACCGTGCGCTGGGGCCGGGATGGGGAGCGGGTCGAACTGCTCAACGGCCAGACCGTCGAGGTGGACGGCCGGGTCGGCGTGATCGCGGACGATGCCGGCGTCGAGGCGCTCGCCGGCGTGATGGGCGGCGAGGCCACGGCGGTCTCGCTCGACACCCGCAACATCTACGTCGAGGCGGCGTTCTGGTGGCCGGACGCCATCCGCGGTCGCGCCCGCCGCTATAACTTCTCCACCGACGCCGCGCACCGCTTCGAGCGCGGGGTCGACTTCGCGACCACGGTCGATCACATCGAATACATCACGCGCCTGGTCGTCGACATCTGCGGCGGGCAACCGGGTCCGGTCGACGACACCGTCGTGGGGCTGCCGGAGCGCAAGCCGGTGACGATGCGCATCGAACGCTGCCGCCGCGTCGTCGGCATTCCGATCGACGCGGACGAGATGGCGGAGGCGTTCCGGCGCCTCGGCCTCGTGTTCGAGCGCCATCCGGACCGCTTCGTCGTCACCCCGCCCAGCTATCGCTTCGACCTCGAGATCGAGGAAGACCTGATCGAGGAGGTCGCGCGCCTGTACGGGTTCGAGCGCATTCCCGCCGAGCCGCCGCGCGCTGCCCTCACGATGCGGATAGGGCGCGAGGAGCAGCGCTCCATGCACGACGTGCGGTATGCCCTGGCGCGCGACGGTTACCAGGAACTGGTGAACTATTCGTTCGTCGACGCCGAGTGGGAGCAGGACTTCGCCGGCAATGCCGACCCGATCCGGGTCCTCAATCCGATCGCCAGCCAGATGTCGGTCATGCGCAGCACGCTGCTGGGCAGCCTGGTGGCCGCGCTGGCCTACAACCTGAACCGCAAGGCCGGGCGCGTTCGCTTCTTCGAGGTGGGACGGGTCTTCCTGCGCGACGCCCAGGTCGAGGACGGGCCGCTGGCCGTGAAGGGCATCGCGCAGCCGACGGTGGTCGCCGGGCTGGCCTACGGTCTGGCCGATGACGAGCAATGGGGGGTCGCCGGCCGGGAGGTGGACTTCTTCGACGTCAAGGGCGACATCGAACGACTGTTTGCACCCGTCGCGCTGGGCTACACCCGTGCGGACCATCCCGCCCTGCATCCGGGCCGCAGCGCCTTCATCGAGGTCGATGGGGCCGTGGTCGGATTCGTCGGCGAACTGCACCCCCGGCTGCAGCAGAAATACGAACTGCCCAAGCCGCCGGTGGTGTTCGAACTGGACCTGGCGCCGCTGCTGGACAGGCCGATGCCGCGGTACGCCGAGGTGTCCAAGTTCCAGCCGGTCACCCGGGACATCTCGATCACGGTCGACGACGCGCTGGAGGTCGGGGCCATCGAGGAAGCGGTGCGCAACCTGTCGCGCGCCGATAGCCGGCTGTCGGCCGTCCGCGAGTTCCGTCTGTTCGACGTGTATCGTCCCCGGCCGGATTCAAGCAAAGTCGCCGAAGCGAGTGCTAACGCATTGTTAAATAAAGAAAAGAGTCTTGCGTTCCGGATTATTCTGCAAGATACTGACCGGGCCCTGAACGATGCCGACGCCGACGCGGCCATCGGCGCCATCGTCGAGGGACTCGAGAAACAGTGTGGAGCGCGGCTGCGTCGATAACGGTCATGCAAGACGATTCCCAGACCAATCCGGGTTTCAAGCTCCCCGACACGGCGCGCGCGAACGTGCCGCGCGACGGCACGGCCGAGCGCGGGGGCAAGACGATGACCAAGGCCGAACTGGCCGAGGCCCTGTTTGATCGCCTCGGCTTGAACAAGCGGGAGGCCAAGGACATGGTCGATGGGTTCTTCGACGAGATCCGCCAGGCGCTCGAGCGCGGCGAGTCGGTCAAGCTGTCGGGGTTCGGCAATTTCCAGCTGCGCGACAAGCCGCAGCGGCCGGGCCGCAATCCCAAGACGGGCGAGGAAATTGCCATCACGGCACGCCGCGTTGTGACCTTCCACGCCAGCCAGAAGCTGAAAGCGGCCGTCGCCCGGGCCACCGGCGTTCACTGACGGCCTGCGCCGTCATTCTCCGCGGCTCGCCTGAACGATGCAGCGCTCCGAAGTCCCGGCCATCCTGCCGCCGATCCCGGCCAAGCGCTACTTCACTATCGGCGAAGTCAGCGATCTGTGCGGCGTCAAGCCCCACGTGCTGCGGTACTGGGAGCAGGAGTTCACGCAGCTCAAGCCGGTGAAGCGGCGTGGCAACCGGCGCTATTACCAGCACCACGAAGTGCTGCTGGTGCGCCGGATTCGCGAACTGCTGTACGAACAGGGGTTCACCATCAACGGCGCGCGCAACCGGCTGGATGAAAACGACCGGTCTCCGCGCGCGCACGGCCTGCGCGGCTCCAACGGCAACGGAAAGCATGCGGAAGGGGACGAACTCGTCGCGCTGCGCGCGGAAATCGAGGCGATTCGCAAACTTCTGAGCGTCAGATAGGCCCTGCGCGGATATAATCCCCTCCTTCGGGGCGTAGCGCAGCCTGGTAGCGCACTTGCATGGGGTGCAAGGGGTCGCGAGTTCGAATCCCGCCGCCCCGACCAATCAGATTCAGCGGAGCAGGCCGGTGTGCACCAGCACACCGGCCACTTCGTTTCCTAGATGCGCATTCTCGTTTCCAACGACGACGGCTACCTGGCGCCGGGCATCGTTGCCCTGGCCGACGCGATGCGGCCGCTCGGCGACGTGACCGTTGTCGCTCCGGAGCAGAACAGCAGCGGCGCCAGCAACTCGCTGACGCTGAACCGGCCGCTGACCGTCTGGCAGGCGGGGAGCGGCTTTACGGTCATCACCGGCACCCCGAGCGACTGCGTACACGTGGCCCTGACCGGGCTGCTCGAACACCGCCCCGACCTGATCGTTTCCGGCATCAACAACGGCCAGAACATGGGCGACGACACGATCTACTCCGGGACCGTTGCGGCCGCGATGGAAGGGTTCCTGTTCGGAGTCCCGGCGATCGCCTTCTCCCTGGTCGAAAAGGGCTACGCGCACCTGGACAGCGCGGCCCGGATCGCGCACGACGTCGTGGCCCGCTACCAGCGGCGTCCGATCGCGGCGCCCTTCCTGCTGAACGTCAACATCCCGAACCTGCCGTACGCGGGGATCCGCGGCCTGCAGTGCACGCGGCTGGGCAAGCGCCATCCGTCGGAACCGGTCGTGAAGATGATGAATCCCCGCGGTGAACCGATCTACTGGATCGGCCCCGCGGGCCCTGCGCGCGTCGGCGGACCTGGCACGGATTTCCACGCCGTCGCTTCGGGGTATGTGTCGATCACGCCCCTGCAGATCGACCTCACGCACGACGAGCAGTTGCCGGCGGTCGCCAGCTGGCTGGAGGACGATCGGTGAAGCGTCCGCCGATGCCGGTGCCCAGCGGCGCCGGCCACAGCGGGCTCGCTTCTGCGCGCGTGCGCGACCGCATGGTCGAACGCGTGCGCGAACTCGGCGTGCGCGACTCCCGGGTGCTGGAAGCGATGCGCGCGGTGCCGCGCCACCTGTTCGTCGACGAAGCGCTGGCGAGCCGGGCTTACGAGGACACCGCGCTGCCGATTGGTCACGCGCAGACGATCTCGCAGCCGTACATCGTCGCCCGCATCGCCGAACTCGCGCTCGAGGGTATTCCCGATGGACGTGCCGCGCGCGTTCTGGAGATCGGAACCGGATGCGGCTATGCGGCCGCAGTGCTGGCGCAACTTTTCGGCGACGTGGTCAGCGTCGAGCGCCTCCGGGCGTTACATGACAGGGCGCGCGAGAACCTGAGGCCGCTGCGCTTGCCCAACCTTCGCCTCGTCTTCGGCGATGGCGCGCGCGGTGTTGCAGCCGGAGCGCCGTACGATGCGATCGTGGCGGCGGCGGCCGGCGATGAACTGCCGCCGGCGTGGGTCGAGCAGTTGACGCCGGCGGGCCGCATCGTGGCGCCGGTGGGCGGGCTGCAGCAGCAGTTGATCGTTGCGACGAAGGATGGGGGCGGGCGCGTGCACAAGACGGTGAAGGAGGCCGTGCGCTTCGTTCCGCTGCGGGGAGGAGTCGCTTGAGGATGCACGGATGAAACTAGCTTCAAGGTATCTGGTTGTGGTCGCGCTGGCGGCCCTCGGCGCGTGCTCGTCCCAGAGGCCGGCACCGGTGGTTGATCGGTCCGGCGTGTCGGGTGTCGCGCGGCCCGCGGTCGTTCCGGAGAAGCCCGTCGCGGGTTCTCCTGCGACGCGGGAGGCGAAGGATGGCGTCTATGTCGTGCAGCGCGGCGATACGCTGTACAGCATCGCCACCTCCTTCGGCGTCGACGCGCGCGAACTGGCCCGCTGGAACGGTCTGACTGATGCGGGCGGCCTCACGCTCGGACAGTCATTGCGCGTGACGCCGCCCGCCGATGGCGCGGTGGCGACTGTGACGCCGATCACACCCGGCGGATCGACCGAAGTTCGGCCGCTGCCCGCGCCGGATGCTTCCGCCGTCGTGCCGACACCGTTACCTGCGGTTCCCGTCGCCGAGCCGTCGACAGCCGCTCCGGCGCCGGCACAACCTGCATCCGCTGCTCCGACGCCCGCCACGACTCCGGCGCCCGCTGCCACGACTCCGGCGCCCGCTGCTGCCGCGGCTGCAACGGCCACGTCGCCTTGGGCGTGGCCGGCCAACTGCAAGGTGATCGATGGCTTCGACGCTCCGCGCAACAAGGGCATCGACATCGGCGGGGCCGAAGGCACGCCGGTGCGCGCGGCCGCCGATGGCGAAGTCGTTCATGTCGGCAGCGCGCTGCGCGGCTACGGCAACCTGGTGATCATTCGTCACCCGGGGGACTACGTGACCGCGTATGGCCATAACCGGAAGATCCTGGTTCAGCAGGGCCAGCATGTGAAACGCGGCCAACAGATTGCGGAACTGGGCAAGACGGGCGCCGATCGCCCGAAGCTGCACTTTGAGTTACGTCACCAAGGCAAGCCGCTCGATCCGGTCAAATACCTGTCTCCTTGTTGAGGTTTTCCTGATCGGTAGACATGTCTCCTCACTCCGCACGCCCACCGGGCGTGCCGGTGGTACCGCCCAATCCGGCCGAGCCAGGTCCGGAGGCGGAACGGGATGAAGCCCCCTCGCTGCCGAGTGAAGCGGATGCGGAGCGCGAGCTCGAATTCGAGGTGACCGCGCAGCCCGAGGTGACTATCCCGTCGGAAGCTCCCGACACCGACAATGTCCAGAGGTACCTGACCGCCATCGGTGCCCATCGGCTGATGACGGCCGAGGAAGAGCACGAGACGGCCACGCGCGCCGCGGCCGGCGACTTCCAGGCGCGGCAGTCGATGATCGAGCGCAACCTGCGGCTCGTGGTCTCGATCGCCAAGCACTACGCGAATCGCGGGCTGGCGCTGCTCGACCTGATCGAAGAAGGCAACCTCGGCCTGATCCACGCCCTCGAGAAGTTCGACCCCGAACGCGGCTTCCGCTTTTCCACCTATGCGACGTGGTGGATCCGCCAGACCATCGAGCGCGCGGTGATCAACCAGGCGCGGACCATCCGCCTGCCGGTGCACGTGGTGCGCGAGCTGCAGCACGTGATCCGCGCGAAACGCCACCTCGAGATGGAGTTCGACGAGACCGGCCGCGAGGTCCGCATCGAGGACATCGCCCACCTGACCGGCAAGAGCGTGGACGACGTCGAGGACGTCCTGCAGTTCGGCGCCACCCCGGCGTCGCTGGATGCGCCGCTCGACGCCGACCCCGACAGCACGCTGGCGGACCTCCTGATCGATGTTGCGGCCGAAGCGCCCGAGGCGAGCGCGGTTCGGCACGAACTGGAATTGCGCGTGCACGAGTGGCTGGCGCGGCTGACCGACAAGCAGCGGCTCGTGATCGAGCGACGCTTCGGTCTCGACGAGCAGGAGCCGGCGACGCTGGATGCGCTCGCCCTCGAACTGTCGTTGACGCGCGAGCGCGTGCGGCAAATTCAGCAGGACGCCCTCGTGCGACTGAAGAGGACGCTGACGGCCGCCGGCATCGGCCGCGATGCCGTTCTCTGAAAGGCCGCGTCGAGGCCGCGACCGTCCTCAGTAGAATCGGCGCATGACGCCGGTTCTCGTCTTCGACATCGAAACCGTTCCCGACGTGGCCGGCCTGCGGCGCTTGCGGCCCGAGTGGGCCGCGCTGCCCGACGCGGAGGTCGCGGATCGCGCGTTTGCCGAACGGCGCGAAAGGACGGGGAATGACTTCCTGCCGCTGCACCTGCACCGCGTGGTCGCCATTTCGTGCGTCCTGCGCAACGACGCGGGGTTTCGCGTCGGGTCCATCGGCTCGCTCGCCGACGGTGAAGGGGCGCTGATCCAGGCATTCTTCGGAATGATCGACCGGCAGACGCCGCAGCTCGTCAGCTGGAACGGCGGAGGCTTCGACCTGCCCGTGCTGCACTACCGCGGCCTGCTCGCCGGCGTGTCGGCGGCGCGCTACTGGGAGCTCGGCGATGACGACCGCGAGTTCCGCTACAACAACTACATCGGGCGTTATCACACCCGACACATCGACCTGATGGATTTGCTGGCGATGTACCAGCCGCGCGCAAGCGCGCCGCTCGACGACCTCGCGAAACTCGCGGGGTTCGCGGGCAAGCTCGGCTTGGACGGCTCGCGTGTCTGGGATGCCTACCAGGCGGGCCACCTCGAGCAGATCCGCAACTACTGCGAGACCGATGTCGTCAACACCTACCTGCTCTTCAGTCGCTTCCAGAAGATGCGCGGCGTGCTGAGCGCCGAACAGCAGCGCGCCGAGGAGACGCTCGTGCGGGAAGCCCTCGCGCAGCTCCCGGCGCCGCACTGGCAGGACTATCTCGCAGCGTGGCCCGCGGTCTAGGTTCCGGGAAGGGCGAGCAGTTCCGCGTCGAAGTCGAGTCGCTCGACCAGGACGGGCGCGGTGTCGCGCATCGCGATGGCAAGGCCGTCTTCGTCGAAGGCGCGCTGCCGGGCGAGCGGGTCGTCTACGAACGCCGCCGCAACAAGCCGAGCTACGAGACCGGTCGCGTGGTGCGGATCGAGCGAGCCTCGGTGCTGCGCGTCGAGCCGCGCTGCCCGCATGCGGGCCTGCATGCCGGCGCGTGCGGCGGCTGCTCGATGCAGCACGTCGCGCCGGCCGCGCAGGTCGCGATCAAGCAGCGCGTGCTGGAGGACACGTTGTGGCACATCGGGCGGCTGCGTCCCGAGCACGTGCTGCGGCCGGTCGCCGGTCCGGCCTGGCGCTACCGCCACCGCGCGCGCTTTTCCGTGCGGCACGTGGCCAAGAAGGGCGGCGTGCTGGTGGGATTCCACGAGCGGGCCAGCAGCTACGTGGCCGACATCCGCCAGTGCGAGGTCGTGCCACTGCACGTCAGCGAACTGCTGGTGCCGCTGCGCGATCTCGTGGGCTCGCTGACATTGCGGGACCGGCTGCCGCAGATCGAACTGGCGGTGGCCGAGCGCGGCGGGCAGGTGCAGACCGTGCTCGTGCTGCGCGTTCTGGCCGACCCGACCGCCGCAGACTGCACGCTGCTGCAGGCCTTCGCCGCGCGGCATGCGGTTGAACTGTGGCTGCAGCCGAAGGGGCCGGACACGGCGCGCCCGATGGACGAAGGCCAGCCGACGCAGCTGGAACTCGGCCTGCCGGAGTTCGGTGTGCGCATTCCCTTCGGGCCGACCGACTTCACGCAGGTCAACCACCGCATCAACGAAGTCCTGGTCGGGCGGGCCGTGCGCTTGCTCGACCCCCAGCCGCACGACGTCGTTGCCGACTTCTTCTGCGGGCTTGGCAATTTCACTCTGCCGCTGGCGACCCGGGCGCGGATGGTCGTGGGAGTGGAGGGCAGCGAAACGCTGGTGGACCGCGCGCGCGCGGCGTCCGCGCGGAACGGACTCGACCAGCGCACCGTATTCCACGCCGCGAACCTGTTCGACTGGACGCTCGCGGACTGGCAGCGCCTGGTCCAAGCGCACGGAGGCATCGGCCGCGTGCTGATCGATCCGCCGCGCGAGGGGGCGCTGGCACTCGCGCGATCGCTGGCCGCCACGGACGAGCGACCCGACCGCGTCGTCTACGTGTCCTGCAACCCCGCGACCCTGGCGCGCGATTGCGCGGTGCTGGTCCACGAAGGGAAATGGCAGCTGCGGGCCGCCGGCGTGGTCAACATGTTCCCGCACACCTCGCACGTGGAGTCGATGGCGGTGCTCGAACCGGTCTCCTGAGGCCATCCGGCGTGCCCGTTTCGAGGCGGCCGCAACGGTACGCCCGCAGGCGGAACAGCACCAGGCAGGGCCGGGCCATGTTAAAATTTCGGGCTAACTTCGGCGCCGCAAGTACTTCATTTGTCGAAGATTTTCGGTCCGGCCGCGGCACGCCGAACGGGGCCGCCGGAAAACTCGTCCAAACAACAAAGGTTGAATCATGGCGGTTGAAAGAACACTCTCGATCATCAAACCCGATGCGGTCGCGAAGAACGTCATCGGCAAGATCTATTCGCGCTTCGAGACCAACGGGTTGAAAGTCGTCGCCGCGCGCATGATGTGGCTGTCGCGTACCGAGGCGGAGGGCTTCTACGCGGTCCACCGCGAGCGCCCCTTCTTCAAGGACCTGGTCGACTTCATGGTGTCGGGACCGATCATGGTCCAGGTGCTCGAAGGCGAGGGCGCCATCGCCAGGAACCGGGAACTGATGGGCGCGACCGACCCGAAGAAGGCAGCCGCAGGAACCATCCGCGCCGACTTTGCGGCAAGCATCGACGCCAACGCCGTGCACGGCTCGGACGGCGCTGATACGGCCGCGGTCGAGATCGCCTATTTCTTCCCGCAGATGAACGTGTACCCCCGCTGATCGGACGCCCTCGCGTGCCTCGCACCAACCTGCTCGGACTGGATCTCGCGGCGCTGACGGCCTACACCGAGTCGCTCGGTGAAAAGCCGTTCCGTGCGCGCCAGCTCGCGCGCTGGATCCATCAGCGCGGCGCGGGCGATTTCGACGCGATGTCCGATCTCGCGAAGTCGCTGCGCGCCAAGCTGGCCGAGCATGCCGAGATCCGCGCTCCGTCGGTGTTGCGCGACACCACGTCGTCCGACGGCACGCGCAAGTGGCTGCTCGATGTGGGCGCCGGCAATGCGATCGAGACCGTGTTCATCCCGGAGGATGACCGCGGCACGCTGTGCATCTCGACGCAGGCGGGCTGCGCGGTGAACTGCCTGTTCTGCTCGACCGGGCGCCAGGGCTTCAATCGCAATCTCACGACGGCGGAGATCGTCGGCCAGCTGTGGTGGGCCGAGCACGCGCTGCGCCGGACGGCCGGGCTGGGCGCCGAAGGCGAGCGCGTGATCAGCAACGTGGTCCTGATGGGCATGGGCGAACCGCTGCAGAACTACGATGCCGTGCTGCCGGCGCTGCGCCTGATGCTCGACGACAATGCCTATGGCCTGTCGCGGCGGCGCGTGACCTTGTCGACCTCCGGCATGGTGCCGCAGATCGACCGGTTGGCCGGGGACTGCCCGGTCGCCCTGGCAGTGTCGCTGCACGCGTCGAACGACGCCCTGCGCGACCGGCTGGTGCCGCTCAACCGCAAGTACCCGCTCGCCGAGCTGCTTGGCGCCTGCCGTCGCTACCTGCGCAGCGCTCCGCGCGACTTCATCACGTTCGAGTACGTGATGCTGGATGGAGTCAACGACAGCGACGCCCGCGCGGACGAACTGATCAGGCTCGTCCGCGACGTCCCGTGCAAGTTCAACCTCATCCCGTTCAACCCGTTCCCGGAGGCCGGGTTGAAGCGATCGAGCGCTGAAAGAATCCGCGCGTTCGCGCAGCGGCTGATCGACGCCGGTATCGTCACGACGACGCGCAAGACCCGCGGCGACGACATCGATGCGGCGTGCGGCCAGCTCGCCGGCGAGGTGCTGGACCGCACGGGCGTCAGCGAACGCAACCGCGGACGAGTCGTACCGATCGCGTCTGCGACGCACTGAGGAGACGGGATGGGACTGGCGCGATCGTTGGGATGGGCCCTGTTCGCCGGCATGCTTGCCTCGTGCACGACGACGACGGTGACCAACAGCGGCGGCGAGATCATCGCAAAAGGGTCCGAGCGGAGCGTTGGACGCGCCGGCGAGGCCGACGCCCGCACGCGCGCCCGCGCGCGCGCCGACCTCGCGGCTGGGTACTACCGCAACGGCCAGCTCGCGATCGCGCTCGAGGAGGCGCGGCGAGCCACGACGATCGATCCGGGCTACGCGGACGCCTTCGGCCTGCTCGGCCTGATCTACATGGACATGAACGAGCGGCGCGAGGCGGAGGACAACTTCCGGCAGGCGCTGCGTCTCGATCCCGCCAGTTCGCAGCTCAGCAACAATTACGGCTGGTTCCTGTGCCAGACCGGGCGCGAGCGCGAGTCGCTCGAGTACTTCGAGCGCGCGCTGCGAGACCCGCTGTATCCGACGCCGGCGCGCGCGGCCCAGAACGCGGGCAGCTGCCTGTTCAAGGTCAAGGACTACACCGAGGCCGAGCGCTACCTGCGCCGCTCCTTCGAGCTGGAGGCCTCGAACCCGTCGACCAAGTTCCTGCTCGCGCGCACCCACCTGGCACTCGGGCAGGTGGACCGCGCGACGTTCTACTACAACCTGCTGGCGCGCTCGGTGGATTCCTCGCCCGAGTCCCTCTGGCTGGGCGTGCGCATCGCCCGCGCCAACGGCGACCTGCGCACGGAGAGCCAGCTTGCCAAGGAACTGCGCGAGCGGTTTCCGCGTTCGCCGGAAGCGTCGGCACTGGCACGAGGCGATTTCAGTGAGTGAAGACGACGTTCACGGCGAGCCGGCCGGGGCGCCGGCGGACGGCAAGGCGGACATGCCGCCGTCGTTCGGCGCGCGCCTTGCGGCCGCGCGCGAAGCCGCGGGCCTGAGCGTTGGGGAGATTGCCGGCCGACTTCGCCTGCACCCGAAACAGGTGCGGGCGCTGGAAAGCGCCGACCTGGGCCAGTTGCCCGAAGCGGCCTACGTGCGCGGTTTCGTCAGGAGCTATGCGCGCGCGGTCGACCTCGATCCGGCGCCGCTGGTCGACGACCTGAACTCCCGCCTGGCGCCAGCGGCCGGTTCCGTGGTCGACGGCATGGCCAGCACGCAGGACTATTCGCCGGTGCAGGCGGCCTCGCGTGAGCAAGTCTCCCGCCGGGTCGTGCTCGGACTGGCGCTGCTGGCCCTGGTCGCTCTGGGCGCCATCGGCTGGTACGCGACCCGCGAACCGTCCCCGCGCGCACCGGCAGCCGCGGCCGCGGCACCCACTTCACCCGTCGCGCCCGCCGCGCCGGCCGCCACTCCGGCCGCCGAGCCGGCCGCCGACCGGGCGGCTCCCCAGGCGGCGGACGCCGCGGCCGCGCCGGCCACCGAGAGTCCGCGGGCGGATGCGCCGCCGGCCGAGGCCGCAGCACCCGCCCCGGCGCCAGCCGGGCCGCCTGCCCTCCTGGCGATCAGCTTCAGCGGCGTGTCCTGGGTCGAAATCACGGATGCCAACGGCAGGATCCTCGTGTCGCAACTCGCGCACGCCGGCGAAGTACTGCGGCCGGCGGGCGCGCTGCCGTTCGCGGTCGTCATCGGCGACGCCTCGAAGGCGACGGTGGTCGTGCGCGGCGAGCCTCTCGGTCTCGAACCCGTCACGCGTGGCAACGTTGCCCGTTTCAGCATCAAGTAGTCGACGCAGTGAACCGGCCGATCGAACCCGTTGATTGCATGCCTGTCGCTGCCC
>Ga0316195_10000147_pt1 | contig 23248 bp, 22 predicted proteins | sample Phised1_MG_FD_204937 | JGI IMG/M metagenome (GOLD analysis project Ga0316195, IMG submission 204937) | Coastal sediment microbial communities from Maine, United States - Phippsburg sediment 1 | ecosystem: Environmental > Aquatic > Marine > Coastal > Sediment | place: USA: Maine | collected...
GGCGCTTTTTCTTGGCATAGACGAAGGGCACGCCGAGTTGTCCGGCCAGCGCCTGGGCGATCATGATGCCGCTGCTTTCCGCGGTGATGATCTTGTCGATCTGACGGTCGGCAAAGCGGCCGGCCAATTCGACTGCGAGCCGGTCGATCAGCAGGGGGTCGACCATGTGGTTGAGGAAACGATCGACCTTGATGACCTGGCCGTTGATCGAGCCCTCCCGCCTGATCCGTTCCAGCAGTTCGCTTGCCGCCTGGTTCATTTGCGGTCCTCGCGGTCGTAGGGTTGACCGAGGCTTTCGGGCTGCTGGGACGCCCCCTGCTGCAGCCGGATAGTGGAAATCACCAGCACCAGGATGGTGCAGAAGTAGGGGAGCATCTGCAGGATGTGGGCGCTGACCGTGGTGCCCATGGCCTGAAAACGCAGCTGCATGGCAGTGATGCCGCCGAACAGGTAGGCACCGGCCAGGGCGCGGTAGCTCGACCAGGAGGCGAAGATCACCAGGGCCACGGCGATCCAGCCACGGCCGGCGGTCATGTTCTCGATCCACATCGGCGTGGTGGCGAGGCTCAGGTAGGCGCCGCCGATGCCGACGATCCCCGAACCGATGGTGACGGCCAGGAAGCGCGTGCGCAGCACCGGCACGCCGCAGGTATCCGCGGCCGCCGGATTCTCCCCAACCGTACGCAGCGCCAGCCCCCAGCGGGTGCGGTAAAAGAAGAAGGCGATCGCCGCCACCAGCAGAAAGCTGAAGTAGATCAGCAGGTCCTGGTTGAAAAACGCCTTGCCGATCACCGGCAGGCGGCTTAAACCCGGGACGGCGATGCGTTCGAAGCCGGCGATGGTCAGGCCGACCATGTCGCGCCCGAACAGGGCGGTGGTGCCGATGCCGAACATGGTCAGGGCCAAGCCGCTGACGATCTGGTTGCCGCGCAGCTGCACAGTGATGAAGCCGTGCACGCTCCCCGCCAGGAGTGCGGCGAAAAAGGCGGCCAGCACGCCGACCAGCAGCGAACCGCTGGCCTGGGTACCAGCAAAACCGGCCAGGGCGCCGATCAGCATCAGCCCCTCAATGCCAAGGTTGATAATCCCGGCGCGCTCGTTGATGATCGCCCCGAGGGTTGCAAAGAGTATCGGCGTGCCGGCCCGCACCGTGGCATCCAGCAGGATCTCAAGCATGACGTTCCCCCCGCACCAGCCGCAGCCGGTTTTGAATGAAAAAGTCGGAGGCCAGCAGGAAGAAGAGGATCAGCCCCTGGAAGGCGTAGGAAAAGGCCACCGGCAGCTGCCATGAGAGCTGCAGGCTGTCGCCGCCGACCAGCAGCACGCCCATCAGGAAAGAGACGATGACGACACCGAGTGCGCTGCGCTTGGCCAGCCAGGCAATAATAATCGCCGTGTAGCCGTAACCGGGCGAGAGGCCGTGCTGCAGGCGGTGTTGCAGGCCGGCCACCTCACTGAAACCGGCAATCCCGGCGATGGCACCGCTCAAGAAGAGCACGGAAAAAATCGCCAGCCCGGTGCGCATGCCGGCGTAGCGGGCCGCTTTCGGGTTGCTGCCGATCACCTTGATTTCATACCCCCAGATGGTGCGTTCCATGAACAGGTAGAGGATCAGGGCGCAGAACAGGGCCAGGAAGAAGCCGCTGTGCAGGCGGGTATCGAAATATTCCGCCAGCCGTGCCGCATCGCTGAACTGGGCGGTCAGCGGGAAGTTGAAGCCCTTGGGGTCTTTCCAGGGGCCGTAGATCAGGTAGTCGACACCGAGGATGGCGATGTAGTTCATCAACAGGGTGACGATGACCTCGTTGACCTGCCAGCGGGCGCGCAGCACTCCGGCGATACCGCCCCACAGGCCGCCGAGCAGGAAGGCCGCCACGAACATGACCGTGATCATCAGGGCATGGCTCTCGATCCCGGAGAAGAGCGCCACCGCGGTGGCACCACAGGCGCCCATGTAGAGCTGCCCCTCGGCGCCGATATTCCAGATCTGCATGCGAAAAGCCAGGGACACGCCGAGGCTGGTGAAGATCAGCGGCGTGGTCTTGACCAGCGTCTCCGAGAGGCCGTACAGCGAACCCAGGGACTCCTGAAAGATCTCCAGATAGGCCTGCAAGGGATTGACCCCGGCGGCCAGCAGCAGGAAGCCGGCCACGAACAGGGCCACCAGGATCGACACCAGCGGCGCAGCAAAGCGGAACAGCCGCGAGGTCATTTCACGTTTTTCAGCGACCAGCTTCATTTCTGCACCTCGCCGCTCATCAGCAGGCCGATCTCCTCGCGAGTAGTAGTCTGCGGATCGACGCTGCCGATCAGGCGACCACGGAACATGACGACGATCTGGTCGGAGAGCTTGAGCAGCTCGTCGAGGTCTTCCGAGATCAGGATAGTGCTCATCCCCTGGTTGGCGCCGTCGATGACCACCTTGTGCACGTATTCGGCACTGCCGATATCGAGGCCGCGGGTCGGGTACAGGGCGACCAGTACGGCTGGCTGTTCCGACAGTTCGCGGGCGATGATCACCTTCTGGATGTTCCCCCCGGAAAGGTAGCGCACCGGGTTGCCGACCGGACCGGCCTTGATGGCGAACTGGTCGATCTTGACGGCAGCGTTCCTGTGGATAGCAGCGCGATCCTGGAAGATCCAGCGCCGGAAAGCTTTGGAGTTGAAGTTTTTCATGATCAGGTTGTCGTCAACCGTCATGTCGGGGGCGATGCCGATACTCTTGCGGTCTTCCGGGATATGGGCGATGCCGGCGATGTAGGAGCTCCGCGCCGTGTTGTTGGTGATGTCCCTGGTCCCGGCGAGGATCCGGCCGGCACTGGCCTTCCGAAGGCCGGTAAGGACCTCGGCCAGCGCTTTCTGGCCGTTGCCGGCCACGCCGGCAACGCCGAGGATCTGGCCTCGGTAGAGCTTCATGTTGAAGTTGTCGAGGTCGGCCAGGCCACGGTCGTTACGCACCGACAGGTTCCTGATCTCCAGAGCCAGTTCGTCGTAGTTGCAGGCGGGCTTGATCCACATGGGGATCTGGTCCTCGCCGATCATCAAAGAAGCCAGCCGGTTCTCGTCATATTCGCCGCGCGCCAGGGTGACCAGGCTGCGCCCCTTCTTGAGCACCGTGACCCGGTCGGAGATCTCCATGACTTCGCGCATCTTGTGGGAGATGAAGAGGATGCTTTTCCCCTGGTCGCGCAGCCGGGTCAGCACCTGGAAGAGACGGGCGCTCTCCTGCGGCGTCAAGACCGCAGTCGGCTCATCGAGGATCAGCAGGCGGCAGTCCCGAACCAGCAGCTTGATCAGCTCGATCCACTGCTGGGCGCCGATGGAGAGCTTCCAGACCGGCGCGTCGAGTTCGAGTTCGAGAGCGAATTCATCGAGGATCTTCTGTACCTGCTGCCGGTACTTGCGCGGCGAATAGAGGTTGGGAACGCCGTCCAGCGCCAGCAGGATGTTTTCGAAAACGGTGTGGGCCGGCACCAGCATGAAGTGCTGGTGGACCATGCCGATGCCGACAGCCAGAGAATCGCGAGGGCTGCCGAAGTGGATCGGCTCACCATCAAAGACGATCTCACCACGGTCCGGACGATAGAGCCCGGTGAGCACGTTCATCAGGGTGCTCTTGCCGGCTCCGTTCTCGCCTAGCAGGGTATGGATTTCCCCCGGGGCGATGGACAGGGAGATATCGTCCAGGGCGATGACCCCGGGGAAGGTCTTGCGGATATTTTTAACCTGCAGAAGTTTGCCCATAACGCCAAGAAGATTAACGCAAAGGCGCAAAGAGGTAAATCAAGACGCAAAGAAAACTGAAATTATTATCGGTAAAACCACGCGTCTTTCTTTTTTCACTTTGCGCCTTGGCGTTAAAAAGGTTGCGTCCAACAACAAAAGGGCACACACCAGCGTTTTTGGCATGTGCCCCTTTTAATCTTTCGAAAGGCTTTTACTTGGGGATGGTGCCCTGGACGCCCTCGACAAAGTAGCTCATGCCGAGCAGGTCGCCATCGGAAGGAACGCTGCCGGCGGCAATGCGGACCTTGCCGTCCTGGTCCTTGACCGGTCCGGCAAAGGGATGCAGCTTGCCGGACTTGATCGCGTCGGTCTGCTCCGCGACCAGCTTCTGGACCGCGGCGGGGACCTTGTCGCTCAGCGGGGCCAGCTGAACCAGATCCTGCTGCATCCCCCACCAGATCGACTGCGACTTCCAGGTGCCGTTATGGACTTGCTCGGCGATCTGCTTGTAGAGCGGGCCCCAGTTCCAGACCGGAGCAGTCAGGAAGGCGTTGGGGGCAAAGGAGCGCATGTCCGAGTTGTAGCCGATCACAAAGGCGCCGCGGGCCTCGGCCGCCTGCAGAGTCGCCGGGGCATCCTGGTGCATGGCCAGAATGTCGGCGCCAACGTCGAGCAGGCTGTCGGCAGCATCGCGTTCGACGCCCGGGTCGAACCAGGTCTGGGTCCAGACGACGCGCACCTCGGCTTCCGGGTTGACGCTACGCACACCGAGGGTGAAGGCGTTGATGCCGCGAATGACTTCCGGAATCGGGAAGGCGGCGACGTAGCCGATGACGTTCTTCTTGGTCATCTTGCCGGCGACGATACCGGAGAGGTAGCGCGGCTCGTACATGCGACCGAAGTAGTTGCCGACGTTCTCGGCGGTCTTGTAGCCTGAGCAGTGCATGAAGACCACGTCCTTGTTGCGCCTGGCGACGTCAAGGGTAGCATCCATGTAGCCGAAACTGGTGGTGAAGATCAGGTTATGCCCCTTGCGCACCAGGCCGGTGATTACGCGAGCCGACTCGGCCCCTTCCGGCACCGATTCGATGAAGGTCGACGGCTCGACGAAGGGGAGGGTTTCCATCTCCTTGCGCCCCTGGTCATGGGACCAGGTCCAGCCGGCGTCGCCGACCGGGCCGACGTAGATAAAGCCGGCCTTGACGTTCTTCTCGTTCGCCGCGGCCGTCGCGGCAACCTGGGGCATGACCAGGAACAGGGCAAGTGCCAGCAAGGCAAATCGTTTCATCGTCATATCCTTTCAAAATTCTCTGCGGGAGATTAGTCTGTTTGAGTTGTCCCTGACATGTCGGTACGGTCAGTTCAGGGGCGTCGCCGCATGCATGTGGTCTACTGCCTCTTCTACCGTACCCCGTAAGGCTTGTCAAACCCAAACCCTTCGAATCCTTTGTAATGCCGCCATGATGAAACGTTTCGTCACACGCGAAAAGAGCCGCATTTTAGCCTTGCCATTGCTCCGCCGGAAATATCAATTTGAGTAGAACGGCTGCGATTGTTATAGTAGCCGACAAAAAGGAGTGTGGCGCATTGGCGCAAGCAAGCGATCAGGACATCATTTTCATGCAGGCCGCCCTCGCCGAGGCCGCCCTCGCCGAGGCGCTCGGTGAAGTGCCGATCGGAACGGTCGTCGTACTCGATGGAGTGATCATCGGCCGTGGCCACAACCTGCGCGAAACCAGCAACGACCCGACCACCCACGCCGAGATGGTGGCGATCCGCCAGGCCGCAGAGCATATCGGCCACTGGCGCCTACTCGACACCACCCTCTACGTAACCCTGGAGCCGTGCGTCATGTGCATGGGCGCCATCATCCTGGCGCGCATCCCACGCCTGGTCTACGCCTGCCGCGACCCGCGCGCCGGCGCGGTCGGTTCGATCTTCGACTTTTCGCAGGATGAGCGCTTCAACCACAAGGTCGAGGTGACCGAGGGGGTGCTCGGCACAGAATGCAGTGAAATGCTCAGTGGTTTTTTCAAAGAATTAAGGGCTGGAAAAAAATCGCAAAAGACATTATAAAGGGTCTCCCAAACGGAAAACCCACGGAGGGGTGTCCGAGAGGCCGAAGGTGACAGACTCGAAATCTGTTGTGGGGCAACCCACCGGGAGTTCGAATCTCCCCCCCTCCGCCATTCAGAAAAGGCCCGACCGGCAACGGTTGGGCCTGCTTTTTTTGTCTGCATTGCGCGCACATATGCATTTTTCTGAAAGGTGTAGCCCTGGCCCCCCTGCCAAGACACTCTTGCAAAGTTGCTGATTTCCTTTATTCTAGAACCTGTTCCTGCATCAGCAGCCGCACTTCATTTTTTTGAAGCCATAAGCTGAAAGAGTCGCTATGGATATTCTGCAAAACCATTTTGATGTGATTGTCATCGGCAGCGGCCCGGGAGGTGAGGGGGCTTCGATCAAGCTGGCCAAGGCCGGCAAATCGGTGGCCATCATCGAAAACCACGCCCTAGTGGGCGGCGGCTGCACGCACTGGGGGACGATTCCGAGCAAGACGCTGATCCACGTGGTCAACCAGTATTCAGAACAGAAGAAGAGCCGGCTCTTCAGCCGGGTTTACCAGCAGGCTAAGATCACCTGCGAGGACCTCATGGGCGTGGTGCGCGACGTGGTGCTCCAGCAGGTCCGCGACCGCGAAGGCTTCTACGCCCGCAACGACGTCGAGGTGATCGAGGGGTTTGCCCGTTTCATCGACCCGCACACCGTGGAGGTCGCCGACGACGCGGGCAACCAGCGCCAGTTTTCGGCGAATTATTTCGTCATTGCCACCGGTTCGCACCCCTACCGCCCGGACGATGTCAACTTCGACAACCCGCGCGTGGTCGATAGCGATACGATCCTGCAGATGCGCGAGCTCCCCGCGACGCTGACCGTCTACGGCGCCGGCGTAATCGGCTGCGAGTACGCCTCGGCGTTCAAGGACCTCGGCATCAAGGTCAACCTGGTCAATACCCGCGAGCGGTTGCTCGAGTATCTCGACGAAGAGATCAGCAACGCGCTCAGCTACCACATGCGCGATGAGCAGGGGATCGTGATCCGCCAGAACGAGGAGTACGAGAGGGTCGAGGTCAGGGACGACAGCGTGGTCCTGCACCTGGCCACCGGCAAGGTGATCAAATCGGACATGCTGCTGTGGGCCAACGGCCGCACCGGCAATTCGGCGGGGATGGGTCTCGAGACCCTCGGCGTCGCCGTTGACCACCGCGGCAACATCGCCGTCAACGAAGCTTACCAGACGGTCCTGCCGCACATCTACGCGGTCGGCGACATCGTCGGCTTCCCCAACCTAGCCAGCGCCGCTTACGACCAGGGGCGTTTCGCGGGGACCCACATCGTCGAGGGCTCCTGTGACGAGCGCCTGGTCAGGGACATCCCCACCGGTATCTATACCACACCTGAGATCAGCTGCCTGGGCGGCACGGAGCGCGAGCTGACCGAACAGCGTATCCCTTACGAAGTGGGTCATTCTTTCTTCCGCAACCTGGCCCGCGGCCAGATCACCGGGCACAAGGCCGGCATGCTCAAGCTGCTCTTCCACCGCGAGACGCTGGAGATCCTCGGCATCCACTGCTTCGGCCACAACGCCGCCGAGATCCTGCACATCGGCCAGGCGATCATGACCCAGCCGGCACCGCACAACACCATCAAGTACTTCATGAATACGACCTTCAACTACCCCACCATGGCCGAGGCCTACCGGGTTGCCGCTCTGAACGGGTACAACCGGCTTTAAGTGGGCAGAAAGACACCATGGAGGATTGACAACCGTGGTCTTCCCTAACCGATTTTAGCTTTGATTCGCTTGCCTTTCATGGTCAATTTGCATAGTATCAGCCGAGCTATTTCCAGCCCGCTCAACCGCTGACTTCCAGGAGACAATCTGATGTTGCGACGCCGTCCGGCCGCACTCCGCGGCTGGGATTTTTCTGTCAGTTGCCAGTTGGGAAGGCTTGCGCCATGAGCCTGGGCTCCCTCAACCCGCAACAGCGCGAAGCCGTTCTGCACACCGAGGGGCCGCTACTGCTACTGGCCGGTGCCGGTTCGGGCAAGACCAAGGTGGTCACTCATAGGGTCGCCCACCTGGTGGGGACCAAGGGCGTCGCTCCCGAGCAGGTACTGGCGGTGACCTTCACCAACAAGGCCGCCCGCGAGATGCAGGCGCGGGTTGCCGGCCTGGTCGGCCGCGACAAGGCCGAGCGCATCCAGGTTTCGACCTTTCACTCCCTGTGCTGCCGCATTCTGCGCAATGATATCGAGCACCTCGGCTACAAGCGCAACTTCAGCATTTACGGCGCCTCCGATCAGCAGCGCCTGATCAGGGACCTGATGAACAACATCGACGCCGAGAGCGGGCTTTCGCCTGACATCATCCTCTGGAAGATCTCTGACGCCAAGAACCGCCTGCTGCCGCCGGAGCAGTTCGGCGCCTTCATGATCGGCGACCTGATCGGCGCCATGGCCAAGGCCGTCTACCCCGAGTACCAGAAGAGCCTGAAAAGCTACAACGCCGTCGACTTCGACGACCTGATCATGCTGGTCGTACGTCTCTTCGCCGAGTTCCCCGAGGTCGAGGCGCGCTACCAGGAGCGTTTCCGCTACATCATGGTCGACGAGTACCAGGACACCAACGCAGCCCAGTTCAACCTGATGCGGCGGCTCGCCGGCAAATGGGGCAACTTCTGCGTGGTCGGCGACGACGACCAGTCGATCTACGGCTGGCGCGGCGCCGAGCCCGGCAACATCCTCGACTTCGAACGGCACTTTCCGGGCGCCCACGTGATCAAACTCGAACAGAACTACCGCTCCACGGCGCATATCCTCAATGCCGCCAACACTGTCATCAGGCACAACCAGAAACGCAAGGAGAAGGCGCTCTGGACCGCCGGCGCCAAAGGAGAGAAGATCGGCGTGGTGCGCTGCATCGACGCCGAGGATGAAGCGCGCGCCGTGATCGAACGCATCCATCACAATATCCGCACCAAGCGCATGGCCTACAAGGACCACGCCATCCTGATGCGCACCAACGCCCAGACCCTGGTCTTCGAGCAGGAGCTGCGCTTTGCCGAGATCCCCTACGTGCTGATCGGCGGACAGCAGTTCTTCGACCGCAAGGAGGTCAAGGATGCCATTGCCTACCTGCGCTTCATCGTCAACCCATACGACGAGGTCAACCTGCTGCGCATCCTCAACTACCCGCGCCGCGGCATCGGCCGTACCACCGCCGACCTGTTGATCCGCTCCTCGATTGCCGGCAAGCAGCCCCTCTGGAAGGTGATCCGCAAGGCGCGCATGATCGACGGCATCAACGCCAAGAGCGCCGACGCCCTGGAAGGCTTCGTCGCCCTGATCGAAGAGCAAAGGCGCTGGTTCCAACCCGGCGGCCGCCTGGCCGGGACGGCCAAAGAGCTGTTCATGGCAATCGGGCTTGAGGACGAGTTGCGCCGCGAGCCCGATGCCCGCGTGAAGATCGAGCGGCGAATCGAGAACGTCCGCGAAATCGTCAACGCCCTCGCCACCTACGAGGGGCGCGATGGGCAGGCCACCCTCTCAGGCTTCCTCGAAAAGGTCGCGCTGCTCGACCGCGACGACCCCGGCACCGACAGCAAGGAGAAGAAGCTTGCCCAGGACGCCGTAGTGCTGATGAGCCTGCATTCGAGCAAGGGGCTGGAATTTCCCCACGTCTTCCTGCCCGGCTTCGAGGAGGGCTTTCTGCCCCACAAGAAGTCGGTCTCGGAAACCTTCGATGTCGACGAGGAGCGCCGCCTCTGCTATGTCGGCATCACCCGCGCCCGGCAAAAGCTGACCATCCTGCATGCCGATGCGCGCATGAAGTACGGCAAGGCCGAGCCCCGCGAACGCAGCCGCTTCCTGGCAGAAATTCCTGAGGAGGTGCGCCAGGACGAAGCCCGGACCGGATTCCACCTCGCCGAAGGGGACGAGAAAGCGAGCCTGTCGGTCCTGTTTGCCAAGCTCATGGGAGAGAAGACGTAAAATCCAGGAGGCGGGACGAGGGACGCGCAAAGCAAACGCTGGCTGCGGATTGCAGGGTTGTTCCCGGTGTCTTTTTCAGTTGAAATCATGGAGCGATCTGTCAGAGTATCAACACCATGCACGACTACACAGACAACCTTCCACTGGGCAAGGCCACGGTTTACACATCGGAGTACGATCCCGCGCTGCTCTGCCCGATCCCGCGCCGGCTCAAGCGTGACGAGCTCGGCCTGTCGGCGATCCTGTCGTTCCATGGCGTAGACCTCTGGAACGCTTACGAGCTCTCCTGGCTGACGCCTTACGGCAAGCCGGTGGTGGCCATGGGAGAGCTTCGCATCCCCTGCGAATCACCCAACCTCATCGAGTCGAAGTCGATCAAGCTCTACCTCAATTCCCTCAACCAGACGCGTTTCGCCGATTTCGAGGAGGTGCGCTCCCTGCTCAGTCAGGACCTGGGTGGCGCCGCCGGGATGCCGGTGGACGTGCGCCTGATCAGCTCCGCTGAATTCGCCGCGACGGCCTTCGCCACCATGCCTGGGGAGTGTCTTGATGATCTCGACATCAGCATTGATCGCTACGCTTTGCACGCCAGCCTGCTCAAGGATGCCGCCGATCCGCAGCACCCGGTTGCCGAAACGCTGCACAGCCACCTGCTGAAAAGCAACTGCCTGGTAACCAGCCAGCCGGACTGGGGAAGCGTACTGATTCGCTACCGGGGGGGGAAGATCGACCGCGAAGCCTTGCTGCGCTACCTGATCTCCTTCCGCCAGCACAACGAGTTTCACGAGCAGTGCGTCGAGCGCATTTTTTGCGACCTGATGCGCTTCTGCCAGCCGCAGCAGTTGACCGTGTACGCCCGCTACACCCGCCGCGGCGGCCTCGATATCAATCCGTTCCGCAGCAACTTCGAGTATGTCGTGGACAACCTGCGCCTGGCACGGCAGTAGGGATTTCAGCGGTTGTCTGCTGAGGATCTTTCTTATAGAATGGCCCCTGGCTTTCCCCTTTGTCCCAGGAACCCGGACCCATGCCTCAACCGAATGAACAGTGCCTGACCGAGATGCCCCGGCAGGAAGTCGCCGAGGCCTTGGCCTATGCCCAACAGGCTATTCTGGCTGCGGGCAAAATCGCCCTGCGCTATTTCCGCCAGCCCCTCGCCGTGGACAACAAGCTGGACGGCGGCCGCTTCGATCCCGTGACCTGTGCTGACCGTGAAGTCGAAGCCTGCCTGCGCGAGGCTCTTGGCCGGCGTTTCCCCGAGTTCGGCATCATCGGCGAAGAAGGGGGAAGCACGCCGGGCACGGTGGATATCAACTGGGTGATCGATCCGATCGATGGGACCAAGGCGTTTATCAGCGGCTTTCCAACCTGGGGGATTCTGCTCGGTTTGCAGCAGGGACAGCAGGTGCTTGCCGGCCTCATGCACCAGCCGGCTACCGGCGAACTCTTTTACGGCAGCGCGGCCGGCGCTTATTTGCAGCACAACGGGCAAACGGCCGCCATCAAGTCTCGCCAGGACGTGCGCCTGGCCGAGGCGCTGCTCTATTGCACCCACGAGAGCATGTTTGCCAACGAACTCAACCTGGCGGCCTTCCGAAGGGTTGCGGCTCAGGCGCGCCTGCTCCGCTTCGGCGGCGACTGCTACTCCTACTGCATGCTAGCCCTCGGCCTGGTCGACCTGGTCATCGAGGACACCCTGCAGCCCTACGACATCGTGCCGCTGATCCCGATCATCGAGAAGGCCGGCGGCGTGGTCACCGATGCACGGGGCAAATCGCCCGTAGCCGGAGGGTTCGTGGTCGCAGCCGCCAACCGGGAGCTGCACGCACAGGTCATCTCACTGCTTTAGATTCAGGAGAAAATGCATGGAAACAGTCAAAACGGCCAGTTTCGAATACCTGATTGACCTCGCCAAGGAGAACCCGGAAGGCGGTTACACCTTCGTGCTCGACGGAAAAAGCTACCAGATCAAGGATGTCCTGGAAATCTCCAGGATCGCAACGGCCCACGGCTATATCGTGATCTACTGATTGACAAACAACTTGAGAAGCAATTATCGGGGCGGCCATGTGGCCGCCCTTTTATATTTTACGGAGGCGTGTGGAGGAAGAGGGCTGTAGGGCTGTAAAACTCTAAAGCCTTATAACCTTACAGCCTTATAGCCTAGTTTTCTATAATCCGCTGGCGTCGAGGGAAGATTCGATCTCCAGGGAGCGCAGCTTGAGCACCATTTTGCGCCGCACCGCCGTCGGTATCTCGACATGCAGGCATTGCGCCTGCGGGTTGAGCTTGCGCGCGGCGATGCGTTGCAGAGCGTTGGCTCCCGCGCCAGGCAACCAGCGCAGGTCCTCGTTCGGCAGGAAGGCGCGATTTTCACCATCGAGCAGGCTGCCGACCTCGACCCGCGGGTCGATGCGGGTGCCGAGCAGCTGCATGCCGCCAAGCAGGGCGAAATTGTAGCAGTGGTGGGCGCCGGCACAAAACTGAACGTAAATTTCGGCAGAAAGGTCACGGACCAAGGACAGTCCGTTGCGCACAGCCTCGTTCGGTTGCAGGTGAAGGACCCCGGCCTCATAGGCAAGCGCACCGACCTGCTGTAGCTCTCGAAAGGGCGGCAACCCGCCGAGGCCGACCACGATGCGCCGGTCGTCGCTGAAGGTCCCCACGCAGCCGTGGATATCAATCAACAGGTCCGGAAGGTCCAGCTCCAGTGCTGCAACGAACTGTGGCAGCCCTTCTTCAAGCTTGTAACAGTAGGGATGCCCGTGTTCGTCGACGTAGGGGTAGATGACATCGATGTTGCTCGGGTTGAGCGGCACGCCCAAGGCTTCGAGCTGAGCCAGGTTTTCATCGGTCAGGGGCTCCCGCCCGGCGAAGCCGAGATTGATCAGCGCCGTTCCGCCTTTGCCGGTGCGCAGGAAATACAGGGCCACTTCGAGGGTGTGGGGATCGTAGGGCCCATGACTGGCGGTGATCATGGGCAGCTGCCCGCGCATGCTGTTGCGCAGGTGGCGCAGCAGCAAAACCCCACCGGCCGAGTCCGGCTGATAGCGCCCTTCGAACTCCGGCAGGGCCTGCCCGCAAGGGTGCCAACCGGAATCCTCGGTGGGTGCAGCGGCAAAAAAACGGCGCAGCACCGCCTGACGCCAGGTGGCGACAAAACGCAGGCAGCGATCAGGCAGCCGATAATAGATGGAATAATGGACGGGATCGAGGTAGATACGCACCTGTAACCGTTTCAACAGCTCCCGGTTATAGTTGTTCTGGGTGTTCTGCAGCAGCCGCGCGGTAATCTCGACCATAGCGGCAAAGCGCTCCTCGCCGGGCATGGCGTCGAGGAGCTCAACACGTTTCAACTGGCTGTAATCCTCCCGGCCGATTTCGACCTCGAGACGATTCAGATGACGCTTGAAGGGTATGGCCTCATCGACTTCGAACTGGCTGAGGAAGAGGGGCGAGATCCCGGGTGCCTGGTCTTGCATGTACCGTCCAATCGTTTCACTCTGTACGCAGTGACAACTTTCATCCTAACGGGTTTTTCCCTTTTGTCGCAACCGCTGGCAAAGAATGAAGCGGGCTGGCCGTTACTCTTGTGCGGGTTGTTTACGGATGCGCGCCATGGAAAAGAAGATGCCGATCACACAGAGCGCCGAGAAGGTCAGCAATGCCGCGTGCATGCTGAAGAGGAACTGCGGCTGGGTTTGTGCTGTAACGGCCTGGCCCGCCATGACGACGGAAAAGATGATGGTGATGATGGTCATGCTGGCCATCATCCCCAGGGTGCGCATGGTGCTGTTGAGTCCCGAGGCCACGCCGAGATAGCGGGGGGCGACGCTGCCCATGATGACGCTCACGTTGGGTGAGGAGAAGAGAGCGAAGCCGAGGCCGAGGATCACCAGCATGAGCATAATCAGGTGCAGCTGAGTGGTCGCACTGATGGTGGCGGCGATGCCGAGGCCGGTTGCGCAAAAGCCCATGCCGATTGTCGCCACGCCAGCGGCGGGAAAGCGGTCGGCAAGCCGCCCGCACAGTGGCGAGAAGACCGCCTGGACGATCGGCTGGATCATCAGGATCATGCCAGCTTCGTGCGGGTCCAGACCCTTGACGTATTGCAGGTAGAGGCTGAGGAAAAAGGTCACCCCAAAGGTTCCGGCGTAGTTGAGCAGGGCGGCCAGGTTGGAGAAGGCAAACACCCGGTTGCCGAGCAGCAGGGCAACGTTGAGGACCGGGTACTCGGTACGGGATTCCAGGATCAGGAAGTGGATCAGGCCGCCCGTTCCGCACAGTGCCAGCAGCCAGGCCCAGAGGCCCTGATCGAGGTTGGACGCGCCGAAGATCAGCAGCATGATACCACCGGCATAGACCAGGCTGCCGCGCCAGTCGAAGGGTTCACCCTTGGCTTCTGCCCATTCCCCGCGCAGTTTGAGACAGCTGACGATGAAGGTCAGCACCCCGAGAGGAACGGCCATGTAAAAGATCGCCCGCCAGCCGAATGCGGTGATCAGGGCACCGCCGAAAAACGGCCCGCAGGAGATTCCAGCATAAACGCTGGCAACGGCGATGCCAAGGGCTTTGCCACGCTCTTCAGGGGGGAAGACCGAAACGACGATGGCAAAGGTGGTCGCCATGACCATGGAGCCGCCCATCCCCTGCAGGAAGCGCATAACGATCATCGACTCGATGGACCAGGCCTGGGAGAGCAGTCCTCCCACCAGGGTGAAGATGACAATGCCATACTGGAAGATGCGCCGCCGTCCGTAGATATCCCCCAAGCGCCCCATGGCCAGCAAAAAGATTGAAGCGGACAGGACATAGGTGGTTTCCACCAACCCGAGCTGCATGGCACTTGCTGAGAAATCTCGGCCGATGGCGGGCAGTGCCACGCCGACCGCCGACATCATGAAGGGCATGAGAAAGTGGGCGGTGCAGACGACCAGAAGCGTGGCGGAGCGGGACACCTGCTGGTTCATTTGAACCTCGTCGAACGCGGCGTAAAAACCTTACGAGCCGGGACGCGGGACGTGGGACGCGGGATGCGAAAAAGCCTTCTTCCGGAAAGCGTTTGACCATGAACGTCGGGGATATAGGACATTATCTTCATCTGCATCATCGCTTGTCCAACTCTAGAGATAAGTTCGCCCTCCCATGTAGGTCTTGGCGAAGAAACTGTTGGAGAGCTTTTCGATGCGCACATCTTTGCCGGTGCGCGGCGCGTGAATGAACTTGCCATCGCCGATAAACATGCCGACATGGGTAACCCGTTTGCCGCCCTTGGTGGCGAAAAAGACCAGGTCGCCCGGACGCAGTTGATGCTTGGGGACCCACTTGCCGGTCTGGAACTGGTTGCGCGAAACCCGTGGCAGGTTCAAACCGTTGAGGCGGTAGCAGACCATGGTCAGGCCACTGCAGTCGAAGCCGTTCTCGGCCGTGGTGCCACCCCAGCGGTAAGGGATGCCGAGAAAGCGCTTGGCGGTATTGACCAATTCACTGCGCAGGTCGCCCTGACCGCTCTTCTGGATGCGGGCCGCGGCATAATCCTCAGGGAAAACGATGAAAAACTTGCCGATCAGCCCCTGGGCCTGCAGGCGCTCGGCTTCGTCCCGGGCCGGCTGATAGCTGGCATGGTTGCCGAAACGGACCTTGTACAGCCCCGACTCGTGGCGGAAATAGTAGGCATCGATACCCCTTGCTTCGAGGACCTGCTCCAGGCGCACGGCATTGTCCAGGTTGATAAAGGCGCCGACCTGGATCGAATATCCCATCTTCTGCAGGGGAACCTCTTCCTGCTGATCGGGCTGGCTTTCTGCAAGCAGCGAGGCAATCGGGTCGAGTGCCGAGGGCCTTGCCGCAGGGGTTGACTCCCGGGAAGGGCGCGGAGTTTGCCGTTCAGCGTGCGGGGTGCTGCAACCGGCCAGCACAAGCAGCACCAGGAGCAGACTGGTGCCGATGCTCAGGAGGGTTTTGAGAAGGGGGGTCTCTGTCGTCATGACAGGTGGTACCGTCCTTGATCAAAATTCAGGAGCCCAGACTAACACAACAGCAGGAAAAAATAAGCGTGTTTCTCTTAGCCCAGTAGATAAAGGTGCAGGCTCAGTCCGCGCCCCTGCTGGACTTCGGGAAAATCCTCGCCGGGGTTGTACAGCCCCAGTTTTGCAGCGGTCGGAAGCTGGTGGGCAAGCAGGTTATCGAGATAGTCTGGGCCGAGTTTCGGCGTGCTGAGACAGGCCAGCACCTCTCCCCCGGGCTTGACCAGGTCAGGCAGGCTGCGCGCCAGCTTCGGCCAATGCAACTTGGCGGTAAAGCTTTTCCCCTGGGACGCCGGCGGGTCGCAGATAACCAGGTCGAAAGGACCCAGCGTGCGCACCCGGTTGAGGCTGCGAAAAAATTCCAGCGCTAAAAAACTCGCCTTTCGCAGATCGAGGCCGTTGATCTGGTGATTGAGCCTGCCCAGCTCCAGGGCCCCGCGATTCATGTCGAGGTTGACGACCTGGAGCGCCCCTCCGGCCAGGGCGGCCACGGAAAAGCTGCAACTGTAGGCAAACAGGTTGAGCACCTTTTTACCAGCCGCCCGCTCACGCACCAGCTTCCGACCAAGCGCCATGTCGGGGAAAAACCCCACGTTCTGTGCCTCGCCAAGACGCAGCCGGAACGACAGCCCTGCTTCCAGGGCATCCAGGCTTGCCGGCATGTCACCCAGCAGCAGACGACTCGGGCCTTTGGCAATAAAACGCTCCTGCAGCAGCACCGCCTGCAACGGAGCCGGAATGACCCTACAAAGCAGCCGGACCAGGTCATCCAGCCAGGCTTGCGGACGTGGCTGGTAAAGGATCACCATGGCAACCGGCGGGTAATAATCGATCACCAGGTCGTCATAGCCGGCAAAGCAGTGCCCCCGACCGTGGAATAGCCGACGGGCCTCGCCGGAGCGCGGCAGGTGCCTGACAATTTCGTCACCAATGATTTGCATGAGGTTGGGTCCCGGGGAAAGGTCCCTGTGAACGCTCAGTATCTGACTTTGAGGCGGTCCAGGGTGCGGTGGATATCTTCCAGGCTGAACCCCTGTTTTTCGCAGCACAGCTCCGACCAGGTCTCATATTGCTCGACCCGCAAAAGCAGTTCGGCAACCAGCTCTTCGCGTCCGGCAAACTCTCCTGGATGCTCGGCAACCCGCAGCAACAGCGGCACGATGAAGTCCGGCAGGTCGCCCTCGGCATTCTCTCTGCGCACGACTGCTGCCAGCCTGGCGAAAATATCCATGCAACGCTCCCCGGGGTGAACAGAATCCACCCCTCTCTGCTGTGAGCATAACTTCCACAGGAAAATCGTGCAATAGGGGTCAGGTCTACACATTTCACAAAAAATGCACAAAGTGCAGAAAATGTGAAATGTGTAGACCTGCCCCCTATAAAGTTTGGCATGAGCCCTGTTGGTAACGCATATAAAAACGCTTTTCATCCGACTCTGGAGGGCGGAGGGAAGATGTAGTAAAGAAAGAGAGCCCTCAATAAATGATGCTGAACCCCGAAGTCGTTGCCCAGCTTGAGCGTGTGCTCAGTTCCGTGGAGCAGCTGCTGCCAAAGGCCTGCAAGCCGGTTGACTGGTCGATCTGCGCGGCCGCCAACTGGCGGCGCCACTACTTCTCCGGTTTCCTCGAACCGGTCAAGGTGACCGATATCACCACCCTCGAAGAACTCCTTGGCGTTGAAGAGCAGAAGGAGATCATGATCAACAATACCCGGCAAGTCCTCGCCGGACTGCCGGCCAACAACTCCCTGCTCTGGGGGTCGCGCGGGACCGGCAAATCATCGCTGGTCAAGGCGCTGCTCAACGAATACGCCGCCGACGGCCTGCGGGTCATCCAGGTGGAGAAGGAAGACCTGATCTACCTCTCGGAGATCTTTGCCGCGGTGGAAAACGAGCTCTACCGCTTCATCCTGCTCTGCGACGACCTGACCTTCGAGGTCGGCGAGCTGAACTACAAGATGCTCAAGAGCGCCCTCAACGGCTCAGTCTACTCGGCGGCAAGTTCGTCAAGGGCGAACTGCAGCAGAGCGAGGCAATGGAGGAGAAGGTGTCCCTCTACGACCGCTTCGGCCTCTGGGTGCCGTTCCACGTCTACAGCCAGGAACGCTACCTCCTCAAAAAGCAGGCGGCCTAAACAGAAGCGGTCTTAAAAATTATGCGCAGAAAAGTTAAAAGACCCCCTGGTTATCCAGGGGGCCTTTTGTCATTCAAGTGAATGTTTCAATCCCCTTATCCTTAGGGACAGGCATAATCGGGCATCGTGACTGCGCAAAAAAATGCAGCTATTTGACAATCAAGTCATTTTTCACCGAGACGACCCCTTCAACGTGACCAGCGATTTCTCCAGCCTTTTTAGCACTCTGTGCCGAATCAACAAACCCGCTCAGCTGAACCTCCCCCTTGTATGTTTCGACACTGATCTGCAATGATTTCAGTGACGGCTCCTCGAGGATCGCGGCTTTGACCTTGGTCGTAATGACTGAGTCGTCGAGATACTGGCCGGGGCTTTGACTTTGAGCTGCAGCGGTGCTAATCAGGCATGAAACAACCAGGCCGAGGCAGAGCAATAACCTTGAGACGCGATGTAAACTTGCCATATACACTCTCCTTCCAGTTCGAATTATCCTTCTTCTAAAGTGAGGCTATCTCGATCTTTTGCTCTGTCAAGCGGAAGTCTTTCGTTTGCTCATGCATCTGGCAAAAAACCCGTGTACAGCAGTTCAACAGGCCAGTCTCCGGACAACTCCTGCAAGGGAAGAAAGCCCCTGCGATCCGCAGATTAATGGCTTTGATGTTCTTTATGCGGCAATTTTTGTGTCACGCCCATCATTCGTCACCGGTTCAGTCGCAGGCAGAACGCCTGGTTCGTTTCATGCGTTCGGCTCACAGATGTGGTCTGCCGTAACAACATAGAAATCAAAGTCATTGCTGATCGAAGCATGCTGCCCTTGCAAGCACTTTACCTGGGTTGCTTCTCACAACTTTCACTGGTCGAGATATCGAGAAACTTGTCCGGCAACAGCGTCGGCACCGGCCCCGGCCCCTCCATGGGCATTCTCTCGACTATCCGGCCTTCGAGGGTCACGAGCAGCGCCTCGCCCGGATTTTGCCGCGCCTTCAGGTAAGCTTCCTCAAGGACGCGGTTGGCCCCCTCCATGGCGACCGGGAAGCTCTTGCCGGTCTCGCACTCGGTGAAGAGGGCCGCATCGGCCATGTAGAAATACATGCCTCGCATGACCTCCAGCCCGTCAGGCACTCCTCCGGCGAACGCCGGAACGGTTGCCGTTACCAGGCAGATAAATCCTAGGAGACAAAGCAAGGCAAAGGTCAGCAGCGCATTTTTCATTTCGATCGCTCCGCAATATCTCAAGACTATAGCCGATGAGCCGCCTGGCTTGTTTTCACCCTCCAAAGATAAGGGCATCAGGGATTTCGTAATGTTCCTCGCCATCGAAGGTGACGATGGTGACATCATCCTTGTGCGTGAACATCATGGTCCCCGGCGAATCCGCAGCGACCGGTTTTCCCGCAACGAACAGGATGCTCCGCTTGAGCCCGCTGGCCGGCCGGATCTCGACCGTCGCCGTGCCATCGAAACCACGGCGGATGAGGAACGCCTCGCAGACCTGCAGCTTGGCATCGTAGACGAAGGGGGGAATGCAGGCGACGCTTGCCGAGGCATGGAACGGCTTGCCGGGCAAAGACGCGTCGATAGACGAAGGGGTGGGTTCCAGTACTTTACCCTCAATGCTGAGGGTCAAAGTGTAGTCACTGGATTCGTTGCGGCGCGCGGCGCTGCGCATCAGGTACACCCTCAGGGTATAGATGCCGTCGGCGGGCAGCAGCCTTACAAAGTGATCGCCGGAAATGGAACCCACGAACATCGCCACGTCATCCGACCCTGGCGGCAGGACATTGAAATGGGCCGACGAGTTCGTCGGCTTGAAGAGCACGGCCAAGGTTTGTCCTGCCCCGGCCTGCAGCGTGTAGTCTACACTCTCATACCCCTTGATCCTGCCTGTGATCGTGGCACTGGATTCCCCCTTGTTGAAACGCACCTCTTCCTGGCGGATGTCCCCGGCCGCCCCCACAACACCGGCAAAAACAATCATGCAACAAATGCTTGCTAGCAAGGCTCTCATTGATCGACCTCCATGACGATTTGTGGTTGTGATGCCTCTATTCTGGTGGCCAGGCACATGTCCCTCCAAGACCATCTGGTACATGAACTTTTATACCGCAAGAAGCCAAAAACATCAAAACGCCCCGAAAAGCTCGGGGCGTTTTGCAATGATTTTCTATCTCTGCGTTTCCCGTCGTGGGAAACTGAATCGGATTACCCGGCTGCTGCAATCCAAGGATGATCAACTTTTAGTTTGATGAGTTTTCCCCCTATCGGGCCCGGCGGCGTAGAGACTGGCATACATCTTCCTCCTCTGCGTTTGAGTTGCTTACAGCATACCACAAAATTGCAACTCGTTGCAGTCGCAGCTCAGCATTTGCACCGCGACTGCCAAAGCTAGCCCTCGCCGCCACCCTGCATGCTCTTGAGCAAAGCACGTTCCTTGCGCACGGCCGCGCTGCTATGCGACCAGAGATAGTAGTTCTCAAGCCCCATCACACTGATCCCGGCGAAGAAGACCGCCCAGAAATTGTCCGGCAGCACTCCGGAGAGATGGTAGAAGGTATAGAATGCCGCAAAGAAAGCGGCGTGCATCAGCCCCATGTAAGGCTTGATGTTACGGCTCATGCGGGCAAGGGTGCGCACGATGCTGGAGAAGGCGTAGATGACCAGCGCCAGACTGATCATTTCACCCGGCGGCGGAGCCCCGAGCATTCTGCGCATGTCTTCACTTAAGTCGGGGAAAATGGAGAAATTGGCATAGGCCGCGAAACTGACCAGCAGGAACAGGACCATCGACCAGAGGCCGTTGCCGGAAGCTCTTTCCAGCTGCCGGATGCGGGCCTCGATGCGCAGCCGCAAGTCTTCGCGTCCCGGGGCTTGCTGCATTTCGGGATGTGGCCCCGCCTGGCTCATGATGATCTCCTCTGCCCACCTGCCGCAGAATGGTCAAAACAGAGTCAGCAACAAGAGGTCCGGCAAACTCAGGGCAACGACTCCGGCGAAGAGCCTTCGCTTTCCTTGGCGTGATGCCGCTTCTCGAGTTCCCGCACGCGGTTGGTCATCTTCTGAAAGGAATTTGCCAACCGGGCAATTTCACCGCTGACTTCGGGGAAATCAGCGCCCAGAGTATCACCTCGCTGGTCTTCGGTAAAGTCGGCAAGCTGTTTGATCGGCAGAAATACCTGGCTGTAAAGCAGGGCACAGACCGCGCCGACCGTCAGGATCAGGACCATGCCACTGAACATGATCATGCGGTTCTGCAATTGCCCCAGAGTCTGCTTGAGGGGCGCCTGCGAAACACCGATATCGAGGGTTCCCAACAGGCTTTGCCCGGCTTCATGAAAGTGACAGGCCGCGTTGGAACATTCCGCTTCATTGTAGATCGGCGCAGTAATGGCGAGCACATCGTTGCCGTCTGGGGTAGTGAACTGGCGGGCCTTGGCCATGGTGCCAAGGCTGCGTTTCGGCTCCGTCGCTGAATGACATTCGTTGCAGCCCGCCGCCGACTTGTCGATGAACTGATCGAGTTCCCGGTTGTCCTTTGAGAACATGATCAGCCCCTTCTTGTTGAAGATCCGCACATGTTCGACCTGATTCTGCTCACCGATGCTGCTGATGATGTTGCTCAAAGTCTCGCGATCATCTTTGAGCATCGCGTAGCGGGTTGACTTGATCACGGTATCCGACAGGTCGACGGCATGTTGAATCTCGCCCTTGATAAGATCATCTTTGACAAAGGAATACAGAAGCACACAGCAGGCGATCACAAATCCGGTCACGGCACAGGCAACCGGGACTATAGCGCGACTGTTAATGCTGCTGAACATGGCGAATCTCCTTGGCAAGATGTCATGGCCGCGGGGCCTGGCAAACGCCCCGCGACCGTTAGTCAATCAATCGATCTTGCGGTACATGGCTCCGGCCGGTGAGGGGCTCGTCCGGATCGGCGCCGGCTTGGCTACTTGCGCAGCAAGGGCTTCTTGCGGCTGCTCTTTCCAGGCGAAGAGAATCGGCAAACGATAAAGGATGAAGCGGTAGACGACTATGTAGATGCAGAACACTGTCACGGTCATGATCACTTCAAAAATGTGTGGGATCTCCTGGTAGAGCTGCCAGTTGAAAGTGATCAGGGACGTATTCAGGCGGTTCAGGACGATACCGAAGATTGTGATGAAAGCGCCTAGCCGGGCGAGGCCGACTCTCTGGTTGTGAATCGCGTAGGCGAAGATGCACAGCGGCAGCACCACGGCTACGGCGATTTCGAATAGAAACCAGAGCCCCCAACCCGTTGCCAGGTAGCCCCACTCGTTGTCATGGGCGATTCCGATCAGTTTGATCGCCAGGTAGGTGATCAAAGCCATGCTGGCGCCCTTGGCGATCCCCAGAGTACAGCGATCCAGGTTGTCCAGGAAGTTGCTATCGCAACGCCAAGCCATGGTTTTTTTGACGATCGTACTGACTGCAATCACCATGCAGAGTCCGGCTGGAATAGACGAACAAAAGAAAAAGATCCACTGGAAGGGTGCCGAATACCAGAGCGGGTGGACCTTGCCCGGGGCATAGAGGAAGAGCGCTCCGAGGGCCCCCTGGTGCAGGGTCGACAGGATGATACCGGCGACTGTCAGGCCGATGGCGATCCGGCGGATAAAACGCTTGCCGCCCAGCCATCCCATCCACTCGAAGAAAGAGACCGAAACCTCGGCGACCTGGACAGACAGATAGGTTGCGACGTGCCAGGCGACCAGGAACAGAACCGCAGCCGGGCCGAATGCTACGACCATTGGATACGGAAGCCGCCAAGGCTGACCAAGGTCGCAAAGCAGAAAGACGACTGCGAAGAAGTAGCCGAGCAGGCCGTTGAGCAGGGCCAGACGCTCGATCGGTTCGAAGTCATGTCGGCCGAAAATCTCCACAGTGGTGCCGAGCATGAATCCCGATGCGGACAACGGCACCATGGTAAAGAGCCCGAAGCCGAGGAGCAGTCCCCAGGGATAATCATTCGAACTATGTGTAACCGCGCTGAGCCCGAACAGGAAGCGGTATGCGATGATCGGCAGCCCGATGGCGAAGATGATGCCGAGGATCCAGTTGAACGGGTTACGCAGGGCCTGGCCGAGATATTGACCCGGGGTTAATCCCAGGAAAAGTTTTCTTTTTAGTGTCCATGGCTGATCAGTCTTTTCATTGACAGCTGAATCAACCGGCTTCACTCCACATTCAAGTAAGTGTTTCATTGTGCGCCTCCCTCCTCGTCATGGTGTTCTTCGACATCGTGCTCGTGACCACCGTGACCGTCCTTCTTCTTGGCCAGAAGATGGA
>Ga0316195_10000148_pt1 | contig 23228 bp, 17 predicted proteins | sample Phised1_MG_FD_204937 | JGI IMG/M metagenome (GOLD analysis project Ga0316195, IMG submission 204937) | Coastal sediment microbial communities from Maine, United States - Phippsburg sediment 1 | ecosystem: Environmental > Aquatic > Marine > Coastal > Sediment | place: USA: Maine | collected...
TCACCGTTCCCCAATAAAAAAGCCCGGTTCCAGTGACTGAAACCGGGCCTTGGAAGCCTGGAGCGGGAAACGAGACTCGAACTCGCGACCCCAACCTTGGCAAGGTTGTGCTCTACCAACTGAGCTATTCCCGCGGAGGATGGACATTGTAAGGGAAACCCCCTTTGTGTCAACACCATGGCGGTATATTTATGGCACAATACCGCTTCTTCGAAACAGGTGAGGGCCTATGGCCAAAGAAGACGTAATAGAGATGGACGGCGTGGTTACCGAAACCCTGCCCAATACCATGTTCCGGGTTGAACTCGAGAACGGACACGTGGTTACCGCGCACATCTCGGGGCGCATGCGCAAACACTACATCCGCATCTTGACGGGCGACAAAGTCAAGGTCGAACTCACTCCGTACGACCTCTCCAAGGGCAGAATCACCTACCGCACCAAGTAGGGGCGGCGTAAGCCGCGATCCCGTGTCGCGTCCTGCATTCTCCGAATTGAGTCGATCCTATTTGCTTGCGGCCGGTAACGCTTTCGTTTCCGGTTTCAGGGGCTTCACCTTCAGGCGAATGTTCGTTTCGCCGCCCTTGCTGGAAACCTCGACTTTAACCTCACCGCCCTGAGCCAGGTCTCCGAACAGCAAATCATCGGCCAGCGGCCGCTTGATCTTATCCTGAATGACCCGCTTCATGGGCCGGGCGCCCATCTTGGGATCGAAGCCCTGCTCCGCCAACCATTCACGTGCCGCGCGGCTCACGGCCAGGTGGACACCCTTCAGCGCGAGTTGCTCTTCCAGTTCCATGATGAACTTGTCCACCACCATCAGGATGACCGGCATGTCGAGCGCCTTGAAGTTGATGATTGCGTCCAGGCGATTACGGAATTCCGGCGCGAAGGCCTTGCGGATCACCTCCAGGGCGTCTGTCGAGTTGTCCTGCTCCGAGAAACCTATCGAGCGGCGCGCGCTCTGTGCGGCGCCCGCGTTGGTGGTCATGACCAGGATGACGTTGCGGAAATCGGCCTCGCGCCCATTGGCGTCGGTCAGTTTGCCGTGATCCATAACCTGCAGCAGAATGTTGAAAATATCGGGATGCGCCTTCTCGATCTCGTCCAGCAGCAACACTGCATGCGGATTGCGCGTGACCGCTTCGGTCAATAGCCCACCCTGGTCAAAACCAACATAGCCCGGAGGCGCGCCCACCAGGCGCGATACCGTGTGTGCTTCCATGTACTCCGACATATCGAAACGGATGAGCTCGATGCCCATGGTGAGGGCCAGTTGCCGGGTGACTTCGGTTTTGCCGACGCCGGTCGGCCCGGCGAAGAGGAAGGACCCGATGGGCTTGTCCGCGTCGCCCAGGCCGGCCCGCGTCATCTTGATCGCCGCCGCCAAGGCACCGATCGCCTCGTCCTGGCCAAACACGACCAGTTTCAGGTCGCGTTCCAGGTTGCGCAGCGCATCGCGGTCGGAGACCGAAACCTGCTTGGCCGGGATGCGCGCCATGCTGGCCACGATATTCTCGATATCATGCTCGTCGAGCAATTCCTTGCGCTCACCTTCCGGCGACAGGCGCTGGCGCGCCCCCGCTTCGTCGATCACATCGATGGCCTTGTCGGGCAGATGGCGGTCATTGATGTGGCGGGCCGACAGTTCCACGGCGGCGCGCAGGGCCTCGTCGGTGTACTTGACGTGGTGGTGGTCTTCGAAGCGGGTTTTCAGGCCACGCAGTATCTCGATCGTCTCGGGTATGCTCGGTTCGATGATGTCGATCTTCTGGAATCGTCGCGCCAGCGCCCGATCCTTTTCGAAGACCCCTCTGAACTCCTGGAACGTGGTCGACCCCATGCAGCGCAACTCGCCCGAAGCCAGCACCGGCTTGATCAGGTTGGAGGCGTCCATCACGCCACCCGAAGCGGCGCCGGCGCCGATGATCGTGTGGATTTCGTCGATGAACAGGATCGCGTCGGGGATGTCCTGCAGCTCCTTGACCACGGCCTTGAGACGCTTCTCGAAATCCCCACGGTACTTGGTACCTGCCAACAGCGAACCAAGATCAAGCGCGTAGATTGTGGATTCTCCGAGGATTTCCGGCACTTCACCCTTCACGATGCGCAGGGCCAGCCCCTCGGCCATCGCGGTCTTGCCCACGCCAGCCTCGCCCACGAACAGGGGGTTATTCTTGCGCCGGCGGCACAGCACCTGGACGGTGCGCTCAATCTCGCGTTCGCGCCCGATCAACGGGTCGATCTCGTCGTTGCGCGCACGCTCGTTCAGGTTGGACGTGAAGCGCTCCAGTGCGCTGTTTTTCTTCTCGGCGGCGTCTTCCGCCGACTCGACGACGGACTCGTCGGCACCGGGAGCCGCACCGTCTTCCAGGCGGCTGATGCCGTGGGAAATGTAATTGACGACGTCCAGCCGGCTGACGTCATAGCGGTTCAGCAGGTAGTTGGCGTAGGAGTCCTTTTCGCTGAAGATGGCCACCAAAACGTTGGCGCCAAGCACTTCGTCCTTCCCCGCCGACTGCACATGGTACAGCGCGCGCTGCAACACGCGCTGGAAGCCGATCGTGGGCTGGGTGTCGCGGTTGTCCTCTTCACTCAGCAGCGGAACCGTGTCCTCGAGGACCTTGCGGATGTCCTTTTCCAGCCCCGCGACATCCGCCCCGCAAGCGCTCAGGATGCTGAGGGCTGACGCGTTGTCCAGCAGCGCCAGCAGCATGTGCTCCACCGTCAGGTACTCGTGGCGGCTTTCACGCGCCTGCTGGTAGGCCTGGCTGATCGATAGTTCGAGCTCCTTGCTAAACATGCCTCGTGCTCCTCAATACCATTTGCAATGTCCCTCCCGCAAGCCTGCACGATCCCTGTGGGTCATGTTTTCGACTGCTCGTTCCTATTCAAGGTTCAGGCTTTCTCCATGGTGCACTTCAGCGGGTGCTCGTTCTGGCGTGAAAACTCGTTGACCTGGGCTACCTTGGTTTCGGCGATCTCGTACGTGAAAACGCCACATACGCCCTTGCCGCGGGTATGCACGTGCAGCATCACCTGGGTCGCCCGTTCATGATTCATGCCGAAGAAAATTTTGAGGATTTCGATGACGAAATCCATCGGAGTGTAGTCATCATTGACCAGGATGACCCGGTACATGGGCGGCAGAGTGACCTCCGGCCGCGATTCCTCGACTGCCAGCCCCTGGTCTTTGTGAGATTCGAGTTCCCTGCCCATGGCGGGATTCTAGCCCACTTGTGCCGAATCTAGAAGCACGCTGGGCCAGCCAATCGTATCTTCCGCTTTGATGTACCCCGGAATGTCCCCATTTATGCGGTTATGAAAGAACACAACAAAAACCGGGCCGAGATCATTGTCGCCATGTCGGGCGGCGTGGATTCGTCGGTCTCGGCCCTGCTCCTGCAAAGGTCCGGCAGGCCGATTGCCGGGATGTTCATGAAAAACTGGGAAGAAGACGACCGCCTGGGCGCCTGCCCCGCCGAAGTGGACGCGGCCGACGCGCAGGCCGTCGCCGACCTGTTGGGCGTCGAGCTGCACCGGAGAAACTTCGCGGCGGAGTACTGGGACAACGTGTTCGAGGACTTCCTGGCCGAATACCGGGCCGGCAGAACGCCGAACCCGGATATCCTCTGCAACCGCGAGATCAAGTTCAAGACCTTTCTCGAGCACGCCACCGACCTCGGCGCGGAGTGCATTGCGACCGGCCACTATGTGCGCTGCGATACCCGGGACGGGGCTCACCGCCTGCTGCGCGGCCGCGACGGCAACAAGGACCAGAGCTACTTTCTCTATACCATCGGCCAAGCGCAGCTGGCGCGCACCCTGTTCCCGGTGGGCGAGTTGCGCAAGCCGGAGGTCCGCGTCGCGGCCGCACAGGCGGGGCTGCCCGTTCACGCCAAGAAGGACAGCACCGGCATTTGTTTTATCGGTGAGCGCGATTTCCGCTCTTTCCTGGCGCAATACATTCCACCTGAGCCCGGCGAGATCCGGACCATCGACGATCAGCGCATCGCCGAGCATGCCGGCCTCATGTATTACACCCTGGGCCAGCGCCAGGGCCTTGGCATCGGCGGGCTGCAGGGGTTCGCGGACGAGCCCTGGTACGTGCTGCACAAGGACCTGGTCGGCAATGTCCTGTACGTTGGCCAGGGGCATGATCATCCCTGGCTGTTCTGCCGACGGCTGCGCGCGCAGCAGCTGAGCTGGGTCTCCGGCTCAGCGCCGGAAGCGGGCCGGAGGCTGACCGCCAAGGTCCGTTATCGGCAGGACGACCAGCGCTGCCAGGTGCTCGAGGCAGGCGCCGGCGGACTGCTGCTGGAGTTCGAACAGCCACAGCGGGGCGTCACCGCGGGTCAATCCGTGGTGCTCTATGACGGCGAGTCCTGCCTCGGCGGCGGGATCATCGACTGGGCGGATACGCCGCCGGCCTTGAGTGAAGCCCCCATCGACACCATGGTGATGGCATGAAAGACCGATACCTGGCCCTGGCGGGAACATTCCAGGCGAGTGAGCTGGTGCGGCAGGCTGCCTGCCATGGCACCTGGTCGGGCTATGCCGCGACTGCCTGCATGAACAGCCTGTTCCAGCTCGAAGCCGATTCGACCGCCGAGATTTACGGTGGCAGAGAACACGTAAAGCTGGGCGTCGAGACGATGCTGGCGGTGTTGCAAGGCGAGGACCGCTACGTCGACTCGCTGCGCTACGTAGTGGGCTTGTTGCAGATCGAGCGCAAATTCCGCCGGGCCAACAAAATGCAGGCGGAAATCGGCCATCGGTTGCAGGACATCGGCAGCCACGGCGAGGAACTCGAGCAGCACGACCGCCAGGACCTCCAGGCCAGCGAAATCTCCGCACTGTATTCCGCGACCATCAGCCGCCTGTCACCGCGCATTGTGGTCAACGGCAACCCGCAGTACCTGAAGAACGAGCGCACCGTCAGCTGGGTGCGGACCCTGCTGCTTGCGGGACTGCGCTCGGCAACCCTGTGGAACCAGCTGGGCGGCGGGCGCTTTGAATTGATGTTCGGGCGGAAAACGATCATCAACGAGGCCCGCGCCTTCCTGATGAGCTGAGCGATCCAAAAACCGGCATCCAACCGGCCTGTTCAGTGGGGGTGAATTCGGTGATAATTGGATGTTCACCCAGCCACGCAATCGAACAAGGGAGATCAGCATGGGCGACTCTTTCTCAACCGCTGCCAGCTTCACGGTCCAGGGCCGCGAATACCGTTACTGGAGCCTGCCGCAACTCGGCCAGCAGTACGACATTTCCCGCCTGCCGTTCTGCCTCAAGATCCTGCTCGAGAACCTGTTGCGCCATGAAGACGGCTTAGACGTCACCCGCAGTGACATCGAGGCGCTGTGCCGCTGGGATCCGCGGGCCGAGCCGAGCACGGAAATCGCTTTCACGCCCTCGCGTGTCGTGCTGCAGGACTTCACCGGCGTGCCGGCCGTGGTCGACCTGGCAGCCATGCGTGACGCCATGGCCGCGCTGGGTGGAGACGCGAACAAGATCAATCCCTTGTCCCCGGCCGAGTTGGTCATCGACCACTCGGTCCAGGTGGACAGCTACGGGCGCCCCGATTCACTCGATCTGAACAACCGCATCGAGTTTCAGCGCAACCAGGAGCGCTACAGCTTCCTGCGCTGGGGTCAGTCGGCTTTCAGCAATTTCCGCGTGGTGCCGCCGAACACGGGCATCGTCCACCAGGTCAACCTGGAACACCTGGCACGCGTCGTGTTCGGCACCGGCGACGTCGCCTACCCCGACACGGTGGTCGGCACGGATTCACACACGACCATGATCAACGGCATCGGTGTGCTTGGCTGGGGCGTCGGCGGCATCGAGGCCGAAGCGGCCATGCTGGGCCAGGCCATCACGATGCTGATCCCCCAGGTGGTCGGCTTCAGGCTCACTGGCAAACTGCCGGAGGGCGCAACGGCGACCGACCTGGTGCTGACCGTGACCCAGATGTTGCGCAAGCTGGGTGTGGTGGGCAAATTCGTCGAGTTTTTCGGCGACGGACTGGACAACCTGCCACTGGCCGACCGAGCCACCATCGCCAACATGGCGCCGGAGTACGGGGCCACCTGCGGCATCTTCCCGGTCGACGAGGAAAGCCTGCGCTACCTCACCCTTTCCGGCCGCTCGGCCGAGCAGGTCGCGCTGGTGGAAGCGTACATGAAGGCCCAGGGCATGTTCCGCACGCCCGACCAGCCGGAAGCCGAGTACAGCGCCGTGCTGGAACTGGACATGGCGGATGTCGTGCCCAGCCTGGCGGGCCCGCGCCGTCCGCAGGACCGTGTCCTTTTGAGCAAGGCGGACGACAACTACCGCCAGCACATGAACGAGTTCCACGAGGCCCGCAAGAGTGCCGCCGAGGCCAAGTTTGAGGATGAAGGTGGAGACACCGCGGTTGGCCACGACAAGAGCCAGGCGATGAAGGCACCCGTGGCCGGAGTCAACTACGCCGACCAGGATTTCAATCTCACGGACGGCGCGATCGTGATTGCCGCGATTACCTCCTGCACCAATACCTCCAACCCGGCGGTCATGCTCGGCGCCGGCCTGCTGGCGCGCAATGCCGTCGCCAGGGGCCTCAGGGTCAAGCCCTGGGTCAAGACGTCGCTTGGGCCCGGCTCGCGCGTGGTTACGGATTACCTGGAAAAGGCCGGCGTGCTGGATGACCTGGCCGCCCTGGGCTTCAACGTGGTGGGCTATGGCTGCACCACCTGCATCGGCAATTCGGGCCCGTTGCCGGAGCCGATCGAGAAGGCCATTCGGGAGCACGACCTGGTTGCGGTATCCGTGCTGTCGGGTAATCGTAACTTCGAAGGCCGCGTGCACGCGCACGTCAAAATGAACTACCTGGCGTCCCCGCCGCTGGTGGTGGCTTACGCGCTGGCCGGGCGCATGGACGTCAACCTGACCACTGATCCGCTCGGCGAGGATGCCGATGGCAAACCGGTCTACCTCAAGGATATCTGGCCTTCCAGCCACGAAATCCAGGAGGCAATCCTGAGCAGCGTCACCTCGGAGATGTTCCGCAGCAGTTACGCCAGTGTGTTCCAGGGTGACGAGCGCTGGAACAGCATCGAGTCGCCGGAAGGCGAAATGTTCGCCTGGGATGACGATTCCACGTATATCCAGAATCCGCCCTACTTCCGCGGCATGACGCTGCAACCGCCCGGCGTTCCGGAAATCCGGGGCGCACGCTGCCTGGCCAAGCTGGGCGACTCCATCACCACCGACCACATTTCGCCGGCCGGTGCGATCAAGCACGACTCGCCGGCCGGCGCCTACCTGCAGAGCAAGGGCGTGCAGAAGGCGGATTTCAACTCCTATGGCTCGCGCCGCGGCAATCACCAAGTCATGATGCGCGGCACCTTTGCCAACGTGCGGTTGCGCAACCAGTTGGCGCCGGGCACGGAGGGCGGCTGGACTACGCACCAGCCCAGCGGCGAGCAGATGTCCATTTACGATGCGGCCATGAAGTACCAGGCCGAAGGCACTCCACTGATCATCCTGGCCGGTAAGGAATACGGCACCGGTTCGTCCCGCGACTGGGCGGCGAAGGGCACCAATCTGCTTGGCGTCAAGGCGGTCATTACCGAAAGCTTCGAGCGCATCCACCGCTCCAACCTGGTTGGCATGGGCGTGCTGCCGTTGAACTTTATGCCTGGTGAAAGCGTCGAATCGTTAGGGTTGAACGGAAAAGAACTCTTTACAATTGAGGGTCTTGGAGATGGTTCTTCAGAAACTGTCACAGTTACTGCCACGGCAAATGACGGCCGCGTAACCACCTTCCAGGCGCGGGTTCGCATCGACACCCCCAAGGAAGCGGAATACTTCCGTCACGGCGGCATTCTGCACTACGTGCTGAGGCAGTTGGCGTCGGCTTAGTAGACATTCCGACTGCAGGAGGCCACGAGCAACAGCATTCGCAGGGCGCCTCTTCGCCTACGGCGAAACCGCACTGCTCTTACAGGCTGCGCTTTGCGACCTCCTGCAGTGGGGATCGACCTCAGGCCTTGCCTTTGACGAGAATGCTCACCCGGCGATTTTGCGCCCGCCCCTGCGACGTCGCATTGTCCGCCACGGGGTAACCTTCGCCGTAACCGATCGCGGCCATTCGACCCTGCTCCACCTCGCGCAGCGCGAGATGGTTATAGACCGATTTCGCGCGGCGCTCCGAGAGTTGCACGTTGTATTGCTCGCTGCCGCTGGAATCGGTGTAGCCCTGAATCAGGATCGCGGTCTTGGGATACTCGCGCATCACCCGGGCGAAATCGTCCAGGCTCGACATCGACTGCGGCGAAAGCGTGGCGGAATCCACCGCAAACAGGATGTCGCTGTCGAAATTGATGCGCAGCGTTTCCTCGTCGAGTCGTTCGACCTCGACGTCATCGATTTCTTCCAGGGCCTTTTCCTGCTTGTCCATGTACAGGCCGATGCCGGCGCCGAGACCGGCGCCCACCGCAGCGGAGCCCAATACTTCATCCAGTTCGCCGTCACCAATAAAGAAGCCGGCGGCCGCACCGACGGCCGCTCCGACAGCCGCGCCGCGCTTGGTTTGCGCATAGGGGTCATTGGATGACGGGGTGGTCGCACACCCGGCTGCCAGGAGTAGGACAGCCAGTGCGAAGATCGGAGTTCCGTAGCGCATTTCTCACCTCCTTGTGAATGGGTGTCTGATCGAAGACGATACCATTATCCTCGGATTGCCTGAACTCTGCATGAATTACATATTCAGGCTCTATATGTTCGCGAATGACGGTAAGTCGAGCAGGGGTACCGGGTACCTGAAGGCCGGACACGCTCGAGACATCCGTGTGCGCTAATCTACTGTTCCCGACAGTTGATTGTCCTGCCTGCAGGCACCCGACACCCCTGAGTGTGGCCTGGAGCCATTTGTGAACAAGTTCGTCCGAGTCAGCCTGCGCTCGCTGCTGTGGGGTGAAGGGGACGAACGGACCGCAGGTAGCGTTCTGCTTCGGCCGTATTCAGATCCCGGGCGCTGCCCAGCAGTTCGAGGTCGTCGCCCTGGATGCGGGCCGCCGGTATGCCGTTGAGCAGGAGGATACGGTTGCCGGGCCGGGCGGCAGTTTTGACACCGGGCGTGATGATCCCGCCGAGGTTGAGCGGATCGGCGGCGCTGATAACGGCGAGGTGCCGGTTGCGGGCATCACCCTCTTTGCCCCGCAGCAAGCCGACAGCTTCCGGCAAGGCGAACTGTTCGCCGGAAAAACCATCCACGAACCGTCCACCGTGCACTTCCCCGCGGTCCTCCATGCGGCGCAGGTAGCGCAGCAAGAACCGCCAGGGCGGCAACAGGGATTCGCGCTCCAGCACGGCACGAAAAACGACGCCGTAACGCAACAGCAGCGCTTCGCACAAGACTGCCAGTCTCGCCTGGTCGGGAAACAGTTCGTCAGCGACGCCGTCAGGGTCCGAGGACTGACCGTCGTGGATCACGCTCCAGCGTCCGAGCAGGCCGGTGCCGGGCCCGCCGGGGCGTCCGCCGCGACGCCGGCCAAGTTTCTTCTGTATCCGGTGCTTTTCCGATTCCGGTCGGATCAGCCAGCGCAACGGTGAAAAGGCGTCCGCGCTGACCCGTCCCTGGGCGACCAGTTCCGCCAGGCCCTGCTCCAATTGGGTCTGCATCAGGCCCGTGCGTTGTGCCAACTCGACGGTGAACATGGCCCCACCCTGCCGCAGCGCTTCCCAGATCCGCTCGGCCAACCCACCCAGGCTGCCGGGCTGCGCACCACGCGGCGTGGACCAGACCGGCAGCCTCGATCGTGGCACGATCGCGATGGGCGTGGCCGCCACCAACTGCTGCGCGGTCGAGCCGGCAGCGTCCGGCCTGAACCAGGTCAGGTATCCGCTCAAAAACTGCTCGTCGAAGCGCTGCGAGGCGTAATCGGCGCAGCGCGCGGCGAGCAGGCCCTGTTCCCAGGCGGCAACCGGGGACACCCAGCCCTCCAGTTGCGCCAGGGCTTGTTCCAGTTCGCCCGCCGGTTCACCGAGGCCATGCCATTCCAGCAGAAATCGCATGTAGGCGGCCGGTGGCACCGGGCGCGCGGCCCGGCGCCGGCGCTCGCGGCTGTAACGGTGGATGCGGGCCAGCAGGCGTCGCTCGCACCACGTTTTTTCCGCGCGGGACGCCTCCATCCCACCGCCCATCAGCATCGCATAACCCTCAGCCTGCAGGCCGAGCAGCGCCAACTCCAGCTCCTGCCTCGGCAGGGCGAAATCTTCCGCCAGCGTCGCCACGGTGACCGGCCCGAGCCCCGCGAGGCGACTGCGCAACAACTCCAGAACCGCCGCTTCCCGTTCCGGCGATACCGTATCGAAGACGGCGGAAGGGTCAGGATTCGCCATAGCACCTTCGTGCATCGCACGGAATTCCGCGAGCCGTTCGGTGGCCACCCACCAGCGTCTGCCCTGCGCTTCCACGCAACTCGCCCGCAGCTCGTCGGCCAGGGACTGGAACCAGTGGCTCCAACAATCCGCCGTGCCCGCCGTGCCGCTGCTCGATATCCCGCTGCTGAATTCCGGCTCGGTCAGGAACCCGAGCTGCAGCAGGCCGTCGTGCAATTCGTCCGGGTTCTTCGGCCTGATCCAGGCCTCGGCCCGGACCTGCTCGGTGGCGTCCACCGTGATGATGCTCAAGGTGGCGGCGTCGCCCAGGTCGTTCGGGCTCTGTCGGATCGCCCGGGTGCGCCGGTTTTCCGCCTCGCCGTCATCGAGGAAGGCGTAGGGCCGGGCGTTGATGATCTCCGCCGCTAACGGCGACGGCCCATTGAGATCGACACAGCGCACTTCGAGCTCGTTGGCCTCGAGGCGGCCAAGCAGGTCTTCCAGGCCTTCGACGTCCATCGTGTCGGTCAGGCAGTCGCCGATGGTCTGCCGGACCAGCGGGTGATCCGGTATTTCCCGCTCACCGCGAATGTTTTCCAGGCAGGCCAGTTGGTCGGGAAACACGACGGCCACCAGGTCCTCGGCCTGGTTCCGCTGCCACTGCGGTGGCAGTTTCTGGCCATTTCGCATGCGTTGCACGGCCAATGCAATAGTGGCGTTCCAGCGCCAGCGGGCCTCGAACATCGGGGCATCCAGCAGGGCCTGGGTCAACACCTGCCGGGCTGTCGCTGATTTGAGATAGGCCGGCACGTCCGCGGTCTCGAAACTGTGTGTCTCGCCGAGCGACAGGATCAGGCTGTCTTCCAATGCGGAGGCCTGCAGCTCGAAATTGAAGGTCCGGCAGAAGCGCTTGCGCAAGGCCAGCCCCCACGCGCGCATGATGCGGGAGCCGAGCGGTGCATGGATGACCAGGTGCATGTCCCCCGTCTCGTCGAAAAACCGCTCGAGCACCACCCGGTGACGGGTCGGCAAACACCCCAGCGCATCGCGCGCGGCCGCCAGGTAGGTGACCAGCTGCGCAGCCGCGTCCGGCTCAATTCCCGCTTCCTGCAGCCAATTGCAGGCCTGCTCCGGGCCACCGGCTGCGAGGAGCTCCTCCAGCCGCGCGCGCAGATCCGAGACGGTGACTGACAGCTCGTCGCTGCGCCCTGGGCGGTCCCCGAACCAGAAAGGGATGGTCGGCGGCTGCCCGTGGGCGTCTTCCACTAACACCCTGCCCTGCTCGATCTTCAGGATCTGGTAGCTGTTGTTGCCCAGCTGGAAAATATCGCCCGGCAAGCTCTCGAAGGCGAAATCCTCGTTGAGCGTGCCAACGCGATACCCCTGCGGCAGCATGACGACGTCGTAGTCGAACTGGTCGGGGATGGCGCCGCCGTTCTGCAACGCCGTCAGCCGCGCCGCCGGTCTTGGACGCAAGCGCCCGTTGACTGCATCGTGATGCAGGTACGCGGCCCGCCGGCCGCGCCGGGTCGCGTAGCCGCCGGCCAGCATCGCGACAACGTCGTCAAAATCGGCCCGCGGCAACCCGCGGTAGGGCCAGGCCTCGCGCACCAGTTCAAACAGCGCATCGCAGCCCCATTCCCGCGCACTCACCTCGGCGACCAGTTGCTGGGCCAACACGTCCAGCGGGGCAAGTGGGATGTCGACGGCGTCCAGCACCCCGTCGCTCACGGCTTTCAGCAGCGCGACGCTCTCGACCAGGTCGTCACGCGAAAGCGGGAACAACCGGCCCTTGGGTACCTCGCCGACGGCATGTCCGGCACGCCCTACCCGCTGGATAAACGCGGAAATGCTGCCCGGCGAGCCAATCTGGCAGACCAGGTCCACGTGCCCGATGTCGATACCCAACTCCAGCGACGCCGTGGCGACCAGCGCGCGCAAGCGTCCCGCTTTCAGCGCCTGCTCGGCCTCGAGACGATGATCGCGCGACAGGCTGCCGTGGTGCGCCGTCACGGCCTCTTCACCCAGGCGTTCGGCCAGGTGCCGCGCAAGGCGCTCAGCCAGGCGGCGGGTGTTGACGAAGACCAGGGTGGTACGGTGGTCTTCGATCAACGCCTCGAGGCGGTTATAGATTTCCTCCCAGACCTCGTTAGCCATGACCGGCGACAAGGGTGAGCCCGGCAACTCCAGTCCGAGGTCACGCTGCCGCTGGTGACCCGTGTCCACGATCTCGCAGGGGCGCCCGCCGGTGAGAAAATCGGCGATCAGGCGTGCCACCCGCCCGCTGGCCGCGCGGGTCAATGCATCCAACCGCGCCAGTGACAGGGCGAGATGACTACCGCGCTTGCTGCCGGCGACGGCGTGAATCTCGTCCACGATGACGGTACCTACGCCAGCCAGGATGGCGCGTCCCGAATCCGCAGTCAGCAGCAGGTACAATGATTCCGGCGTCGTCACCAGGATTTGCGGAGGACGCCGCCGCATCTGCTCCCGCTCGCCCGGCGTCGTGTCGCCGGTCCGCACCATGGTGCGAATGCCGGATGGCGCACCGGCTTGCTCGGTCAGGCGACGATCGATGCCTTCGAGGGGTATCTGCAGATTGCGCTCGATATCGTTCGAGAGGGCCTTGAGCGGCGAGATGTACAGGATCTGCACGCCGTCCTGAAGGGGCTGGCGCCGGCTCTGCTCGACCAGGTCGTCGATGGCGCACAGGAAGGCAGCGAGCGTCTTGCCGCTGCCGGTCGGCGCCGCGATCAATGCGTCGTGACCCGAGCGAATGGCGTTCCACGCAGCCAGCTGGACCGGCGTCGCGGCGTCGAACGCTTCGTCAAACCAGCCACTGACCGCTGGATGAAAGGCGGAGGATTGCATCAGGCTATTCTAACCAACGGATTATCAAAACCCGAGAATGCTGTTGGAAGAGATTCTGTAGGAGCGGCCTGTAGGAGCGGCTTTAGCCGCGATGCGTCCTTTCACCCCAGAAGAATCGCGGCTAAAGCCGCTCCTACAGGACCTCTTCCAGGGGCACGGGATCCCAGTCTGCCGCGGTTAACAACCATTCGCCGTCGACGCGACGCCATTGGGTATCGAATGCGAATACCTGGCCACTTTCCGGGATCCAGTTGGGCCCACCCGTCACCAGGGCCCTGAAGTGAGCCGAGGCGGTACCTTCGCCGGTCTCGATGACCTGGATCGGAAACAGCTGACCCTGCAGGCGCTGGTAGCGGTTCAGCTGCATGATCATCAGCGCGCGTACCTGCTCCCGGTTCATGCTGTCATTCTGGCCGCTGAAATCCTCGCTGATGTGCGCCATGAACGGCCGTCGTTCGCCGGCCTCGATGCGGGCTTCCATGTCCCGGATGACGGCGATGATCTGCTGCTCGACGGTCAATTGCCCGCCACAGGCCACAAGGCCCGCACAGCAAGCCAGCAGGGCCGGCAAAACAAGGCTGCGCCTGCTCACGAAGACTTATCGAGGTAAGTTTCCAGCAGGCGGGAGGCGACGACGATCAGGTCATGTTCTGTCACGATGCCCACCAGCCGCCCCTTCTCGGTTACCGGCAAACACGCCACTTTCTTTTCGCGCATCAGGCGGATGGCCTCGGACGTCGGCGTATCCGGCCGCACCGTCACCGGCTCGGTGTTCATGATCTCCTCGACGGTAGTTTTCAGGTCGCCACCGGTACGCCCCTGGGCCACCAGGCGCAAGAGGGCACGGTGCGAAACCAGCCCGACCAGCCGGCCATCATCATCCTCCACCGGCACATGTCGGACATGACGCCAGTCCATCAGCGTCGCGGCGAAGTCGACAATGTCGTCCGGCCGCACCGTGAACAGGTCCTTGGTCATGAATTGCCCGATCGTGCGGTAACTGTCGCGCCAGTCCTGCTCCTCGCAATATTCCGCCAATTCCCATTGACTGATCGGTTTGCCGGACGACTGCTGGTCGACCATGCTGCTGACGAGGGAGCGCAGCCGTTGATCCAGCGTGCCGGCGTCGCCCATTGTGTCGAGCGATTCGAGCGCCCATCGCGCACCGGTCCGGCGCAGGGTCACCCGGTCGTGCAAAACGCCCAGGTAACGGTCGATATCGTCCTGGCCGATACCCGCCTCCTGCAAACCTTCACGCGCCAGGGGCAGCAGCTGTTCCAGCACCAGTTGCTTGGCCGGCAGATGGGTGTCGTTGAACCAGTTCATCTGGGCCCGAATGCCCTCGCGGGCAGCTGCCAGGAAATTGGACTTTACGTCGCCGAAGGTCAGCAACTGGCGAATGTCCTTCACCTGCTCTGTCATGCCGGCCATCATGCCGTAGAAGAACGCGGCGTTCGCAACCTCGTCGATAACCGTAGGCCCGGCGGGGATCACACGGTTCTCGATGCGCAGATGTGCCACGTTGTCGTGCACACCGTAGCAGGGCCGGTTCCAGCGGTAGACCGTTCCGTTATGCAAGCGCAAGGCGTTGAGCGAGGGCATGATGCCCTGCTCGATCATGCCTAGGGGATCCTCCTCCGTATCGGTTGTCAGCACGATGCGGAAGCGCGCAATGTCCTCCTTGAAGATTTCGGTCACCGACTCCTCGATCCAGTGATCGCCGAAATGCACCCGGGGCCTCAGGCCCCGTTCCTGGAACACGTTCGAGCGCGTGTCGATGGAGTATTCGAAAACCGCGATCCGCGTCTCGTGCCACAGGCGCTTGCCCAGGAGGATCGGAGAGTTGACGGCAGCCGCCAGCAGCGGACCGGTAATGGCCTGAGCAATATTGTAATTCTTCGCAAAATGCTCCGGGCTGACCTGGAAGTGCACCTGGAAGCTGGTGTTGCAGGCCTCCAGCATCACGTTGTCATGCTGCATCGCCAGCTGGTCGATGCCGTTGATGGTGAACTCGAAATCCTTGCCCCGCAGTGCGCAGATCGCATCGTTCAGGGCATGGTAACGGGCGGTGGGCACCATCGACTCCAAACCGAGGTTGGCTTTGGTCAGCGTCGGCAGGATACCGACCAGGGCGATGTCGCAGCCGAACCGGTCCGCCGTCTCGCGTGCGCGTCGGTAGATGTCCTGCGCCTCGGCTTCGAGCAGGCGCAGGCAATCCCCGCTGAGTTTGCGGGGTGACAGATTGGCTTCCAGGTTGAACAGCCCGAGTTCATGGGTGAACCGCTCGTCGCCGATGGCCTCGAGTATTTCCAGGGACTTGGTGGCGGGCTTGTGCGCACGATCGATCAGGAACATTTCCTGTTCGGCGCCGATGCGATGTACTCCAGACTCGATCAGCCCCGATGAAAGCATGGTCTCAAGCGCGTGCACCTCGGCCAGCAGGGCTTTCATGAACGCCTGGTGAGTGTTCTCGTCCTGGTTTAGCCTGACGTTTTGTTCGCCCATGGATTTCAGCCGCGAGCCGGTGGTAGGCGTCGAGAATAACACACCGCCGGCGCGGTGACCGCCTGTGGGGCCCCGCTCAGATGGCGGCCCCGCGCATTTCGCGCAGCCAAGCCGGCATGACTTTCGTCAAGCTGGTTTTTGAACCGTCAGCACATCATATAAACTGGGAAAACTGGATTGGGAGAAAAACAGTGAACAAACCCTGGCTGAAGAGCTACCCCGAAGGGGTTCCTGCCGAGATCGATCTCGGCGACTACACGTCCATAGTGGATATTTTTCGCCAGAGTTGTGACGAATATCGCGATCGGACTGCCTATCTCAATTTCGATTGCGCGCTTACGTTTGGCGAGCTCGACCGGCTCAGCCGCGACTTCGCGGCCTGGCTGCAGGCCAAGGGTATGCGGAAAGGAGATCGCATTGCACTGATGATGCCCAACATCCTGCAGTATCCCGTGGCGCTTTTCGGGGCCATGCGAGCCGGCATGGTCATCGTCAACACCAACCCGATGTATACACCGCGAGAGCTGAGGCACCAGCTGCAGGACTCCGGCGCGCGGGCCATCGTTATCGTCGAAAACTTCGCTCATGTTTTGCAGAAGGTGCACGACGAAGTCCCCGTGGAGCAGGTGATCACCACGCGCATTGGGGACCTGCTGGGCTTTCCCAAAGGTTTGCTGCTCAATTTCGCCCTCAAGTACGTGAAAAAGGCGATCCCCGGCTTCCGTCTGCCCGGAGCGACAGGCTTCAACGACGTGCTGGCGGAGGGCTCGAAACTGGCGCTGGATCCGGTCAGGCTGCAGCTGGACGACCTGGCATTCCTGCAATACACAGGTGGCACTACCGGGGTGGCCAAGGGCGCAATGCTGACGCACCGCAACCTGGTTGCAAACATGCTGCAGTCGAAGGCCTGGATGATTTCCGCCGATCTCGGCCAGGACGTCGAGATCGTGATCAGCGCCTTACCCCTCTACCATATCTTCGCGCTGACGGCGAACTGCCTTGTGTACATGGCGATGGGTGGCGTCAACGTGTTGATCACGAACCCTCGGGACATGCCGGGATTCATAAAGGAACTGAAGAAAGTGCCCTTCACGTTCATTCCGGGCGTAAACACATTGTTCAACGGCTTGCTCAACACCCCCGGGTTTGCTGACCTCGACTTCAGCGCGCTAAAAGGCGCGCTGGGCGGCGGCATGGCCGTGCAGCGGGCGGTTGCAGAGCGTTGGCGGGAGGTCACCGGGACACCGCTGGTGGAGGCCTACGGCCTGACCGAGACCTCGCCAGCCGCCTGCATAAACCCGATGAACATCGAGGGCTTCAACGGCTGCATAGGGCTGCCCATACCGTCGACCGACTGCGCCATCATGAACGATGCCGGTGAACTGCTGCCGCAAGGTGAAGTCGGTGAATTGGTGATTCGTGGACCCCAGGTGATGAAGGGTTACTGGCAACGCCCTGAAGAAACCGCCAAGGTAATCACCGATGATGGCTGGCTGCGCACCGGCGACGTGGCGATGATGACCGAGGACGGCTTCTTCAAGATCGTCGACCGCAAGAAAGACATGATCCTGGTTTCGGGCTTCAACGTGTATCCGAACGAGATCGAGGACGTCATAGCACACCATCCCAAGGTGTTGGAAGTCGCGGTGATCGGCGTGCCCGACGCCAAGTCCAACGAGGCCGTCAAGGTCTTCATCGTGAAAGCCGACCCCAGCCTGACCGAGGACGAGGTGCGCGCCTATTGCGCCGAGCAACTGACCGGCTACAAGCGACCGCGCCACATCGAGTTCCGCGACGAACTACCGAAGTCAAATGTCGGCAAGATCCTGCGCCGCGAACTGCGCGACGAGGAGCTTAAAAAACAAGCCTCGTAGGACCGAATTTATTCGGGAACATGAACCTGACAAGGAGGGGCCGGGTACCCCGGTCCCTCCCTGGGATGTTGCGCTGTTGTCCCGAATAAATTCGGTCCTACGGTTTCTTGCGTCGCAAGGTCTGGGCATGGATCAGGCCTGCTTCGCCATAGCGGCGGTTGATCTGGTCCGTGACCCTGTCGATATTCTGCTCGCCGGGGGTGTCCAATCGGTCCGCGGACGCATCGCTGCCCGCCCCGCCCTGCTCCAGGCCGGTGACGCCCACGCCAAGCAAGCGCAGCGGCGTCGTGCGGTGATCATTGCGCCAATTTTCGAACAGGGCGCGCGCCATGCGGTAGATCGTGCGCGTGCTGCTGGAGCAGGCTCGCAGGCTGCGGCTGCGGGTTACCGTCCGGAAATCACCGTCGCGAATCTTCACGACCACGGTTCGTGCCATCAAACCCTGGGCGCGCAGGCGCCTTGTCACGCTCTCGGCCTGGCGCTGCAGTTCAGCGCGCAACACGTTTGCGTCCGCAATGTTGGTATCGAACGTGACCTCGTGACTGATCGACTGGTCGGGCCGCACGGCGTCAACAGCGCGATCGTCTTCTCCCCGGGCCAGACGTTGGAAGTGCTCGACGCGGTTTCCCAACACGGGCGCCAGGAGCATGGCGTCCGCGCGCCGCAGCTGCCCAATGGTCAGAATGCCGAGTGACTTCAGCTTCGGTGCAGTTTGCTTGCCGATGCCCCACATGCGGGTAATCGGCATCGGGTCGAGGAAGCCCTGCACCTGCTCCGGGTGAACCCACAGCAGTCCGTCGGGCTTGCGTGCGTCGGAGGCGAGCTTGGCCAGGAACTTGTTGTGTGCCACACCGACGGAGGCCGTCAGCCCGGTCTCGTCATGAATCCGGTACTTGATACGCCGAGCGATTTCCAACGGGCCGCCAAACAACCGGAGACTGCTACTGACGTCGAGAAAGGCTTCGTCCAGTGACAGGCCCTCGACCAGCGGGGTGAACGCCTCGAAAATGGCAAACACTTCGCCGGACTTTTCACGGTAGCGTTCCATACGGGGCCGAATGAACCGCGCGTGCGGACAGAGGCGGCGGGCGCGCGCCATCGGCATGGCCGAATGCACACCGAACCTCCGGGCCTCGTAGTTGGCCGTCGCCACCACGCCACGAGCCCCGAGTCCGCCGACAATGACGGCCTGGCCTTCGAGGGTGGTGTCGTCGAGCCGCTCGACGGATGCGTAGAAGGCATCCATGTCGACGTGAACGATGATGCGTTGTTCGATTGCAGGCAAGCGGTTTCCAAACGGTCCAAGAGGCGACACGAAGGCCGCATTTGCCCGCGGCCGGCTTCAGCTTCATTATATCCGCATGTCGTCACCTGACCGCCCTGTAGGATCCGCAGCCGCGTTGCGGGACGAGTTTCCGATCCTGGCGGCCGGGCCGTACCTGAACCACGCTGCCATCGGACCCTGGCCTCGTTGCACGGCCGAAGCGATGCAGGCGTTCGCGGAGGAGAACCTGCTCCGGGGGCCGGCTGCCTATCCCACGTGGATCCGCCGCGAAAATGACTTGCGCAAGGACCTGGCCCGGCTGATCGGCGCCCATTCCGCCGACAGCATCGCGCTGCTGAAAAACACCTCGGAGTGCATATCGACGGTCGCCTGGGGGCTGGACTGGCGCGCCGGCGACAATCTTGTCCTGCCGCGCTTCGAGTTCCCATCCAACCGACTGCCCTGGCTGGCGCAGGCGATGCAGGGTGTGGAGGTGCGCGAAGTCGATATCCGGACCGCGCCGGATGCGGAAGCGGCCCTGGTTGCGGCCATGGACGGACGCACCCGCTTGCTCTCGGTCAGCGCTGTGCAGTGGTCCGACGGATTCCGGCTGGATTTGCAGCGGCTCGGGGATGCCTGCCACAAACGGCACGTTCTTTTTTTCGTCGATGCCATTCAGCAACTGGGCGCACTGCCCGTCGACGTCGACGCCTGCCGAATCGACTTCCTCGCCGCGGACGCGCACAAGTGGCTGCTCGGGCCCGAAGGGATCGCCGTGTTCTACACCGCCGGGCAGGCCCGCAGCCAATTGGCGCTGCGACAGCAGGGCTGGCACATGTTCGATGATCCCTGGAACTTCCAGCGCGAAGACTGGACGCCAGCCAACAGCGCGCGGCGCTTCGAGGCGGGCAGCCCGAACTCGGCCGGCCAGGCGGCCCTGCATGCTTCGATCGGCCTGCTCCTGGAACAGGGGCCTGCCGCCATCGCCACCCGGGTCCTGGAAAACACCGACTACCTCGTATCCCGCCTGCGCGCGGTCCGCGACCTCAGCATCGTCAGCCGGTGTGAACCGCAGCGTCGCTCAGGAATCGTCAGCTTCCAGTCTGATTCAATGCCGGCCCGGGAGATCTACCGCAAGCTCGGGGCAGCCGGTTGCACCTGTGCGGTCAGGGACAATGCGGTACGCCTGTCACCGCATTTTTACCAGGAGGAAAGCGTGCTGGAGGCCTTTGTCGGGCACCTCGCGGACGCGCTGCGATAAAACCGAATCAGCCCGGAAGTGTGGGAGCGGCTTCAGCCTCGAAAGGGTCGTTAACGCTCCTACATGGTGTGCGTCGCCAGGTTGCTCTTGAGCATGCTGGCCAGGTGTGACTCGATGACGGTTCGGGCATGAGCGCCGTCCTGGGTATCCGCGAACTGTACGCCGATCCCCGCTTTGCGGTTGGCCGACGCGCCCTGTGGCGTGATCCAGATTACTTTGCCAGGGATGGGCAAGCGCTCTTCGAATTCCATCACGGTGAGCAGCAGGAACACTTCGTCGCCCAGGCTGAAGCGTTTGGTGCTGGGCACGAACAGCCCGCCGCCGGTCACGAACGGCATGTAGGATTTATAGAGTGCTTGCCGGTCCTTGATCGAGAGCGACAGAATCCCTTGTTGTGCCATGGTTCCCTCCTAAGCGGACAGCCGGGACCATTGTATCAGCCAATCCTGCAGAAGTAAGTCCTTGCGGACCGGTGTGGCCAGCAGACGCCGATTACGGTCGGCTTCGAGCTGCAGCCGCGCCAGGGCCCGCGCCAGCGAACCCTCGCCGAGCCGGGAGCGGATTTCACTGGCCGCTCGCAGCGACAGCCAGGACCACAGCAGCTCGGGATCGAGATCCGCCAGGGCAGCCAGGGCAGCCAGGGCATCGCGCTGTCCGGAGCGCAGGTCATCCAGTACTTCGGCCAGGATCCGATACGCGCCGATACCGTCCTCTTCCAGCATCCGCAGAGCCCGCAATGGGCTGCCTGCGGCCGCTTCCAGGGCCATGGCGGCCTCGACTTCCTGCCGGCCGCTTGCTTGCACCAGCCAGGGCACGGCGACTTCGGAGTCCGGCAGCCGGGCGTACAGGCCCTGGCAGCGGCTGCGCACGGTGGCCGGCAGTCGCGAGGGGTTGTGCGAAACAAGAACCAACACGGCATCCCCGGGCGGCTCTTCCAGCGTCTTGAGCAGGGCGTTGGCGGCGCTGGCATTCAGACTCTCAGCCGGATAGGCCAGCGCTGCTTTGCGCCGGCTCACGGTATTGGTCAGCTGCAACGAAGCCGTCAATCGGCGCACCTGGTCGACGACCAGTTCCTTCCGCAGTTCGCCCTCCTTTTTTGGATGCGGCTCAAAGCTGAGGACGTGGCCCTCGGGATGGGCGCCACTGCCGAAAAGCTGGCAGGACCGGCAGGCGCCGCATGCGGGCCAGGACTCCTCCAGGCACAGCAGGCTGGCGAGAAAAGCGCGCGCCAACTCCGTCTTGCCGAGCCCGGCGGGACCGGACAGCAGGACCGCATGCGCCATGCGCCCGCCGCGCAAGCGCTCGGCAAACTCGGCGGCGACCGGTTCCAGCCAGGGATACGTCACGCGGGCAACCTGGCTTGCAGAATGCCGTCGACCTGGGACCAGACCTCTTCCATCGACCCGGACGCGTCCACGACCGCGAAACGCCCAGGCGCGGATTCGGCCCGCCGCAAGTACGCCTGCCGCACGCGTTCGAAGAAGCCGCTGGATTCCTCTTCGAAACGATCCGCCTCGCCGCGTCGTGACGCCCGCCGCAGGCCTTGCGCCACCGGGAGGTCCAGCAAAACGGTGAGGTCGGGTTGCAGGTCTCCGTGAACCAAACGCTCCAAAATCGCGATATCGTCCAACGGCAAGCCCCGGCCACCGCCCTGGTAGGCCCAGGTCGCGTCGGTAAACCGATCGCACAATACGGTTTCACCGCGCTGCAGCGCCGGCCGGATCACTTCGGCCAGGTGTTGCGCCCGCGAAGCGAACATCAACAGCAGCTCGGCCTGGTCGGACAGGCCGACGGTGTTCTTGTCCAGCAGGATGGCGCGGAGCTTTTCGGCGAGTTCGGTGCCGCCCGGTTCCCGCGTAGGTACCACCTTGTGGCCACGGTCTTCCAGCCAGGTCACCATGCGTTCCATCATGGTGCTCTTGCCGGCGCCTTCGCCGCCTTCAATGGTTATGAACATGCCTCGTATTATTCCTTGCCCAGAAGCCGGTTCACCGCGGCCTGGTGCTCCTCCAGGGTGACCGAAAACGTATGCCCGCCGTTGCCGTCAGCCACAAAGAAAAGGGTCTCGCCATCCGCCGGCTGCGCCGCCGCTTGCAGCGACGCCCGTCCCGGCATGGAGATCGGGGTGGGGGGCAGGCCATGACGCGTGTAGGTATTGTAAGGTGTGTCGGCCTGCAAATCCCGTTTCCGGATATCACCATCGAAGCTTGCGCCCAGGCCATAGATCACCGTGGGGTCGGTCTGCAGCTTCATGCCCTTTTTCAGGCGCCGGACGAAAACACCGGCAATTTGTCCTCGCTCCGAATCGAGCGCTGTCTCCTTTTCCACGATCGACGCCAGGATCAGGAGTTCGTAGGGCGAATTCAGCGGCAGGTCTTCAACCCGCGATGCCCAGGCCTGCTCCAGCTCGGCCCGCATGGCACGGTGCGAGCGCGTAAGGATATCCAGGTCGGAGTCACCTCGGGTGAACTGGTAGGTCTCCGGCAGAAACCAACCCTCTGGATGGTCGATGTCCAGCTTGGACAAGGCCTCGGCCCGCTGGGCCGCGTCGGACAAATCGAAGCGGTGTTCCAGGATGTCGTTGCTGTCGAGCAAGGCAGCCAGCTGCGCAAAGGCCCAGCCTTCGACCAGGGTCAGGCGGTACTGGATGACCCGCCCACTGGCCAACTCCGCCAACACCTCCTGCGGCACCATACCGGCCGCGAGCTGGTACTCCCCTGAGCGGTAGACATGCGGTTCCAGCCGCATCAGCAATTTCCACTGCCAACCGGTGCGGGTCAAACCCTCTGCCGCCAGTTTATCGACGATGTCGGACCCGCTGCTGCCCGGCGCCAGCACGAATACGTAACCGGTGGACGGGATGTCGAGGGATTGGGCGAGGAACTGCTGATAGCGTACCCAAAGCAATCCGGCCAAGGCGCCCGCCAGCAGCGCCAAGCCGAGCGCGATGCGCAAAAAACCGCGCACTGCCACGCGCTCAGCCATCGAGCGATGGGCTCACTGCTGCTCCAGCCATTGCTGCACCTCGCGGGTCACCGGACCAATGTCGTACTCCCAGTGATCGATACGGGTCACCGGGAAGATACCG
>Ga0316195_10000149_pt1 | contig 23217 bp, 21 predicted proteins | sample Phised1_MG_FD_204937 | JGI IMG/M metagenome (GOLD analysis project Ga0316195, IMG submission 204937) | Coastal sediment microbial communities from Maine, United States - Phippsburg sediment 1 | ecosystem: Environmental > Aquatic > Marine > Coastal > Sediment | place: USA: Maine | collected...
CCTGGCCATCCTTACTCCCCAGGCCATGACAGATGCCTTTGCGGTAGCAGAGCGTGTGGTGGAACTGAAGAAGACCCACCGCAAGGCATTGTTTACCTGCTGGATGGGTGAGAAAGCGGTGGTCAGTAGTCGCAAGCTGTTTTTCGCCAACAATATTCCCTCTTACAGGGCGCCGGAGAATGCGGTGCTGGCATTTTCGGCCGCCGCGGCCTACACGGCCAACCAGAAGTTGCTGCTGCAGGTTCCCGATCCCCTGAGCCCCCAAGAGGCTCCCGACCTGGTCGAGGCCCGGCGCATTATCAACAATGCACTTGAGGTGGGTCACAACGTGCTGGATGTAGCTGAATCCAAGGCTTTGCTGGATTGCTTCAAGATTCCGATTCTGAAGAGTCTTCCTGCCCGGGAGTCCAAGGAGGCAGTGCGGGTCGCCGAGGAAGTGGGTTTCCCGGTGGCGATGAAAATCTACTCCGCTGACATTACCCATAAATCCGATGTGGGCGGCGTGAGACTGGGCCTGAACAGCGCCGATGAAGTGCGCAAGGCCTACAAGGAAATGATGGAAAAGGTTACCAGGCTGGCCCCTGGTGCCAGGGTGGACGGCGTGGTGATCGAGCGCATGTGGCATTCCACCAGCGGCCGCGAGCTGATGGTCGGTGTGGTCAACGACAAGGTGTTTGGCCCGGTAATCAGTTGTGGCCTGGGCGGCACCATGGTGGAAATTCTTGGTGACAGGGCCCTGGCCATGCCACCGCTTAATGCCTACCTGGTCCGTCGCATGATCCGTTCAACCAGGGCGGCGAAATACCTGGAGGAATTCCGTGGTTTGCCGAGGGCGAACATGCAGGCCCTGCAGGACGCCATCCTGCGAGTTTCGGAAATGGTTTGCGAGTTGCCGGGAATTGAGGAAATGGACATCAATCCCCTGATCGTTGATGAGCATGGTGTAGTGGCCGTGGATGCCCGGGTGGTTGTTCGCAAGGTCGAACCCAGCCAGCAGCCCTATGCCCACATGGCGATTCATCCTTTCCCCAGCGGGCTGGCTCATCATTTTGACATCGCCGATGGCGAGCGTTTCCTGATTCGACCGATTCGTCCCGAAGATGCACGACTTGAGCAGCAACTGATGGCCAAGCTCAGTGACCGGACCCGCTTCCTGCGCTTTATGTACACGCTCAGGGAGCTGACCCCGGCGATGCTGTCGCGCTTTACCCAGATCGACTATGACCGGGAAATGGCCTTGATTGCGGTGCGCGAGACGCCCGAGGGCGAGCAGCAAGTCGGTGTTGCTCGCTACATTACCAAGCTGGATGGCGAGGGCTGCGAATTTGCCATCGTGGTGGCTGATGAATTGCAGGGCAAGGGGCTGGCCTCCCGGCTGTTCCGTGACCTGATCGATGTGGCCAGGGACCGGGGTCTGAAATACATGGACGGTATCGCACTTCGCGAGAACTCCAATATGATTCGACTGGCTCGGGATCTTGGCTTCAGCATCTCCATGGATCCGGATTCCACCGACATGGTGAAGATGTTACTGAAACTGTAGGCCTGGGGTTGCGGGCGCTCAGGCGCCCGCAACAACTGGCTGGGAGAACTGCCCCGGGCGGCCTCCGGCGAGCTTTGTTTCCTGTCCCCGGCCTATGGGCAGGAGCCACGAGGTAGAGCCAGCGGTGGCCGGCCTCTGTTACTATGCGCCGCGATGAAACGATCTGATTTCACTTTTGAGCTTCCGGAGCACCTGATCGCCCAGGCGCCCTTGCCTGGACGCAGCCAAAGCCGCCTGCTGGTGGTTGGCTCATCAGGCAGGCCTGCCCGGGACAGCACCTTTGATCAACTGGACAGGCTTTGCCAGCCCGGTGACTTGATGGTGTTTAACGATACCCGGGTTATCCCCGCGCGGTTGCTGGGGGCCAAGGCCACCGGCGGCAAAGTGGAATGCCTGGTGGAGCGGGTGCTGGACAGCCACACGGTGCTGGCCCACGTGCGCGCCAGCAAGTCCCCGGGTGAGGGCAGTCGGATGGAGTTTCACGGTGTGGGCGCCGTGGTGGAAGGTCGCCAGGACAGCCTGTTCAAGGTGAAGTTCGAGATGCCGGTGGCCGAGCTCATGGAACAGCACGGGCACATGCCCCTGCCGCCCTACATTCATCGTGAGGACAGCCCGGAGGATCGCCAGCGCTACCAGACGGTTTATGCCCGGGAGCCCGGCGCGGTGGCAGCGCCAACCGCCGGACTGCATTTCGACGAGCCCCTGTTGGCTAAACTGCGAGACATGGGCGTCGAGCAGGCCTATGTGACGCTGCATGTGGGGGCGGGTACCTTCCAGCCGGTCAGGGCGGAGGATATCGAAGACCATCATATGCACAGCGAGTTGGTGGAAGTCAGTCCCGAGGTGGTGGAAGCGGTGCGTCGCACCCGGGAGCGCGGCGGACGAATCATTGCAGTGGGAACCACCGCTGTGCGGGCGCTGGAGAGCGCTGCTGCCGGCGGTGAGCTCGCCCCGTTCAAGGGCGATACCAATATATTTATTTACCCGGGATATAAATTCCGGGTGGTTGAACGGCTGGTGACCAATTTTCATTTGCCGGAATCCACCTTGCTCATGCTGGTCAGCGCCTTTGCCGGTCGTGAGCGAATCCTGACCGCCTACCGTGACGCGGTGGCTCGGGAATACCGCTTTTTCAGTTATGGCGATGCCATGTGGATCGCGCCGGCCACGGCCGTGGTCACCGGGGAGGCCAGGTGAAATTTGAACTCAGGGCCACCGATGGCCAGGCCCGTAACGGTCGCCTGGAATTTGACCGGGGCGGGGTAGATACGCCGGCCTTCATGCCGGTGGGTACTTACGGCACGGTCAAGGCCATGACCCCTGAAGACCTCATTGAGACGGGAGCCCAGATTATCCTGGGGAACACCTTCCACCTGATGCTGCGTCCGGGAACCGAGGTCATCAGCGCCCATGGCGACTTGCATGACTTCATGCACTGGGAAGGTCCCATCCTTACCGATTCCGGTGGCTTCCAGGTCTGGAGCCTGGCGGAGATGCGCAAAATCAGTGAAGACGGTGTGCGCTTCAACTCGCCGGTGAATGGCGACAAGGTATTTCTGAGTCCCGAGGAATCCATGCGGGTGCAGCATGAACTGGGCTCGGACATCATCATGGCCTTCGACGAGTGCACGCCCTATCCGGCCAGCGAGGAGCAGGCACGCCAGTCGATGGAGTTGTCCATGCGCTGGGCCGGTCGCTGCAGCCAGGCCCATGGCGAGCACCCATCGGCCCTGTTTGGCATTGTCCAGGGCGGCATGTATCCGGACCTGCGCAAGGAGTCGCTGGACGCCCTGCTGGAGATTGGCTTTGACGGTTACGCCATCGGCGGGCTCTCAGTAGGGGAGACCGAGGAAGAGCGGCTCATGGTGCTGGACAATCTCACGCCCCATATGCCCGCCGATCGCCCTCGCTACCTGATGGGGGTTGGGACGCCAGAGGACATTGTGGAGGCGGTTCGCCGGGGGGTGGACATGTTCGATTGCGTCATGCCTACGCGCAATGCGCGCAACGCCCACCTGTTCACTTCCACCGGAGTCGTGCGGCTGAGAAACGCCGGCTACAAGTCCGATACCCGGCCGCTGGACGAGAATTGCGACTGCTACACTTGTAAAAACTATAGCCGGTCATATCTAAAGCACTTGGACAAGTGTAACGAAATGCTGGGTTCGCACCTGAATACCGTTCATAACCTGCGCTACTACCAGAACCTGATGCGCGGGCTGAGAGAGGCCATCGCCGAAGGGCGCCTGGACGAGTTTGTTGATGAGTTTTACGCCCTGCGGGGGAAAAGCGTACCGTCTGTGTCATAATAGTTCGCTGATTTCGGGGCTCTTTCCTGTGGAAAAGGGCTGCCCCAGCGAGATAATTCGAGGAACGATTAATGGATATGTTTATTTCTAGTGCCTGGGCCCAGGACGCTGCTACCTCTGCACCGAGTATGTTAGAGGGTCTGCTCCCGATTGTATTGATTTTCGTGGTGTTCTACTTTCTGCTGATTCGCCCTCAGCAAAAGCGTGCCAAGGAACATCGCAACATGGTTGACGCGTTGGGTGTTGGAGAGGAAGTTCTGACCTCTGGCGGCATTCTCGGCAAGATCACCAAGGTTGATGACCAATGGCTGCGTGTTGAAGTGGCCAAGGGCATCGAGGTGAGTGTGGCTCGCAGCACCATAAGCCAGTCCGTTCCCAAGGGCTCCTACAAAGCCGACTAATATCCTTCCGGAAAAAAACAAATGAATCACTATCCCTGGTGGAAAAACCTGATGGTAGTGCTTGTAGTCACCTTGGGTGGCTTGCTGGCACTGCCGAATCTTTTCGGAGAGGATCCTGCGATCCAGATAGCCCGTGACGACTATCAGCCGCTTGCGGAAGGCACGGTTACGCGAATTCGGGAAATGATGCAGCGTGAGCAGTTAGTCAATCGTGGCGTCTTCGACGAAGACGGCAGAGCGCTTGTGCGTTTTGAAAATGTTGAAACCCAGCTCAAAGCGCATGATTTGCTGAAGAGCGAGATGGGCAGTGGGTATTCTTCTGCCCTGGCCATGGCTCCTCGGACTCCGATGTGGCTTCGGGCTATTGGCTTGCGACCCATGAGCCTTGGTCTGGATCTTCGCGGCGGTGTGCACTTCCTTTATGAAGTGGATGTCAAAGGAACCGTGAACCAGACCCTGGAACGCTATGAGTCCGATTTCAAGCAACTTCTTCGCAAAGAAGACGTCCGTTATGTTCGGGTACGCCAGCAAGATGGCCTTGTGGAAGTCGTGTTGCGCGACCAGGCTGATGCCGAAACAGCCCGGGATATAATCGAGGATGCTGATCCGGAGCTGCAGATTATTGAAAGCGACGATGGTGAAAATGTGGTGCTGAAAGTCAGCATGACAGAGCAGCAGATCAAGCAGCGGCAGGATTTCGCTATTGAGCAGAACATCACTACCTTGCGAAATCGTGTGAACGAGATTGGTGTGGCCGAGCCTGTCGTGCAGCGCCAGGGCCTGGATCGCATCGTGGTTCAGTTGCCGGGTGTGCAGGATTCCACACGAGCCAAGAAGGTCCTGGGAGCTACCGCTACCCTGGAATTCAGGCTGGTGGACCAGGAAGGCGACCCTTACCAGGCCAAGCGCAGCGGACGCGTGCCGCTGAACGCAATCTTGCTGGAAAATCGCCAGGGTCAGCCCGTGCTGCTCAAGCGCGACACGATCGTGACCGGTGATCAGCTGACCGACGCCTCCTCGGGCTTCTCTGAAGGGTCGGCAGTGGTGAAGGTACGCCTGGACGCCAAGGGCGCTCGCAAGATGCTGGAAACCACCAAGCGTAATCTCGACAAGCCCATGGGCGTGGTGTTTATCGAGAAGAAGCGCGAAATGGTCGAGCGTGAGGGCGAGCAGGTCGAGGTGGATGTCACCGAGCGTACCGTGATCAATGTGGCCACTATTCGCGGCGTGTTTTCGTCTACCTTCCAGATCGAGGGGCTGACGCCATTTGAATCTCGTGACCTGGCGCTTTTGTTGCGTGCCGGTTCACTGGCCGCACCTATCTACATCGTTGAAGAACGGACTATCGGCCCAAGCCTGGGCCAGGCCAATATTGACCAGGGCTTTAATGCCGTGGCCGCCGGCTTCCTGGTGGTCGTGCTGTTCATGGCGATTTACTTCAAGGTTTTCGGCCTGATTGCCAATCTTGCCCTGATGATGAACGTGGTGTTGTTGGTGGCGCTGTTGTCGCTGCTGCAGGCCTCGCTGACCCTGCCCGGTATTGCGGGTATCGTGTTGACGGTGGGTATGGCAGTGGATGCCAATGTGCTGATCTTCGCACGAATACGCGAGGAGTTGCGTGATGGCAATACGCCCCAGGCGGCCATTCACGCAGGTTATGACAAGGCGTTCTCATCCATCGCTGACGCCAACGTCACTACCCTGATCGCATCGGTAATATTGTTTGCCTTCGGAACCGGACCCATCAAGGGCTTCGCCGTCACCTTGTCGTTGGGCATCATCACGTCGATGTTTACCGCCATCGTGGGTACACGAGCAGTGGTGAACCTGGTCTTCGGTCGACGCAAGCTAAAGAGCCTGGCAATTTAGCCGGCGGGACATGTCATGGAACTAATTAAAGAAACTCATATCAATTTCATGGCGCTGCGCAAGGGGGCTTTTATCATGTCCGTCTTGCTCATCGCCCTGTCCATTGGCTCGATCGCTTCACGGGGCTTGAATTTCGGTATCGACTTCACCGGTGGTGTGTTGCTGGAAGTGGGATATCCCCAGTCTGCGGATCTGCCTGCCTTGCGCGACCAGCTGGCCAAAGCCGGGATCGAGCAGGCCCAGGTGCAGAATTTTGGCACCTCTCGCGACGTGATGATTCGCTTAATGCCGGATGAGACCCAGAACAACGCGGATGTGGGCGAGAGCATCATGGCGATCCTCAAGCAGGCCACGCCGGGTGTTGAGCTACGCAGGGTTGAATTTGTTGGCCCCCAGGTAGGTGAGGAACTGACCGAGCAGGGTAGCCTGGCCATGTTGTTCGCGCTGATCATGATTGGTGGGTATGTGTGGGCGCGCTTCCAGTGGAAGCTCTCAGCCGGCGCACTGGCCGCTCTGGCTCACGACGTCACCATCACCCTGGGATTTTTCGCGGTTACCCAGATTGCCTTTGACCTGTCGGTGTTGGCGGCAGTACTGGCGGTGATTGGCTACTCGCTGAATGACACCATCGTGGTCTACGACCGAATTCGTGAAAACTTCCGGGGCATACGAAATGGCGAGCCGCTGGAGATAATGAATGTCTCCCTGAATCAGGTGCTGGAACGCACCCTGTTAACCTCGGGTACCACCTTGCTGGTGCTGTCCGCCCTGTTCTTCCTGGGCGGCGAGGCTATTCGCCCGTTCTCGGTGGCCCTGCTGGTTGGTATTTTTGTCGGTACCTACTCTTCAATCTACGTCGCCAGCGCGCTGGCCCTGGAATTGAAGTTGACCCTGGCCGACCTGATGCCGCCCAAGAAAGAAGACCTGGTAGACGATATGCCCTGAAGCGTCTAGCGCTTCAGGGATTCGGGCAGCAGCGGCTGCAGAAGCCCGGACAAGGCTTCATGAATCTTGGGTGAGCCGGCAATAACGTTGCCGGTTTCCAGGAAGTGGCTGTCGCCATGCACCGAACTGATAATCCCGCCGGCCTCCTGGATAATCAGGGCGCCGGCGGCGATGTCCCAGGGCTTCAGGCCCAGTTCCCAGAATCCGTCAAAACGACCCGCTGCCACATAGGCCAGGTCGAGGGCTGCTGCGCCGGGACGCCGGACGCCGGAAACATTTTCCACCACGGCCTTAAGCATGCCCAGGTAGGAATCCATGTGCTTGACGTTTTCCCGATAGGGGAAACCGGTGCCGATAAGGGTGTCCTTGAGATGCGTGGCGCCGCTGACGCGAATCCTGCGGCCATCCAGCTGGGCGCCGGCGCCGCGCGAGGCGGTGAACATTTCCTGGCGTGTGGGATCGTAAATTACGGCGGCTTCCAGTTGCCCGCGCACCTGCAATGCGATGGATACGGCAAACACCGGGAATCCGTGTACGAAGTTGGTTGTTCCGTCCAGTGGATCGATGATCCAGACGTGGTCGCTGTCACCGCTAGCCCCGCTTTCCTCGGCCAGGAAGGCATGGTGAGGGAAGCTGCGACGGATGGTTTCCTTGATATCTTCCTCGGCCCGCACGTCGACCTCGGTGACGATTTCGTTCCAGCCCTTGGATGAAATGTCTTGTGCGCGGATACGGTTCAGATTGCGGAGAATTAGATCGCCGGCGCGCCGTGCCGCTCGCACAGCTATGGTAAGTTGTGCCTGCATCGTGGAAACCCTCTTTTGTAAACAGCGTTGCAGGGACCTGGCCCTGCCTTCTGGCGGCGAAGTTTAGCAAAAAAATCCTGTTTGAGTGAGCAAGTCTTTGCATGAAGTAGCCAGAAGGCGGGAGAATTGTGGCCCAAAGACGCATCCCCGCAAGTGAAAGGCCTTGGAAATGCTCGAGAATATTAGAGTCGTACTAGTGGAAACCACCCATCCCGGGAACATCGGGAGCAGTGCACGGGCCATGAAAGTCATGGGTCTGAAGCAGTTGTGGCTGGTTGCCCCCAAGCTTTTCCCCAATGCCTCGGCTACAGCCATGGCCTCAGGCGCAGATGATTTGCTGGCCGAAGCCAGGGTGGTGGACACCCTGGAAGAGGCAGTGGCTGATTGCCGCCTGGTGGTGGGTACCAGCGCGCGATTGCGCGCACTGGCCTGGCCCCTGCAAACCCCGAGGGAAGCGGCAGAGCAGATTGTCCAGAACCCGCCTGGTGGTCCGGTGGCGATAGTGTTTGGTCGTGAGGCCTCGGGCCTGAGCAATGAGGAAATGCAGCAGTGCCACCGGATGATTCATATTCCGACCGATGAGGTCTATGGCTCGCTGAACCTGGCCATGGCGGTGCAAATCCTGTGCTACGAAATTCGTACGGCAGTGCTGGGTGGAAAGGGAATTGCCCAGCGCCCGGCTTTTCCGCCGGCCCGGGCAGAAGACCTGGAGCGATTTTTTGCCCACTTGCAGGAAGTGCTGGAAAAGACCGGTTTCCTGGATCCTGACAACCCGCGTCAATTGATGGCTCGCTTGCGGCGGATTTACCTGCGTGCGGACCTGGATGAGAACGAGGTGAATATCCTCAGGGGTATACTGACTTCCTATGGATACGCCCGGGGAGGCGCGAAAAAGTGACAGATCCCAGCGCGACCGGGAAGAGCATTTACCTGGACTACGCCGCAACCACCCCGGTAGATCCGGCTGTGATCAAGGTAATGGTCGAATGCCTGGGCGAAGACGGTGACTTTGCCAACCCCTCATCGGTCCACGCTCCGGGCGTTGCCGCCAGGGCGAGGGTTGAGCATGGCCGCGAGCAGGTAGCCGCCTTGCTGGGTGCCCGCTCCGGGGAAATTATTTTCACCTCGGGCGCCACCGAGGCCGACAACCTGGCGATTCGCGGCGCGGCACTTTTCCAGGCCCACAAGGGCCGGCATATCATCACCTCGAAATCCGAGCACCGGGCGGTACTGGATCCCTTTAAATCCCTGGAAAAAGAGGGCTTTGAGGTGACCTGGCTGGTGCCGCAAGATCATGGCCGGGTGTCCCCGGAACAATTGCGGGCGGTGCTGCGGCCGGACACCACCCTGGTGTCGTTGATGCATGTAAATAACGAGACCGGCCTGGTGCACGACATCGGAGCACTGGGCAAGTTATGCAGATCCAGTGGCGTGTTGTTTCATGTCGATGCGGCCCAGTCCGCCGGAAAGCTGCCCATTGATGTGCGGGCGATGCAGATCGACATGATGTCCTTCTCGGCCCACAAGATTTATGGGCCAAAGGGGATTGGCGCGCTGTTTGTCAGCCGTGACCCCCGTTGCAACCTGTATCCGGTGTCCTACGGTGGAGGCCAGGAGCAGGGCCTGCGACCGGGAACCCTTGCCACCCACCAGATCGCGGGTATGGGCCTGGCCTTTGAGTTGGCAGCCGCGCGTATGCAGCCTGACCAGCAGCGATTGCACGAACTGCGTGAGGTTCTGTGGTCCGGCTTGCAGGCCATTGGCGGAGTTACCGCTAATGGTGAGCTGGAATACAGCGCGCCGAATATTCTCAATGTGAGTTTCCAGGGCGTTGAAGGTGAGAGCCTCCTGTTTGGCCTGGACGGAATCGCCGTATCCAGCGGATCAGCCTGTGCCAGCGGCAGCCGCGAGCCGTCTTACGTGCTTCGGTCCCTGGGTCTGGATGACCAGGCGGCCCAGTCGTCCCTGCGTTTCAGCCTGGGACGTTCCACCGGCCGGGAAGATATCGACGCCGTGGTTACCATGCTCGGTGCCCAGGTAAGGCGTTTGAGGGCCCTGGCGCCGGAATGGGTCGGGTAGCTATGAACACCCCCCCTTACAGCCCGTTGGTGAGACGGCACTTCTCCGGATCCGAAGGGGTGGGCCGCTTTGAAGCCGGCATCCCCGGGGTAGCCCAGGGATGTGCCGGAAGCCGGGAGCAGGGGGTTGCTGTGCAATTCCAGTGCCGGGTGGAGGGCGAGCGAATCCTCGAGGCCCGATTCCTGGCCTGGGGATGCCCTCACAGCATCGCCGGGGCGTCCTGGCTGGCGGAAAAGCTGGCCGGAATGGGCCTGGCCGAGGCGGCGGGAATCACCGGTCTTGAGGTTTCTGCAGCATTAGACGTGCCAGCGGACAAGCTGGGAAGTATACTGATTCTAGAAGATGCCCTGGGCGCCTGCCTTGAAAATGCCCGCCAGCGTCGCTATTTAACTGAGTAACAGAAGTAATGAGGATTCCCTGGTGATGTCCATTTCCCTGACAGACTCCGCCGCCAAACGGGTGAGCGACTACCTGGCCAAGCAGGACGATACTGTTGGCCTGCGTCTGGGTGTGCGCAAGACTGGCTGCTCGGGGTTCGCCTATCATGTTGAATATGCTAAAGAAATTAACGATTCTGACGTAACCTTCGAAGATCACGGGGTAACTCTCGTGGTTGATCAGGATGCGCTTCCCATGCTGCAGGGGATGCAGGTGGACTTCGTGAAACAGGGCCTGAATGAGGTCTTCAAGTTCCGAAATCCCAACGTCAAGGAAGAGTGCGGCTGCGGTGAAAGTTTCACCGTCTAGGCTCTCACGGCCTCGTTTTTAAGGGCCGCGCACAGTACAATTCCCCGATTAAGTTGCGTGCACCGGGTTCCGGGAGGCGGATTTCGCCGCTGGGTCCTGGGCACGCGTCCGTTTTTTATACCCCAAGATTTTTAAGGAAACATTGAAATGGCGATCGAACGCACCCTGTCTATCATCAAGCCCGATGGCGTCGAAAAGAACCTGATTGGTGAGATTTACAAGCGCTTTGAAGGCGCCGGTCTGCGCATCGTCGCCGCCCGTATGATGCACCTGACCCGCGAGCAGGCCGAGGGTTTCTATGCTGTGCACAAGGAACGCCCCTTCTTCAACGACCTGGTCAGCTACATGATGACCGGTCCGGTTATGGTTTCGGCCCTGGAAGGCGAGAACGCCGTTGCCGCTCATCGCGATCTGATGGGCGCCACCAACCCGAAGGATGCTCAGGCCGGCACTATTCGCGCCGATTTTGCAGAGTCCATCGAAGAAAACATCGTGCACGGTTCCGACAGTGCCGAGAACGCTGCTATCGAAATCGGGTTCTTTTTCACTGACGTCCAGATCTGCCCCCGTACCCGCTAGGTCAAAGGAGCAGGCAATCACCGTGTCATCAGGCAAGATCAATCTGCTGGGCCTTCCCCGCGAGCAAATGGAAGAACTGTTTGCCCAGTGGGGGGAGAAGCCCTTTCGTGCCCGACAGGTGATGAAGTGGATCTATGCCCGGGGTCAAAATGACTTCGAGGCGATGACCGACCTGGCAATCAATCTGAGGGCGCGCCTCGGCGAAATGGCCGAGGTGCGCCCGCCAGAGATTGTCACCAGGCATGATTCGATAGATGGCACCGTGAAGTGGGCCCTTCGGGCCGGTGCGGAGCAGGCCATCGAAATGGTGTTTATCCCGGAGGATTCCCGGGGAACGCTGTGTATCTCCAGCCAGGTAGGTTGCGCGCTGGATTGCTCCTTTTGCTCCACCGGAGCCCAGGGCTTTAACCGCAACCTGAGCAGCGCCGAGATTGTCGGCCAGATCTGGCTGGCCCGCAGGGAACTGGGTGCGGGTCCCAGCACCGCCGACCGGGTGATTTCCAACGTGGTGTTGATGGGCATGGGCGAGCCCCTGGCCAACTACCGCGCAGTGGTGCCGGCCATCAAGGTCATGCTGGACGATTACGGTTTCGAACTGTCCCGCCGCCGGGTAACCCTGAGCACATCGGGGCTTGTCCCCCAGATCAATAAACTTGCCGAAGACTGCAACGTGGCACTGGCAGTGTCCCTGCACGCGGCCAACGATACGCTTCGCGATGAACTGGTTCCGATTAACCGGCGCCATCCGATCAAGGAATTACTGGAAGCCTGCTGGTCATACGCCCGACAGTATTCCAATCGCCAGATCACGTTTGAATACACGATGCTTGAGGGTGTGAATGACACCGTGGAGCATGCTACCCAGCTGGCGCGATTGCTGAAAAACCGGCCGGCCAAGGTTAACCTGATACCGTTTAATCCATTTCCCGGGACCCGTTACACCCGGTCTCCCCCGGCGACAATCGATCGCTTTCGGCAGGTATTGGTGGATCACGGTATTATTACCATCACGCGGCGAACCCGTGGTGACGATATTGACGCGGCATGCGGTCAACTTGCTGGTAAAGTTAATGACAGGATCCGCGTGCGTTTGGGCAGCAAGATGATTAGCGTATCGGTGCAAAACCAATGACAAGAACATGGCTAGTATTGGCAGTCTCGGTGTTGTTCTCGGCGTGTGTTTCCAATGCACCCGAGTCCAGCAAGAGTAGCGATCAGATGGCCAGTGAAGCGGCCCAGTACAACCTGGAGCTGGGTGTTGGCTACTTGAGAAAAGGCGAGCTGCAGCTGGCCCTTGAGAAGCTCAAGAAAGCGGTCGAGCAAGACCCGTCACTGGCTGATGCGCATATGGCGTTGGGCTTCTTGTACGAGGAGATTGAACAGCCTGGCGATGCTGAAAAGCACATGCGCAAGGCCGCGAAGCTGGCTCCGGATGATCCCCAGGTCCTGAATGCCTTCGCGGTGATGCAGTGCCAGCACGGTTCTACTGAAGAGGCGCTGAAGACCTTTTCCAGGGCTGCAAGCATTCCCTTGAACCGCAGTCCTGAGGCCGCCTATACCAACGCGGGTGTGTGCGCGTGGGACGGTGGCAAGCTGGATGAGGCCGATCAGTTCTTCCGCAAGGCGCTGGCGGAAAACCCCAGGTACGACGAAGCCTTGCTGCAACTGGCGTCACTGAATCTCGAGCGCCAGGATTATTTTCCGGCACGGGCTTTTATCGAGCGTTTCCTGCAAGGTAACAAGGCCACAGCGGAAGCCTTGATGCTGGGTGTGAGAATAGAAAGGGCCATGGCGAATACCTCGGTCGGTAATGATTATGCCGCTCGCCTGTTGCGGGAGTTCCCGGATTCACCAGAAGCTCGTCAGTTGCTGGAGCAGCGGCGTAATGGAAACTGAATCGGATACTCCAAAAGAAGTCGAGCAGGCCCATGAGGCGGAGTTGGGAGCGCGACTGACTCGCGCCCGGGCGGAACTGGAGATCAGCCTGGAAAAAGCAGCCGCCTCCCTTAAGGTGGACGTGGCGGTACTGAATAATCTTGAAGCCGAAAACTTTGATGCCCTGGGGGCGCCGGTTTTCGTGCGCGGGCACCTGCGCAAATATGCACGGATTCTGAATTTGCCCGAGCAGGAATTGCTTGATGCCTACGAGGTAAAAACCGGAGACAACCGGGTTGACCTCTCTCATCCGATCTTGCGTGAAACCGTGGCTATGTCGCGCTATCGGAGAAAGTTTAGTTTAGGTTTGATATTCCTGGTAATAATGCTGGTCGTCGTGCTGGGCGCCGCCGTCTTCTGGTGGTTCCAGATCCGCGAAATGGATGTATTGCACGATTCCGAGATAGTAAAGCGAAGCCAATCCCAGGGCCTGGCCGTGGAAGGCGGGGGAACTGTTTCCCTGGCGCTGCCCGGTGCTGGCCTGGTATCCGAGTCCAGCGAGGCTTCGGCTCCTGTCCAACTGCCGCTGGAAAGCGAGAATCAGGTCGAGCCCACCGGGCAGGCCGTGAATATTGAACCCGAACCCGAACCTGCACCGGTGCAGGCCGAGGAGTCTGCACCGGTTGTGATTCCAGAGGCTACCGTGGCCGAAGAAACTGTCGGCCAGCAGGTGCTGCTGGTGCTGACATTCGAGGAAGATTCCTGGGCGGAAATCCATGACGGAAATCGCAAGCGAGTCCTGTATGGATTATTCCGGGCGGGAACCCGTCGGGAATTGAATGTCCCTGCCCCAGTGTCGATATACCTGGGTCATTTGCAGGGCGTGAGCATCAGTGTGGACGGGGAGGCTTATGCCGTCCCGTCCGGGCAACGAACTGGAAACACGGCGAGATTTGTCGTCGATCCTTCCCTCTAGGCGCCCTGAAAAAGGAGCAGTATTTGTGAGTAAGGGCATACAGCCTATCCGTGGTATGAACGACATTCTTCCGGAGCAGACCGGTCGGTGGCAACACCTGGAATCCGTCATCCGGGAGGTGCTGGGCTCTTACGGTTACCAGGAGATTCGCCTGCCCATCGTGGAGCGCACCGAGTTGTTCAAGCGCTCCATCGGTGAAGTGACCGATATCGTCGAGAAGGAAATGTATACCTTCGAGGACCGGGGCGGGGAGAGCATAACCCTCAGACCCGAAGCTACGGCGGGCATGGTCCGGGCCGGTATCAGTAATGGCCTGTTGTACAACCAGCGCCAGCGACTGTGGTGTATTGGCCCGATGTTCCGCTACGAAAGGCCCCAGAAGGGTCGCTACAGGCAGTTTTATCAAGTGGACGTGGAAGCCCTTGGGTTCCCCGGCCCCGATGTGGACGCGGAGATGATCCTGCTCTCTGCGCGTCTGTGGAAGCGCCTGGATCTCCAGCACATTCACCTGGAACTGAATTCACTGGGTACGCCGGAATCACGAGCGGTGTATCGGGAACTGCTGGTCAGTTATTTCCTTGATCATCATGACCGGCTGGACGAGGACAGCAAGCGACGCCTGGAAGGGAACCCGCTGCGCATTCTGGACTCGAAAAATCCGGATATGCGAGAGCTGATTGACGGGGCTCCCTTGCTGAGCGACCACCTGGACGAAGAATCCGAGACTCACTTCCGACGCCTGAAACAGGTGCTGGATGAGGCGGGTATCCAGTACACGGTGAACCCCAGGCTGGTGCGCGGGCTGGATTATTACAGTCGCACGGTCTTTGAATGGGTGACCGATCAGCTGGGCTCCCAGGGCGCGGTGTGCTCGGGTGGCCGCTATGACGGCCTGGTAGAACAACTGGGTGGTCCCGCTACCCCGGCCATTGGCTGGGCTATTGGCGTTGAGCGCTTGCTGGCCCTGATGGAGAGTCAGGACTATCCTTTCCCGGCCGAAGCGCCCCATGCCTACCTGGTCCTGGTGGGTGAGGAGGCTGAGCAGGCGGGTATGGGTTTGGCTGAGTCCTTGCGTGACCAGTTACCGGGATTCAGACTGGAAACCAACTGCGGCGGGGGTACTTTCAAGTCCCAGATGAAGCGAGCCGATCGTAGCGGGGCCGGGATTGCATTGATTATTGGAGAGAATGAGGTTGCTCGTCGCGTCGCGGGGCTTAAGCCCCTGCGGGGAGACGGCGATCAGCAAGAAGTGACTTGGGGTGACTTAGCTGGCAAACTGCGCGGTTTCATTGAACCGGGCGCTGGCAGCTGAGGCCAGGGGCGTTATCGCCGACAGGAGTTAGACGTGGACGAGTTTTTGTCTGAAAAAGAACAAGTTGAAGAAATCCGCAAATGGTGGAAAGAAAATGGTGCCTGGGTCGTGGGTGGCCTGGTACTGGGTCTTTCCTTGCTTGTGGGCTGGAATAGCTGGCAGAGCCATGTGAAGACCAAGGCTGAGCAGGCTTCCAGCCTGTTCGAGCAGGTCCGGGTCCAGGCCATGGCCGGGAACGCTGACGCCGCCAGTGAGCTCACTGGCAAACTGCGCAATGAGTTCGCTGCCACCCCTTACGCCGAAGAGGCATCGCTGGTCCTGGCCAAGTTACTGGTGGAGCAGGGAAGTCTTGAGTCGGCTGTTGAGGCGCTGGAATTTGTTGTCGCCGGCAAAGAGGATCCCCAGTTGGTCCTGGTAGCGCGCATGCGCCTGGCCCAGGTTCGACTCCAGCAGGGTGAGTTCGACGCAGCCGTGGATGTTCTGGAGGTTGAGGACGCCGGCGCGTTTTCTGCCCGCTACAGCGAATTGCGCGGTGATATTGCCGTGGCTCGTGGTGACTGGGCGACGGCCAGGAGTGAATACGAGACTGCGATTTCAGACCTGGGAGCCGGGGTGGTTAACCGCGAACTGGTTGAAATCAAGCTGAATGATCTTCCCCAGGCTGAGCTGGCCGAGGCTGAATCCGAATCATGATTCGACTCCTCGGCATATTGGTCCTGACATTGGCATTGGGTGCCTGCTCCCTGTTTGGTGGAGACGAGGATCCCAATCCCCCCGCGCCGCTTCCTGAATTCAAGGCTTCCTTGAAAGTGAAGAAGGTCTGGAGCGCCAGTGTCGGAGACGATGCCGAGAGTCTGCGCCTTGGTCTTACCCTGGCCTCGGATGGCACCAATATATTTGCCGCCGGTCCGGATGGCCGGGTCAGCGCATACGATGCCCAGAAGGGGCGCCGCGTGTGGCGTAGCGAAATGGATGTGGGCTTGTCTGCGGGTCCGGCCTATGGATCCGGCCTGGTGGTTGTGGTTTCCAGGGACGGTGAAGTTATTGCCCTGGACGCGACCGACGGCAGCCTCAAATGGAAGTCCAAGCTTAATGCCGAGGTGCTGGCCAGTCCCGCCATCACCCGGGATATGGTTCTGTTGCGTGCCGTGGATGGCTCCATGCGTGCCCTGCAAGCCAGGAACGGTATTCCGGCCTGGATGACAGAGCAGGACGTGCCTCGCCTGAGTGTGCGGGGAACCTCTGCACCGGTTGTATCCGGCTCGATGGTGTTGGCAGGTTTTGATAACGGCAAGTTCCTGGCCCTGGATATCGACGAAGGTGATGTCGCCTGGGATGCATTCCTGACCCAGCCTTCCGGACGAACCGAACTGGATCGCATGACTGATATTGACGGCGTGTTTGGCGTGATCGGCAATGATGTCTATGTGACCGGTGTGAATGGCAGAACCGTTGCGTTGGCGGTGGAATCCGGGCAGGTGATGTGGAGCCGGGAAGTGGCCAGCTATTCGGGCCTGGGGCTGGACTGGAATTCGGTTTACATCACCGACCAGTTATCGGAAGTGGTTGCGCTGGAGCGCAGCCGCGGTGTCTCGGTATGGCGTCAGGACAAGTTAAAACGCCGGGTACTCACGGCGCCAGTGCCTTACGGGAAATCCGTGGTCGTGGCAGATTTTGAGGGTTACGTGCACTGGTTGTCCGCAGCCGATGGAAGCTTTCTCGCGCGCGTCGACACCGGCGCCGCTGTCTACAGCCCGCCGTTGGTTGTGGGCGATATGATTTATGTCCTGAACGAGGAATCGTCGCTAAAAGCGTACCGAGCCAAGTTCGAAACTGAATAACTTTCGGTGATGCCAGGTGCGCATACACCGCTTTTAAAACGCTGACTGATATCCGGACCTCCTTATGTTGCCTGTAATTGCCCTGGTCGGCAGACCCAATGTGGGTAAGTCAACGCTGTTCAACTTGTTGACGCGTTCACGGGATGCTTTGGTTGCGGATTTGCCAGGATTGACCCGGGACAGGAAGTACGGGTTTGGCAAAGTTGGTTTACGTCCCTACGTGGTGGTGGACACCGGCGGCCTCACCGGCGACCCATCCGGTATCGACGGTGAAATGGCCAAGCAGAGCCTGATGGCCCTGGCAGAAGCTGATCATGTGTTGTTCATGGTGGACGGTCGGGAAGGGCTGACCAGCGTGGATGAACTGGTCACCAAGGTGGTTCGTCGCAGCGGCAAGCCCTGCACCCTGGTCATCAACAAGTCCGAGGGTCGTGATTCCACCATCGCAGGATCAGAGTTTTTCCGCCTGGGAATGGGTGAGCCCGTCGCCATCTCTGCCGCTCACGGTGACCGTGTGGCAGCGCTTATGGACTACGTGCTGGAAATGCTTCCCGAGGATGATGGTTCTCAGCGTCTTGATGACGCGCCGGGAATCAGGGTCGCCGTGGTGGGGCGCCCGAATGTGGGCAAGTCGACGCTGATCAATCGCTTGATCGGTGAAGAACGCGTGGTGGCGTTTGACAAGCCGGGTACGACTCGCGACAGCGTCTATGTTCCGTTTGAGCACGACGGTCAGGAATACACCCTTATCGATACGGCGGGTATCAGACGCCGCTCCAAGGTAGACCGCGGAGTCGAAGTGTTCAGCGTGGTAAAAGCCCTGCAGTCCATCGACGTGGCTCACGTGGTGGTTTGCCTGGTGGACGCCCACGAGGGCCTGACCGACCAGGATGTTTCCCTGATGGGACTGGTTTTGAATCGGGGTCGCTCACTGGTCATTGCCATCAACAAGTGGGACGGCATCACCGAGGATCAGCGCAACCAGGTCAAGCGTGCGATCGAGCTAAAACTGGAGTTCGCAGAGTTCTGCGAAAAGCACTTTATTTCCGCCCTGCACGGCAGTGGTGTGGGACTGATCATGGCCTCGGTGCTAAGCGCATATCATTCGGCGATGACCGACGCATCCACGCCTGAACTGACTCGGGTTCTCGAGCAGGCCGTCATGGAGCACCAGCCGCCGCTGGTCCGCGGAAGGCGCATCAAGCTTCGCTACGCTCACCAGGGCGGCCGCAACCCGCCAGTGGTAGTGATACATGGCAACCAGACCGAGCGTCTGCCCGATACCTACAAGCGCTATCTGATCAATACTTTCCGGAATCATTTCCAGTTGGTGGGTACTCCCATGCGCCTGGAACTCAAGTCCACTGACAACCCATACAAGGGTCGTCGAAATACCCTGACCCCGCATCAGCAGCACAAACGCGATCGTCTAAAGAGATTCGTGAAGCGCAAGAAATAGCCAGCGCTTGCTGAATGGGGTATACCAAGAAGCACTGGCCGGAAGGCGGACGATTAAAACGGATAATGTAGACATGGGCGGTGCGCGCAATATTTTCACCCTTCCTCGACCGATGCGGATGTATCGGGGCGGTTGCCTGTCACGGGTGGAGGTGGCCTACGAGACCTGGGGCGAGCTCAACGAGGCTCGTGACAATGCCATCTTGTTGTTTACCGGCCTGTCGCCGTCGGCCCATGCCGCGGCATCCCAGTTGGATCCCAGTCCCGGTTGGTGGGAGGAGATGGTCGGAAAGGATCATCCCATCGACACCCGCCGTTATTTCCTGATTTGCGTGAATTCGCTGGGCAGTTGCTTTGGATCTACCGGTCCCGCCTCAATTAACCCGGACACTGGCAAGCCCTATCGCGTGGACTTCCCCGTGCTGAGCCTGGAAGACGTTGCCAGGTCTGCCAGGGAGTTGCTCCGTGGGCTGGGTATTGAAAAGCTTTCAGCGGTGATGGGTGCTTCCATGGGTGGCATGACCGCCCTGGCATTTGCGGTGAAGTTCCCGGCAATGGCCGAGTCGGTTGTCTCGATTTCCGCTGCCGCCAGGGCATTGCCATTTGCGATCGCCCTGCGATCGCTACAGCGTGAAATTATTCGCTCGGATCCTGCCTGGAACGAGGGCGACTATCCTCTCGGCGCCGGTCCTATCCGCGGTATGCAACTGGCACGCAAGCTGGGCATGATTACCTACCGTTCCAGCAAGGAATGGCAGATGCGTTTCGGTCGGGAAAGGGTGGCCGAGGAGCGCAAGACCGGAGACGCCTTCGCGATTGATTTCGAGGTGGAGTCCTACATGGAAGCCCATGCCCGAAAATTCACCGGACAGTTTGATCCCAATTGCTATCTGTACCTGTCACGGGCCATGGACTTGTTTGACCTGGGTGACCATGGTGGATCAGTTGCCGCTGCACTGGCCAAGGTGAAGGCCAAACGGGCATTGGTGATTGGCGTGGAAACCGATTTCCTGTTCCCGCTGTTCCAGCAGCAGGAAATTGCCGCGGAACTGGAGGCGGCAGGTCTGGATGTGACCTTTGCCGGACTGGATTCGCTACAGGGTCACGACTCCTTCCTGGTGGACATGGATAACTTCCGCCCACTGATTGGTGAGTTTCTTTCCTGAGAATCTAGTCAGCTGTAAGCGGTGCCGTTGATAGAAACAGGCCCGGGTTAACCATGGCCTGGTTCAGGCTCACGCTCCAGTGCAGGTGAGGACCGGTTACCCGACCTGTGCTACCCACCAGTCCCAGGGTATCGCCTGCCTCAACAGATTGACCGGGCTTCACATCGATCCGACTCAAGTGGCAATACATGGTGACCAGCCCCTGGCCATGGTCCACGAACACCGTGTTTCCGTTGAAGAAAAAGTCACCGGTTTCCACAACCGTCCCGGCGCTGGGGCTGACAATGGGATCGCCCTCGTTACCGTCTATATCCATGCCGCTGTGCGGGTTCCTGGGCTCGCCGTTGAAAAACCGCCGCAGCCCGAATGAGCTTGTACGCTCGCCATTTACGGGCGCTACAAAATCGCGACTCATCGGATCACTATTACTCCAACTGGCCAGCGCCTTGTTAATGCGCACACGCTCGGCGGTGATGCGTTCCATGTCCTGTTCATTGGGATTGACCTGGCGCGTGTTGGTAATGGTCAGGTGCTGGGTGGCATATTCCTTTTCGTTGACCTGGAATTCGATTTCCCTGTCATCCACCAGCAAAGCCTGTGTGCCGGGTGTGGTATCCAGCGGAATCCCCACCATGGCCAGCCACCTACCGTCGCGATTGAGAACGCTTATCTGACGATCCAGGTAGCGAACCCGGGGCATGGGCTGATCGGCGTTCACACCCAGTTCCACCAGGGCGATGCCACCGGGAACCTGGTCGGCCCGGGGAAGTTGTTGGGCCACTGCCAGTGCCGGTAACAGGTAAATCAATGCAATCAACCCACGCGCTTGGCTGGTCATGATTTCTCCGTCGTCGTTACCTGGGCATGAATGTGGCCTTCTGCCACCCGGGCCTTTATGGAGTCGCCGGGTTTTACGCTGGCCGGGTCCCTGATCAAATTGCCCTTGCCGTCATACACCAGTGCATAGCCGCGGCCCAATGTGGCCAGTGGGCTGATGGCATTGAGCTCTCTTGCCAGTCCACCCAGGCGCTGTGAACTGCGCTCGATCAGCTGGCTCGCGGCGCGGACCAGGCGGCGGTTCAGATCGTCTTTGCGCAGTAACTGGCGCTGCAGTTGTTTTGCCGGACTGGCGGCGGCAAGGCGGGCAATCATTGCCGCCAGGTCACGGCGCTGGGCGGATGTTTTTGCATCCATGGCCCGTCGTGCTCGCAGTTCCATTTCGTCCAGCCGCTGAGCGTCCTGGGCGAGGCGCTGGCGCGGATCCTGTCGCTCCAGCCGACCGGTCAGGAAGCCGAGTCTTTCGGCAAGTCGTTGCTGCTGCCGCCCGGTCAGACTGGCCAGGCGCTTCATGTTCTGTCCCAGCTGTCCCAGCCAGGCGTGCTGGTCGGGCACGACGATTTCAGCAGCCCCTGAGGGTGTGGGCGCGCGCATGTCTGCCACCAGGTCCGAGATGGTGACATCCACCTCGTGTCCCACGGCACTGATAACCGGGATGGCGCTGTTGAAGATAGCCCTGGCAACCGGTTCTTCGTTGAAGGCCCACAGGTCTTCCAGGGATCCACCGCCCCGGGTGACGATCAGCACGTCGCAATCTGCGCGCCGGTTCGCCAGGGCGATGGCCTCGGCGATGTTGGCTGCAGCACCTTCTCCCTGCACCGGCACCGGATAGATCAGCGCCGGTACCGAGGGAAATCGCCGACGGAGAATTTTCAGTACGTCCCGGACAGCGGCGCCACTTGGGGAGGTCACAATGCCGATCCGGCGGGGAAGGGCGGGAAGCGGGCGCTTGCGACTCTCGTCGAACAGGCCCTCCGCATCCAGTCTTGCCTTGAGTTCTTCAAGACGCTGGCGAAGAAGTCCTTCGCCGGCTTCTTCCATGTGTTCGATGATCAGCTGGTATTCGCCCCGGGGCTCATAGAGGCTTACCTTTGCCCTGGCCATGACCTGCTGGCCGTTTCGTGGCTGGAATCCCAGTCCCTGGGATCGCTGGCGCCACATGGCGCAACGCACCTGGGCGCGATCATCCTTGAGGGACAGGTAGAGATGCCCGGAGGCGGGCCGCGCCAGGTTGGAGATCTCTCCCTGGATCCACAGGGCAGGCATGCCGGTATCCAGCAGCTGCCGGACTTCTGCGTTGAGTCGTGAAACGCTGTAAACACGTCGTTCGTCACCGCTACCGGCGCGAGATGAGGAGCTTTGGCTTGGCATGGCTCGATAATAACCGGGGTGCCGGGTTGAGCGATAGCCAATGATCGAGGGCTAAGCCGGCATCTTTAACCCGCTGAAAGCGTTTATAATGCGCCCAGCGGGTTTACCTGCCGTGAGTCAAACACTAAAATAGCCGGTTTACTTCGGCCAGCGGGTGAGTACATGCGCATCATTCAAGAAGCTCTGACATTCGATGACGTTTTGCTTCAGCCTGAGTACTCGGAGGTCCTGCCCCGGGAAGTCTCGCTGGCAACCAGGCTGACGGCGGAAATATCCCTTAATATTCCGTTAGTTGCAGCCGCCATGGACACCGTCACAGAGGCCCGTCTGGCGATTACCCTGGCCCAGGAAGGCGGTATCGGCATTGTTCACAAGAACATGACTCCCGATGCCCAGGCCCATGAAGTGCTTCGGGTAAAGAAATACGAAAGCGGAATTATTACCGATCCCATCACCGTGACCCCCGACAAGACCATCCGGGACGTGATCGAATTGACTCGTCGAAAGAATATTTCCGGCGTGCCCGTGGTGGACGGTGCGGACGACCTGGTGGGCATCGTGACTCACAGGGATCTGCGTTTTGAAACCCAGCTGGATGCGCCGGTCTCCTCGGTGATGACCCCCAAGGATCGACTGGTGACCGTTCGCGAGGGCGCTTCCAAGGAAGAGGTCCTGTTGCTGCTACACAAGCACCGTATTGAAAAAGTGCTGGTGGTCAACGGCGCTTTCAAACTTCGCGGCATGATCACCGTCAAGGATTACCAGAAAGCCAAGGATTACCCACTGGCTGCCAAGGACGAGCGCGGTGCGCTGCGTGTTGGGGCCGCGGTGGGTACCGGTCCGGATACCGATGCCCGGGTGGAAGCCCTGGTTGCCGCCGGTGTCGACGTGATCGTGGTGGATACCTCACACGGACACTCCCGTGGTGTGCTGGAGCGCGTGAAGCGGGTCAAGTCGGCGTTCCCCGGTATACAGGTCATTGGTGGCAACATCGTTACCGCTGATGCGGCCCGGGCCCTGATCGAGGCAGGCGCCGATGCGGTCAAGGTGGGTATTGGTCCTGGATCCATCTGCACCACCCGGATAGTAGCCGGTGTTGGCGT
>Ga0316195_10000150_pt1 | contig 23187 bp, 23 predicted proteins | sample Phised1_MG_FD_204937 | JGI IMG/M metagenome (GOLD analysis project Ga0316195, IMG submission 204937) | Coastal sediment microbial communities from Maine, United States - Phippsburg sediment 1 | ecosystem: Environmental > Aquatic > Marine > Coastal > Sediment | place: USA: Maine | collected...
GAGATCCGTCCCATCGACGTCAAGCAGATGAAGGCAGACATGGCTGCCGCGCGGGCCCAGCAGAAGGCCGACAAAGACCAGCCCTAGCGTTCGATCGATCCGCGAAACTCCTATCCGCTATCCGCTTTCTTCCCGTTCACCGTTCACCGTTCACTGCTCACTGGCTTCTATCCGCCAAACGCCCGGATCGCGGCGATCGTCTCCTTCAGGGAGAAAAACAGGATCACGGCGACCACGGGCGGCACGAACCAGCGCAGGACGGCGATGACCCGGGGCGCCTGGCGTCGCCAGAAGGGCGACGCGCCCTGGGCCAGTTCATCGACCATTTCGCGCGGCAGCACCCATCCGGCCAGGATGGAAATCAGCAGGACGCCGGCGACCAGCAGCAGCTCGCCCGCGATCTTGTCCATGAGGCTCAGCAGATCGAGGTTCATGGCGGGCAGGATGCCCAGCAGGGCAATCAGGGTTGCGGTGCCGAGCGCCGCCTTGTGCCGGGAGATCTTCAGCTCGTCGATGACCGACGCAGTGACCACCTCGAGCAAGGCGATGGCCGAGGTGATCGCGCCGACCGCCAGGGCGATGAAGAAGAACAGGCCGACGACATGGCCGATGATCCCCATGGCGTCGAAGGCGCCCGGCAGGGCGATGAACAATGCGCCCACGGTGCTCTCGCCGACGGCACCCTGCAGCCCGAGCGAGAAGATGACGGGGAACACGACCAGGCCTGAAACGAATGCCACGCCGAAGTCGGTGAACGCCACCAGGGTGGCCGATTCGGGCAGATCCTGGTCCGGGCTCAGGTAGGAGGCGAAGGTCAGCATGGCGCCCATGCCCAGGCTCAGGGAAAAGAAGGCCTGCGCTGCGGCGGCGCGCCAGACGGACGGGCTCATCAGCGCGTCGAGGTCCGGCTTCAGGTAGACGACGTAACCGGCATCGGCGCCGGTCAGCGTAAAGGCCCAGGCCGCCAGGCCGACCACGATGAAGAACAGGGCCGGCATCAACACGAGGGAGACACGTTCGATGCCCGATTTGATGCCGGCCATGACGATGGCCACGGTGACGGCCATGAAGCCCAGGTGGTAGGCCACGGCGGCGGGTCCGGAGGCTACCTTGCCAAAGTGCGCGCCGGCGTCACCAGGGAAGCCATACAGGATCGATTCGATCGCATAGCGTACGGTCCAGCCGGCGATGACCGAATAGTAGGCCAGGATCAGGAAGCCGACGGCGACGAACACGTAGCCGATCCGGGCCCACGCCGGCCCGGCCAGCCTGCGCAGCGCGCCGATCGGCGCCAGCTGCCCACGGCGACCGAGGCCGAATTCCGCAAGCATCAGCGGGATGCCCAGGAGCAGCGTCATCATCACGTAGAGCAGTACGAACGCGGCGCCGCCGCCTTCGGAGGCCTGGTAGGAGAACCGCCACATGTTGCCCAGGCCAACCGCGCTGCCGGCGGCGGCCAGGATGAAGCCGGCGCGACTGCCGAAGGCCTCGCGGGATACTGCTGCTGCCATCATCTCTCCCCGTGGAACGAGCCAACGGGGGAGGATAATCGCTGGAGCCGGTCAGAGCACCTCGAAAGAGAGGCCCGAGTGCGCCTGCAGGCGGTCGATCAGGCGCTCGCCAAAGATCGTCGCCGGCGTCCAGAAGCCACCCGCCTTGTCGGACCTGGTGACATCCAGCGCCATGCAGGCGGCCGCCTGGCCGAGCATCCTGGCAGTCGAGCCGTAGCCCGGGTCGCGGTCGCCCGTGACCTTGACCCAGACTTCCTGCCCGCCTGCTGTCCGGCCATGGAAACGCAGGTCGTAACGGCCCTTCTCCTGCGCCTGTGGACTCGGACCCTCGCCGGGGCCCGGCAGCACGAACTTCTCCAGCGCCCAGCGCGATGGCGGCACGGCAGCAGCCAGCATGAATCCGCCCAGCCCTGCGGCAATGCCGGTTGCGGCCAGGCGGCCCTTCACGCCCTTGCCGGCCAGTACCGCCTCGCCATAGGTGAAATCCTTGCCGTAGGCCTGCTCGAGCAGGGCGTTGCTGCGCTGGACGATGCGGGTGTTGACCGCGCTCATCACGAATGGCGCGATCCATGCGCCGAAGTCGACGTCGAACTGCGGCCCGGAAATGCTCGGCTGTCGCACGGCGGGCCGGTACCCGTCGGGACAGAGCGAGTAGGGATTGGCGATTTCCTTGCGCAGGGCGGGATTGGCAGCCGCTTCCTTGACGAAGTTCATGACGCTCGCGACCGTGCCGCCCGAGAAGCCCCCACGCATTGTCCGCACCCGCATCGTGACGCGCTCGCAGGGCCGGCCAAAGCGCCGCATCGCCTCCCGCTGCAGGAAGAACACGCCGAGGTCGGAGGGAATCGAATCGAAGCCGCAGCAGTGCACGATGCGCGCCCCGGACTTTATCGCCGCGTCCTCGTAGCGCTCGATCATGCGGCGAATCCAGTGCACCTCGCCGGTCAGGTCGAGGTAGTCGGTGCCGCTCTTGGCGCAGACTCTTACCAGGGGTTCGCCGTAAAGCGCGTAGGGCCCGACGGTGGAAACGACCACGCGTGCCTGCGAGCACATCTCACGCAGGGAGGCCTCGTCCGCGGCGTCGGCCGTGACCAGGGCCAGCTTCGCGGCTGGTTTTCCCAGGGACTTGCGCAACTGCTCCAGTTTTTCCTGGGAGCGGCCCGCGGCGGCCCAGCGCAACTCGTCGCCGACGGCGAACTGCTTCAGCAGGTAGCGGCAGAGAATCTGCCCCACAAAGCTGGTGGCGCCGAAGACGATCACGTCGAATGGTCTTGATTTCATGGACAATTCAGGTTCCTCGGTACGGCAGCTGGCATGCCGTCGGTTTCATCGTTGGGCTCGATTGTACGGGTAACGGGCGATGCCGTCCGGGCCCGGCAGTCGCCATCATCCTCCGGCGACGGCAGGAAGAATGCTGACGACATCGCCGTCCGCCACAGGCGAAGACAATCCCTTCAATTCGCGTACGTTCTCGCGGCCGATAAAGATATTGACGTTTGGCCGAAGTTCCCCTTCCGCCGTCAGCAGCCGCGCTGGCAGCTGAGGGTGACCTTCGCCAAGGTGACGGATGATCCCCGCAACACTGTCGGCGGTCGCCGTCAGCTCGCTCGCACCCCCGGTAAAGGAACGCAGCGCCTGCGGGATACGGACGGTGACCTGGCTCATGAAGGGATTGTAGGGCGTCGTCCCGGCCCGGTCAGCCGTCAACGCCGGATGACGGCGACGATCGGGTCGTCGTCGCGCTGCAGGCAGGTCAGCACGACCTGTTCGATGGACGGGTTCAGGTCCAGCGCAATCGCGGCGGCCTCGCGCGCCAGCGCTTCGCGATGCTTGTCGTCCACCATGTTGATCACCGGCAGGACGCGATGTGAACCGCTGGCCTTCTGCAGCCCGGCCGGGCTCGCGATCAGGCGACCGACATGCAGCGGCAGGATCGGCTCGTCCGGCGCCAGCCCGGTGACCGCCTGCAGGCGCGCGATTCGATGTGCCACGCGCTCTCCCAGCGGCTTACCGATGGCGCGTGCCGACACGATGGCGAGCACGTGCCGGCAGCTTGCGGGCACGACCTGTTCATCATCGTCCGGCGCCTTGATCCAGCGCATGCGGGCGCCGTCCGCCTTGACGTAGGTGGCCGCGAAGCCCTGCTCACGATGGATCCGCTCCACCAGTTCAGGCGGAACGCCCGAATGACGATCGTTCTTCTCGTGGGGGCAGGCATAGGCGGCGCCTGCACCCCGCTCCAGCGCCGCGACGGCCGCAAACAGGTCCGCAGGCGGCGCGATGGCCACGCCAAACCCGAGCGAGGCTGGAAAGTGCGGCGTGACGACCGTGCCGGTGACGGCGACCCGGCCCGGGTGGTTCCTGGCGAGGTGATGCAGCAGGGATTTCTTGCCGCCGGCACCGACCGCACAGACGATGCCGGTGCGCGCGTCGAGAAGATCCAGTAGCGTTTCGCCGCGGCTCATCGGGTCATGCCGGCACGGCCCTGACGCTCTGGATCCGCGGCAGGAAGCCGGCGACGAGGCGCCACGAGTCGCCGCCATCACGGCTGGCAAACAAGTGGCCCGTCGAGGTGCCGAAATACACGCCGCATGGCGTGGCAGGATCGATATCCATGGCCTCCCTCAGGACCGTCACGTACACGTGCTGCTGCGGCAATCCTGCGGAGGCCGAGGCCCAGCTACCGCCGCCGTCGCGGCTGCGAAAGACCCGCAGCCGGGCATCCACCGTGATCCGCAGGTCGGCGCCGGACTCGGGTATCTGGAACACCGTGTCTGCGTCGTGCGGGTCGCAGACGATCGCGTAGCCGAAGTCGCTGGGCAGGCCCGCCGTAATCTCGGTCCATTCGCGCCCGCCGTCATCGCTGCGGTAGATGCCGTTGTAGCACTGCCGGTACAGGCGGCCCGTCGAGGCGTGCATCACGATACGGTGCACGTTGTGACCCACCTCGACGTAGCGATCCGGGAAGTTCTCGGCGCGCACGCCGCGGTTGGCCGGCATCCAGGAGGCGCCGGCATCTTCCGTGCGATAGGCGCCGCCCGCGGAGATCGCCACGACCATGCTGCCAGGCTCGGCCTGGTTTATACAGATTGAGTGCACCGCGAAGATCCCGCGGGACGGCTCCCAGGCCGTGCGCGTCGCATGCTCGTTGAGGCTGACGACATCCTGCCAGCTGGCGCCGCGATCGTCGCTCACGAACAGCCCGACCGGATCGATGCCGGCGAACAGCCGCGAACCATCTGGCGTCCAGGCCAGTCCCCAGATGGCCTTCAGGGAAATGTCGTGCCGGCCGGGTGGGTGGTGCGGCACGTGGTCCAGGCTTGCCCAGCTGGTCCCGCCATCGCGGCTGCGATACAGGTGCGCGCCCCAGACGTTGTGCCGCGCGGAGGCGAGCAGTTCGTCGGGGCAGCCGGGTGCGTCGACTACACACAGCACCGAGTGCCCCGGCAGATGCGGACCCTCGACCGTCCAGTCTGCGCCGGCTCCATTCGATCGAACGACGAACAGGCCCTTGTCGGTGCCGACAAGCAGCTTCACGTCCCGGCCGGTTTGCAGGGGGACCGCCGTCACTTTTCCTGCAGTCTCGGCATCAGCTCGACCAGGTTGCAGGGACGCGTCCGATAGTCGAGTTGCGCCTCGATCAGGTCGTCCCATGCGGTCGCGCAGGCACCCGAGGAACCCGGCACGCAGAACAGGTAGGTTGCATTGGCCACGCCGGCCAGCGCGCGGGATTGCAGGGTCGAGGTCTTGATCTGTTCGTAGGAAATGGCGCGGAAGGTTTCCCCGAAGCCCTCGATCACCTTGTCCAGCAGCGGCAGGACGGCTTCGGGAGTGCCGTCGCGGCCGGTCACGCCCGTGCCGCCGGTGGTGATGATCGCGTTGACGGTCGGCTCGGCGATCCAGCGCGAAACAATCGCGCGAATCTGGTAGACATCGTCGGGCACGATCGCCTTCTCGGCGAGCTGGTGGCCGGCTTGGGTGAGGCGCTCGACCAGTAACCGGCCGGACTTGTCCGTGGTCTCGTCGCGCGAATCCGACACCGTGAGGATCGCGATCCGGATCGGCTGAAACTGCCGGTCACCACCACCGTGCGCATAGGACATCGGGTCTTCTCCTGGACTGGGGCGTTATGCGAGGCCGGCGAAGGGCTGGACCTCGACCTCGGCGCCCGGCTGTATGGTTTCCTGATCGAGCGCCAGCACGATGAAGCAGTTGGCTTCGGTCATCGAGCGCAGCACGCCGGAGCCCTGCTGGCTGGCGGCACGAACCACGTAGCCGCCATCGGCGGTACGCTCCAGTATCCCTCGCTGGAACTCGAGCCTGCCGGTCTTCTTCCTGAGTTTCGACTGGCAGGTGGCCTTGACCAGGATCGGCATGTCTGCCGCGCGATCGCCGGTCAGTTTCCGCAGCGCCGGCTGCACCAGCTGGTAGAAGGTGACCATGGACGAGACCGGGTTGCCCGGCAGGCCAAAGAACAAGGCTTTGCCGACACGGCCGAAGGCAATGGGCTTGCCCGGCTTCATGGCGACTTTCCAGAAGCCGACCTGGCCGTGTTTCTGCAGCGTTTCGACCACGTAGTCCGCGTCGCCGACCGACACGCCGCCGGAGGTCACGATCGCGTCGGCCTTCGCGGCGGCCTCTTCGAAGGCTTGCTGGGTGGCCTCGGGGGTATCCCGCACGACGCCCAGGTCCAGCACCTCCAGCCCGAGCCTCGTCGCCATGCCGTACAGGCTGTAGCGGTTGCTGTCGTAGATCTGCCCTTCGCCGAGTTGCTCACCGATACCGCGCAGCTCGTCGCCGGTCGAGAAGATGGCGAGCCGCGGCCGGCGCTTCACTTCCACCTGGCCGATGCCGATCGAGGCGATCAGCCCCAGGTGTGCGGGCAGCAACAGGGTGCCGGCGGCCAACGCGACGTCGCCGGCGCGGATGTCCTCGCCCGCCAGGCGCCGGTGCTGGCCCGGCCGATGGCCGCTGGCGACGACGGCTACATCGCCGTCATGCCGCACATGTTCCTGCATCACGATGGTATCGACGCCCTTGGGCAGCGTCGCGCCAGTCATGATGCGGATGCACTGGCCGCTGCGAACGACGCCGTCGAAAGGCCGGCCGGCCCAGGACGTGCCAACCACCGCGAAGGCCCTTGCCTCTTCGGCGGGCAGGTCGCTGCCGGCGAGTGCATAGCCATCCATGGCCGAGTTGTCGTGCGCCGGCACGTTTACCGTGGAGTGGACGTCCGTGCCCAGCACGCGCCCCAGCGCTTCGCGCAGGCCGAGGGTCTCGGTGCCTTCGACCGGGTGGACCTCGGCGAGGATGCGCGCCCGCGCCTCGTCGACGCGCAGTGCGGCATGCCCATGGCCAGGTTCGTCACAAGGATCGACGTCTGCGGGCAGGGGAGTCTTTTCTTTCACTTTCCGGGAATCCGTGGGCTTGTGGAAGCTGTGCAGAGCTTCCCTGGGTGGCGCAATGCTACTCAGGCTGCGGGCAATTGTGAAAGCAACAGCGCGTCCAGGCGCTCTCTTTCTGCGGGCTCGTTGACGTTGATGAAACTGTCGGGCCGGTGGCTGAGGTCGGCCTCGGCGAGGCGATGCCTGGAAAACCAGCGGTCGATCTTGCGCTCGCCGCTCGCCAGGTAGTCCTGCAGGTCCGCCGCCAGGTCCCGCTTGAGCAGCAGGAAAACAGGCTGCTGGCGCCGGCCATCATGGGCAACGGCGAGCTCTGCGCCCTGCGATTCGAGCGCCTGGTGCATCCGCTGGGCCAGGTCGGGCGCCACCAGCGGCGAATCGCAGGGTAGGGTCAGGAGGAACTCGGTCTCCATGACCTGCAGTGCGCTCAGGGCGCCTGCCAGCGGCCCGAGGTAGCCGGCCAGCGTGTCGCTGACCACCGGGTAGCCGTAGCGGGCGTACTGCTCCAGGTTCCGGTTCGCATTGATCAGCAGGCGTCCTACCTGGGGCTTCAGGCCTTCCAGCACGTGCTCGATCATGAGCTTACCGGCCAGCGGGATGAGCCCCTTGTCGATCCCCCCCATCCGGCGGGCAAGACCGCCCGCCAGGACCAGCCCTGTCACCCCTTCAGGCCGATACAAACTCTCAATCGCGTCTGTCGTCTCCGTCACCCCGTAACCCCCATGCCTGCGCTTCGGCGATGATGGGACGGGCCTGTGTGGGGCGCAAGGGGTCGGGGAGTCCCGGTGCGCGTCCATGGGATTCCGATGGATGGATCCCTGGAACCGTTCTATCTGAGACAAAATGACCCGACCTTCTGGGGATTGCGTAATCCTGTCGCGCTGCTTAGCCTCGGCACTCGGGCGACGGCTGCCCCTTCAACAGGCCAGGAGTCCCATTGGTGGTCGAACAGATTTCCTTGCTGGTCACGGGCGCGAGCCCGCTTCGGGATGAGGGCCTGCGGCGCGCGCTGACGCGGCAGTACGCACTGGTGGAGTGGGCGGATGGCCCGACGGCCGCCGCGGAATTGCTGCCGCGTTGTCATTTCGATTGCATCGTCGTCCATGCGGATTCGGCATCCGATCCGGCCTTCGCGTGGATCGCGCGCCTGCGGCAGGACGCGGCCGCGGATCGACTCATTCTCGTGACCGGGCCGACCAGCGCCGCGCTGGCGGACGCGGCGCGGCGGGCCGGGGCCAACGATTGCCTGGCCTGGCCGCTCGACGTCCACGTTCTGCGTCGCGCATTGAACGGCCGGGCGAGGTCGAGGACGGCCGTGCCCGGAACCCGTAAATCCCGGCCCGGCCAGGCCGGCGCATCCCATGGCGTCGAACTGGTCGGCGACAGTGCCCCGATTCGGGTGGTCAGGAACATCATCGCGCGAGTCGCGCCGACGCCGGCGACGGTGCTGCTGGAGGGCGAGACGGGCACGGGCAAGGAGTTGGCCGCACGGCTGCTGCACCGGCGGAGCGAAAGAGCTGGCCCGTTCGTTCCGGTGAACTGCGGTGCCATTGCGCCGGAGCTCATGGAAAGCGAGCTCTTCGGGCATTCGAAAGGAGCCTTCACGGGGGCTCACCAGCTGCGTGAGGGACTGTTCCTGGCCGCCAATGGTGGCACCCTGTTTCTGGACGAAATCAGCGCCATGCGTCGTGACCTGCAGGTGAAGCTGCTGCGGGTCCTGGAGGAAGGCGCAATCCGTCCCGTAGGCACCGATCGCGAGGTGCCCGTCGATGCGCGCATCGTTGCCTCGGTCCAGCCCGGCCTGGCCGAACGCGTCGCCGACGGACGCTTCCGGGAGGATCTCTTCTACCGGCTGAACGTGGCGCATATCGTCTTGCCGCCATTGCGTGAGCGGCCCGATGACATCGAAGTGCTGGCGCGGCATTTCATGGAGCACGCGGCGGCGGAATTCGGCATGCCGCCGGTCGAGATCGGCGAGGCTGAAGTCCGCTGGCTCTGCTCACGTCCCTGGCCGGGCAACGTGCGCGAACTCAGGAACCTGGTCGAGCGGGCGGTGCTGATGGGCGAGTTGCCGGGCGTGGGTCCGGCCGCCGCCGTGGAAGAACCGGCCGCCGGCGGCGCGTACCCGCTGGACTGGACGCTCGAACAGGTGAAGCAGGAACACATGCGCCGCGTGCTGCAGGCTCATGACGGCAACAAGTCGGCCGCGGCGCGCAAGCTGGGTGTGTCGCGCAAGACGCTGGAGAGGAAGCTCGGCGTCGACCCTACCGACTCCAGCGAGTGAATCATCACGGACACCGACGGAGAGAACCCGATGACAACGCATGCATTTGACGAGGAAAGGCTCAATGGCGAGATCCGCAAGTTCCTGAAGAAGGTCGGGATCACCTCGCAGATCGAGATCGAGAACGCGGTCAGGGCCGCGCTGGCCGGCGGCAGCCTGGACGTCGGCAAGCCGATGCGGGCGCGCGTTGTGCTGGAAGTGGCGGACCTGGGTCTACGTCACGTCGTGGAGCACGACCTGACGCTGAGCTGACAGCCTAGGGCGACCAGACCAGCGTACCCAGTTCGGTCAGGTCGTAGCCGCCCAGCAAGTGTGCCAGGCGCTGGCATTCCGCGCCGCGCAGCTGGTCGAGCAGCTTGCGAAACAGGGTCCTGAAGAAGAACCCGCGCGACAGCGCGAAGTCGAAGGCTTCCCAGCCGATCGGGTGGAATTCCAGGCCGAACTCCGCGGCGGCGCCGCGAATTCCGGGGGCCACGTCTGCCTGGCCCATCGCCACCGCGGCAGCGGCATCGCGCTCGGAGTAGGCCCTTGCGGTGATGCGCCGATCGGCCGGATCGATGCGGTGCAAGGCGAAGGTTTCCTGCAGGAAGCGCTGCGAGCCCGCGCCTTCCTGCCGGGCCGCCCAGCGGACCTCCGGCGTCAGCAGTTGTTCAAGTCGACCGCGCGTCGCCCAAAGCCCCGGGGTCAGGATCAGCCCCTGCTCGCGGCGAAACAGCCTGACGAGGATCCAGTCCTTGTGCTGCGGGTAGGGGCGCAGGAGGGCCGCGTGGCGCTGATTGCTCTCGCTATCGGGCCCCCAATGAAGCGCGCAGAGGTCGCAACGTCGACCGGCCAGCAGCGTCAGGCCGAGCTGGGTGCCGGTCGGTGCGTGGCTGACCATCGCCTGCCCGCGCATCTCGGCAGCCATCAACATGATCGCGCGGTAGAGCAGCGGATCGTCGCTGCCGGCGATGACCATGCGGTCGGTCAGCAGGCCGCCGTGGCTGGATTCCAGCAGCCACTGTTCCACGAGGTCGCGCGGGAAGAGCCACTTGCCGGTCAGTCTCGTCGCTGGAATGCGGCCCTCGTTCACGAGCGAGTAGATCTTCTTTTCGTTCACCTGCAGGTAGGCCGCGGCCTCACGCACGTTCATGAAACGCGGGGGTTCCGTGGTCGCTGCCCCGGCCTGTCCGGATTCGGCGGTCTTTCGTCCTGCCTTGCCTGCCATGGCGAACTCCTGGATCGATTCGTGCGAAGTGACATGCCGCGCGGCATCGGTGCCACCGCCCGACGCCCAAAGCACTGCAAGATCCGTTCCGCAGGAGCGATTTGCCCGACATGCGGGTCTGTAGTGCAGAATGTGGATCCTCAATCCGGCCTGAGAGGTCGCTGGCGCCCATGACCGCAGTACCAAGGCTCGTCGTTCCCGTGGCGGTGATCATGGGTCGCCGCACGGTCAGCCGCTCCGGCTGGCAGGTGCCCAGCTGGCGGGTCGTCGGCGTGGTGGCGGGGGACGAAGTGCCGGGTAGCGAGGCGCGGGCCGTATCTGTCCATCGCGGTGATGACGAGGAACATTTTCTCTGGGGCGGACTCCGTCTGGAGCTCTATCGCGATGCGACCGAGGCCTATTGGTCCAACCTGGTGGGGCAGCAGCCGTCGCTGTTCGTGCGCTGCGAGGAGAAGGAGGACAGGTCGCTCGAACCCCGGTTCGTGACCGCCGACATGCACGAGGCATCCTCGGCGACCGAAGGGCAGGACCAGGTGTTTGCCACGGCGATTCCGCCCGAGGTGTATCGGCAGCTGGAGCAATTCGTCGTCGAACACCACGTCACGCAGGAGAAGCACAAGCGCAAGCGGGCCGACTGGACTGCGGACAAGCCCTCATGAGCGACGAGAAGGAGACGGGCGCCGCCGGGGAGCTTGATACCGAGCCTTTCCTGCAGCGATGGTCGCGGCGCAAGGCCGAGGTGAAGGCAGGCGTCGAGGCAGAGCCCGACCCGTCGGCGGCGGATGCTGCGCCGGAGCAATCGCCGGAAAAGAACGCCCAGCCCGGGGTCGCTGTCGAGTTGCCCGACCTCGACACACTCCGTGATGACTCCGATTACAGCGCCTTCATGTCGCCAGGGGTCGATGCCGACCTGCGCCGCAAGGCGCTGCGCAAGCTGTTCGGCAGCCCCAAGTTCAATGTCATCGATGACATGGACGACTATTGCGGCGACTACACGAAGTTCGAGAGCCTGGGCGGGATCGTGACCGCCGACATGAAACATCACGTGGAACGGCTCGCGCGTGCGGCGGCAGAGTCCCTGGAAGAGGCCAGCCAGCGCGATCAAGCCGCTGCCCTGGCCGCGGCGCCGGCAGCAACGCCCGTCGAGGGGGTGGCGAGCGATACGCCGGCCGAACAACCGGAAATACAGAAGGAAGAGCATGACGGAAACGAACGGCCTGCCTGAGGAGACTGCCGACGGCAAGGCTCGCGCCGCGGCGCTTGCCAGCCTGAGCTTCGACGACGTGACCCCTACGTCGGTAGTCGAGTTCGTTTCACAGGGGCGCTGCCTCGTGCTCGGTGACGAGGCGCGAGGGCTGGAGGTGGCTCGCAGGCTGCGGCCGGGCCTGTCCTGCGTCGTAGCGGTGCCGCTGGAATCGGCGCCGACCGTCGCCCGGGTCGATGGCATAGACGTTGTGCGGGGCGGCCGTCCGGTCGTCCGCGGTGCGCTGGGGAACTTCACCGTGTCCCTGTCGGGCAGCGGTGAAGGCCGTGATCTCGGCACCTTGCTGGCCCCGCGCGTCGAGCAATTCGACCTCATCGTCGACCTGTGCACGCCCAGGCGGCTTGGCCAGGCCATGCCACCCCTCGGTTACTACGCGCCAGGAGCCGACGAGGTGGCGCTGGAAGCAACGCTGACGACGCTGCCGGAGATGACCGGCACCTTCGAGAAGCCGAAGTTCTTCGATTACGATCCGGAGATCTGCGCGCACAGCCGCAGTGGCCAGGCCGGTTGCAGCCGCTGTATCAACGCCTGTCCGGCCGAAGCCATCGTGTCCATCGGCGAGTCGATCCAGGTCAATCCCTACCTGTGCCAGGGCGGTGGCGCTTGTGCGACGGCCTGCCCGACCGGCGCCATCACCTACGTCTACCCGCCGGCAGCGGACCTGCTCGACCTGCTGCGAAGCACGCTGCGCAGGTATGCCGAGTCCGGCGGCAAGGCACCTGCGCTGCTGTTCCACGATGGTTCCTCGCGGGATGCGCTGTACGGCGCCCTGGCTGGCATGCCCGAGAGAATCCTGCCGGTCGAGGTGGAGGAGGTGGGTTCGGTCGGCATGGACGCCTGGCTGGTGGGGCTGGCTTATGGCGCGGACGCGGTCGTCTTGCTGACCTCGGACCAGACGCCGGCGCAGGTCGTCGAGGCGGCCCAGGACCAGTTGGTGACCACCAGGGCCCTGCTGGCGGGAATGGGCTACGACGACGGCCGGGTGCGGATCGCCAACGCCGACCAGGTGGCCACGACCCTGGAAATCCTGTCGGCCCTGCCGACGGGCCAGTCGCGGCGCGCCGCCACGTTTGCGGCACCGGGGGACAAGCGCGGCCGGCTGCGCGCGGCGCTGGAACACCTGCATGCAGAGGCCCCGGCAGCGAAGCGCAGCATCGCCCTGCCGGCCGGCGCGCCCTTTGGCGAGGTGCGCGTCTCCGCGCAGGCCTGCACGCTCTGCATGGCTTGCGTGTCTGTCTGCCCGACCAAGGCGCTGCAGGACGGGCGCGGGTTGCCCCAGCTGAACTTCCGCGAGTGGAGCTGCGTGCAATGCGGCATCTGCGAGCGCAGCTGTCCCGAGGATGCGATCAGCCTGAACGCGCGTTTCGTCTATGACGTCGAGGTCCGCGAGAAGCCGCGATTGCTGCACGAGGAGCAGCCCGTATGCTGCGTTTCCTGCGGCAAGCCGTTTGCGACCCAGTCCATGCTCGCCGTGTTGAGCCGCAAGCTGGCCGACCACTGGATGTTCCAGACGGACGAGGCCAAGCGCCGGATGCTCATGTGCGAGGACTGCCGGGTGCGCGACATGTACGCGCCTGGGTCCAAAAGGGGACCATAAATCCATGCCAAGTGGATCGAACGGGACAAAATGTACCAACAGTTTCGTAATTTGGTAGCTGATGTAGGATTATCGAGACGTGACGCGGGTCACGTTGCCCTGACACATGGCCCGGAAATTGCTAGTTCGAGGGGGACTCTGATGGAGGGAAGGTATTGCGCAGGTCCTCAAGCGGCATCGGCGAGTCCTTCGGGAGGCTTGTTCCCGTGGTGACCGCTCCCGACGACGACCAGGTCCGTGGCAACGTCTATGCGTTGCTCGGCCACCTGTTGTCCGCGCCGCCGGATGCTGCGGTGCTCGAGTCCCTCGCTGCCATTGCCCCGGTGCCCGGGGGCGACACCCTGCTCAGTGCGTCCTGGCAAATGCTCAGCGACGCCGCAACCCGCGCCACGCCGGAGTCGCTTCGCGACGAGCACACCACGTTGTTCATCGGCCTCGGCCGCGGCGAGGTGGTGCCCTACGCCTCCTGGTACCTGACCGGCTTCCTGATGGAACAGCCGCTTGCGCGCCTGCGTGGCGACCTCAAGGAACTCGGCATCGAGCGCCACGAGGGTGTTCGCGAGCCGGAAGACCATGCCGCGGCGCTGTGCGACGCCATGGCCCTGCTGATCTCCGGCGACGACCCGGCGCCGGTGGCGCTCCAGTCACAGTTTTTCGCCCGCCACATCGAGCCGTGGATGGGCCGGTTTTTCCGCGACCTGCAGCAGGCCGCATCGGCACGTTTTTACCGCGCCGTGGGCCAGCTCGGCGAGCAGTTCGTCGAGGTGGAGACACGCGCCTTCGGGATGTCCATGCCGGCGGCCGGTTCGTCCGCGCCTGGGCTGGACGCCTGAGTCCTGATATTTTGGAGTCTTGAAGCAATGGCCGGCCGCGACGCAAGGGCTGGCGACGACAGAGGAAGCAGACACATGAGCCGTGATATTGGCAATACAACGACCAGCCGGCGCGGATTCCTGCGCAGCCTGGCCGTCATGGGCGGCACCGCCGCCGTTGTGGCATCGGCCAGCGCCGATATCGCCGAGCCGGCAGCCAGGGCCGCCCCCGCAGAGGGCAAGCCGACGGGCTACCGGGTGACGCCGCACGTGGCCAAGTACTACGACAAGGCCCGTATCTGAATTTCCGGGAAACCGTGGCCTTTGGGCTGCACCCCGATTTCTCCAAAAGGGAGACACAGCGATGAAGCTGGTCAAGAAGACAGGTCCCGATAACGTCCTTACCCAAGCCGCCGCAGGATTGCTTGGAAAAGCCATCGACCGTCGCGCGTTCCTCAAGCGCGCCGGCCTTGCAGCGGGAGGGACGGCCGTCGCGGTCGGCCTGCCGACGCGGATGATGCGTCGCGCCAGCGCCGCCGATGCGGTCGCCGCGGAAGGCGGCGCGGTCACCAAGCGGTCGGTCTGCACGCACTGCTCGGTCGGTTGCGGCGTGATCGCCGAAGTCGACAATGGCGTGTGGACCCGGCAGCAGCCGGATTTCGACTCGCCGTTCAACATGGGCGGTCATTGCGCCAAGGGCGCCTCGGTCCGTGAGCACGGCCACGGCGAGAAGCGCCTCAAGTACCCGATGAAGAAGGTCGGCGGCAAGTGGGAACGACTCTCCTGGGACCAGGCGATCAACGAGATCGGCGACAAGCTGATGGACATCCGTGCGCGCACCAGCCCGGACTCGGTGTACTGGCTCGGCTCGGCCAAGTTCAGCAACGAGCAGGCCTACCTGTACCGTAAGTTCGCGGCCATGTGGGGCACAAACAACGTCGACCACCAGGCCCGCATCTGCCACTCGACGACCGTGGCGGGTGTGGCGAACACCTGGGGCTACGGCGCAATGACCAACTCCTACAACGACATGCACGACTGCAAGGCGATGTTCTTCATCGGCAGCAACGCCGCCGAGGCGCACCCGGTTGCCATGCAGCACGTGCTGCGCGGCAAGGAGAACGGCGCCAAGCTGATCGTGGTGGACCCGCGCTTCACGCGTACGGCGGCGCATGCCGACCAGTACATCCGGTTGCGGCCGGGCACGGACGTGCCGCTGATCTGGGGCTTGTTGTGGCACATCTTCCAGAACGGCTGGGAGGACACGGAATACATCAGCCAGCGTGTCTTCGGCATGGACGAGGTCCGCAAGGAAGTCGCCAAGTGGACTCCGGATGCGGTCGAGGCCGCGACGGGCGTGCCCGAGGCCGACGTCAAGCGCGCGGCGCAGACCATGGCCGAGAACCGGCCGGGCACCATCGTCTGGTGCATGGGCGGCACGCAGCACACCATTGGCAACAACAACACCCGCGCCTACTGCATCCTGCAGCTCGCGCTGGGCAACATTGGCAAGGTCGGCGGCGGCGCCAACATCTTCCGCGGCCACGACAACGTGCAGGGCGCGACGGACCTCGGCGTGCTCGCCGACACGCTGCCGGGCTACTACGGCTTGGCGGAAGGCTCCTGGAAGCACTTCTGCCGCGTGTGGGACCTCGACTTCGAATGGGTCAAGGGCCGCTTCGACAACACCATGTATGACAAGTCCGGCGGTCAGTTTTTCGCGGGCGATTCGGGCGTGCCAGAAGGTGCCGTGCATGTGATGAACACGAGCGGCATCACTGTCTCGCGCTGGATCGACGGCGTGCTGGAGCCGGCCGAGAACATCGCCCAGCGGGACTCCATCAAGGCCATGTTCATGTGGGGCCACGCGCCGAACAGCCAGACGCGCGGACCCGAGATGAAGAAAGCGATGGAAACGCTCGAGTTGTTCGTAATCGTCGATCCGTATCCGACCCATTCAGCGGTGCTGCCGGACCGGGACGACGGCATCTACCTGCTGCCGGCCTGCACGCAGTTCGAGACCTACGGGTCGGTGACGGCGTCGAACCGCTCGCTACAGTGGCGTGAGAAGCTGATCGAGCCGCTGTTCGAGTCGCTGCCCGACCACACGATCATGTACAAGTTCGCCAAGAAGCTCGGCTTTGCCGACGAGCTGACCAAGCACATCCAGGTGAACGGCGAAGAGCCGCTAATCGAGGACATCCTGCGCGAGATCAACCGCGGCATGTGGACCATCGGCTACACCGGCCAGAGTCCGGAGCGCCTGAAGCTCCACCTGGAGAACAAGCACACCTTCAACACCACGACTTTGAAGGCGGAGGGTGGTCCCTGCGACGGCGACTACTACGGCCTGCCGTGGCCTTGCTGGGGCACGCCGGAATTCAAGCACCCCGGCTCGCCGAACCTGTACGACACCAGCAAGACGGTCGCCGAGGGCGGCATGCCGTTCCGCGCCCGCTTCGGCGTCGAGTACCAGGGCAAGAACCTGCTGGCCGAGAATTCCTGGAGCAAGGATTCGGAGATCAAGGACGGTTATCCGGAATTTACCGCCGACATGCTCAAGCAGCTGGGCTGGTGGGGCGACCTGACGGCCGACGAGCAGAAGGCGGCCGAAGGCAAGAACTGGAAGAACGACCTCTCAGGCGGTATCCAGCGGGTGGCCATCAAGCACGGTTGTGCGCCCTACGGCAACGCCAAGGCACGCTGCATTGTCTGGACCTTCCCGGACCCGGTGCCGATCCATCGCGAACCGCTGTACACGAGCCGCCGCGACCTGGTGGAGAAATATCCAACCTATGCGGACCGCAAGAGCTTCTGGCGCCTGCCTACGCGCTACGAGTCGATCCAGGCGGTGGACTACTCGAAGGACTACCCGCTCATCCATACCAGCGGACGGCTGGTCGAGTACGAGGGGGGTGGCGAGGAGACCCGTTCCAATCCCTGGCTGGCCGAGCTGCAGCAGCACATGTTCGTGGAGATCAATCCCGTCGATGCGAACAACCTGGGCATCAAGGACAAGCAGTGGATCTGGCTGGAGGGCCCGGAGGGCGGGAAAATCAAGATCATGGCGATGATCACGCCGCGCGTCGGCCGCGGCGTGGTTTTCACGCCGTATCACTTCGGCGGCTGGTACCAGGGCCAGGACCTGCTGGCCAAATATCCAGAGGGCACCGCGCCCTTCGTTCGAGGCGATGCTGCAAACACCGCGTTCACCTACGGATACGACTCGGTGACGATGATGCAGGAAACCAAGGCCTCATTGTGCAAGATCACCGCAGCCTAGGAGAACATCAATCATGGCTCGCATGAAATTCCTGTGTGATTCCGAGCGCTGCATCGAGTGCAACGGCTGCGTCACGGCCTGCAAGAACGAGCACGAGGTGCCCTGGGGCGTGAACCGCCGCCGGGTGGTGACGCTCGACGACGGCGTGCCGGGCGAAAAGTCGATATCGGTGGCGTGCATGCACTGCACCGACGCGCCCTGCGCGGCGGTCTGCCCGGTGGACTGCTTCTACACCACCGACGACGGCATCGTGCTGCACGACAAGGACCTGTGCATCGGCTGCGGCTACTGCTTCTACGCGTGTCCTTTCGGGGCGCCGCAGTACCCGCAGAAGGAAGCCTTCGGGGTCCGCGGCAAGATGGACAAGTGCACCTTCTGCGCCGGCGGACCGGGAGCGGACAATTCCGAGGAGGAGCGCAAGAAGTACGGTCGCAACCGCATCGCAGAGGGCAAGCTGCCGCTGTGCGCGGAGATGTGCTCCACCAAGGCCCTGCTGGCCGGCGACGGCGACATGGTTGCCGACATCTACCGCGAGCGCGTGCTGAAGCGTAGCGGGCGTCCGCAGACCTGGGGCTGGGACACGGCCTACCAGGACAAGGGTTGAGGCCGGCCGGGCGCAAGCGCCCGCATGCACGAGGGTTAGTTGAGTGAAAACCTCAAGAGCAAAGCTGACAGTCTGCGCAGTAGCGACCCTGGTCGCACTGGCCGGCTGCTACGGACCCGTGTTCCCGACTGTCTACGAACAGGGTGAATACAAGGGCGCTAGCGATCCCTTGCTGGCAAAGCTGAAGACGCCGGAAATGAAGCAGACGCTCGAGCAGCGCGTCACGCTGAGCCAGACGGATCGCTGAGGTTCCGGGGCCGGGATCGAGCAGGAGAGACGTAATGAGTGACTCACAGGCCAGGATGGGCAAGCGCAGCAGGCGCTTCAGGGCGATGCTGCTTGGCATCGTGCTGATAGCGGTGAGCTCGATGGCGCTGCCGTTGGCTGGGTATCTGTACACGGCTACAGTGCACGCCGAGCAGGTGGCTGGCGAGGCGGGCGTCAACCCGCGATCAGAGTACTGGCGCGACGTGCGTGGCGGCATGGCCGGCTACACGGCCGTGACCGGGCAGGAAACGAACGTCCTGATCCAGAGCCGCGGGCAGGTCTGGCGGGAGATCCGCAACGGGCCGATCGCGACCCTGGGCGCCCTCGCGGTGCTCGGCGTGATTTTCGGCGTGCTGGCCTTCCACTTCACCAAGGGTGGCGCCAAGCTCGAGCACCGGACCGGCAAGAAGGTGCTGCGCTGGGAGGCACTGGACCGGGCGCTGCACTGGTACACGGCCGTGCTGTTCATCATCCTGGCCATCACGGGCATGAGCTTCCTCTGGGGTCGCGCCGTACTGATACCGGTTTTGGGCAAGGAGGGCTTCGCCGCCTGGGCCGCGTTGGCCAAGCCCGTGCACAATTACCTGGCTTTGTTCTTCACGGCCGGACTGGTCGTGATGCTCCTGAAGTGGTTCAAGCACAACGTCTGGGCGTCCTACGACTCGGAATGGCTCAAGGAAATGGGCGGCTACATCAACGGCAAGCATCCGCCGGCCGGGTTCGCCAATGCCGGCGAGAAGCTCTACTACTGGACGCTGGTCATCGCAGGAGCGGGCATCGTCATTTCCGGTTTCTTCCCGCTGTTCCCCAACCTGGGGTTCACGCGTGAGGCCATGCAGAACGCCAATGTCATCCACAGCATCTGCTCGCTGATCGTCATCGCGTTCGTCTGCCTGCACATTTACCTCGGCACCGCGGGCAGCGAAGGCGCCTTCGAGGGCATGTGGACCGGCGAGGTCGATGAGGGCTGGGCGAAACAACACCACAGCGTCTGGCTGGAGGACGTCAAGAAGCAGGGCGGAGAAGCCCCTGCGCGCAAGGGAGATGCGCCGGGTACGTCGGCGACAGCATCGGCCTGACCGGCTGTCGTTTCGGGGAGATTGGGCAGGGGCGCTTCGGCGCCCCTTCCTTTGACCGGGCCGGCCTTGGCCCGGGCCGCAGCAGGGGTGTACCCTCGCGCTTTCAACGCCGGACCTTCCGGCCATGGGTCCTGCATGCGTTACCTGATCGGCATCGACGACACCGACAACCCGGACTCCCGGGGGACCGGGTTTCGCGCCAGGCAGCTCAGCGGACGGCTCGCCGAGGCCGGGTTGGCGGTAGCGCGTGGCATCACCCGTCACCAGCTGCTGGTGCACCCGGACATTCCCTACACGTCGCACAATAGTTCGGCCTGCCTCGACGTCGAGCTGACGGGCGGTGATTTCGAGGCGCTTGCCGGCTTCTGCCGGGACTACCTGACCGCGGAGAGCGCGCCCGGCTCGGACGCCGGCCTGTGCATTGCCGCGTTTGATGCGGTGACGGAGCCCGCCGTGCAGTTCGGACGTTCCGCCAAGCAGGTGGTATTGAACCGTGAAGCAGCTCGCGAGCTCGCCGCGCGCGCGGGCCTGCACCTGGAAGGGGTCACGGGCGACCATATGGGCATGATCGGTGCGCTGTCCGCCGTCGGGCTGCGCCGGAGCGGCCACGATGGCCGCTTCATCTGGCTGAAAGGGGTCCGCGAACTCAGTGGAACGGCCAGTGCCGCCCAATTGCTGGAGACCACAGGCATCGATGCGGTCGAAACGGTTGACGGCAGCCCCGTTCCGCAGGAAGCTGCGGTTTGCGTAGATCCGTGGCCGCGGCCCGTGCTGCTGAATGACCGGGCGATCCTGTTGGCCCAGAAGAAGAGAGACAGTGATGCAGGCAATGAATGGGAACTCCTCTCCAAGGAAGCTATTCGGCGGTATTGAGCTGACGGGCGGCCTGACCCTGGGCAGGCTGCTTTGGCTGCTGTCGCTGGGCGTGGCGATTGTGTTTCTGGAGCGACGGTTCAACTGGTCGTTGCAGATGCCAGGCCACCATGGCATCGAGGCCATGGCCTTGCTGATGCTGGGCCGGCTGAGTTGCAGCAACCGGTGGTCGGCGACCATCGTCGCGGCAAGCGCAGCGGTCGCCGGGCCGGCCCTGGGCGCCGAACATGGACCGCTGATGCCGCTGTTCTACCTGTTGCCGGGCGCGCTGCTCGACCTGGGATACCGGCTGCGCCCGAGGGCCAGCCTGTTCGTGCTCTACCTGCCGCTGATCAGTGCGCTCGCCTGGGCCTCGAAGCCCGCGCTGCGCGTCCTGGCCAACGTCACGATGGGCATGCAGTTCGGCTCGTTGCGGTCCGGTCCGGTCTACCCGATCCTGACCCACCTGATGTTCGGGTTCGTCGGCGGCCTCGCCGCCGTGCTGCTGTGGCGCATGACCGAAAAGGCCAGCGAACGCTGAAGTCTTTCGCCGGCCCGGGCCCACGCCCGGGCCGGCAATCGCTTACCTAGAACCGGAATTCACCGCCGATCACGAAGGTCCGCCCGGCCTGCGGGAAGCCGTAGGACTCCTCATACAACTCGTCGAGCGCATTCTCCAGACGCGCATAAACGCGCCCGCCACGTCCGAAGGAGAATGAGAGGTCCGCGTCGATGACGTTGTAATCGGGAAGCTTCAGCGCCGTGGTGGGTGACGTCCGCGACAGGGTGTAGCTGTCGGCGACATACATCCAGGACAGGCCGCCACGGAGTCCGGGCACGAATTCGTAGTCGGCGCGCAGCGCGAACTTGTTCTCGGGCCGGTTCTGCAGGGTGTTGATGGTGGCATCGCTCGAACGGTTGGTGGACTCCATGTAGGTGTAGCTGGCCGACAGGTCGAGCGGGCCGATGTCGCGGCGCGCCGCAGTGAGTTCCACGCCCTGGAACCGGTAGTCCTGAAAGTTCCGGCTGATGCCGCTGACATCCCTCTCGATGAAATCCGTGGCCTCGATCCTGAAGAGCACGGCCTCGAGCGAAGCGCCCGCCGACCTGAAGTCGTGGCGCCAGCCGAGTTCGTAGGAATCGGTCTTTTCCGGCTTCAGGTCGGGGTTCCCCCCTTTGATGTCATACAGGTCGCGCAGGGTCGGGTAGCGCACCTGTCTGGAGGCGGATGCCCGCAGGGAATCGGCCTCGCCCAGGGCGTAGTGCGCGCCGAGCAGCCAGGAGGGCTCGTCGGCGCCGGACCCACCGCTGCGGTCCTGCTTGCTGTAGCCGATACCGGTGACCAGGCCGAGCGCCTCCGTAGGCGTAAATTCCGCCTCCGCGTCGACCGAGTAGAGCTTGAAGGACTCCCGCTGGTCCACGGGCTGGACTTCGGTCGTGGTGGTCGAGCCACCGCCGCCGCCACCGCCACCACCGCCACCGCCGCCACCACCGCCACCGCCGCCACCACTGGTGACGGTCACGACGTTGAAGCCGGTGGCGTCCCAGGTCTCCTCGCGGCCGGCGACGGAAAGCGACAGTAGCGTGTTGGCGCCGAGGGTCATCGAGGCCATGAGGGTCCCGCCCTTGGCTTCGGTCGTGGCGTCTTCCATGAAGGCGCCGTTCTTGGCCTGCGTATCGAATCCCGCGTCGTCGTAGCCGTTGGTGAGCTCGTTGTCCCGGTTGAAGAACAGCGACGGCCGGAAGCTGATCTTCCCGCCGCCACTGAACTCGCCTGCGGCCTGCAGCGCAAGCGTGTCGAAATCCACGCGCTCGAACCGGGTCCGGGTGGCGTAGATGGAGTCGCTGTTGCTGACCGTCGCGGGCGGCTTGCCATAGTTGCCCTCCCGGTAGGAGGCGCTCAACCCGAAGCTGCGGCCGGCCTCGCCGAAGACGGCATTGCCCTGGACGCCCTGGTCCCTGCGGTCGCTGTTTACGCGTTCGTCCCCGGGCTGCAGGCTGGTCGGTACGAAGTCGTCCGGCAGGGTGAAATGGTCCCGGTCGTAGCTGGAACCCGACAACGCCAGCGCGGCCGGTCCGAGCTGGCCGCTGATGCTGCCGCGGCCCAGCCAGGCGTCCGGGTTCGTGTTCTCGACCAGCAGGTTGCCGTGAGGCTCGGCGCCGCCGGTCTTGGTGATGATCTCGATGACGCCGGCGTTGCCGCCCGGGCCGTAGAGCATCGAGCTCGTGCCGCGGGTCACCTTGATCGCCGCGATGTTGTCGACCGGGATCGCGGAGGGGTCGAATTGCGCGTCGTAGCTGGAATTGAGCGGCACGCCATCCTGCAGCAGCAGCACGTTGCGGGTGCGCAGCCCGCGGATATCGATGCGCGGCACGCCGTCGGCGCCCATCCGGACATAGACGCCGGGCAGCAGCGCAATGGCTTCATCGAGGGTCCGCGCGCCACGCCGCTCGATGTCCTGGGCGGTCACCACGTCGACCGTGGCCGTCTCGTCGGCCAGGCGGACGCGCTCGCCGACAACCGTGACGGTTTCGCCGAACCGATAGGTCGGGTCGGCGTCGGCCCGGGCCTGGGCGGACGCCAGGACCGACAGACAGGCCATGGAGACGAGCGAGAAGCGGGCCGAGTCAGACATTTTGTACCTCCCTGAGCACAGGGTGAAAAAGACAACAAATAAGGACCTATGTCAACAGGATATTGGTTTAGCCCGGCGGCCCGCATTTCGCGGTCACCCAGGATCGGCTAGGCTCGGCGGCTTGCCCGGGGGTACGCGTCGCGATGGAAAGTCAGTTCAAGTATCGGGCGTTCATCAGCTACAGCCATTCCGACGAGGCGTGGGCCAAGTGGCTGCACAAAAGCCTCGAAACCTACAAGGTCCCGCCGCGCCTGGTCGGCACTGAAACCGTCTTTGGCCCGGTTCCGGCGAAGTTTTCCCCCGTTTTCCGTGACCGCGAGGAACTGGCCACGGCCACCAGCCTCGGGGATACCCTGACCCAGGCACTGGAACAGTCGGCGTTCCAGATC
>Ga0316195_10000151_pt1 | contig 23176 bp, 21 predicted proteins | sample Phised1_MG_FD_204937 | JGI IMG/M metagenome (GOLD analysis project Ga0316195, IMG submission 204937) | Coastal sediment microbial communities from Maine, United States - Phippsburg sediment 1 | ecosystem: Environmental > Aquatic > Marine > Coastal > Sediment | place: USA: Maine | collected...
CGAACAGCGCGGGGTTGCCGTTGAACGGCACATCGAACAGCACGATGCCCAGCACCGTGACCACCACCATGTCGAGTGATGCGAGGATGAAGTACGGCGTGATCTTTCCGAACACGACCGATGTCGGGGAGAGGGGCATCACGGCGAGCTGCTCGAGCGTGCCGTTCTCGCGTTCACGGACCAAGCCGATGCTCGTAACGACCGTGCCGATGAACATGAGGATCAGACCGGTGAGTGCAGGCACCATCACCCATGCGGTGATGAGATCAGGGTTGTAGAGGACGTCGACGGTGATCCCACCACCGAGGCGCCCCAACACCGAAACGGCGGCTTGCGCCGTGAAGAGGCTCGATCCGTCAACATATGCGGTTGGCGGCTGCGTAGATGTGTCGACGGCGACGTCGACGACATTGTCCTGAAGCAACGTCTCCGCAGTGGAAGCGTCGCCTGATGGGTCGACTTCGGTGATATCGAAGAAGTCTGGGATGTTGGCGGCCACCACGTCAGCCCGAGGACCGACCGCAGCAGTCGCGATCGAGTCGACGCTGAAGTTCGCGGCGTAGCCGAAAATGATGAGGAGAAGGATCGGGAGGACGAGCAGCATGGCCATCGTTCGCCTGTCCCTGCGGAGTTCGCGGAACTCCTTGATGATCATCGCCCGCACGCAACGACCCTACCGCAGCCGGCTTGGGAGGAGGTCAGACCGGCGTGTCTCCCGGTGGGGGATCACCCCACCACAGGGTGCGCTGCGGGAAGGGGATCTGGATTCCGGCCTCGCCGAACGCCGCGTACACCGCACGTGCGGCTTCGTCGATTGCCGTCCACTCGGATAGCTGGTCCGATCGATGCCAGAACCGGAGTCTGATGCGTACCGAACTGTCCTCGAACCCGATGACTTCGGCAGCGGGCTCCGGTTCGGATCTGATCGTCGCCAGCCCCTCCAGGGACCCGGCCGCGACGGTCATTGCGTGTTCGAGATCGGTTCCGTAGGCGACGTCGATGGCCAACTGGCTCATGCGGGAATCGCGATGGGAGAGGTTGATGATTGGGCTGGCGATGACCTGCGCGTTCGGCAGGAACGCGCGTCGCCCATCGACCGTATCGAGGATGACCACTCGCGAGTTGATCTCCACGACGACGCCCTGTTCGCCAAGGAGCAGGACGAGATCTCCAGGCTCGAAGGGAGCTCGTGATTGGAGCAGGATCCCCGCACCGAACGAGGTGAAGAGGGCCTGACCACCGATGGCGAAAAGTACGATGCCGAGGACGATCGCCAACCACAAGAGCGGGACACTCAGGCCGATGAAGGTGAGGGCGAAGAGAACCGACAGGGTGACGACCGACCACATCGTGATCGTCCCGATGAGATCGATCACGTTCTGCGGCAGTTTCGCCTGCTGGCCGTATCTGCGGGTCAGCCTACGAGCCACCCTCGACAGGATGATGCCAACAACGAGTGTCAGGAGCGCCCAGACGTAGTCAGCAGGGGTGACATACGTGGTGTCAACCGCGTCGGAGATCTGGTCGAGGGGAATCTGGGCAAGGATCGGTTTCAACAGCACGCTCACAGCTCTCGTCGCGGCGAGGCTACCTGACACCCATCACTTCATGCCTCGCCCTCGACGATCACCTCTGCTTGCTCGAACCTCCAGCGGTCGCGAGAGGTCCGTCCTTCCTCGACGTCAACGACAGCGAGGAGGACCATGCCGATGAGGAAGAAGCCGGCGACGGAGAGGATGGCAATCCTGCTGTCACCTGTTGCCCAGCTGACGACACCGAAGATGAGAGGGCCGATTCCCGAGAGTTTGGAGAAGACCGAGAAGAAGCCAAAGAACTCGGCCGAAGCTTCCTCCGGGATCATCGTGCCGTAGAGCGACCGCGACAGTGCCTGAACGCCACCGAGGACGAACCCCACGACCGATGCAAGGGCGAGGAAGGCGCCGGCGTTTCCTACAGGGAGGAAGTACGCAGCGACGGCGAGGCCGGTCCAAATGACGAGCGACACCATGATGGCAGGCTTCGCTCCTATCAAGCCAGCAAGGGCTCCGAAGAGGTATGCACCAAAGAAGGCGATGAACTGAACGAGCAGGAAGGCGAGGCCGATGGTCAGGATCTCCAGACCAAGCGTGTCCTCGGCATACGGCCCGGAGATGGCGATCACCGTTCCGACGCCGGAGTTGTAGAAGACGAAGGCGATCACGAAGATCAGCAGGTTCCGGAACCCGCCGAGGCGTCTCGCAGTGGCTGCGGTTCTCGCGAACCCGATCCTGGTGAACTCCGACATGGTTCGCTTGGCGCCACCCTCGCCGTCGGCAGGAAGTCGGACGAGGGAGAAGACCGTGAACCCGATCCACCAGAGACCGGACCCGAAGATCGCGATCCGTGCGGCGAGGGCCTCGCTGAGCAGTGCGTCGTCGCCATCACCGCTGAGCGATATCAGAACGAGAGCGAGCAAGAGGTACAGCCCTCCGCCGAGGTACCCGAGCGCAAAGCCCTTCGACGACACCTTGTCGATGGTCTCATCCGAGGCGATCTCTGGGAGATAACCGTCGTAGAAGACGTTGGCTGCGACGAAGCCGAACTGGCTGACGACCACGACGATCAGGAACAGGGGAACCTGGCCGTCGGGGATGAACGGAATGACGAGGGTCGAAAGCGCACCGATGATGGCCCAGGTGCGCAAGGACCGCTTCTTGGAGTCCGAGTAGTCCGCGATCGCACCGAGCACCGGCATGGCGAGCAGCAGAAGTATCGAGCCGAGGCCGACGAGGATCGAGAACAGGGCATCACCAGAGAGCCCCCAATACTCATCGCCGGCCATGATCGTTCCTGTGAAGAACGCTCCGATGACGGCTCCGAAGATCGTGATGTAGGCAGAGTTCGCCCAGTCATACATCGCCCATCCGAAGATGGTCCGCTTGTCGTTGCGCACGGTCATGGCTCATCCCCTGTCGTCGCAGCGACGCTAGCGGCTCGATGTTTTCCTCGCATCGATCGGACCATCGTTTCCCACCATTGTGCTGATGGGCGAGTATGGCGCCAGCAACGGCATCATTCAGTGGTGAGGCGAATTCTGATCTCCCTTGGTTTGGCCGTTTGCGCTGTTGGTGTCGCCGCCCTACCGGCTGGTGCCCAGGCGATGACTCGATGTGCCGAGCTTTTCCCCAGCGCATCCTGGGACTCGGTCGACGGACTCGCCGTCGATCTCGGCCTCACCGGAGTGCCCGAGGGTCAGGCGCGGCGGTTCGGTGAGGAAGTGGGTGCGTCCTCAGCCTCCATTGCACGGGACATCGGTGGACTGGAGGGCTCGACGGTCTGCATCGTCGGCAAAGGCGTTGAACTCGACATGACGTCCTACGTGGGTTCGACACGGCGGTTCCACGCTGTTGTCGATGGCCCCGCGAACCTTCTCGCGCTCTCGGCAGAGCAGATCGGCGACATCAAGCCTGCGGCAGCATTCGGCGTCGCCCAGCTCGCCCTGTGGAACAGCAGCAACGGCCAGGGTTGGCCGGAGCCGCTTGCTTCGACCATTGCCCATTGGTATCGAGCGGTCGCACTCGACCGGCTTGCGATCTACCACAAGCAAGCCCAGGGGGCGGATTTTCGCGTCAACGGGCTGACCGGTGAGGCGAACTTTGGTCTCGACTTCTCGATCGAACCGAGAATCGACTGGTTCGAATCGCGTCAGCCTGCGATTCGCGCTTGGGACCCATCGAAGAACGAGTTCCCGATCGGCGACTTCATCGAATACACCGTCGCCCAGGAGGGCACGGGTGTCCTGCTCGACACCGTCCCGGAGGACTGGGTGCAGCGCGAAGGCGCATGGAGGGTCGCACTCGTCCAGGACCTCACCGGTCGCACCACGCCGACAACGGCATGGCGGATCGGCGTTGGGTTCATCATTGGTGTCGTCATCATCGCGGCTGTCATCGCGACCGCCGGCTTCATCGCGAAACGTCGCAGGTCGTCGCACGAGACGCCGCCACCGGTACCCGGCTTCTTCAGCACCACCACGAAGGAGTGAGTTCCATGGAGAGGGCGCAGCGAAGCATCGTCGCGATTGTCGCCTGTGCTCTCGCGCTGAGCGCGTGCGGGAACGCTGGGAGCGATGGTGTTGCCTCACTCACCGACGAGTCAGGTGGGGGCGATACCAACCAGAGTGATGCAGCTGTCGTCTCTGACGAGGAAGCCCTGCTGGCGTTCGGTGCCTGCATGAGGGACAACGGAATACCGGACTTCACGGATCCCGTGCTCAAAGCCGATGGTTCCGTCGACTTCTCGATTGGGGACCGCTCAGGTCCTCTTGCGGAGGTTGACCGCGATGTCGCAGAGGGTGCCGTGACCGCCTGCATCGACACACTCGAGGGCGCTTCATTCGCACCGGGCGGTGCCAACTTCGACCTGACGGAGATCCAGGACACCTTCGTGGAGTTCGCGGCCTGCATGAGGGAGAACGGTGTCGAAGTGGACGACCCCGACTTCTCTGGTCTTCTGTTTGGTGATGGCTCGGGGGACGGGCAGCTGAGCCCATTCGGTGACGTGGATTTCACCGATCCGGATGTGCAGGCTGCCCTCGATGAATGCCGTGACGTCTTCGCGGGGCTCGGATTCGGAAGCTGACGATGAAAGGGCGCCGGAAGGCGTTCTCATGCGGTTCTCATGCCGGCCTCACCGGCGCCTCAACCAGGGGTGCTTATCTGAAAACCAACGACTTCTGAGACGACAACAAGTGGGAGGGTGGACGCGTGAAACGACTCTTGGTGATGGCTGGAGCGTTTGCGCTCGTGGTAGCCGCATGCAGCAGTGCAGGTGGCAACGGTGTGGCGACCCTCGACGACCCTGGGAGTTCTGCGAGTGACACCATCGTCGATGGTTCTGGGACGCCGTCGAGCGACCTCACTGATGAGGAAGCCCTCATCGCATTCGCCGCGTGCATGCGTGCCAACGGCGTCGAAGACTTCGAAGATCCCACAATCGAATCCGATGGTTCCGTCGGATTCGGTTTCGGTCCCCAGGGTGGTGGCGACGAGCGTCCGTTTGGTGACGTCGACCGAGAGACTGTTCGCGCGGCCTTCGAGGCCTGTTCGGACGAGCTCGGCGGTCTTGCGATCGGCCCCGGCGGCAGCGACTTTGATCAAGGATCCTTCGAAGACACCTTCGTCGAGTTCGCTGCCTGCATGAGGGAGAACGGCGTCCAGATGGATGACCCGGATTTTTCCAATTTCGGTCCTGGCCAGGGTGGCGGTCCCGGTGACGGGAACGGCGGAGGGGGGCCCTTTGGTGACATCGACCCCAACGATCCGAATGTCCAGGCTGCGCTCTCTGCGTGTCAGGACATCTTTGGAGGCGTGCTTCCCGGTGGGCCCGGACGTGGGCCCGGCGTTGGCGGGCAAGGCAGCGACGGTGGGGCATGACAGACGTCGACCAGAATGGAAAGGCAGGCACGGGCCACACCGAGGCCGAGTCGATCAATGAGGTATCTGCGATGCCATCCGACGAACCGATGAGTAACGGCGAGATGGATTCAGGCCGACGGCAGCGACGAAGGCGGACCTCGATGTGGATTCTCGGTCTTATCGCGGCGGTCGTCATCGCCGCCCTTGCGGTTGCCGTTGCAACGCGTGGTGGCGCAACGGACGAAACTCAAGCCGACGGCTCGATGAACACTGCAACGGTGATGCGGACGAACATCGTTGTCACCGAAGACCTGTCAGGCACCCTCGGCTACGGCGCCTCCGATCCGATCTCCTTTCGGTCGTCCTCTGCAGGTGTCGTCACCGTCGCGGGCCTCGCTTCCGGGTTCGTGACGGACGTCGTTGATGAGGGAACGTTCGTCACGTCGGGAGATGTCCTCTACGAGGTCAATGCCGTTCCGATCGTCGTGCTGGAGGGTGACCTACCCCAATATCGTGCATTCAACAGTCGGATGAGCGACGGTCCGGATGTACAACAGCTCGAGCAAGCTCTGTCGGACCTCGGATATGACCCCGACAACGCCTTGACCATCGACGAGGATTTCACGACCGCAACCGCTGACGCCATCGAAAACCTCCAGGAGGCAATCGGAGCCGAGATCACGGGAACCCTTGCCCTCGGCGATGTGATATTCGCGCCGACCCGTGTTTCGTATGTAGCCGAGGTGCTTGTCGACATTGCCGACCAGGTGTCTCCCGGGATGCCCATCGTTGCCACATCGGCACCGATCGGCGGAACGGTCACCTCCATCGTCACCGAGGGATCCATCGTCGGCAGGGGTGATGTCCTGCTCACGGTGGATGCCGAGCCGGTCGTGCTCCTCCTCGGTGAGATTCCCTCATATCGGGCGCTCACGGTCGGTGTGTCCGGTGACGATGTGGCCCAACTCGAGGAGAATCTCTCGCAGCTCGGCTTCGGGGAAACCAGCGAGTTCGTTGCGGATGGCGAGTTCGACACGGCGACATCGGTTGCCGTCGCCGCATGGCAGAACAGCGTCGGAGCCCAACCCGATGGGGTTGTGAACGTCGGTGATGTCATCTATGCGCCAGCGAACCTCCGAATCGGCGAGAACCTCGTAGCGGTGGGCGACGTCGTTGCCAACGGAACGCCCATCATGACGACCTCGTCGAGCGCAACCTTCGTCTCGGTCGAACTATCGACGGATGACCAGGACCTGGTTGCCGTGGGTGACTCCGTCGTGGTCGAGCTGCCGAGCGGCGAGCAGGAAGCGGCGACCGTCACCGAAATCGGATCGGTCGTGCTTGCCACCCAACAGGGAGAGACCTACTTCGAAATGACGGTGACCCTCGATGACCCTGAGGCTGCTCCCGATCTCGATGAAGCTCCTGTCGATGTCATCGTCGCGAGCGATCGAGCCGACGATGTGCTTGCGGTGCCCGTGTCGGCGCTCATTGCGCTGGCCGAGGGTGGATATGCGGTTGAGGTTGCGTCGTCGGATGGGTCAACGTACCTGGTGGCCGTTGACCCCGGTCTCTTCGCGGACGGATTCGTCCAGGTGACATCATCCGGGCTCGAAGAAGGTATGGAGGTCGTCGTCCCGTGACGGTGACCGATCGCCACGCGCCGTCACGGGCAGCCATGGCTCTCAGCGGAGTGACCAAGGCCTATGAGGGGACCCCTCCGGTGCGGGCACTTCGCGGTGTCGATCTCGAGGTCGATGACGGCGAGCTGGTTTCGATCGTCGGGCCATCCGGGAGCGGAAAGTCGACGCTGCTCCACATCATGGGCACCCTTGATCGAGCCACAGGTGGTGTCGTCAGGGTCGCCGGCTACGATGTCGCCGCGCTCGGTGACGCCGATCTGTCCGCCATCCGATCCCAGCACATCGGATTCGTCTTCCAGCAGTTCTTCCTCCTTGCAGGGGAGACAGCGCTCGACAACGTCGCCGATGGACTCCTGTACACAGGCATGAGGCTCGCGGTTCGACGGGACCTCGCCCGCGATGCGCTGGACAAGGTCGGTCTTGCGGCCCGAGCTGACCACATGGCGACCAAGTTGTCCGGAGGGGAGCGACAGCGGGTGGCGATTGCCAGGGCGCTGATCGGCAATCCCCGCATCGTTCTCGCGGATGAACCGACTGGCAACCTCGACAGTGCATCGGGCGCCTCGATCGTGCGGTTGCTCGAGGCCCTCAACGAGGAGGGGACGACCATCGTCGTCATCACCCACGACCGATTGATCGCCGACCAGTTCCCCCGCCAGGTTGCCATTCTCGATGGCCAGATCGAGAAGGACTCACTGTGGCAACGCTGACCTCGAATGCGGCCCCTCATGAGGTGATCGCGCCATCGAGGATGACGCCGGCAGACACCCTCCGAGCCGCAGGCATCGGCCTGCGAACGAGACGTTTGCGCTCAGTCCTGTCGGCGCTCGGCATCATGATCGGAATCGGAGCAATGGTCGCCGTCCTCGGCCTGTCGGAGAGTTCGAAGTCCGACCTTCTTGCACAACTCGATCGCCTTGGCACCAACATGTTGCATGTGCAGGCAGGCTCCGGCATCGGATTGGGACCGGGAACCCTTCCTGACGATGCCCCAGCGATGGTGGCCCGCATCGGACCTGTGGATGAAGTGTCTGCCGTGTCTGATGTGTCTGACGCCCGCGTCTACAAGAACGACCTCGTGCCGTCGGGGCAGTCCGGTGGGCTGAGCGTCTTGGCGACCGACGACAACTTGTTGGCCACCCTCCAGGGTTCGATGACAGCTGGCGTCTTCCTGGACCTGGCTTCGCCTGACTATCCCGTTGTCGTCCTCGGGTCGGTCGCGGCCGAGCGCCTCGGAGTGCGCGACCTCGATCAACCAACCAGGGTGTGGATCGGGGGCGAGTGGTTCACCGTGGTTGGCATCATGAGCAGTCTCGAGCTCTCGCCCGACCTCGATCGTGCCGCCCTGGTCACGCCGACGGCAGCTGCGATGTACCTCGGCACTGATGACCTCGTGCCATCCACCATCTACGTGCGGACGGATCCGGCGTCGGTGGACGATGTTCGAGGCGTGATGGCAGCGACGGTCAATCCCGAGAACCCTGACCAGGTCGAGGTGACTCGACCGTCGGACGCACTCGAGGCTCGTGACGCTGCGGAGTCCGCCCTCACGAACCTGTTCCTTGGTCTCGGTGCGGTGGCGCTCCTCGTGGGCGGCGTGGGGATCGCAAACGTCATGGTGATCTCTGTGCTCGAACGCAGGGGAGAGATCGGTCTGCGCCGTGCCCTTGGTGCGACACGTCGCCATATCTCTGTTCAATTCCTCGGTGAATCCCTCCTCCTCGCGGGAATCGGTGGCGTCGGTGGTGTCCTGTTGGGCGCTGCGGTGACCGCTGGCTATGCATCGCTGCAGGGGTGGGGTGTCCTCATTCCGACCGTTGCCATCGTCGGTGGTCTCGCAGCGGCCCTGTTGATCGGGGCGATTGCCGGTCTCTACCCCGCGATGCGCGCAGCACGGGTGTCACCAACCGAGGCGCTCCGGACCCTCTGACCACCGTCGAGGGGTGTCGCAACGCTCAGCGGCCCCGCTGCTCAGTGTTTCACGTTGGTTCATGGGATCCACCACTAGCCTCCCGGCGATGCTGAAACCCCGGACCGTCGTTGTCGTCGCAATTGTCGCCGTTCTGGCCCTCGTAGCCACGGCGTGCGACAGCAGTGGCGCGGATGAGACGACGACCACGACCAGCGAACCTGCCGCGGGCGAGTCGTCGACGACGACCACCGCACCGCCTGTCACCTCGATCCCTTCGGACTCCATCCCCGGTTCGAGCTCCGCCTCGATCGCCCCCGAGGTGGCCGACCGAATGCGAGCAGATATCGGCGTCATCATCCTCGACGTCGAGGAATCCAGGGGGCTGCCGTTTCTCGCCGTGCCGACGGTCACCATCCTCGACGAGGCAGAGTTCACGGCACGGGTCAATGAACAGCTGGTGACCGAGCTCGACGCCGAGGAGATCGATTCCCAGGACGCGATGTTCACGCTGCTCGGCATGCTCGCTCCTGACGATGATCTCAGGCAATTGCTACTCGATCTCTACACGGAGCAGGTCGCAGGCTTCTACGACCCGGACGCGAAGGAGCTGGTAGTCCCTGTTTCCGTGGATGGCATCACGCCGCTCCAGGAGATCGTGATTGCCCATGAATTGACCCACGCTTTGACGGACCAGCACTTCGACTTCAACGTGGAGTTCGAGCGACGCGTCGATGAGGGAACGGTTGATGATGCGTCGGCGATTCTCGCCCTGGTCGAAGGGGATGCGACATATCAGCAGTTCCTCTATCTCGAATCCCTCGACCCCGCAGAGGCAGCGGCCGCAGCCCTCGAGGCGATGACGATGCAATCACCGGTCCTCCAGGCATCACCGGAATGGCTGCAGAAGGATCTGTCGTTCCCCTACGAACAGGGTCTCGTGTTCACCGGCTACCTCGTATCAGGCGACGGGCTTCGCGGCATCGATCAGGCGTACCAGTCACCTCCACTGACGACCGAACAGATCCTCGATCCGACCAAGTACACGAGGGGGGAGGGGCCCGAAACCCTCGCGGCGCTGACCGTGTCGCTCAGCGGATGGGATCTCGCGGACGAGGCGAGCCTTGGTGAGTGGGGAACGCGCCTGCTCCTGACGGACACACTGGCCCCTGGCGAGCTTGCTCGCGCTGCCTCGGGTTGGGGGAATGACACCTACCGACTCTTCCGCAATGGCGACGACACCGCCTTCGTGTGGTCGTACCTGGCCGAGACGGACACCGACGCGGAGGAGCTGACGAACGGCCTCATCGCCCACGCACGGACGGCAATGGGTGCGGGCAGCACCGAGGAGTCCGGTGGCGGCCTGTTGTTCACCGGGTCCCCGTACGTGTTCATCGACCGCATCGACGATGCTGTGTTCTTCATTGCATCGACCGATGCCGCAGCCGGGAGCGATCTTCGCAGCCAGCTCGGGTTGTGAGTCTCCCCATGACCGAAGGCGGTCCTCATCGAGTGGCGAGGTCCGGGCGCGGATCATCCCACTGATCGGTCAGCGTGACCGAAGATCAGAGGGATGGAATGCACCGGTGCCGCGTGGTATCACTGTCGAGTGGTACCGGAGCGGCCGAAGAAGGTGCGGTGAGCGCTATCCGCGGCCGGCGTTCGGCTTGCGGCCGTGATTCGCCTTGGACCGACGTGCGCGGAGTTTGCGGAGTTTTGCCTTGGCCATAGTGGACGGGAGCGTACCAGCCGCCCCCCCGTACCGCAGGGTGGATGCATACGCCGGTGATTGGTGCCTGCATTCGGTGGTCGTCGCTGAAGGGTTCAGCGGCCGCCTCGTCGGCCTCAGTCGGGGACACCATGCCCTTCTCATCAGGACCCGATCGGTCCACACGTTCACGATGCGCGTCCCGATCGGAATGGTGTGCATCGCCTCAGACGGCCTCGTCGTGGCGACCACGGTCCTGGAGCCGCGTCGCGTCCTCGTGTGCCGACAAGCCACGTGGATTCTCGAAGTGCGGACACCCGTTCGACTTCCACGTGTTCGTTCGGTTGTGCGCCTCGTGCCATCATCGGGTCATGGCCGGAACCCTCATCCTGTGTGCAACTCCGATCGGGAACCTCGGTGACATCAGCTCGCGATTGGCTGAAACCCTCGCGAGCGCTGACGTCATCTATGCAGAGGACACCCGCCGAACGAGCCAACTCCTCACCCACCTCGGATTGTCCAAGACAATGCGGAGTTTCTTCGCCGGCAATGAGCGAATGCGGCTCGACGAGATCAAGCAGGACCTCGAGGCAGGATTGATGGTGGTTCTCGTGTCGGACGCAGGAATGCCCGTTGTCAGCGATCCCGGGGCGAGTGCCGTCAAGGCGGCAACGGAAGTCGGAGCACTCGTATCAGCGGTTCCAGGGCCGAGCGCAGTGACGATGGCCCTTGCGGTCTCAGGATTCGATGGTGACCGCTTTGTGTTCGGAGGGTTCCTTCCTCGCAAGGGCAGGGATCGCACAGCGGCGATCAGCGCGCTCGACGGTGAGGAGCGCACCGTGGTGCTCTTCGCAGCACCGTCGAGGGTCGACAGGGACCTTGCCGACATTGCGGAGCAGGTCGGGGGGGATCGAAGGGTCGTGGTCGGAAGGGAGCTCACCAAGCTGCACGAGGAGGTCTGGAGGGGGACCCTCGCAGAGGCGGCCGTCGAGTTCTCCCACCAGGAACGCAAACGAGGCGAATTCACGGTGGTGATCGCAGGGGCCGACCCTGTCGTCCCTGACGTCGATCGGGCCGTTGCATCAGCGCTCGAGGCGATCGAAGAGGGCGCGACGATGTCCGACGCCGTGAGGATGGCAGCCGCAGCGGGTGGCGTGAGTCGTCGAGAGGTCTACGACAGCGTCGTCAAGAGACGCGGCCCCACCTAGGACCCGCCTCACAGACCCCGTCACGATTCTTGGCGGGATTCCTCATATTGATCATACGTCTTGCAGTTAGGTGATATGTGATATATCGTGACGGAACCCGACGAAGAAGGATCCGTGAAGGAATCAGGAATCTCACAGCTTATTGCCCGGACCGCAACCCTTGCGAGAGGCAGGGTCCTGACGATCGCAGCGGCAGTGTTCGCGCCGCTCGCCGTTTGGATGTTTGCGGTGGCCGTCCCGGCGACCCAAGAGGCCTGCGGCGCACCACCGCTCGACATGCGGATGCACTACGGAGCAGGCGACGTCACCAGATTCTTGGCGAATTGCGGGGCTGATGGCATCGAGGCGTACCGCCGCATGCAAATCGCAGATCTCATCTACCCGGCGGTATTGGCGTTCTTCCTCTTCATAGCGACGGCCGTTGTCATGCGCCGCTTGTTCGGGTCGAGGAGTCCTGCGGTCCTCCTCGCCCTTGTGCCGATCGTCGGAAGCGTGGCTGATTACGCGGAGAACGTCGTTGCTTGGATGTATTTGACGGCCTCGCCGGCGCCGTTCTGGGGTGATCTCATGGGAGTGGCTGCCACCATCAAGACGATCGCCGGCTGGATTGGCGGCGTCGTACTCCTCGTCGGACTCGTCGCGGTCGGCGTCCGTTGGACAACCCAGCGCTTCCGTCACTCGTCAGTACCGGCATGAGTGAGCCACGCACCACCATCCTCTTCGACATCTGGATACTGAGCCACATCACGACAGGGCTCCTCGATGAGGCCCTCGCCGGATCCGGTCTCAATGGAGACGATTTCGGCCTGTACTCACTGCTCCGCGGCTGGGCGCCGGCGACGCCTGGCGAGGTCGCCCAGTGGAGCGGCATGCGACCGAACACGGTTTCGGTTGCCTTGAAACGCATCGAGAGCAGGGGCCACTTGGATCGCAGCCCCAATCCACGGGATGGCCGCTCATCGATCGTTGCCCTCAATGATCGTGGCCTCACAGCGCATGCCATCGCCGCACAGGGCTTTTTCGAAGCCATGAAGGAGGTTCACGGGGAGCTCAGCGACACCCCATCGGTGCGAGTGGTGCTCCAGCGCTTGGATGGCGTCCTCCGCCAGGTCGCCGACGCTGGGCCGCGACCCTATTCGGTGCCAGACACCGACCAGGATTGGAACCTCGTCTTCAGCGGTCCTCCCCTCACCGATGCCCAGGAACGCGACGTCCGCCGGTATGTCGATTGGGTACGCTCAGCAGACGAGTCATCCACCTGAGGTCATTGCGACGGCGGAACTCGTGCATTGCCATCTCTCCGTTGACTCGGGGCCGACCCCGGAGCGAAGGTCATGCGGGCACCGGTGCATGCCGCTCTATATGGTCGCGATTCGAGAGCGACAGTCGGCGCAGACGCCCCGTCCCTCGAACTGCTCGAGCCTTTCGGTGCTCTCACAGAACACGCATGAGGCCTCGAGCTTGCGGAGAACGATCCCACCGTTCTCCACCGTGATGGCCAATTTGTCCCCCTCATGGATGTTGAACAGGCGGCGTGTTTCAGCCGGAACGACGATCCTCCCGAGATCGTCGATCTTCCTGACCATCAGTGTGTCCAAGAGTGAACCTCCGTGTCCTCGCCGGCAGACATGCCGGTCGGGCGGATGGTAGGAGGAGGTCCTCGCAATACCTTCCGACACGATGTCGGCCCTCCGGGCAGCGCCGCCGGCGGACACCTTGCCGGTACCATCGCCTCCATGACCTCACACGAACCCACCAAGGTCCTCGTCGCCGTGGCTTGGCCCTATGCGCAGGGGCCGCTGCATCTCGGTCACATGGCAGGCGCGTATCTGCCGGCAGACATCTACGCGCGATACCGCAGGTCCCTTGGCGACGACGTGTTGATGGTGTCCGGTTCCGATGTTCATGGGACACCGATCACCGTCAGGGCCGACGAGATGGGGGTGACCCCGCAGGAGATCGTTGACAAGTTCCATCCAGAGTTCCTCACGTACTGGGACGACCTTGACATCGCGTGGGACTTGTTCACAACCACGGGCACCGAGACGCACCGAGAGGTGGTCCAGGGATTCTTCCTGAAGCTCCTCGAAAACGGGTACCTCTACCGCCACACGACTGAGCAGTACTTCGATGAGCAGGAAGATCGGTTCCTGCCGGATCGGTACGTGGAAGGCACCTGCCCCAATTGTGGGTACCTCGACGCACGGGGGGACCAGTGCGACAACTGCGGCAAGACCCTTGATCCCATCGACCTGATCGACCCGCGGAGCAAACTCTCAGGAACAACGCCGGTGCTTCGTGAAACCGAGCACTACTACTGGAAGCTCAGTGCCTTCAACGAACCGCTGCTCGCTTGGCTCAAGCAGCAGGAGGGATGGCGCCCGCATGTCGTGAACTTCGCCGTCGGGATGGTGGGGGAGGGCCTCCACGATCGAGCGTTCACGAGAGACCTCGACTGGGGAATTCCGCTCCCTGTGGACGACATCGGCCCCGGCAAATCGATCTACGTGTGGTGGGAAGCGTTGATGGGGTACTTCTCCGCCCCCCAGGAGTGGGCGAAGCTGCAGGGAGATCCGGATGCGTGGCGGGCCTGGTGGGAGGACCCCAAGGCAGAGACCTACTACTTCGTAGGGAAGGACAACATTCCCTTCCACGCCATCTACTGGCCCGCACTGATCATGGGGCACGGTGGATTGAACCTCCCAACCGATGTGCCGGCCAATCAGTACGTGACGTTCGGCGGACTCAAGGCTTCGAAGTCGCGTGGCGTCGGGCGCCCACTCGGCTGGTATCTGGATCGTTTCGAGACCGACGGCCTCCGGTACGCCATTGCGCAGAGCCTCCCAGAGTCGAACGACACCGACCTCTCCGACGACGAGATCGTACGGCGGGTGAACGATGAGCTCGTTGCTGCCTGGGGGAACCTCGTGAACCGCGTGGTGTCGATGACCTCGCGGTACTTCGACGGGGTCGTTCCCACGCCTGGGGACCTTTCCGAAGCCGATTCGGCAGCGCTCGAGCGGAGCGTTGCCACCCTCGAAGAGACAGGGGCGGCCCTCGATGCCGTCAGGCTGCGGGCTGGTATCGCCAGAGCCATGCACGGGGCGCAGGATGCGAATGCCTATCTGAGCGATCTCGCACCATGGCAGACAGCGAAGACCGACATGGAACGCACCGCAACGACCTTGTGGGTCGCCATCCAGCTCGTCGCAACCACCGCAGTGTCCCTGTCGCCCTACCTGCCATCCAGCTCGAGGAAGGTCCTGGAGGCCGTTGGGGTCATGGTGCCCGATCGCGGTCCGTCATGGACGACTCCGGTCGTCGCATCAGGGACCGTTCTGGGTGACCTCGGGCCCTTGTTCGCCAAGGTCGAAATCGAACCGGAGGACTGATATGGGGGAAGCGACCTGGGTCGACACCCACGGTCACCTCTTCCTGCTCGACGACGACCCCACTGCGGTCCTCGAGCGTGCGGCGGCCGCCGGCGTTCGGTGGCTCGTGTGCCCGGGTGTGGACGTGGCGTCGAGCGAGCGATCCCGTGAGCTCTCGGCTCTTCACCCGACCGCCGTGAAGTGGTCAGCCGGGCTTCATCCCCACGACGCCGAAGCATGGCCCGACGTCGGCGACCGCATCGCTGAGCTGGCAGAACAGGCGGATGCAGTGGGGGAGTGCGGATTGGACTGGTACCGCAACCTCGCTCCCGCAGAGGCACAACGAGTCGCGTTCGCCGCGCAGCTGAACCTCGCGGCAACCCTCGCCAAGCCCATCATCATCCATTGCCGCGACGCGTTCTCCGACGTCTTCGAGGCCCTCGCTGCCATGGATTTGGGTGAGCGTGCCGTTCTCCACTGCTGGACGGGTGGTCGACGGTGGACGAAACGCTTCGCAGAACTCGGCGTGACGTTCTCTTTTGCCGGGCCACTCACCTATACGACGGCGGACACGCTCCGCCTGGCCGCTGAGCATGCTCCACCGCACCGGACGTTGCTCGAAACCGACGCCCCGTATCTCACCCCGGAGCCCAAGCGTGGCGAGCCCAATGAGCCAGCCAACATCCCGATCACAGGTGCTGCCCTTGCCGCGGTCTGGGGTGTCGCCGTCGACGAAGTCGCATCCATCACGACGGCCAACGCCGAGCGCATCTTCGGACCGATCGATGTCTGAGGCCCCGCAGGCTCGATCGGAGATCCGGGCACTCATGCGTGCACACGGCCTGAGTCCCAACAAGCGGCTCGGTCAGAACTTCCTTGCGGATCCAAACATCGTACGCCGCATCGTCCAGGAGGCGGACGTTTCCGGGGCACTGGTGGTTGAGGTCGGGGCGGGGACGGGGACCCTCACTGCGGCGCTCGCGAGCGAGGCGGAGTTCGTTGTCGCCTACGAGCTCGACCGCGGCCTTGTCGACCTCCTCGCAGACACGGTGGGTCATCTGGCCAACGTCGATGTTCGTCAAGCCGATGCCGCCGAGGTCGACTTCTCCGATGAGCTCGATGGATACCCGTGGAGCATGGTCGCCAACCTGCCATACAACGTCGGTACCGGGATCATCCTCGACGTGCTTCGCCACGCCCCATCCATCGAACGGCTGGTGGTCATGGTGCAGAGTGAAGTGGCGGACCGCCTCCTGTCAGAACCTGGGTCACGGACATACGGGCTGCCGAGCGTCGTCGCGGGACTTCACGCGACCGGTCGTCGGTTGTTCTCGGTTCCCCCTCAGGTGTTCGAGCCTGCCCCGCGAGTCGGATCGGCGGTCGTCCTACTCAATCGAATCAGCTCACCCCCCTACGCCGAGAGGGCCATGGAGATCGCCGGGGCAGGGTTCGGTCAGCGAAGGAAGATGCTGAGGCGATCCCTGGCGTCGCTGATGACGGATCCGAGCGCAATTCTCGACGCAGCCGGTGTCGATCCCACCGCTCGCGCCGAGCAGCTGACCCCAATGGACTACGTTGCCATCGCCAGAGCAGAAGAGAATCCGTGAAGACGCTGCGTGTGAGGACTGCACCATGAGGGCCGAGGCCTACGCAAAGATCAACATTGCACTCGCGGTGTTCCCACCGAGCGCAGATGGGTTCCATCCCCTGCGAGGAATCTTCCAATCCGTGTCCCTCGCGGACATCGTCGACCTGTCGCTTGCCAGCGAGGACCACATCTCCGTATCGAACCTGGAGGCACCTTCCGACGAGTCGAATCTCGCCTGGCGTGCCTTTGACGCGGCGCGCCGAGCGGCGCGGATCGGCCAACCGGGTCATGTCGCAATCCAGAAGCGGATCCCTGCAGGCGCTGGCCTCGGCGGCGGGTCGGCTGATGCTGCAGCCGTTCTCGGAATGGCAGCAGATCGATTCAAACTCGAACGCGACGACGTTGTCGACATCGCAGAGGAGCTCGGCTCAGATGTTCCATTCTCCTTCGTTGGCGGTTCGTGTCTGGCAGAGGGCAGGGGTGAACGTCTCACGCAGCTCGAGCCGCTCACTGGCTTTGCCATCGCTGTGGTCGTTCCGCCCTTCGCGATGGAGACGCCAGCCGTCTACGCCCGATGGGATGCCCTCGGGGGGCCGGAAGGCGAGAAGATCGTCGATGCCCATCTCCCACCGTCGCTGCGCGGGGGCCTGCCGATGCGAAACGATCTCTATCCGGCAGCCGTCTCCCTCGATGAGCGGATCGGCGACTGGCGAGCTGATCTCTCCAGACGCTGGGGGACCTCTGTTGCCATGACAGGCTCGGGATCTGCGCTCTTCGCTTTTTTCGGGGACATGGACGAGGCGGCGTCTGCCGCGGCGTCTGTCGACGTTCCGGCCCGGCTCGCTGTTGCCGCCGAACCGGTGGATCGCGGCTGGCGACGAATCGATGAGTGACCTCCGTCGAGTCCCACGGGCAGGACCCTCGAGGAGTGGGGGGTCATCGGGCCTACACTTGCGCGCCGCGCAACCCGCAATGGGGGGTGGTGTAATTGGCAGCACAGGTGGTTTTGGTCCATCAAGAACGGGTTCGAGCCCTGTCCCCCCAGCTGACCACCCAGGAGTGAACACGGTATGAGCGTTTCGGTGATCGTCCTCGCCGCCGGCCAGGGCACTCGGATGAGGTCCGGATCGGCCAAGGTGCTCGAGGAAGCTGCCGGTAGGACCCTCCTCGCTTGGGTGCTCGCCGCCCTCGGGGACATCGGTGCCGAAGACCTCTCCATCGTCGTTGGCCACGATGCCGATGCCGTCAGGCGCCACTGTCCCGACGGGGCGAGTGTCGTCGAGCAGGTCCCACAGAACGGGACCGGGCACGCAGCGTCGATTGGCATCAGCGGCCTCGCCTCCACAACCGGAACGGTGCTCGTCGTGCCAGGGGACATGCCGTTGATCCGAACGGAGTCCCTCGAGCGCCTCATCGACCTCCATCACGAGGTCGATGCTGCGGCGACGGTTCTGTCCGTGGACCTCGACGAACCGACCGGATACGGGCGAATCATCCGATCGAACGGCGTCGTGACGGCCATCGTTGAGGAGAAGGATGCGACCGACGCGCAGCGCCAGGTCACCGAGGTCAACACGTCCGTGTATGCCTTCGATCTGGAATTGCTCGCCGACGCACTCGCACGTGTCCGAAACGACAACGCGCAGGGCGAGTACTACCTCACCGATGTGATCGGGCTCCTTGCAGCGGGAGACCATCCGATCGCCGCGCTGCGGGTCGATGCTGAGCAGGGCATCGGAGTCAACACCCACCGCGATCTTGCAACCGCTGCTGCCGTCCTTCGCGGACGCATCAACGACGCCCTCCTCGAATCAGGCGTTTGGATGCTCGATCCGCAGAGGGTGTACGTGGATGCCTCGGCGACTGTCGAACCGGGGGTGAAGTTGTACCCGGAGACGTATCTGCGTGGTTCCTCGTCGGTTGCCGCCGGAGCCGAGATCGGTCCGAACGTCCAGTTGACGAACACGTCCGTTGGGCGCGGGGCCAAGGTTCAGCAGGCCGTCGCCATCTCCGCAGAGATCGGAGATCGAGCGTTGGTCGGGCCGTTTGCCTATTTGCGCCCGGGCGCCGTGCTCAGGGAGGGCTCGAAAGTTGGGACGTTCGTCGAGGTCAAGGCATCAGACATCGGTGAGGGATCGAAGGTACCCCACCTCAGCTACATCGGCGATACGACCATCGGCACCTCGTCGAACGTCGGTGCAGGCACGGTGACCGTCAACTACGACGGCTTCGCGAAGAACCGGACGATCATCGGGAATAACGTACGGATCGGTTCAGACACCATGCTCGTTGCGCCGGTCACGGTTGGGGACGATGCGTTCACCGGTGCTGGCAGCGTGATCACGAAGGATGTCCCACCTGGCGCACTTGCGATCGAGCGATCTGCGCAGAAGAATGTCGAGGGGTACGCTACGAAGCGTCAGCAACGTGCGGAAGGGGACGAAGGCTGATGGAACGTCCTGGGCGGAAACGCCTGATGGTCTTCACCGGTTCCGCAAACCCAGAACTCGCAGACGAGGTCGTGAAGCTCCTCGACGTCGAGCTCGGCGGGGTCGAACGCTCCAAGTTCGCTGACGGCGAGATCTACATCCGATTCACGGAGTCGGTGCGTGGCGCTGACTGCTTCGTGATCCAGAGCCACAGCACGCCGATCAACGAGCACATCATGGAGCAGTTGATCATGATCGACGCCCTCAAGCGCGCGTCTGCGAAGCGGATCACGGCTGTGATGCCTTCATTCCCGTATGCACGGCAGGACAAGAAAGGGCGCCCGAGGGAACCGATAACCGCCAAGATGATGGGTGACCTGTTCATGGTGGCGGGTGCCGACAGGATCGCCTCCGTCGACCTCCACACCGGTCAGGTCCAGGGTTTCATCGATGCGCCTTTCGACTCGCTCACCGCGCTCCCGCTGTTCGAGGAGTACCTCTCGAACAAGATCGACGGACCGATCACCTTTGTCTCCCCTGACTCAGGTGGTGTCAAGCGGGCAACCCGGTTCGCAGCCCACCTCGGTGCCGAGGTTGCGTTCGTCTACAAACGACGCAGGGTCGACGTCAGGAACCAGGTGGAGGCAGAACAGGTCGTCGGTGAGGTCAAGAACCGACACTGCATCATCGTCGACGACATCATCGACACCGCAGGGACAGTCACTGCATCGGCCCAGCTCCTCGTGGATCGCGGCGCCCTGTCGGTGATGGTCCTCGCCACCCATGGCGTGCTCTCGCCACCGGCAGCTGAGCGCCTTGCGGCGTCTCCGATCACCGAAGTGGTCATCACGAACACGCTCCCGGTTCCGCGGGAAGCGATGGCCCTTCCCAACCTCACGGTGCTCTCGGTTGCCCCCATCGTGGCTGGAGCGATCGAGGCGATCTTCAACGACCACTCCGTCAGCGAGATCTTCAAGGGTGAGAACACCTGATTCCGGGGACCCGTCGTTCGCCATGGTGACGCCTGAGCAGGTCGCCGTCAGGATCGCAATCGGCTTCCACGGATTCCGGCGAGCGTTCAAGTCCACGACCCGGCGCGCGGGCGCCCGCTTCGAAAGTCGCGACTGGGCATCGCTCCAGCGTGATCAACTCGAGCGCATCGATGCCTACGGCACAGCCGTCGAAGCCACAATCACGGAACTCGCAGCGACGGGCTTCTCCGGTGAGGACAGGGACACGTGGTCGGCTGCACGGGCGATGTTCAGGGCAGACCACGTCAACGATTCGTACCAGGAGATCGCAGAGACGTTCTTCAACTCCATTGCTCGGCGGCTCTTTGGGACAAAGGGCATCGATCCCCATCTCGAATTCCTGGCGCCTGCCTACGGCGCTGAGCAGGTCAATCGCGAAGCAATGCTTCGCATCTACGACCACGGCGAGGATCGCTACGTGCTGCTCGAAGAGCTGTTGCGTGACTGCCGGTTCCATGCATCGTGGTCAGATATCACCAGGGATCTCGACGTTGGGTCGCGGCGCCTTCCGGAAGGGCCCGGTACGGTCGAGGTCGTCGATGCGCTGTTCTATCGGGGGAAATCCGCATATCTGGTCGGCCGATTCGTCAGTGCGACCGGCCACACGCCCTTTGCGCTCGCGATTCGCCACGAGCGGTCCGGCCTGCGCCTCGCCGCCGTACTCACCGGAGAGGACGACCTCGCCATCCTGTTCTCCTACACGCGTGCGGCGTTCCAGGTTGTCGTCGACCATCCCGCCGCCCTCGTTGATTACATTCGCGTCCTGCTGCCGACGAGACATCCCTCTGAGGTCTATGCCTCGATCGGTTTCAGGAAGCAGGCGAAGACCGAGGGCTACCGCGAGCTGATGGCATACCTCGGTTCGTCCGATGATCGGTTCGTGCGCGCCGAGGGCACACCCGGCCTGGTGATGATCGTCTTCACCCTTCCGGGATATGACGTGGTGCTGAAGGTCATCAGGGACCGCTTCCCGCCTCAGAAGCATGTCACGCCGGACCATGTCAGGGATCGGTACCGCATCGTTTCCCGGCATGACCGAGCTGGCAGGCTCGTGGAGGCCCACCACTTCGTCGATCTCAGACTCCCTGTCGGTCGATTCGATCCTGACCTGCTCAGGGAACTCACCGGAGAGGCGAAGCGGAGCGTCGAGATCTCAGGAGGCGACCTGACGATCTCGACCGTCTACGTCGAGCGGAAGGTGATCCCGCTCGACGTCTACGTCCGATCGGCGTCGGAGGAGGAGGCGACCAGGGTCGTGATCGACTACGGGGTCGCGATCAAGAACCTTGCAGCGTCGAACATCTTCCCGGGCGACATGCTCCTCAAGAACTTCGGTGTCACGAGCAGGGGGAGGGTCGTGTTCTACGACTACGACGAAATCGGTATGTTGACCGACTACCACTTCCGTCCTCTGCCGGAAGCAAGCGACCCATTCGATGACCTCGCTGAGTCTCCGGTGTATGGAGTCGGGCCGCACGATGTGTTCCCTGAGGAGCTCGCACGGTTCCTCGGACTCCGCCCGAGTCTGCGGGCAGACTTCAATGCCCATCACGCCGACCTCTTCACCCCCGACTTCTGGAACAGCATCCAGGACCGCATCGCTTCCGGAGAGTCGATCGAGATCCGCCCCTACCGGCGGAGCAGATCCCTCGACGTCTGATCCCGTGCGGTCGATGACGGTATGATGGCATTCGTTCCGAGGGGATCGACGATGGTCCCCAGGTGACTAGGTGCGCGGGTTCCGTAGAATCCTCGCCCGACTCCACAAGCTTTCGAGGAGAACCCATCATGCAGCAGGAAACCCTGCACGCCACCAAGCGCGTGACATCGGGAACCCGTGCGTCCAAGCGCCTTCGCCGCGACGGTCGAGTGCCTGGGGTCGTCTATGGATCGTCCATCGAACCCCAAGCAGTCCATGTCGCCGTGCGCGATCTCTACGGCGTGCTTCACACAGAAGCAGGCCTCAACGCCATCATCGAGCTCGACGTCGAGGGTTCCTCGATCCTCACGGTTGCCCGTGAGGTGCAGCGCCATCCCGTGCGCGGCGAGATCGCCCATCTCGACTTCATCGAGGTTCGGATGGACACCGAGATCGACGCTGAGGTCTCAGTCGAATACATCGGGGTCCCCGAAGGCGTCAAGGAAGAGGACGGCGTTGTGGAGACCCTCGAAGCGAGCGTGATGATCAGCGCGCTGCCCGGCTCGATTCCTTCGCACATCGAAGTCAACATCGAGCATCTCGGTGTCGGAGACACGCTCAAGATTGCTGACCTCCCCGAGATCGACGGCGTCACCTATCTCGCAGACGAGGATCATCCGCTCCTCACCGTTGTCATCCCTGCTGCCATCGTGGAGCCGGTCGACGAAATCGACATGCTCGAGGGCGACGAGGTCGAAGGCGAAGCCGGCGAAGAAGGCGGAGCCGGCGATGCCGAAGAGGACGAGGGCTGATAGAGACGCTCCCTCCGTGTCTCATCGTCGGCCTCCGGAACCCGGGGTCGACGTACGCAGGAACCCGTCACAACATCGGTGGCGACGTTGTTGCGCAGCACCTCAGCAGCGTTGGATCTCCCCTGAAGCGAGCGCCACAGGGCATAAGGGCAGAAGTCGCGGAGGTGAACTTGGGGGGCGTCCGCGCCGTCTACGCGCTTCCCACCACGTTCATGAACGAATCGGGCCAGTCCGTGGCGCCCCTCGTCCGCTACTACGGGATCGATCTCGACCGTCTCCTGGTTGTCCATGACGACATCGATGTCCCCTTTGCCAGGCTGAAGATGCAGTGGTCCCGCGGTCATGGCGGGAACAACGGGGTCCGATCGACCATCGGTTCGCTTGGCACCAACGACTTCTGGAGACTCAAGGTCGGTGTCGGTCGTCCTCCGGGTCGCATGGA
>Ga0316195_10000152_pt1 | contig 23171 bp, 22 predicted proteins | sample Phised1_MG_FD_204937 | JGI IMG/M metagenome (GOLD analysis project Ga0316195, IMG submission 204937) | Coastal sediment microbial communities from Maine, United States - Phippsburg sediment 1 | ecosystem: Environmental > Aquatic > Marine > Coastal > Sediment | place: USA: Maine | collected...
GCATTTGATAGTTGGCAGTTTGGTTTGATTGTTTTACTATTGTTGCCATTATCATATATACTCGCAAAGATATTTGCGGTAACTTAAATTAACAGCATGCAATTAAAACCCATAGAACAGTCTTTTGCTGTAAACTTTAAATATAGTTTATATTTTACGCATGGGGTATTTGAGAGTGACAATAGCTTGTTCTCAGAGGTCATAGGGTCATATAAACCGAATGAGGCGGTAAAACTGCTTTTTGTTTTAGATGATGGAGTACTTAGAAATCATCCCAGGTTAGTTGAGAGCATTAAAAATTATTGCATTGCACATAGCAATCAAATGATATTTACAGACTGCCTTGTTACAGCAGGTGGAGAAACCTCCAAAAACAATTACGATTATGTAGATAGGATAATAGCTGCTATCAACAAGAATGCTATTTGCAGGCACTCATTTGTAGTCGTTATTGGAGGTGGAGCGGTAATAGATATGGCCGGTTATGCCGCTTCGGTTGCTCATAGGGGAGTAAAACTCATTCGTATACCAAGCACAGTCCTTTCACAGAATGATGCCGCAATAGGGGTTAAGAATGGGATCAATGCGCATAATAAAAAGAATTTCATTGGTACTTTTGCACCACCCTATGCTATCATTAACGATAGTAAATTTTTGACAAGCCTGGAACAACGCGACTGGATTGCAGGTGTTGCGGAGGCAATAAAGGTTGCTCTTATTAAAGATGAAACTTTCTTTAATACCATAAAAGAAAATGCGATCAAATTGAAAGAACGCAATATGGAGGCAATGCTTAAGACTATTTACAGGTGTGCCGAAATGCATATGGAGCACATTGCCAAAGGAGGTGATCCATTTGAAAGCGGTTCTTCCAGGCCATTGGACTTTGGACATTGGTCCGCACATAAGTTAGAACAGATAAGCAATTATTCTTTGAGACATGGTGAAGCTGTGGCAAAAGGGATAGCCCTCGATTTAACATATGCCCATATCTCAGGTTTTATATCTTCGGAACTTTTGGATGAAGTGTTAGCAGTCATGGAGGAAATTGGATTTGATTTGTCTATTCCTGTTTCAGGAGACAAAGAAATACGGGAATTATTGAATGGGATACAGGAGTTTCGTGAACATTTGGGAGGGGAATTAACCATAACATTAATAAGCGGGATAGGCCGGAAAATGGATGTCCATGAAATAGATATGCAATTAATGAAGAATGCGGTAAAATTCCTTAATAAAAAATATAAAATTAATATGGCATAAACTATGCTGATCAATTCTAAATACCATCTGACTTATTGCACCAATATCCATCCGGGGCAGAATTGGTCAAATACTTTTGAAAGTTTAAAGGAATACCTGCCTGTCATCAAGGATAAGCTATCTAAAGAAGAACCTTTTGGTGTAGGATTACGACTGTCTAACAAGGCCAGTGAGGAACTAGCCATGAATGATAATCTTTCCCGGTTTAAAACATGGCTCATAAAAAACGGCCTTTATGTCTTCACCATGAATGGATTTCCCTATGGAAATTTTCATGATGAAGTTGTCAAGGACAAAGTTCATGAACCAGACTGGACCACCAGGGATAGAGTTAATTATACCATAAGATTATTTGAGCAATTGGCTTACTTATTGCCTGATGGTATTTCTGGCGGCATTTCTACTTCACCAATCAGTTACAAACATTGGCATCAAAGTGGTGATAGGAAAAAAACAGTCATGGAAAAGGGTGCAGTTCATTTGGCCGAGGTTATTTTAAAGCTCCGTCAAATTGAAGAATCTACATCCAAGTATCTTCATCTGGACATTGAACCGGAGCCGGACGGGATGATTGAGAATACTGAAGATGTTTTGGCGTTCTACAGAAACTTCCTTTTGCCTATAGCAAAAATGGAAATAGTTAAAAACCTTAAGGTGAATGAAGAAGAGGCCCGTGATATCGTCCTGCGCTATTGTACACTTTGTTATGACATTTGTCACTTTTCACTGGCCTATGAGGAGCCTGCCTATACTTTTGAAAAATTAAGGGAGGCTGGAATAAAAATTGGCAAAATACAAGTAAGTGCAGCTTTGAAAATAAAATTTGATAGATCTGCCAATAATGAAAAAATATGGAATTCACTTGCGCAATTTGATGAGCCCACTTACCTGCACCAGGTTACTGAAAATACGACAGATGGAGTTATAACTTATAATGATCTCCCAATAGTTTTAAAGAATAAAACTAATGTTGACGAATTAAGGGCGCATTTTCATGTTCCTATTTTTCTCGAATCTTTTGACGATTTATTTTCAACTCAGGATCATATATTGAAGGTGATTTCTATTCTCCGGGAAAATATTATTTCAGAGCACCTTGAAGTTGAAACTTATACCTGGGATGTACTGCCAAATTCTCTTAAAAAAGAACTTTCGGCATCTATTATCAGAGAAATGAACTGGTTAAGGGATAAATTACTGGCATGAATAAAACCGTGATTATAAATGTTGTTGGGCTAACCAAAAGACTTATTGGTGAACATACACCTTTTATTAAGTCATTTCTGGAAAAAGGGGAGTCTGCCTTCATTGAACCTGTGCTTCCTGCAGTAACCTGTACTTCCCAGACAACTTATCTTACAGGTAAATGGCCGGCAGAACATGGTATTGTCGGAAATGGATGGTATTTTAAGGATGAGTGCGAGGTGAAATTCTGGAAGCAATCAAATAAATTGATACAAAGCGACAAGATATGGGATGAGATGAAGGAATTGGATAGTAATTTTACCTGTGCTAATCTTTTCTGGTGGTATAATATGTATTCCTCCGCAGATTACAGCGTTACCCCACGCCCGAACTATCTCGCAGACGGTCGTAAAATACCGGACGTGTATTCGCATCCTCCCGGATTAAGAGACCAATTGCAAAAAGATTTGGGTACTTTTCCTTTATTCAATTTTTGGGGCCCCAAAACATCCGTAAAGTCCAGTCAATGGATAGCGAATGCCGCTATCAATACGGACCAATTGTATGATCCTACCCTTACTTTTGTTTATCTACCTCATTTAGATTACAATTTGCAGAGATATGGTATTGACTTCACTAAAATCAATAAAGATTTGAAAGAGATTGATGAAGTTGTGAAAAAGATCGTAAATTATTATGACCCTAATAATACAAATATTGTTTTACTCTCGGAATACGGTATTACCAATGTGAACAATCCAATACATATAAACCGAATTCTTCGATCTGAGGGATTAATTAGTATCAGGGAAGAAAGAGGATTGGAGCTTTTGGATGCCGGTGCCAGTAAAGCTTTTGCCGTAGCCGATCATCAGATAGCCCACATTTATGTAAATGACACTAAAATTAAAAGTAAAGTAAAGGAGTTATTGGAAGGTATTGATGGTATTGATAGGGTATTATCAGGCGATGAATTGGAAGAAGTACATTTAAATCATGAACGGTGTGGTGATTTCCTATTGATAGCTGATAAAAACTCATGGTTTACTTACTATTTCTGGTTGAATGATGCAAAAGCACCGGATTATGCAAGAATGGTGGATATCCATAAAAAGCCAGGCTATGACCCGGTAGAAATGTGCACAGACCCCGGAGACAAATTGGTAATGCTCAAAGTCATATGGAAACTTTTAAAAAAGAAACTGGGATTGAGAACTGTAATGAACATTATTCCTTTAAAAGCTAACCTGATAAAGGGTTCGCATGGGAGAATTCCGGAAGATAATTTGGATTATCCTATTTTTATCACCAATAGTAATGGGCTATTAGAACAGGAACAGATTCAATCCACAATGGTTTATCAACTTATTTCCAAACTGTTAACCAGTAAAAATTTATAGTATGAATAAATTCTTTAAATTTCTTTCCCTGATATTTACATTGCTGTTTATATGGGCGGCTTATGTTCAATACAATGATCCCGATGCCCTGTTGTGGTATGCTATTTATGGTGTTGCAGCGGCAGCTTCTTTATTTTTCTATCTGGGTAAATTTAACCTAACAGGCGCAATTATTTTAAGCGGAATATATTTGGTTGGCACATTTGTAATATGGCCTGAAAAGTTTGAAGGGGTAACCATTGGTAACGGTGATATTGTGAATATTGAAAGGGCAAGGGAATCTTTGGGATTGCTTATAGCTGCAATTGTTATGCTTATTTATGCCCTTAGGTTACGATGGATAAATACATCATCAAAGGTCTAGATCAAATTCTTTTCTTAGCAGGTCAATTGCGGGGTTTTTTTCCCTTAGTTTTTGATACTTTTCTTCAGGAGTATAGGCAAATTTTTTGGCAATTTCTTCATTGACCGTTATTTTCAGTTCAATGCTATAATTGTTGAGTTGCTCTCTCAGGAAAATTAAAAGTTGGTATTGTTCCCTTTCAATTTCCTTTTTCATGGTATCATTTGGAAGTTCAATCCATATATTCCTATTGTCAACTATTTTTGGTTGATCGGAACCTAAATTGGAAGCCATAATTTTTTTGCCAGCATCGTCTAACTTTTGAATATATGCTTCCCATTGCTTTAATAATTCCTCTTCTGTAAAGTTTTCCTTAGGCAGGTCATCTTCATCTATTATTACTTCTATTTTCTTAAGCTGATGTTCTTTTTTTGCCTTTAAACTGGATAATGATAATCCCGAAACTCTTTTAGGTCGTTCCTTAATCTTTATGTGCCTGGTGGGATCGGTTACCAATATTTCTTCCGAATCCATTTCCGTAAAGGACTGTGGAGCAATCGCTTCTGTAATTGAAGATTCTTCCGGTTCCCGGATTTCGACTTTCTGTTCCATGGGTATGGCCGATTTCATTTGTTCCGGTCGCATCTCAGGTTTCAAACCCGCGGTAGATTTATCGGTTTGCAGATTATCAATAAAATATGAAGTGGGTATTAATTGAATTTCACCATTGTATGTGGCGTAGAAGTTTTCAAGATTTTTTTTTTCACCATCAAAATCAATGGAGGCTAATTTCATTAAGGTTAATTCAACCAATAATCTATGGTTTTTACTGGCTTTGTAATTCAGGTCACACTCATTTGCTATAGTTATGCCCTTTAGCAAAAAGGATTCAGAGGTTTTTTTGGATTGTTCCAGGTATTGTTTTTTGGCCTTTTCACCAACCTCTAAAAGGGCAATAGTGTCTTCGTGTCTGCAAACCAAAAGATCCCTGAAATGGGAGGCCAGACCATTGATAAAATGATGACCTTCAAATCCCTTGGCAAGCGTTTGGTTGAACAGTACTAATATTTTAGGGATATTATGTTCCAGAATTAAATCGGTAATGGAAAAATAGGTATCGTAATCCAGAACATTTAAGTTCTCTGTTACAGCAGCTCTGGTGAGCTTTTTCCCGGAGAAGCTAACTACCCTGTCAAAAATGGAAAGCGCATCTCTCATTGCACCGTCTGCCTTTTGAGCTATAATGTGAAGGGCATCATCATCCGCTTCAATACCTTGCTGTTCGGCAATGTATTTAAGGTAATTAGCTGCGTCTTTTACAGTAATACGTTTAAAGTCAAATATTTGGCAACGCGACAATATGGTCGGTATAATCTTGTGTTTTTCTGTAGTAGCTAAGATGAATATGGCGTGTTTAGGCGGTTCTTCAAGTGTTTTCAAAAATGCATTGAAAGCGGATTGAGATAACATATGCACCTCATCTATGATATAAACTTTATATTTCCCCACCTGAGGAGGTATTCGTACCTGATCTATCAAACTCCTGATATCATCAACAGAGTTATTTGAAGCGGCATCCAGTTCAAAAATATTGAACGCAAAATCTTCATCTTCTTTTTCTGTACCGTCCTGGTTGATCTGTTTGGCCAATATTCGCGCACAAGTGGTTTTCCCCACACCCCTCGGCCCACAAAATAAGAGTGCCTGTGCGAGATGGTTATGATCTATGGCATTCAGCAGCGTATTGGTAATGGCTTCCTGACCCACCACATCCTTGAATGTTTTGGGTCTGTACTTACGTGCCGATACAATAAAAGGTTCCAATTGAATAAGATTTAATGGACTTAATTTAAACGCCTTGGCGTTATATACAAATATAGAAATAGCCGTTTATTCTCACGTCTATTTTGGACATATATGCCCAATTTTTATCAACAATTGCAGACTGTCATAACTATGGGTCAAAGAATTGAAGAAAAAATTGATCATTGACACTTTCTGGCCTCTAAAAAATTAAGGATTAGGGAATCAATTTGGCTGATGAATAAAATAGTAAATTTCATATCTAACAGGAGATGTTGTAACTTTGTATGAGACAGGTCACCTTATCGCGCTAACTTTTTAGGTTAGTGAGGAAAGTCCGGACACCTTAGTGCAGCATAGCGGGTAACGCCCGTCACTTCCACCTTGTGTGGAAGAAGGACAAGTGCAACAGAAAGCAAGTACAGGTAATGCTGTAGTGAAATCAGGTAAACTCTATGCGGTGAAACGTCATGTATATCAGTGTTTGAGGGCTGCACGTCCGAGCTGAAGGGTAGGCGGTTAGAACTTTTGGGTAACCTCAAGTCCAGATAAATGATAAGGAGGGTCTCTTTGAGGCTTTACAGAATCCGGCTTATGGCCTGCTTTTTTAAAAAACTCCCTGATTCAATAAAATCTTTTAAGGATATTATGTTCAGGGATTTTTTTATTTTATTACTTCACCTGGCTCAAAAAAACTAAAAACACTTCCTCCATACTTCTTCATGTATTTAAAATTTTCGAGATCAGACAAATCTGTTTGTCTGGAATGCTCTATAATTAGCACACCATTTTCATTCAATAATTGCCTTTGGAAAATTATAGCAGCAATCCCGGAACAATCATTGGCTGTGAAACTATAAGGAGGATCAACGAAAATTATATCAAAATGCAGATTTACTTTTTCAAGAAATTTTAAAACATCACTTTTTATGGCAGAGATATTAAAGTCAAGTTCATGGGCCATTTGCCCAATGAACTTAATACATCTGTGATCCTTATCAACCGCTGTAATATTTGTACTGCCCCTGGAGGCAAATTCAAAACTTATATTTCCGGTGCCAGAAAACAAGTCCAGGACAACTACTTCATCAAAATAGTAATTGTTGTTTAATATATTGAATAAGGCTTCTTTTGCCATGTCTGTCGTTGGACGAACAGGGAGTCCTTTGGGCGGTGTGATACGGCGGCCTTTATGTGAACCTGAGATAATGCGCATTAAAGAGAGTTGAGTACAGTAAAATCTATAGCTTCTTTCTCTGATTCATCAGCAGGATGGATATCGTTGGGAGGAATAAATATGGAAATATGCTGAATATATTCGTAGCAAATATTGTAAAGTTCATCCCCCATATCAATTGCGCCGAAAAGTCTTAATTTTATGCTTTCCGTATTCAGTTTCAGTTGTTCTAAGGTAAATAGCAGGTAATAGATAAAATCTTCCTTTGTTGTATAATGAAAACTATTAAAGAATAATAATTGTTTTTGAGCAAGTACCGTAATATCGATCTGCTTATCTGCAACATGCACGTAACAAATGGGTTCATTCCCATTGCTATGCGAGTTTAACAGAGATTGTACCATAATGGTGCCATGGTGCATGAATTCAAATTCCCCAAAAAGATCATAAATATAATTGTTGATATTTACAAAAGGCACATAGACATTTACCAGATCGTAACTTTCTATTTCATCGTATTCAACCAGATCGTTCGCGAGAATTTTGACGTTAAACTTAAGGTAGTTTGCGAGCTCCGCTGTATCAAACAATGGTTTGGGAACAAGGCTAAAGAGGTTATTTCTATGGATGACTACTACCTCAGCAAAAGAATAATCCTCAATTCGCGATTCTCTGAAAAGCTGTTTCAGTTCTTTTTGCATCTCATAGGGGCTAAGCTCTTTACCAAAGTGAAGTCGTTTAGAAAGTATGATCGTGTTGGCAATAGTGTCCAGGATACAAAAAGAAAGTCCATTCAAGCTAACCTGAATGGACAATTTGTAATAATCTTCTATATTGTTATTGTTCTCCTTTTTTGTCATAAATAGGGGGCCAGTTGCCATTGGTACTTACATCTGTAAGCGATCCCACTTTAATTTCTGGTCCGTTTACTTCTTCAACACTTACTTGAGCATTTTCCCTTGCTAAAAGATCTTTTGGTTGGTCAAAAAGTATCACATTTTTCTTAACCTTAGCTTCAAATACCGGCGCTTTATAACCTGCCTTATCAACGATAGCCGCTTTCATTTCAAATTTTTCTCCACCCTGGGCAAAAGGAACATTTTCCATAAGTCTATACCTGTCATCTCCTTTAAACAATGAATCCTTTACAGATACAAAACCAAGAGTGTCAATAATAGTAATTTCTCTTAAAAGATCTATTCCATAAGTCTTGTCAAACTCCATATATGAAGAGTCTCTTTGCTGTGTAATGGTATATTTACCTGTATCTACAAATGCCACAAGACTTTTAAAGTCGTTGGCAAATTTTCCATTTACTGATCTGTATGCCTCCTGAGAATTCCTAATATCCTTTAAATTAGAAATTACTTTAGCAAAACGTTCTTGTTTAATCTTTTTAAACTCAATGGGACCTGTTACAGATCTATAGATTAGGTATCCAAGTATTACGCAAATTATCCAAAGTACTATCTGAAGAGTGGTTTTCATTTTTAACTTGTATTAATTATCTTTAGTGGTCTTCACAAATCTACAATTTTTTTTTAATCGTAAAAGGTTTTGTCGCAAAAATCCTCTTTATATTTGAAGGCTTATGAAATTGCTTACAGCGCCTTCTTTTTACAAACTTCTCAAGGATAACTTTCCTCACACACCTACACAAAAACAGGAAGTGGCACTGCAACAGCTTGCTCATTTTGTGTTATCTGTAAAAAAAGAGGAAGTTTTTTTACTGAAAGGGTATGCAGGAACTGGCAAAACAACTATTGTGGGTGATATTGTGTCTAATTTATGGAAGACAACCATGAAGGCAGTTCTTATGGCCCCCACGGGAAGGGCTGCAAAAGTGATGAGTAACTATTCAAAAACACAGGCCTTTACCATTCACCGTAAAATCTACTTTCCAAAAAAAGAAAGAGGAGGGGGAATAAAATTTATATTGGCACCAAACAAGCACAGAGATACAATTTTTATCGTGGATGAAGCTTCAATGATCCCTGATTCAACATCAGATTCCAAGTTATTTGACAACGGCTCTTTATTGGATGACCTTATGATGTATGTATATTCGGGCCATAATTGCAAATTGATATTAATAGGTGACACTGCTCAATTGCCACCGGTTCATTTACAAATCAGCCCAGCCTTAGATAGTGAAAAACTCGCTTATAATTATAATAAAGAAGTTGTCACCTTAGAATTGGATGAAGTAGTAAGACAGGCCGAAGACTCCGGAATATTGCTGAATGCAACTAATTTGAGGGAGCAGTTACAATCTGGTTACCTGGATGAATTTAAATTTGATGTTGATCCTTTTAAGGACATTGTAAGACTAATTGATGGCCATGATATACAGGAAGCGATTGATAATTCTTATAGAGAAAACGGCAAAGAGGAGACGGTACTGATTGTGCGATCCAATAAAAGAGCAAATTTGTATAATGAGAACATAAGAACCAGAATATTGTATCTGGAAAATGAGTTGGCGACTGGGGATTATATGATGGTTGTTAAAAACAATTACTTCTGGTTAAAACCTGATACAGAGGCCGGTTTTATTGCTAATGGTGACATAATAGAAGTACTGGAGATATTTTCCATTAAGGAACTTTATGGATTTAACTTTGCAGAAGTCAAGGTAAAGATGGTAGATTATCCCAATCAAAGGCCATTTGAAACTGTTTTGTTATTAGATACGATAAGAGCTGACACGCCTTCATTGTCTTATGAGGAAGGTAACAGATTATATCAGGAAGTGCAAAATGATTACGCTCATGAAAAATCGAAATACAAGCGCTTTCTGGGTGTAAAGAACAACAAGTATTTCAATGCCTTGCAAGTGAAGTTTTCCTACGCCATTACGTGCCATAAATCCCAGGGAGGACAATGGAATACGGTATTTGTTGAGCAGCCCTATCTTCCTAATGGAGTGGATCGTGAATACCTGAGATGGCTCTATACCGCAGTAACCAGAGCTAAAGAAAAATTGTACCTCATAGGATTTAAGAGTGATTTTTTTGTTGGTCAGGAATAACTTAAATTAGTGGACTGTTTTTTACCATGACATCCGAAACGATAATAAGCATATTTCTGGGAATTGGACTTGCTGCATCAGTAGGGTTCCGAGTTTTTTTACCTCTGTTTGCACTAAGCCTTGCAGCCTATTTCGGCGTTTGGGAACTGAACCAACACTGGCAATGGGTTGGAGGTCTTGCAGCAGTAATAGTCCTTGGGGTTGCCACGATAGTCGAATTATTGGCATACTTTATTCCCTGGGTGGATAACTTACTGGATACTGCAGCCATACCACTGGCCGCAATAGCGGGTACAGCTGTTATGGTTTCTACATTGGCTAATCTGGATCCGGTAGTTACCTGGTCACTTGCTATTATAGCCGGTGGAGGTACTGCTACAGCGATAAAAGGAGCTTCGGCGGCTGGTAGGGTTGTGTCTTCAACCACTACAGGTGGACTTGCAAATCCCTTGGTGTCTACTTTGGAGTCGGGTACAGCTATTGTTGTAACAACGGCTTCTATTTTTGCCCCTATATTAGCTGTGATACTGGTTATAATTATTCTGATATTTGTCTTTTATATTTACCGAAAACTTAGACCAAGAATTAAACAATAATAGAAACACTTTATGATCAAAATAATTGCCATGATACCCGCCCGTTATGCTGCTACGAGATTCCCGGGAAAATTGATGCAGGATTTGGCAGGTAAGCCAGTGATTGTCAGGACTTATGAGGCTGCTGTTAAAACAAAATTATTTAATGAGGTGTATGTAGTCACCGATAGCCAGGTCATTTATGATACCATCGTTAATGTAGGAGGCAATGCCATCATGAGCCAGGAAGATCACGATTGCGGAAGCGATAGGATAGGGGAAGCCGTAAGCTCAATGGAAGTGGATATTATAGTCAACATACAGGGAGATGAGCCCTTTACGGATAAGGAGAGTCTGGTCAGTATATTAGAAGTATTTGAAAACGATCCTGATAAGGAAATTGATTTAGCCTCCCTAATGACAAAAATTACCGATAGGGATGAAATTAATAATCCGAATATTGTAAAGGTAATTGTGGATAACAGAAATTTCGCTCTTTATTTTTCCAGATCATGCATCCCTTTCCCAAGGGAAACGAATATGGATATAACCTATTGGAAGCACAAAGGCGTTTATGCCTTCAGAAAAAGTGCACTAATGGACTTTAGGAGGTTACCTATGTTATCTCTTGAAGCTGCAGAGAAAATTGAGGCCATACGTTATTTAGAGTATGGAAAGAAAATTAAAATGGTGGAAACCGAGGTCGGAGGTATAGAAATTGATACTCCCGAAGACCTCGAAAGGGCAATAGACGCATGGAATTAGATTTTAGTAATATTAAAGTGGTTGGATTTGATGCCGATGATACACTTTGGGTAAATGAAACTTATTTCCGGGAAGCGGAAGAAAAGTTTGCGGATCTTCTTGAAAATTATGAAACGAAGAACAAGGTAGACCAGGAACTTTTTAAAATGGAAATGAACAACCTTGACTTGTATGGTTACGGGATAAAAGGGTTTATGCTTTCTATGATAGAGTCCGCTTTGGAATTGTCAAATAATCATATTCCCTCACAGACAATTACTGAAATTTTGAGCCTCGGAAAGGAAATGATAACCAAACCCGTAGAACTTCTACAGGGTGTGGAGGAAGTGTTGTGCAAACTGGCAAAGAAATATCGATTGATTGTCCTCACAAAAGGGGACCTTCTTGATCAGGAAAGAAAATTGGAACGGTCTGGTCTTACAAAATATTTTCATCATGTAGAGGTGCTAAGTGATAAGAAAGAAGAGAATTACAAAAATTTGCTTGATCATCTGGAGATTAATACAAACGAATTTTTAATGATTGGAAATTCCCTTAAATCTGACATAATACCTATCTTAAATATAGGCGCCATGGCAGTGCATGTTCCTTTTCATACCACCTGGGCACACGAACAAGTAGCTCCGGAGGAACATAGTAATAACCACCTCACATTAAATACTTTATCCGATATTTTAAAATATCTAAATTAATATTATGAAACAAAAAAAAGATTTACAATTAGAGCAATCAAAAAAAAGCACAAAAGGTCCCTATAGGAATTTTCCCATGGTGCCACGTGTAGTATTTGGATCTGGTAGCTTTGACCAACTGGGAGAAATAATTAAACCTCATAGGAGCAGTGTGAATGCACCTGTCATTTTCCTTGTTGATGATGTGTTTCGTGACTCAGCCTTAATTGAAAGAATTCCCGCCGAAAATAATGATAGAGTAGTTCTTATTTCTGCAGACAAAGAACCAAAAACTGCCCAGGTAGATGCTTTGGTAAGTCAGACAAAGGAGGATTTTACTGAATTACCTTCAGCAGTGGTTGGCATTGGTGGGGGTACTTTGCTGGATTTGGCGAAGGCAGTTGCTATCATGCTGAATAACGAAGGTACTTCTGCGAATTATCAAGGCTGGGATTTGGTACATAATCCAGCAGTCTATCATGTGGGGATACCTACTATCAGCGGTACGGGTGCCGAGGTATCCAGAACTACAGTCTTACTCGGTCCGGAAAAAAAACTAGGGATTAATTCGGATTTTACCCCTTTTGATCAGGTTGTCCTGGACCCAGACCTTCTTAAGGGAGTACCCAAAGAACAATGGTTTTATACCGGGATGGATTGTTATATACATTGTATAGAATCGCTAAATGGGACCTACCTCAATGCATTTAGTCAAAGTTATGGTGAAAAAGCGCTGGAGTTATGCGAAGAAGTTTTTTTGGGTGATATTTCAGATTCTGAATCCAGAGACAAATTAATGATGGCTTCATGGCACGGCGGTATGAGTATCGCCTATTCCCAGGTAGGGGTTGCTCATGCGATGAGTTATGGACTATCTTATTTGCTTGGAACCAGGCATGGCATTGGAAATTGCCTTGTTTTTCAACATCTGGGGGAGTTTTATCCGGAAGGTGTAGTTGTGTTTAATAAAATGATGAAAAAACATGGGATCAAGCTACCGCAGGGAATTTGTAAAAACTTAACTGATGACCAATTCAATACTATGATAAAAGTATCCATAGGGATGGTGCCGCTTTGGGAAAATGCTTTGGGTAAAGACTGGGCAAAATATATAACCCCGGAAAAATTGAGATCTATCTACGAGAAAATATAAGTGCCATCAGGCATCCGATTTGTAAAGAATTCCAAATTATAATTATTTGGCTAATAAAGGATAGCGGTACTAGCCCTTATACCAATTCAAAGCCCACACAATTTTTTTATGCACAAGCTGGCGAAATTTATTTATTTTAAAATTTTAAAGTGGCAACTGGTGGGGACTTTTCCGGATTTGGATAAATGTGTTGTAATTGTGGCCCCCCATACCAGCTGGGTTGATTTTTTTCTAGGTTTATTGGTTCGAAGAATTTTTAATGAAGAGATAAATTATATTGGAAAGGATAGTCTGTTCAGGCCACCGTTTGGGTGGTATTTCAGATGGATGGGAGGTACGCCCATAGACCGCAGCAAAAGCCAAAACAAGGTTGCCGCAACTGTAAAAATATTTAACGAACGGAAACGATTTCGGCTTGCCCTGGCCCCGGAAGGGACACGAAAAAAAGTATCTGAATGGAAAACCGGGTTCTATTATATTGCCAAAACGGCGAAAGTTCCAATAGTTATGGTGGCTTTTGATTTTGGCAAAAAGGAGGTGAAGATATCAGAGCCGCAAACCACCACTGAAAATATGGAAGCCGACCTTAAAAAATATAAGGAATTCTACAAAGGCGTGGTTGGTAAAATCCCAGAATACAGTTAAACCTTTACAAATACAAAACTTATACTTGCCGATTCAAAAGTTCCATCGTTGTCAAAATCGTATTCTCCGGATTCAAAACCCCCATTAAGAGAAAATGTGGTTGCAGTAAGTGTTGCACCATAGGTATCCCAGTCTCCGGGATAGGCAGCCCATTCAATGGCAAAATAATATTTTCCTTCCCATTTTTCCCAGAACATTTCGCCACTTACTGTGTATGCCGGCCTATCTGACGGATCAATGGTTAAGGTAAACTTGCCACTGCTTTGCACGGACATAGATACAGATCCGCCTTCGTCAATGATATTTACAGACATCATATTGCCGTCATTAAACGAGGCCGAAGTGGCTTCCCAATTGCCCGCCAATTCACTTATTTCAAAAGAGCCTCCTTCTTTGACTAAAGCATCTGTTTCGTCACCACCTGAACAGGAAATAAACAGAAATGTGAAAAATGTCCCGAATACTAATATTTTTAGAGCTGTTTTCATGACTTTAAAATTTGGATTAAAAACATTTTCGCCAAAAGCGAAACCTTAAATTTCCTCGCTACTCCTATCCTAAAATTACTTACAGCGCAATTTACCTGCAATGATTCAAATCATTCCATAAATAATTGATGAAGAATAAAAAAGAGATTTTTAAAAAAGTAGAAGTACTTGCTTAAAAAAAGCACTTGGTTAAAAAGGAAATAAAGAAGATCAGAAGGGGATTAATGGGAATATTTAATAGTCTGAGGTAATAATTAGGACATTTTAAATGTAAATTTATTCCTGCATGGTATGATATACATTTTGTACATCGTCATCCTCTTCAATTTTCTCCAGTAGTTTTTCAACATCTTCTGTTTCTTCAGGAGAAAGTTCTTTGGTAAGTTGAGGAATTCGCTCAAAACCAGATGATAGAATTTCAATATCCCTGTTTTCCAATTCCTTTTGAATGGCTCCAAAGCTTTCGAAAGGAGCGTAGATTAAAATGCCATCCTCATCAAGGAATACTTCTTCAGCACCAAAGTCAATCATGTCTAATTCCAATTCTTCAGGGTCTATCCCCTCAGCATTTATTCGGAAATTACAGGTATGATCGAACATAAACTCAACAGAACCGGAGGTTCCCAGGCTGCCATTACATTTATTGAAATAGCTGCGAATATTCGCTACGGTCCGGGTATTATTATCTGTCGCGGTCTCAATCAAAATAGCAATACCATGGGGAGCATACCCTTCAAACAAAACCTCTTTAAAATCGCCCAGAGACTTGTCTGAGGCCCTTTTGATGGCTCGTTCAATATTGTCCTTGGGCATGTTTACTGACTTCGCATTCTGGATGACAGCTCTAAGCCTTGAATTTGCATCCGGATCAGGCCCACCCTCCTTTACAGCCATAACAATATCCTTCCCGATGCGTGTAAAAGCTTTGGACATAGCAGACCATCGCTTCATTTTTCGCGCCTTCCTAAATTCAAATGCTCTTCCCATAAATTAATACATGCTATTTTATCAAGGCAAATTTAACAAATTTAAATGGCGGAACAAGTGGTGATTGAGTAGAGAAAAAGAATTAGCTATTTACAATGAGCTCAATACTTTGAGCAAGTATAAAATCTTTGGTTGTGATACCCCCGGCATCATGGGTGTTCAAATGTATAGTAAGCGTACTATAAACATTGGACCAGTCTGGATGGTGGTTTTGCGCTTCACATTCAAAAGCTATCCGCGTCATCGCCGAAAATGCATCTTTAAAGTTCTTAAACTTATAGGTTTTACAGATAGCAACATCTTTATATTCCCAACCCGGCAATTCCTTTAACCTTGTTGCAATTTCTTTTTCATTGAGTTTTTCCATGGGATTCGATTTTTCTTAAAGTTAGAAAAATATGGTTGATGGGCCAGAAAAGAATCAGATATCCTGGTAATTATCCAATAACGTGATGCTCAATAATTTCCTGACAGCTAATCTGAAGATTTTTCGGAAGTTTGTTGTCTTTTGGTAATACAGCTAAATAACGATCCTCATTTGTAGTGAATACCCTCTTAAAAATGGGATTAAAGCTTCCAATTCTTTCCAGGATATCTTTTATGAAGTCTTCATGATGTACCAGATCGTAGCTGCCTAAATGATAGATACCACTCTTGTTTCTATTAATTAGATAATGGATTTGCTGCGTAAGCTTGTTATCATTGGTAACGTTTATAATCAGATTTGGAAAGACCTCTATAGGATCATTATTCCAAATAAATTTCTTCATTTCTTTAACGCGCGGGGAGGAATTACCAAATACCATTGGGATTCTTAAAATACCCATTTTAGATTTTGGCAGCCGCAAAAGCATATTCTCTATTCTGATTTTTAATCTCCCATAGACACTTTCGGATAAGGTTTTGTCATGTTCATAGGATGGAAATTTACTATAAGCGTCAAATACATTGGCAGAGGATAAAAAATATAGTTTACAATCGTTGTTAGCAAGATATTCTACCATATGCTGATGTGCCTGAATCTGGGCACTAAAACTACCTCTTAGGGAAGAAATGATTATTTGTGGGCGTATTTTCTCCAGAAGTTGATAGATATCATCTTCCTGCATATCATATCTTATAAATTGTTGATTGCCTTCAAAAGCACTTCCGGATGAATAATAAGTGGCGTAGGTGTCAAAATAATTGCAAAGTTCCTTGTAAATGGCATAGCCGATAAAGCCGCTCCCTCCTAATATCAGTATTTTCTTCCCTCCGTCTTTCACCCTATTTTCCTTCTCTTATCTGAAAGTTATTATACTTTGTAAAAAGGTAATTTAACCACTTTAGCCTTCACCGTATTCTTGCGGATTTGTATTTGAATCTCGTTACCCGGATCTGAAAGTTCATAAGGAACATAACCTAATCCAATGCCTTTATTCAAAGAAGGTGACATAGTTCCTGAAGTTACTACACCAATTTTATGGCCTTTCTGATCCACAATATCATAACCCTGCCTTGGAATACCTCGTTCTTCCAATTCAAAAGCAATTAGTTTTTGTTTTGGAGGATGCTCCTTTTCTATCGAGAGAGCTTTACTGTTTACGAAATCTTTGCTAAATTTTGTAATCCATCCGAGACCGGCCTCCAAAGGTGAAGTATCTTCATCAATATCGTTCCCGTACAGGCAATAACCCATCTCAAGTCTGAGTGTGTCTCTGGCGGCAAGGCCAATGGGTTTAATGCCATATTCTTCGCCAGCTTCCAGAACCTTATCCCAGATTTGTTTTACTTCCTCGTTTTTGCAGTAGATTTCAAAACCACCTGAACCTGTGTAACCGGTTGCTGAAATAATGACATGTTCTATACCCGCGAAGTCGGCAACTACAAAATTGTAGAATTTAATTGCAGCAAGATCCACAGATGTTAAAGACTGCATTGATTCAACGGCTTTCGGACCTTGTATTGCCAATAAAGAGAAGTTTTCAGATATATCCCGAAGTTGAGCACCTATAGCTTTATTGTATTTAGAAATATGATCCCAATCTTTCTGAATATTGGAAGCATTAACCACCAACAGGTATACTTCTTCTTTTACCCGGTAAACGATAAGGTCATCCACTACACCTCCCGTTTCATTTGGCAGGTAGCTGTATTGGGCTTTACCAACAGTCAGTTTGGATGCATCGTTTGAAGTCACTTTTTGTATTAGTGTTAAAGCGTTGGGACCCTCTATTAAAAACTCTCCCATATGAGAAACATCGAAGACGCCTACAGCCTTTCTTACTGTTTCATGTTCGGCATTAACACCTTCATAGGAAACCGGCATCAAATACCCTGCAAAGGGAACCATTTTGGCACCAAGGGCTTCATGGGTTTTAGTTAAGGCTGTATTCTTCATATTTCATCAATTTAAGCTGCGCAAATTTATAGAAAATTAATAGATAGCTAAATTAGACTTCACAATGTTTTATGATATAAAAGAATAAGACCTGCTATCTGTTCAATAAATAATTTTTAAGTTCCCGGTAGGTATCTATTTTTATGGAGACTTTATTTTTTATCAATACTTTTTGAATTTGCGAAGGAACAGGTAAACGTAATTTTAGTGTTTCTTCAACCACGTCTAAAAACTTGACCGGGTGGGCAGTTTCCAAAAATACGCCATAGGTATCCGGAACATCTTTCTGGTATTCTTTTAAGCCCAAATACCCTACCGCACCATGAGGGTCGGCAATATAATTGGATAAATTATACATACTGCGCATGGCTTGTTTTGTTTCTTCATCAGTATATGAATAGGAGGACAGGTTCTTTTTTAATTCAGTAAAATTATTTTTATATAGATTTCTGATCCTGATAAAATTACTTGGATCACCTACATCCATTGCATTGGATATGGTGGCTTTTGAGGTTTTAGGGGCATACTCATTTGTCTGCATAAAATGAGGTACTGTATCATTGACATTTGTTGCAGCAATAAAATGAGCAACAGGCATTCCCAGTGTTTGTGCAACCATCCCGGCACAGATGTTTCCGAAATTGCCGCTGGGGACAGAGAAAACAATAGGTAGTTTTTTGTTTTTCAAATGTTTGAATGCAAATAAAAAATAGAACATTTGAGGCAGCCATCTGGCCACATTTATGGAGTTTGCGGAAGTCAATTGCATTTCAGATTTCAGTTCGGAATCCAAAAAGGCCGTTTTTACCATATTCTGGCAATCATCAAAGGTGCCATTTACCTCCAGGGCCGTGATGTTCTGTCCCAATGTGGTTAGCTGCCGCTCCTGGATATCACTTACTTTACCACTTGGGTATAAAATGACCACCTTTACGCCTTTAACCCCTAAAAAACCATTGGCCACAGCACCACCGGTATCTCCGGAAGTTGCTACCAGTACGGTTACCTCACTATTTTCATTCTCTGAGAAATAACCAAGGCATTGAGCCATAAATCTGGCTCCTACATCTTTAAAAGCGAGGGTTGGCCCGTGAAAAAGTTCTAAAGTTGCCACGTTTTTCTCCAATTCAATAACAGGAAAAGGAAAATCCAGGACATTGTTTATGATCTCTTTTAATTTATTTTCCGGAATGCTCTCTCTAACAAATTGCTCAATGGCTTTATAGGCAATTTCATGATCAGTCAGCGATTCAATGTTTTCAAAAAAAGTGGAAGGCAGCGGTTTTATTTCCCGTGGAAAATACAAACCCCTATCCGGAGCTATTCCCTTTATGACAGCATCTTTAAATGATACATCTTCAGCTTCTTTATTTAGACTATAAAATTTCATTCACAGGATTTATGGAAGTCAAATTCAAAATTATATTTTATGCATTCCTATGGTATTTATTTTTGAGACATATACATCATAATCCACCCCGATATTGTTATAGACATCCCTCATTGCCTCCGCTACATTTTCTGCCGCTTTCCTACCTTTACTTAGAGCGAAAATTGAAGGCCCGGAACCGGAAATACCGGTGCCCAGTGCTCCAGCTTTCATGGTTGCTGCCTTTACCTCACTGAAACCTGGTATTAACATGGAGCGTATGGGCTCTACTATATGATCTACCAGTGACCTTCCAATTAGATCATAATCTTCCAGGAAAAGCCCGGAAATGAGTCCCCCTACATTCCCCCATTGTTTTATCCCATCTTTTAGGGAAATGGAAGTCTTTAGTATTTTTCTGGAATCTGATGTCTTTATTTCAATCTGAGGATGGATGACCGTAGCATACAATTGTGGAGGGGTGTTTATCTTAATGATATCGAGGGGTTCATAACTGCGCACCAATGTGAATCCACCAAATATGGCTGGCGCTACATTGTCCGCATGGGCTACACCACTGGCCAATAACTCACCTTGCATGGCAAATTTGACCAGCTCAAATGACGAAAATGGTTTGTCCAAAAGTTCATTCATTGCCCATACTGCTCCAGCTGCACTTGCAGCACTGCTTCCGATCCCACTGCCGGCTTTTATCTTTTTGTGTATTTCAATGTCAAATCCACCGCTGTATTTACTTTCCTGCATTAAGGCTAATCCCGCTACACCGGCTACATTATCCAAAGTTTCCAGAGGCAACGATTGTCCCGTTATTTTAGAGATTTGAATACCGGGTTGTTTTGTTTTTTTGACAATCATTTCATCCCCTATTGCATCCAGTGCTACACCGAGGACGTCAAAACCACATGAGATATTGGCAATGGTAGCCGGACAAAATACTTTAATGCTATTCATGGGTTTAATAATTTCCTATCCTTATTATATCTGCAAAAATCCCTGATGCTGTTACATCGGCTCCGGCTCCGGCTCCTTTTATGATCAGGGGCTGGTTCGGGTACCTTTCAGTGTAAAATAGAACAATGTTATCGCTTCCTTCCAAATTATAAAAGTCATGACCTTCAGGGATTAACTCCAAGCCAACGCTTGCCTTACCATTCTCAAATTCTGCCACGTATTTAAGTTTGCTGTCAGAAGATACAGCCTTTTCATATAATTGCTGAAAAGATTTCTCATGAGCTGCAAGCGATGCATAAAATTCATCATTACCGGCAGCAGCAAGGCTTTCCTCCGGCAGGAATGAATTATTCTTTATTTCTTCAATGTCCAGGACATATCCACTTTCCCTTGCCAAAATTAAAATCTTCCGCATTACATCAATACCACTGAGGTCTATTTTCGGATCTGGTTCGGTATAACCCTCTTCCTGAGCCCTTTTAACAACATCATGAAATGTGGTCTTGTCATTAAAATTATTAAATACAAAATTCAGGCTACCAGACAGAACAGCTCGTATCTTTTTAATTTTGTCACCAGAGGCAATCAGATGTTTTAAAGTGTCTATTATAGGTAATCCGGCACCCACATTTGTCTCAAACAGGAATGGTGAATTGTATTCCCTTGAAAGTTCTTTTAGGTCGCTATATTTTTTATAGTCGGAAGAGCAGGCAATTTTGTTGCATGTCACCACTGAAATGCTCTGCCTTAAATAATCAGAATATGTATTTGCTACTATTTCGCTGGCTGTATTATCCACAAAAATACTGTTGCGGTGGTTGAACTTTAATATCCTTTCATAAAACATAGTTCTATCTGCTTTTTCGCCTTTTGCCAAAAGCTCCTCCCAGTTTTCCAAAGGAATTCCATCTTCGTCAAATACCATTGTTCTGGAATTAGACAAACCAATGACGCGTGGATTAAGCTTAAGGTTGGTTTTGAGGTATTTTTTCTGGTTTTGTATTTGCTTTATAAACCTCGAACCCACGTTGCCTACACCCATTACATATAGGTTTAATTGCTTTGTATTTTCCTCGAAAAACTCTTCATGTAAGGTGTTAAGGGCTTTTTTTACATCGTCTTTTTTTATTACCGCGGAAATATTCCTTTCTGATGCCCCTTGTGCAATTGCCCTGATATTAACATTGTTTTTGCCTAAAGCACTAAACATTTTCCCGCTTAAACCTTGATGGCTTTTCATGTTATCCCCCACAAGAGCAATGATGGCGAGCTCACTTTCCACCATAACCGGCTTAATTTTATGTGTGGCTATTTCATACTCAAAAGCAGTATTCACCAATGATTCTGCAACTGCTGCATCGTTATCAGAAATCCCAACACATATGGAATGTTCTGAAGATGCCTGAGTGATGAGTACAACACTGATACCGGCCTGCGAAAGAACTTCAAAAAAACGTTTTGAGATGCCCGGGATACCTATCATTCCGGGGCCCTCCAACGAAAGAAGGGTAATTTGCTCAACATTACTTATACCGCGAACAGATTTACCCAGGACATTTTCATTTTTAGCTATTAAAGTACCTGCTTCTTCAGGTGCAAAAGTATTTTTAATAAGAATAGGGATGTTTTTGGTAAGTACAGGCTGAATGGTCGGCGGATACAATACCTTGGCCCCAAAATGAGACAACTCCATGGCTTCTTCATAAGAAATTTGAGGAATTGCCTTAGCCTGTTTCACTATCCTTGGATTAGCCGTATACATCCCACTTACATCTGTCCATATTTGCAATTCTTCAGCATCTATTGCACCTGCCACTACAGCCGCTGAATAATCAGAACCACCTCTGCCCAAAGTTGTGGGGTTTCCTTTGGATGATGAAGCAATAAATCCGGGAATAACGGTTATTTTATTTTTGGTAAGTGCAAAATAAGATTTACAGTTACTGTTGGTGCTGTTAAACTCAACCCTTGCTTTTCCAAAAGTGTCATCAGTCTTGATGAGCTCCCGACTATCCTTGAAAGCGGCATTCATTCCTTCTGAAATAAAGAATTCACTAATTATAAAGGATGATAAAAGCTCACCAAAACTAACAATTTTATCAGTTAATTGCGGGGTTCGTTCAGCAATTAGAAAAGCACCTTCTGCTAAGGTGTCAAGTGTATTTAATTCACTTTTTACCTTGCTTAAGATAGCACTTTGCAATCGTAAAGGAATTAGCTCTCTAATAGTCTTTATATGCCTGTCTTCAATTTCTCTGAGGTTGTCCTTGTATGCTTCATTTTGATTTGAGGCCAAATCAACCGTCTTCAAAAGCAAATCTGTAATTCCTCCAAGGGCAGATACTACCACCACGATTTTATCTTCATCCAGGTTTTTGACGATATTCTGCACCTGCTTTATATGTTGCGCATTGGCTACTGAAGTACCTCCAAATTTTAATACTTTCATTCTGATGTTTTATTAATTGATTGATAAAGATGGTATTGGTGAATATATGAGAAAACAGACGTATATGTAGTATCTTACCCCTATGGGGTGGTAGTGTTGATAGTGATAGTAAAATGGTGCCCGAAATCACTGTATGAAGCCCATTTATTTATGTCCGTTGTGCCTTTCATAATGTCCAAGGTAAGCATTCAAAAGTAGAACTTTTGAACCCCTTATCAAATAATTCATGTTATTTTTACGAAGTCATCAATATTTTTCAAATATTTTTACAAAAAATGGCCAATTTTAGGTTTATTAATCGGTTTAAGGTAGAATTGATAACCAACAACCAAATGGGTAAACCCATTTCAAAGACAATAAGGACAGAGTAACAGGAGACAAAAAATTCCAGCCTATAACAGGGAAATGAAAATATTTACATCCAAACAGATTTACGCAGCTGACCAATTTACATTGGAGGAGCAGAATATAAGTAGTGACGAGCTTATGGAAAGGGCGTCCAAAGAACTTTTTAA
>Ga0316195_10000153_pt1 | contig 23171 bp, 19 predicted proteins | sample Phised1_MG_FD_204937 | JGI IMG/M metagenome (GOLD analysis project Ga0316195, IMG submission 204937) | Coastal sediment microbial communities from Maine, United States - Phippsburg sediment 1 | ecosystem: Environmental > Aquatic > Marine > Coastal > Sediment | place: USA: Maine | collected...
CGCCTCTACTACCTTTACCTCGAGACGCTGCAGGCGTTGGCCGATATCAGCGAAGCTGATTTTGACGTCTGGTCCATGCCAACCGCCGCGCAGGTTGGATTGCCTGACAAGGGCGCGCTGGGTTTAAGCGTCAACCTTGGCGACCCGTACCTGTCGCTGGAATTGATGTTTGAGAACAATCCGTTCGAATCGCTGTTTTCCGGCGACATGACCTCAGTCGCTGCGATCGGCATCATAGCGGCGATCGCCATCCCGGCCTATCAGGACTACACGATTCGCGCCAGCATCAGCCAGGGCATCAACGAAGCCACACCGACCAAAGCTGCCATAGAAGCGCATTTCCACGCGGGCGGTGAATTTCCGGGCCCGACGGCTGCCGCAGATATCAGTGCCGGTTTCTCCGCCACCGGACATGCCAGCGCCATTACCGTTGTGCCGGGTGCCGGATTGATTATTGTTTCCTTTGGCGAAGATACGCTGCCGGATGGCGGCAGGGTTTACCTCGAACCGATCCTTGAGGACGATGGCTCATTGAGCTGGCGCTGCAGCGCGAATATTAATGACAAGCTTCTTCCCGGGGAATGCCGGGAGAACGTACCGCCCGGCCTCGAGCAGGGTGGAACCTGAACCGGCTACGGTTCCGCGCCAGTCATCGTCACGCTTTGCGTAACAGATTCAGTTACTCGGCGACGTCCGGATGGTAGTCTTTGGCTGCGCAAACTGAATGTTGCGCAGGCCGGACTGAATAGCCAGCAACCGTATAACCACAACCAAAACAGCGGGGAAGACACTATGGGATTCATGAAAGCGTACGAAAACCAGACTTACGCCCTCATGCGCATTACCACCGGGTTCATGTTCTTTTGTCACGGCGTGACGAAATTCATGACTATGCCTGACGATCGGCCTTTCCACATTCAGTGGGTTGCCGGGCCGATTGAGCTAATTGGCGGCGCGCTGGTCATGATTGGCTTTATGACAAGCCCGGTCGCGTTTCTTTGCTCAGGTATGGCCGCTGCCGCGTACTGGATGGGCCACTTCAGTGCAGAAAATTATCTTCCGATCATGAATCGCGGTGATGCGGCGGCACTGTATACCTTTGCATTTCTCTATATTTCGGCCAAAGGCACCGGCATCTGGGGCGTTGCCAAGGACTGAGTCCCGCCTTACGGCAACCGCCACAAAAAAGCCCCGGCAAACCGGGGCTTTTTTGTGTGGCGCTGAACACTGTGTGCCAACCGACAGGAGACGATGATTTATCGTTTCATTGCCTCGAAAAACTCGGCATTGGTCTTCGTGTCCTGAAGCTTGTTCAACAGAAATTCAATCGCGGCCAATTCGTCCATCGGATGCAGCACTTTTCTCAGTACCCACATCTTCTGCAGCTCATCAGGCTCGGTAAGGTATTCTTCCTTGCGCGTGCCGGAACGATTGATGTTGATTGCCGGAAAGACACGTTTTTCCGCAATACGCCGATCCAGGTGGATCTCCATGTTGCCCGTGCCCTTGAACTCTTCATAGATAACTTCATCCATTTTTGAGCCGGTATCCACAAGCGCAGTTGCGAGAATCGTCAGGCTGCCACCCTCCTCGATGTTTCGCGCCGCGCCGAAAAATCGTTTCGGACGGTGCAGCGCATTGGCGTCTACACCACCGGTGAGCACCTTGCCTGACGACGGGACAACCGTGTTATAGGCGCGTGCAAGACGGGTTATCGAGTCCAGCAGAATGACAACATCCCGCTTGTGCTCGGTCAGCCGCTTGGCCTTTTCGATGACCATGTCCGCAACCTGGACATGTCGACTGGCCGGCTCGTCGAACGTCGAAGAAACCACTTCGCCGCGCACGGTGCGCTGCATTTCCGTGACTTCCTCCGGGCGTTCGTCGATCAGCAAAACAATCAACTCGACGTCCGGATTGTTCGCGGTAATTGCCGAAGCAATATTCTGCAACAACATCGTCTTACCGGCTTTCGGCGGCGAAACAATCAGTCCGCGCTGACCTTTTCCGATCGGCGCAACCATGTCAATGATTCGCGCTGTCAGGTCTTCAGTGCTGCCATTGCCCTGTTCCAGTTTCAGTCTGTCACGCGGGAATAACGGCGTCAGGTTCTCGAAGAGGACCTTGTTGCGGGCATTTTCGGGCGCATCGTGGTTAATCTCGCCGACTTTCAGCAGCGCGAAATAGCGCTCGCCTTCCTTGGGCGGCCGAATCAGGCCGGAAACCGTGTCACCCGTGCGCAAATTGAAGCGCCGAATCTGGCTGGGAGACACGTAAATGTCATCCGGACCCGCCAGGTAGGAACTGTCGCCGGACCGCAGGAAGCCGAAACCGTCCTGCAATATTTCCAGTACGCCGTCGCCGTAGATATCTTCGCCATTCTTGGCATGCGCCCGGAGAATATTGAAGATGATGTCCTGCTTACGCGAACGAGCGAGGTTTTCGAGGCCCAACGATTCGCCGAGATCGACCAATTCCGACGCCGGACGGGTCTTGAGATCCGTCAGGTTCATCGCATTTTTGGAAAGCTCGAGCTGATCGGCGGGAATGACTTCAAGGCATCCATCGTCATCTGGAAGCATGTCGGCGCTGCCACGTCTTCTGCGCCGACGATTTCCTTGTCCGTTGTTGCTCTTGGTTGTTTTAGCCGGCGGCTTGGGCCGACTTCTTGTTTGATTACCCAAGTACCCTCTCACAGATTAGATTCCAGGAACTCTGTTAATTGTGATTTCGACATCGCACCCAATTTTTGCGCATGTACAGCGCCGTCCTTGAATAGCATCAGAGTTGGGATGCTGCGGATGCCGAACTTTGGTGGAGTGTTCGGATTTTCGTCAATATTCAGCTTGGCGACGGTCATACGTCCTGCGTACTCGTCTGCGGCTTCGTCCAGAAGGGGTGCAATCATCTTGCAGGGCCCACACCATTCTGCCCAGAAATCCAGCAGGACAGGTTTGTCCGACTTAAGAACGTCAGATTCAAAATTGTCGTCGTTGGTGTACACGATATTGTCGCTCACCGGCAGTTACCTCCAAATGATTCAGTGTGATAATTGATAATTGATGTTATTCGTATGCCCCGCGGCGAAACGAACAATTCAAAATGGATGACGCTGCCTCTTCAATCAGGCAATATGTCGCAGCTTTATCGCGGCTTCTCTTGGATTTCGTAGATGGCGAATTTGGCAGGTGCGACGGTTGTCGCGTCGATGTTCAGCCAATTTGACCCCTTCGTGAGACATTTTGCAAGCCCCTAATCCACATTTTTCTGGCCAAATACCTATGACTGACAGCCATCTGAGCAAGCTCAGATTCGACGAACTCGATATCCACGCAGACCTGCGCACAGGTATTGCGAATGCCGGTTTCGAGTTCTGTACTCCAATTCAGGCCAACACGCTGCCGATCGCCCTCAAGGGCCACGATGTAGCGGGTCAGGCACAGACCGGTACCGGCAAAACTGCCGCATTTCTCATTGCCGCGTACCAGCGAATCCTTTCAAGCGCGGCGGGCGATTCCGGGGCCAATACAGATCAGCAAAAACAACCCAGGATCTTCATTTTGGCGCCAACCCGCGAACTTGCCGTGCAGATTGCCAATGATGCAGAAGTACTCGGTGGTCCTACCGGGCTGAAAATTGCCCTTGCCTACGGCGGAACCGGTTACGAACAGCAACGCAGTTCGATCGAGGACGGTATCGATGTCCTGATTGGTACGCCGGGCCGAATCATCGACTACTACAAACAGGGCGTTTTCAAACTGGACCGGGTCGAGGTCGTCATTCTCGATGAAGCGGACCGGATGTTCGACCTCGGTTTCATCAAGGATATTCGCTACCTGCTGAGAAAGCTGCCGAAACCCGAGGACCGGCTCAATATGCTGTTTTCGGCCACCCTGTCGCAGCGCGTGATGGAACTGGCTTACGAGCACATGAATGAGCCGGAACTGATACGTATCGAGCCGGACAAAATTACCGCCGACCGGGTCCGGCAGGCGATCTTCTTTCCGTCGAACGAAGACAAGATGCCGTTGCTGATCGGCCTGATTCGAGAGATGGGCGCCGGGCGCATTATGGTATTTGTAAACATGAAGCGCGAAGCTGAGAAGGTCCAGGACTATCTAGTGGCGAACGGCATCCAGGCAGAGGCTATATCCGGCGACGTTCCGCAAAAGAAGCGCCTCAGCATGTTGATGCGCTTCCAGAGTGGCGAGCTCGCGGTCCTTATTGGCACCGACGTCGCGTCCCGCGGGCTGCACATTCCCGACGTGCAGTACGTCATCAACTACGATTTGCCGCAGGACTGTGAAGATTACGTGCATCGCATTGGTCGCACGGCTCGCGCCGGCGCCGCGGGCGACGCTATCAGTTTCGGTTGCGAAACGTACGCCGTGGCGCTACCGGAAATCGAGGACTACATCGGCCACAAAATTCCGGTCGCAAACTATGACCCGGATTTGCTACCCGAGCTGATCAAACCGCCGCATCGCCCGCGAAAACCCCGCGGTTCGGGTTCGGGCAGAAGCTCGGGCGGCGGCAAGCGACCTGCGGGCCGGAAGCCCCGCGGCAGAGGTCCGTCTAGGTAAGATCGCCGACGCCATCGATGCCTGTAAAGGCATCGTGTGGTTTCGATGGTTTGCTGCTATCCGGCCGCGTTATGTGCAGCAGCATTTCCACACCGAAGTCCCGGGCGCTTTGCAGGACCGAGACGTTGTCATCGACAAACACGGTCTTCGTGTTGTCGAACGATTCGATGTCCCGCAGCGCGTGCCAGAATGGCTGATCCTCTTTCGCGTGACCCAGTTCATGTGACGTGTAAATGCCGTCGAAATAATTAACGATATCGGTAACTTCAGACTTGATATCCAGTGTGTGCTGGTGCGAGTTGGTCACCAGCAAGAGCCTTACATGGTGATCCGCAACCGTCTCAAGAAAACGCCTGGCGCCGGGCAGGAATCCTATGCGGCCGTTTTGCTCACGGTGCAAGGCGACAACGTCGAGGTCGAGTTCCTCGCTCCAGTGATCCAGGCAGTACCAGTCCAGCTTCCCCTCCAGGCGTCTGAACGTCGCATACAGATGGCTGCGGGCGGCATCCTCCGAAATGTCGTTTTTCCGGGCGTAAGCGGCCGGTATATGCTCGAGCCACATGTAATTGTCGTAGGCCAGATCCAGCAGCGTGCCATCCATGTCGAGCATGAGGGTGTCGCAGCCATCGAGTAATTCATCGAGATTTTCAGGCTTCTTCTTCATATTAATGATTTATACTGCGCGACCTTGCTGTGGAACGTACAGGTTGGTGTGAATGAAACTTGCAGAGCTTATAGAGCCGGTTGTCTCGCTGTCGCGTCAGGCAGGTGACGCAATCCTTGAAGTGTACGCAACCGATTTCGATGTACAAGCGAAAGACGATGAGTCGCCGCTCACCCAGGCCGACATGGCGTCGCACAGGGTTATCGAACGCGGGCTGCGAGATCTCACACCCGGGATCCCCATTATTTCAGAGGAATCCGGCCTGCCGGATTTCGCGGAACGCAGCAAGTGGAGCCACTACTGGCTGATCGACCCGCTCGACGGCACAAAGGAATTTGTAAACCGCAATGGCGAGTTTACGGTGAACATCGCGCTGATCGACGGCAACCGTCCGGTGCTGGGCGTTGTGCACGTCCCGGTGCCCAACAAGACCTACACGGGCTGCGACGGCGTCGGTGCGGCGGTCAGAATCGCTGACGCCATGCCGCGGGTCATCGAGGTCGCAACCTCGGCGTCAGATCCGGTGCGGGTGGTTGGCAGCCGTTCGCATCGCGGGGCCAGTCTGGATGCATTCCTCGAGCAGCTCGGTAATGTCGAAATGCTGCCGATGGGCAGCTCGCTCAAATTCTGTATCGTGGCCGAAGGTAAAGCCGACATCTATCCCCGCCTCGGCCTGACGTCCGAATGGGATACAGCGGCCGCACAGGCCGTTGTCGAGCAGGCTGGCGGCGCCGTGCTGGAGTTGGATGGCCGCCCTCTCGCGTACAACGCCAAAGCTGACATTCTGAACCCGCATTTTCTTGTCAGGGGGCCGCGCGACCGAAATTGGCTTGGCCTGCTCGCGGCGAGCACCTGATCGCTCGGCAATTTGTTAAGATTGGCAGACGACTTCCTCCACCCAGTAACACCCGATGACCGGCAAAATTGATACAGAATCCTTTAAGCAGTTCGAGCGACTGCGGGAGCTCCGTGTCAACCATCGCGACCTCGACTACCTGATCGACAGCCTTGCCGGCGATCCGCTGGTTGACCAGTTGCGCATTCGTCGCCTTAAGAAGCGACGCCTGATCCTGAAAGACATGATTTCAAGGCTGGAAAGCGAACTCATTCCGGATATGGATGCCTGAGCTACATCTCCTGGGCCCCCGTCACCAGCCTTCGCCGCCACATCAGGAACAGCGCCGGAATAACGACCAGCGTCAGTAACGTGGCGCTGACCATGCCACCGACCATCGGGGCGGCAATCCGACGCATCACTTCCGAACCGGTGCCGCTACCAAGCATGATTGGCAGCAAGCCGGCGATGATTGCCGCTACGGTCATCATAATCGGGCGCACCCGAAGCACGGTGCCGTCGATCACTGCCTGGCGAACATCATCCATTGTAAGTGGCCTGCGCTCGGCTTTGGCAATCGACCTGCGCTGTCGAATAGCCTGGTTCAGGTAGACGAGCATGATGACGCCGATTTCAACGGCTACTCCGGCAAGCGCGATAAAGCCAACACCAACGGCGACCGACATTTCATAGCCTAGCAAATACAGAAGCCAGAACCCGCCGATCAGCGCCATTGGCAGCGTTCCAATGATGATCGCCACTTCTGCGAAGCGGCGGAAGCTCAGGTAGAGAAGAAAAATGATGATGGCGATGGTGACCGGACCGACAACGGCCAGGCGCTGCTGGGCGCGAACCATGTATTCATATTGCCCAGACCAGGCGAGTGAATAGCCGTCGGGTAAGTCCAGTCCCTCTGCAACGATGGCCTGCGCGTCGGCGACGTAGGAGCCGAGATCACGGCCGGATATATCGACATAGGTCCAGCCGTTGAGACGCGCATTTTCGCTCTTGATGATCGGCGGCCCATCGACTACCGATACCCTGGCAACATCGGCCAGCGCGATGCGGCCGCCCTGTGGTGTGACGATGGGCAGCAACCGCAATTGTTCGACGGAGTCGCGCACGCGCTGCGGATAGCGAAGATTCACCGGATATCGCTCTCTGCCTTCAACGGTTTGGGTTACGTTCATGCCGCCAACCGCCGTGCGCACTATGGCCTGAACATCGATGATATTCAGACCAAAACGCGACGCCCGCTGCCGGTCAATGTCGACATCAATGTAACGCCCTCCCGCGACCCTTTCGGAATAGACGGATGCCGTGCCGGGAACATCGGCAAGAAGGCGTTCGAGGTCTTCGCCAATTTCCTGGATAATTTTGAGATCAGGACCAGCGACCTTGATACCGACGGGCGTCTTGATGCCGGTTGCCAGCATGTCAATGCGGGTTTTGATCGGCATGACCCATGCATTGGTCAGACCCGGGACATTAACCGCTCGATCCAGCTCGGCTCGCAGTCTTTCTGGCGTCATACCAGCGCGCCATTCGGCGCGGGGTTTGAATCGAATGACCGTTTCAATCATCGTAAGCGGCGCCGGGTCAGTCGCCGTTTCAGCGCGTCCGATTTTGCCAAATACCTGCTGAACCTCGGGCACGGATCGAATCATCTTGTTCGTCTGCTGTAACAGCTCGCGCGCCTTGTCGACCGAAATCCCCGGATGCGTCGTCGGCATGTACATCAAATCACCTTCGTCCAGCGCCGGCATGAACTCGGTACCAAGCCGGGTTGCCGGCCAAAGGCCGACGACGAGAATCACCAATGCGGCCAGCAGCGTTGCTTTCGGAAACCGGATGACGGCGTGAATGACAGGCTGGTAAGTTGCTATGAGGATCCGATTGATCGGGTTCTTGTGTTCCGGCGTGACGGTGCCGCGGATAAAGTAGCCCATCAGCACCGGCACCAGGGTAATCGACAGGCCGGCGGCCGCCGCCATTGCGTAGGTCTTCGTAAACGCCAACGGCGCAAACAAACGCCCTTCCTGGGCCTCCAGGGAAAATATTGGCAGGAAGCTGAGCGTAATAATCAGCAACGAGAAAAACAGGGGCGGGCCAACTTCGCTGGCGGCGTCGCCCATGATGCGCCAGCGATTTTCGTCGGTGAGCGGTTCTCGTTCGATGTGTTTGTGCACGTTTTCGATCATCACGATCGCCGCATCGACCATCGCTCCAATGGCTATAGCAATACCGCCCAACGACATGATATTGGCATTTATGCCCTGCAGGCGCATGACGATGAACGCGCTTAAAATGCCTATTGGCAGGCTGATGATGATGACTGCCGAAGATCGCAAATGAAACAGGAACACGGCGCAGACCAGCGCGACGACGAGGAACTCCTCGACAAGTTTGTCTTCGAGTGTATCGACCGCGCGTTCGATCAGATCAGACCGGTCATAGGTGGTCACTATTTCGACGCCGTCAGGAAGGCTTAGCGACAGCTGGTCGAGTCGATTCTTCACCGCGCTGATCGTTTTCGACGCGTTCTCTCCCCAGCGCATGACGATGATGCCACCGACGACTTCACCTTCGCCGTCGAGCTCCGCGATGCCGCGACGCATTTGCGGTCCAAGGCGAATTTCCGCCAGGTCGGCCAGTACGACAGGTGTTCCGTTTCCGCTGACACCCAGCGGAATCTGCGCGAGGTCATCGATACCCTGCAGGTAGCCCGTGGCGCGGACCATATATTCCGCCTCGCCCATCTCGATTACCGAACCACCGGCTTCCTGGTTACCGGCCTGAATCGCCTTTTGAATTTCGGCCAGCGTAATGTCAAACGCACGCATCTTGTCGGGGTCGACGACAACCTGGTATTGCCTGACCATGCCGCCAATCGTGGCGACCTCCGCGACGCCGGGGACGGTCTGTAACTCGTACTTCAGAAACCAGTCCTGCAGGCTGCGCAATTGAGACAGATCGTTCTGCCCGGTTCTGTCGACCAACGCATACTCGAATATCCAGCCGACGCCGGTTGCGTCGGGGCCAAGTGCCGGTTTGGCGTTGTCGGGCAGCTGGCCGCTGACCTGACTCAGGTACTCGAGCACTCGGGACCGCGCCCAGTACAGATCCGTACCGTCTTCGAAAATAACGTAGACGTAGGAATCGCCGAAAAACGAGTAGCCGCGAACGTTGACTGCCTTCGGCACGGACAACATGGCGGTCGCCAGCGGATAAGTCACCTGGTCCTCGACCACCTGCGGCGCCTGCCCGGGAAATGACGTCTTGATGATGACCTGAACGTCGGAGAGATCCGGCAATGCGTCAATCGGCGTTTTGGCTACCGAATACAGACCGCCGGCGACGAGGAATCCCGTCGCAATCAAAACCAGGAACCGGTTGCTGATTGACCAGCGAATCAGGCTCGTGATCATCTGTTGATCTCCATGTCATGGCCTGAATGGTCCATTTCGGCGGGCGCAGACTCGACCGGCGACGCGGGCGCGGGCAGTATTTCCGTTATGTGATGTCGACCATCCGCATACTTCTCGATGACGACGGCGACCACCTGACCTTCCTCGAGGCCGTCGATCAGTGACGAATCCGCCACGTCAAACGACATTCGCATGGCAGGCCACGACCATTCCGGAACGGAATCGTGGCGCAGTGTAATTTTTGATCCTGCCGCATCGATACTGCTTACGACCGCGCCCACCTGCACGCGATTCGGCAATTCTGCCGTGGCGTTCTCGTCCATTCGCGTCAGTGCCGACTCAATATTTGATTCCGAATCGATCAGGAACTGCCCGGAGGTGACGATAAGGTCGCCTGCATGGATACCGGATCGAATCTCAACGCGGTCCCCTGACTCAATGCCTACGTCAACCGGCTGGGCACGAAATTGTCCGCCCCCCAACGCCACAACCACGCGGTCTACGGAACCACCGCGTATCAACGCGGCGCGCGGCACATGGACCACCGGATTCGTTGCCGAACCAAAAATACTGATTCGTGCAAACATGTTCGGTCGAAACGCGTGTGACTCATTGTCGAAGCGCAACCGTACCCTGAGTGTCCGTGTCACCGGATCGAGTTCCGGGTAAACGTAGTCCACGTTGCCCTGCCAGCTTTGTCCCGGTACATAGTCGAGCTCGACTTCCGCCTGTTGCCCGACACTGATCCAGGCTGCCTGGCGTTCAAACACTTCCGCGATAACCCACACGTGATCGAGGCGGGCAAGCGACATGATCTCGGTGGCGGGCGTGATGTAGATGCCCTCGCGAACGCCAAGGTGAGCCGCATAGCCGTCAATTTCGGCGAATACGCTGACGAGCCGGCTGGCGGACCGATCCCTGTCCAGGCGGGCGATCTCACTTTTACCCAGCCCCAGCGACTCCAGCCGTTCGCGGGACGCATTGATCAGCGTCGCACGACCCCCATGGAGTGCCGCTACGTATTCCTCCTGTGCGTTGACAAGGGTCGGGGAATACAGCTGGAAAAGAAGTTGCCCGCGTTCGACCGGATCTCCCGCCGCCTTGACGGCCAGGTTTTCGATCCAGCCATCGACGCGGCTGTGAACGTGCTGCAGGGTGTCTTCGTCGTAGCCTACGTAGCCGACGGTTTCGATCCTGCGCGCCAGGGGTCCGGTCGCGGCTGGCGCAGTCCGCACGCCGAGATTGTTCACGACCGTCGGGTCAATCGAGACAGTAGCGGGATCATGAGATTCCGAACCGCCGGCATAGACGGGTACGAGGTCCATGCCCATTGGCGATTTGCCCGGCGCATCGCGACGGTAACCCGGGTCCATCGGCGCAACCCAGTAAAGGATTTCCGGCACGGCGCCAGGCTTCGCGGACTCCTGTTCGTCACTGGCCGTCAACAGCAGCCGACCCCCAAGAACGCCCAGTGCCAGCGCCGCGACCAGCATTGCGGCGGTTGATGCATCTTTGTTCATCGTGGAATTCCTCCAAGATTGGCGAGCACCGCGAAACTCTGCGCCCGCTTTACCTGCAGTCGGATATGGTCGATCTGCGTGTTGAGGTCGTCGATCGACGCTCGCATCACCTCGGCAAAATCGGCAGTATCGCTTTGGTAGGCAATGAGCGATGCCTGGGCATTTTCACTCGCCTGAGTAAGGATTTGTTGTTCGTAAAGTTCGATGCGTCGCGTCAATTCAGTCCACTGCCCGTATTCGGCCTGCAAACGACTGTTGAGGCGACGCAGCAACTCTTCCCTCGACGCACTGGCAGCCCGTCGCTCACTGAACGCTGCCGCCAATTTGCTGTCCTGGCGTTTATCACCGAAGAACGGCAGGTCCATCGTGACCGACAGGCTGACAAAATCCGAGCGCGGCGTGCCATCCGCGAGATAGCCCTCGCGATAGCCATAACCCAGGTCCCACACCCAGCCGGATTTGCGATCCTCCTCCGCCAGATCTATGCGCGCCTCGCGGGCAGCGATACGGGCATCCGCCGCCTGCGCGGCAGGGTGGCTTTCGAGGTTTTGCTGCAAGGTTTCCAATGCCGGCACCTCGTGCCATGGCGGGAGTTTTTCGGCGATCGGGCGGCTTGCATCCTGACCGATCCACTCCGAAAGTGCGGCGATGGCGCGCGCATGCTGGCTGTTGATCTCGATCAGCCGATCGTCGATACGACTGAGTTCCAGCTCGGCGCGCAGCAGGTCCTGCTGGTTTTTTCGGCCGACGGAATACAGCGAGCGCGTGACCGATGCCAAGTCGACAAAAAATGGCCTTAGCTCGTCGACGATCGTGTGGGCACGTTGCCAGTAATACGTTTCCAGCCATGCCTGGCGAACCGAATTCAGAACATCACGACTGCGCCCGTCAGCGTTCTCCCGCATTTCGACCGCCAGCGCTTCGTATTGCCGGGAGTCGGCGTCCAGCACGCCGCCTGGCGGAAACTCGATGCGCAAACCGAGTTGGGCCTGCGTCATTCCCTCGGTAGCGAATCCGCCGGACTGGATGGGATAATTTGCGAGGCCCATGCGCAGCTTCGGTTCCGGGCGCTGGCCGGCAGCGATGGATTCCTCATCATAAGCTTCCGCCCGCGCTAGCAGCGCGTCGCGACCCGGCTCTTGACTGATCGCAAGTTCCTCGGCAGCGGCAAGCGTCAGGGGAATATCCTGGCGGGCCTGCGCGGCAGTGACAAACAATAGGCATGGCAGAAAGAATAGCGCGTTCCAGCCAGCACGAGACTGGCCGAAACCCGGTTTCGGATTGTGCTTGTAACAGGGCGATTGCCCGCAGTGGGACGACATCAAACGATCTCCTTCGTCGGTAACCGGAAAAACGGATTACTTGGGAAAGGATCGCTATTTCAGATAGACGCAGTACCGAACGGATAACGAGGGGCCGATTGCGAATCGGCGCTGATCGGCATCGAGATAAATACAGGGCGATCTCGAGGACGCATAGATGTTTTCGGTTGCCAATGGCGCGACGCCGCAAGCCTGCGGAGCATCTTTGTCGACCTTCAGAGCCTTGCCGCGGGCGTCGATACCGACCTCCGGCAGCGAGACACAGTCCGCCTTGAGGCTACCTGAGCACGGTCCCGCGTTGTGGTGGCCCGCACCGGGCGGACAGTGACCACACGGAGGACCGCCAGCGTCGGTCGCATGCTCCGTTGCTGGCCCCGAGTGACCGCTGTGCCCGCTGTGCTCGGACATCGCCGGCGACTGCGTCGCTGCGTCGATACCGGTCAGGCAGGGTTGCGCGGCAGCGCCAAGCCACGAAAAAACCAGAAGGCCGAGGACAAACTGCCCCAGTCTCTTTGATTTTATTAGGTTTTTTCGAGATTCAGTCACTGCAGACTCCGCCGTACTGACTTACAGTACTGATACTAGGGGTCGGCCGCAACCGGCATCACTACTTACGTCACAAACCCGGAATTATTCGAGAACCGCACCGATATGGTGTTCGCCCCGATCTTTCGCCAGGGCAACCTGCTTACGACGTTCCTCCAGCCGGCGCGCCCGTGCGGAATCGAGTGACCCAGCGCATTTCGGACAGGACACGCCTTCACGATAATCGACTGATGCCAAGTCGGCGCTGCCGAGCGGTCGCCGGCAGGCATGGCACTGCACGTAGCCTCCCTCAACCCGATCGCGATCAACGGCGACGCGGGTATCAAAAACAAAACACTCGCCGTGCCACTGATTCTCATCGTCGGCGACATTTTCGAGGTACTTGAGGATGCCGCCCTGCAGCTGATAAACCTCGTTGAATCCGAGCTCCATCATCAGTGCCGTTGCTTTCTCGCAGCGAATTCCGCCGGTACAGAACATCGCGAGCTTGCGGTCCGGCTCCGTCTCGGCAAGTTTTCTCGCGAATTCCGGAAAGTCACGAAAGCTGTCCGTGCCCGGATCAATGGCATTCCTGAATGTGCCAACTTCATACTCGTAGTGATTCCGCGTGTCGATGACCAGGGTTTCCGGATCGTTGAGCAACGCGTTCCATTCATCCGCGCCAACGTGCTTGCCCGTAAGTTCGTCAGGCCGAATGTCGGGTCTGCCCAAAGTGACGATTTCCGCTTTTACCTTGACGCGCAGGCGCCGGAACGGGGCTTCCTCCGATTCGGTCCAGCGCGCGTCAATCGGGGCATCGAGCGATAAGAAGTCCTGCAGCCAGTCAAGTACCGCCTGGATGGCTCGGCCATCGCCGGCAAGCGTGCCATTCACGCCTTCCGTGGCGACCAGGACGGTGCCAAGCAGGTTGGCCTTTTTACACTGAACCTTGAGGAGCCCGCTAAGCTGGCCGGGTTCCGGGACGTCGGTAAAGCGATAAAAAGAAACAACGTTCATGGCAATCGTTCAAAGTTTTTCAAAGCCCGGTCCCGAGAAAGTCAGGGACAGGATACTGTGGCGAATTTGCTCACCTAGCACCAGCCGTGCATCTTCGCCGATGCGTTCGATATCGTCGCCGAATTCGAGGAACCCGGCCGCATTGCGACGCACTACCTCACGATCACGCAACGTACGAATAAAGTCCTGGAACAGCGCCTTGTCAAAGAAGTCCGGGGAATGCAGCCCGTAGATCATTGCCAGTCGCTGCGCACTCTTCTGGCAAAGCCCCTCGAGTTTCGCGCGCGACAATGTACCGGAACCGTTTCTGATCAGCAACGCGATGACCAGGTAGAAGCGCTGCAACATCGGCACCATAGACTGGCCAAACATCATTAACTGGAAAGCCGGCGCCGAACCGGTCGGTGGCCGCACCAACAGGTCGCCGTCGCGGGCGAGAATTCCTTCGTCAATCAGCGCCTGGATTGCAGCCGAGGTGACATCATCGACCTCATCGTCATGCCATTGCAGGCGAAGTTCAACCCGCATGAACGGATAGATCATACCAACCAGCCGTTGCAACTCGCTGTGTGCCAGGCGCCGACCCTGGATGAAGCAGCATGCAATCGACGCGGGCACCGCGAACAGATGCTGAATGTTATTGCGAAAATAGGTCATCAGTACGGCATTGTGCTCACTCATACTGATGACATCGCCGAGCGGGTGCGCTGTACGGGAGATGACCCCCAGCTTCTCACCGTGATCGATAATGTCGTCGGCCTCCCAGTCCGGTACGGTGACGAGGTCCGAATAACGGAACCGGTTCAGTAACCGTGCGCTCAGCTCCACCTGTGCCTTGAGCTCCAGTTCGCCCATTGACTGCTTTGGCATCGCGAGCAATGAGTAGGCAAGCAGGCTTATCGGGGTAACCGCTGCTGCCGCGTTTATCCCGCCCATGATCCGTTCGCCGAGCGCGTCGATAACATCGCCAATCCATACCGGGCGCTCGTCTTCGCGCGCGCTGGCCTCCCGCCAGTCCGGTTTGCGCTCGTCAAGCATGCTGTCCAGCCGTATGGGCTCACCAATATTGACGTAAACCTTGCCGAAATAGTCGCGCAGCGAATTGATCGATCGAATCAGGCCGAATAGTGATTCTTTTTGCTTGGTTGCCCCACCCATTTCGGAGATAAAGGAATCACCTTCGATCAGTTTTTCGTAGCCAAAATAAACCGGCACAAATACAACCGGCACTACTGGCTTTTCAATGTAGGAGTTGACCGTCATCGCGAGCATTCCCGCTTTTGGCGCCAGCAAGCGGCCGGTCCGACTCCGTGTTCCTTCGACAAAGTATTCAATCGAATGGCCGCGCTGCAGGATCTTTCTCAGGTAGGCATTGAATACGGTTGCATACAAGCGATTTCCTTTGAAGCTGCGACGCAGGTAAAAAGCGCCGCCACGCCGCAGGATTCCGCCGACGAAGGGAATATTGAGATTCACGCCGGCGGCGACATGCGGCAGGCTCAGACCCTGGTTGTAAACAATAAAGCTAAGCAACAGGTAGTCGAAGTGGCTGCGATGACAGGGCACGTAAACAATTTCGTTTTCCTTGGCCTCCTCATGCAGGCGCTCGACGTGCTGCAGCTCGATACCGTCGTAGATCCTGTGCCAGACCCAGCGCAAAAAACGCTCGACAACGCGTACCGTCGGATAGGAAATATGCGCAGCTATTTCGTTAGCGTATTTACGAGCCTTTTGTGTCGACCGTTCCAGCTTGACCCTGCTGCCAGCCGCTTCCGCCGTTATTGCCGCGCGCACATTGGGATCGTCAAGAACTTCGTTAAGCAACGTACGCCGGTGTGACAGGTCCGGACCGACAGTTGCTATCCGGCGCTGCCGAAAATGCACGCGCAGAATTCTCGACACTTTGCGAAACGCTACTTCCGGATTGGGGCCGTTCTGGACGATCGAGGTCAGCGGCAAAGCGTGGCTGAATCGGACCAGCGTATTGCGCCCCTGAAAAATCGTCGCCAGGAATTTGCGCGTTCGACCAGCGACATCCCAGTTCTCGGAGAACAAAAGTGTCAGCCAGGAATGTTCCTTCTGCGGCGATCGTCCCCAGTATATGCCGACCGGCACGAGCAGCAGTTCCTGGCCACCGGCGGCGATGCTTGCCTCGACAAGGCGTCTCAGGCGATTTGACCCTTGCGGCGCCCGATGGCGAAAAATGAAGCCGCGCGTCTGCCTCAGCACAACGATGCGACGCGACTCGCTGATATCCATGAAATCGAGATCCTGGAGCGGCGACGGCAGGCCGTGCATCTGACACAAGCGCTCCAGCGCCAACGTATCGGCAAGACCACCTGTCTCAAGCACGTAGCAAACCGGTGCGTCGGTCGTCGCCAGAAGCTCCGCCGGATGGTCCGGCTGCACCACCGGTCGCGCCCAGAGACTGAATACCTTGCCGGCCAGCCAGTACCAGGGACGAAATATGTTTTCAGCGAGACTCATCGGATGCCAATCTTACCGGTTTCACGGCCGCCGCAAACTGTTGATTTATCTGAGTTGCGTGGCAATGCCCTGGCGAGCGCCGGGCGGTTCGGCGCTATTGCGGTTCCTGGCTCGATTCTTCGATAGCGGCGTCAAGATCGCGCTTCTGATTCTGCAACTGAATTTCGACCTCTCGAGCTTTGTTCATTTGCTCCGTGTAATGGTCGGCGATCTCTTTGCCGACGGTTTCTTCGCGGGGTTCATCCGCGTCGTCCGAACCACATGCGCAAAGCAAGAGTATCGCGGCAAGTGCAGTCAAGGTTTTCATCGTTGCGTCCTCCCGAATTTCAGGACAATTCATCGATAAAACGCGTCAGGTAATAGCAGATTTCATCGATATTGGCCGTCAGGCGATGATCACCGTCAACAACATGCAGGGTGGCCTTGCATTCCTGGGCAAAGCGAATGCTGTTGCCGACGGGCACGACCGCGTCGTCCCAACCGTGCACAATGCTGACAGGTATCTTCGGTGCTGACGGCGTCAGGTCCTCGTATCCGGGCATATAGTACGCGGGCGCCAGGACGAATAGCCCGACGGCGTTCACACTATCCGCCGCAGCCGTCGCCACGTGCCCGCCCATACTCGAGCCAACCAGGATCAATGGCTGTTGCAGCGGTGCGCAATACTCGATCAGCCTGGTAACTCGTTCCGTCGGGTCGGCGATGCCCTGGTAGTCAACGCTATCGACTTCGCAGCCAAGAGTGCGCGCCTGGTCTGCCATGGCATTAATCTTGGTTCCCCACGGACCGCTCTCCTGGCCGTGCGAGAAAATGACCATCGGTCTGGTCATATCATGATGCCCTCACCGGCGTTACACAGGTCTTCAATTTGTCGGGCCAGCAGCCAATCCCTGTCCTGCCCCCAGAACGCCAGCTCTCCAAGCCTGATGACCGGGACGCCCCAGTGCCCGATCTCCGTCAGCATCTCCCGATTCTGTTTCGCTCGGTCCCGCCATTCGTCACCTTGCATCGCTTCCTTTAGATCCGGCCAGAACAATCCGGCGCGCTCGGCGACAATCTGCATACCCTCGTCAGTGGCCACATCAATGGATTCCGCAAAGATTGCCTTGCCTGCCTCGAGAAGAAAGTCCAGATGGCGTTTTTCACCTTGTGCGTAATAAAAAGCGGCGATACATCGTTCGGCGCCCTCGCCGAGCGGATCGGCAATCCTGCCGAACGGCATTTTTCGCCGTGCAGCTTCCCGGTTGGCATCCTTTACGATGTAAAGCAGCTTTGAGCGCGGCAATGCCGCGCCACGTTCGACCATGGGCAACACCGGTCGAACTTCGAGCCGCAGCCCGAAAGCCTGTGCGATGGCAAACGTATTCTTCAGGGCGATGTAGGAATAAGGACTGCGAAAGGAATAGAACAACTGCAGCGGCGGCAAGTCCTTGGCCGCCCCTGGAACGGCGGCGGGCAGATTGAACCTCATCGCTTCAACCATTGACGCCAGCTCAGGCGCCGGTTCCTTGTAGCGATTCAGTTTTTGCCGGTCGAACATCCTGATCAGGTAAGACAGTCGGTCGACGCCCCAGTACCACTCACCCGCGTAATGCATCGTTGCGCAGTTGTAATGTCCCAATTTCCGCAACAATAGCTGGTTCTTGCCGATCAGCACGTTGGTTTCTTCGCCGCCACTGCCCGGTCGGCCCAGCAGGCGTGAAATACCTTCCGCATCACCTCGCCAATACAAACTCAATACCTTCGAAAAGGTCTCCGCAAAGTCGTCTTCCTCTTGCTCGGCTGCCAGGAAATCGAGGAGCTGCCTGCGAAATTCAATCGCTGGGGTATCGCCGCGGTCCAGGTATGGCACGCCCAGCTCACTGGCGAGAAGCTTGCAATCCCGGGTTGCGTACTCGGCAAGCATTCCCGGCTGTGGCATGAACTCACCGCCCAATGCCTGGCAAAGATAGATCCGGAACTGAACCTTGTGTTGGTAGCGCCGCATCACCGCTTCGAGGTAAAAAGAAAGCAGATAGGAGTAAGGATCGTCGAGTTGCAGAAACACCGATACCACGCGCTTTTTAAACGTCAGGCTGCGTTTTAGCTCAAGCATGAGCCGCCACAGCCTGATGCGCCGTTCGTCGAGCAGGAAAGTCAGGTAGAGCGAGCGTAGTTTGCGCTTCATTTAGTCATCGTCCCAGGCTGCGCTAGGTTTCCACAACAGTTCATCGAGATCGGGTTGCCAGCGATATTTTTTCATATCAACACGACCGCGCAGAAGTGCAACGCCCTCCTTCGCGAGCCGTTTCTCTTGTTCATTGAAGGCGGCCGTACCGGATGCGAAGGCAATTTTTCCGGACGCCGTTATGACCCGATACCAGGGCACTTTGTGGCCGCGAGGCAAATGTCGAAGCGCGTACCCGACCTGCCTCGCGCCACGCGGAACCCCCGCAATTTCTGCAATTTGCCCATAGCTGGCAACCGAACCTTTTGGAATATCACAAATCGTCGCCCAGATGCGCTCATTGCGTTTCTCGGTTGCCGTTTTCATTCGATTCGTACAAGCACTGTCCTGAATGGCGATTATTCGTCAATGCTGCCGCAATGACCGTCAAACCCGGCGTGCGTTACAAGCCCAAAACTGCACTCGATCAGCGACTCCATAGTTATGGAATCATACAGAATTAGGCTTTAAAAAACAGTTAGATAGCTAGTTATCTATGCCCCCGGACCAGGCCAAGGCGTGCCTGTATTTCCTGCTTTGCATCGCGCAACACGGTATCGCGATCGAGACTGTCGAGGATATTCTGCACAACTGCCTTGGGCCCCCCGTCGCCCCAGGATTTGCCCTTGGCCAGGTACTCCGCTGCAATCTGGCCAACAACATACGTACTGTAGTAAGCAATCGCGCCCTGTGCGCCGGCTGTCACCAGCGTGGAAAGACCGGCCGTGCCAACTTTCAACGCGCTGGAAACAAAATGCAGCGCCCAGACTGTGCCCAGCAGCGCTGCCGCCTCGGCAACGATCACGCTGACAAGTGAACCGGCCTCGCGCCTGCTAACCGGCAAGCCATAGACTTTCGACAAGTGCATCACCATGCCGACATCGATGAACGCGGCGGCAAACAGATCAGCAACAGGAACCGGGTTGAACGCCACTGCGACGCCTTTAGCCGCACAGTAGGTGCGCACCAGTTTGTCGCCGATTTCCCGGCGGGCATTAAGAATTCGTACGCCGACCTGATCACTGAGATCGGCCGCGAAAAGACTGGCATTCAGGGCGACGAGCGTCTTGCCCTCATTCTCAAAAATCTCCCAGAGCCGAAGACGGAGCTGCTCGACGTCCGCGTCACGCACGCGACTGGCCGCCGTTTCCCTGCCTTCGCTGTCAATCTCGATGATTTCCTGTGGACGCGGTTGCGCAGCGACGGCCAGCACGTTGTCTGCCTGCACAAGTCCACGGGTCTTGTCGCGCACAGACTTCAACAGGTCGTCGCGTTCCCCCTTCGTATAGAGGTCGGATTTGTTCAAGGCAACGACAACCGGCCGGCCTTGCGCCAGCAATGTACGCAGGGCGCCAAGCTCGCTGTCGGTTAAATCGCCATCGATTACGAAGATGACCAGATCGGAGCGACGCGCCACTTCTCTTGCCATTTCTTCCCGATCTTCGCCACCCGCTTCATCCAGTCCCGGTGTGTCAATCAGGAACACGCCGGACGCCTCGACTTCAGACCAATGCTCCATCGACGCTCTTTTGGTCTCGCCGTGCAGGGGGCTAACTGTGAAGCGCTGCTCACCGATCAGGGCATTGAGCAGCGAGGACTTGCCGGTGCTGACGCGACCGAAAGCGGCAATGTGCAGGTGTCCATGCTGCAACTTGTCCAGCATGCCTGCAACGGCCTCATAGTCGTGAGACAGCGCTTCGCGTACGCCGGCCGGCAACCGCGAATCCTCGATGAGCTCACGCAGGCTTTCGCGCGCAAGGCTGAGATGGGCGGAACCGCCGTCCGATGCTGGTTCAGCGTCCGGTTTTGTCCTTCGCCAGGGCCATCCTGGCAACCTGTCGAACGCCCGCTTCAATATGTTCACTGATTCCTTCCTCGAATTCCTTTGCGGCAGTTCCCGGGTCAAGCTCACCGTGTTTCTTGAGAGTTATAACGAGGCTGCGGCCGAGCGCATCGAATATGAGCCCATAGGCTACCGCATGCACGAGGCCACCGGCGACAGTTCCGGCACCGGGGAACGCCTTCAGTCCGTTTCCGGCCACGGCGAGGCTCAGCGGCAGCGCCTTGCCTGCCCGGCTCTGGCTAAGCGTGAGGAACTCCTCGATATCCAGATCGCGCGGAGCGGCACCAAACAATTTGCAGAGTTCGCGCGTCATTGCGGTACCAAGATAACCCTGGATGATGATGTCAGTTCCCGGACTGATAGCTGCAAGGGCGCCGACGACCGCCTTGCGCGTTGAACTGCGAATAATCTGCTCCGCCCGATGATCACGATACTGACTTTCCGCCGCAGCGAGTTTTTCGGCGGTCAGCCGAAACACGGCCCTGTCTCGCCGGGCGTCGAGTGCTGTGGCGTCTTCGCCGAGCAGGTGATTGATAGCGACAACCAGCACGCCGATGTCCGCCGGCCGCTGGCGCCGCAAGGTTGCTTCGCTGCCGTCGCTGCGTTTTTCGATGACCTCCCGGTCGCCGCCGGCACTGACGGCAACGACCTGGTCACGCGCAAGATCGCTGCCAAGTTCATCGAGGTGGTCGAGCAGCCGCTCCAGAAGCACTGCCTGTTCTTCGCGGCTGTAGCGATCCGATTTATTCATCACCAGGATCATCGGCTTTTGCAGCGCAAGCAGCCATTCGACGGCCTTGCTTTCATTGCGTGTCAGGTCGCCGTCGCAAACGTACAGCACGAGTTGGGCGCGCTGCGCTTCCTCGACGGCGATCGCATCGAGATCGCCATCCAGACCGCCGGTTCCAGGCACATCGGTCAACAGGATTTGCGTGCCGCTTTCGTTGCGCCAGCGATAGTGGCGGATGTTGAGCGTCGACCCGCCAACCGGATTGATGACGACGTCTGCGTCGGGAATCAACGCCTTGATAAGAGAGCTCTTGCCAGTACTGATTTCGCCGAAAAAACACAGGTGCACGGACCTGGTTGCCTGGCGGGCAGCCAGCTCCTGCAGCTCGGCCTGTGCCTCGTCGATCCTGACGCCGGCCTTTTCGGCATCGTGCAGCCGCGCCTCGATCTCGGCTTTGTTGAGCGGTCGCTGCGCGGGAACGGGAGCGGCGATTTTTCGACGTACCACCAGTACGACGATCAGCCAAATCGCAATCACGATCAGCGCCGCCATCACGGTCAGATATCCGTACAAAATGATGCGCGGACCCTGCACCAGGCGATCCCAGACATTGAGTGCCGACTCCGTCATGAACAACAGCGCCGCAATCGCGACGATGAAGACCAGCAGCACGAGCAGCCCGATCGAGATTCTGATAAACCGATCCACTTTCATGCCGGGTATACTACGTGCATGAACAGACGAAATCGAAGAACTGTAGTACTTGTCGTGGCTCTTCTGGTCGCCGCCTGCTCGGCGCCGGGAACTCCCGAGTATGCAACCCTGGTGGTCAAGGACGCACGCGTCTGGACGGGCAGCGCGGAGCAACCGTGGGCAGAAGCAATTGCCGTCCGCGACAACACCATTGTGGCGGTCGGCAGCGCTGCCGACGTTGACGCGTTGATCGGCGACGACACCGACGTAATTTCTGTCGAAGGCAGCATGCTGGTGCCGGGATTCATCGACACGCACGTGCATTTCATCTCCGGCGGCTCCGGGCTTGCTTCTGTCCAGCTCAGGGACGCCGCAACCCCCGCGGAATTCACCAGTCGTATCGGTGAATTTGCAAAAACCGTCGATCCAGGCGAATGGATAATGTATGGCGACTGGGATCACACGTTGTGGGGTGGCGAATTGCCCCGACGCGACTGGATCGATGATGTAACGCCGGACAACCCGGTCTGGGTATACCGACTGGATGGTCACATGGCGCTTGCAAACAGCGCGGCACTGGCGCTCGCCGGCGTCGACGCGGACAGCGCTGATATCGACGGCGGCACCATCGTCCGTTACCCGGATGGTCGCCCGACCGGCATTCTGAAAGACAACGCGATGACGCTGGTCGAACAGGCCATACCGGAGGCGACGGCGGCGAAACTTGACCGGGAAGCCCGGGCAGCGATGGAGCACGTGGCCGGCAACGGCGTTACATCGGTCCATGACATGGCTGGCTGGCAAAGTCTCGCGACCTACCGACGGGCTCACGAACGTGGCGACATGATCACGCGAATTTATTCGGTGGTGCCGTTGCGGGACTGGCAGCGTTTGCGCGATGACGTCGCCGTCAATGGTACTGGCGACCAGTGGCTTCGAACCGGCGGACTGAAAGGTTTCATGGATGGCTCGCTGGGTTCACACACGGCGGCGATGCTCGAGCCGTTTACGGATGCACCGGAGGACAAGGGCTTCCTGATCAATCCGCTGGATGACATGCGGACCTGGGTAGTCAATGCCGATGCCGCGGGACTGCAGGTCATGGTGCACGCCATTGGCGACAGTGCGATTCGGGACCTGTTGGACATATACCTGGATGCCGTCGAAGCGAATGGCAATCGCGATCGCCGCTTTCGAATGGAACATGCACAGCACATCCATCCGGACGACATCGCCCGATTTGCCGCCCAGGACGTTATCGCGAGCATGCAGCCCTACCACGCGATCGATGACGGACGCTGGGCCGAAGACGTAATCG
>Ga0316195_10000154_pt1 | contig 23099 bp, 19 predicted proteins | sample Phised1_MG_FD_204937 | JGI IMG/M metagenome (GOLD analysis project Ga0316195, IMG submission 204937) | Coastal sediment microbial communities from Maine, United States - Phippsburg sediment 1 | ecosystem: Environmental > Aquatic > Marine > Coastal > Sediment | place: USA: Maine | collected...
CCTGCAGCTCCAACTGGCCGAGCGGGTCACGCTGGTGCGCGTCGAAGCCGGCCGACACGATGATCAGGTCGGGACCAAAGCGCTCCAGCGCAGGCAGACCCCAGGCGCTCCAGGCCTCGCGGAACTCGGCGCTGCCGTCGCCGGGAGCCAGCGGCAGGTTGAGCACGTTGCCGCAGCCCCGCTCATCCGGCTGGCCTGTGCCGGGGTACAAGGGCAGTTGGTGACTGGAAACGAACAGAACGTCCGGTGACCCGGCAAAGATGGCCTGAGTGCCATTGCCGTGGTGCACGTCGAAATCCATGATCGCGACGCGCTTCGCGCCGTGCGCCGCCTGGGCGTGGCGGGCGGCTACCGCTGCGTGGTTCAGCAGGCAAAACCCCATCGCCCTGGCGGACTCGGCGTGGTGTCCCGGAGGTCGCGTCACGCAAAACGCGTTTTTTGCTTGCTGCGTAAACAGTTGGTCAACGGCAAAACAGGCCGCGCCGCTGCCGCGCAGGGTGGCGTCTATGGAGCCGGCGGAAAGCCAGGTATCCGGGTCCAGGGCGAGCCGGTCGACCGCCGGATCGGGAGCCGGCTCGAGCTCGACCAGTTGCGCCCAGTAGGCTGAGTGGTGAACCCGCTCCACCTGCTCCGCTGTCGCCAGCGGCGCCGGCAGAAACTCCGTGCCGGCAATACCTTCGATGGCCCTGAGCACCGCGGTGACGCGCTCGGAGCGCTCGGGGTGGCCCGGCCCCGGATCGTGCCGCAGGCAATCGTCGTGATGGATGATCAGTGTCTTCATAGCGAAATGACGGTGCTCTCCTTGACTTCCTCCATGACGACGTAACTGCGCGAATCACTGACGCCCGGCAGAGCCAGGATCTTTTCACCGAGCAGTGTGCGATATTCCTGCATATCACGCACGCGGGCTTTCAGCAGGTAGTCGAAGTTTCCGGAGATCAGGTGGCACTCCAGCAGCTCGCTCAGTTTCAGGGCCTCGCGGCGGAAGCTGCGAAAAGCGTCGGGCGAAGTGCGCAGCAGGTTGATTTCGACAAACACCAGCAATCCCGCACCCACCATGCCGGGCTGGAGCAAAGCGGTATAACCCTTGATATAGCCGTCGCGCTCGAGGCGGCGCACCCGCTCGAGGCAGGGGGTGGGGGTCAGGTTGACCTTCCTGGCCAACGCGACGTTGGCGATGCGCCCGTTTTCCTGGAGGTATTTCAGGATCAGGCGATCGGTGCGGTCGAGTGGCCGCGGCTTGCGCGAATCTCTGCCCAAGAGATTATCTGCTTAGTAGGGAATTATTAGCATAATTCACTGCATTATGATGTTTTTCAGGATAAAAAACCATGTCTTTACCGCTAAAATCAGCATATCTGCTCACAGTGGAATCTGACCATGAAAATCGGCGTACCCAAGGAAATCAAGAACCATGAATACCGGGTCGGGCTCGTTCCCGCCTCGGTGCGTGAGTTGGCTCATCGTGGCCACGATGTATATGTTGAGTCCGCCGCGGGTCATGGCATCGGCGTCGACGACAAGGAATTCGAGGCCGCCGGTGCAAAGATTCTGCCCGATGCGGCGGCGGTGTTTGATGCCGCGGAGATGATCGTCAAGGTGAAAGAGCCACAGGCCGTGGAGCGCGCGATGCTGCGCGAGCACCACACCCTGTTTACTTACCTGCACCTGGCTCCGGACGCCCCGCAGGCCGAAGGGCTCATCGAGAGCGGCGCGACCTGTATCGCTTATGAAACCGTGACCGATGACAAGGGTCACTTGCCGCTGCTGGCGCCCATGTCGGAAGTCGCAGGCCGCCTGTCAATCCAGGCTGGTGCCTCCTGCCTGGAGAAAGCGCACGGCGGTTCCGGCATCCTGCTCGGCGGCGTGCCGGGCGTGTCGCCGGGCAAGGTGGTCATCATCGGCGGCGGCGTGGTCGGCTTGAATGCGTGCCAGATGGCGGTCGGGCTCGGCGCGCGGGTCGTGGTGCTGGATCGCAATCTCGATGTGCTGCGTTTTCTGGATGCCACTTTCGAGAGCCGCATCGAAACCGTATTCTCCAGTGTTGAGTCCATCGAACGGCATATCCGCGATGCCGACCTGGTGATCGGTGCGGTGCTGATCCCCGGAGCCGCGGCGCCCAAGCTGGTCACCCGCGAGGATCTGGCCATCATGCGCAACGGCTCCGTGCTGGTGGATGTGGCCATCGACCAGGGCGGCTGCTTCGAAACCTCGAAAGCCACCACGCATGCCGAGCCGACCTATGTCGTCGACGGCATCGTGCACTACTGCGTCGCCAACATGCCGGGCGCCGTGCCGCGCACGTCGGCTTTTGCGCTGAACAACGCGACGCTGCCGTTCACGCTGGCTCTGGCAGACCTGGGCCCGAAGGAGGCCATGCTGCGGAACCCCCATCTGTTGAACGGTCTCAACGTGCATCGTGGCAGAGTGACGTACGAAGACGTGGCGCGGGATCTTGGCTACGATTTTGTTCCGGCCAGCGAGGCGCTGACGTTGTAGGACCGAATTTATTCGGGATGGGTTTATTGCGTCCGTAGGATTCCCGAATGAATTCGGTCCTACGATTGCCCGCCCAAGCTCACGTGCAATCGTACTTTTTGCGCATGTAGTCGACTGAGTCGTGGATGACTTCCTCCAGCACGCCGCGGTCGATCACGTCGAGGTTTTTCAGGTACAGGCAGGACTTGCCTGTCTTGTGCGGTCCCAGTTTCTTCAGCAGGGCTGCATGGCGTTCGAAGCCGGGCATGATGTACACGGTGAAGGCCGACTTGCGCGGCGAGAATCCGGTCAGGAAGAAATCTCCCTCACGGCCGCTCTCGTAGCGATAGTGATAGGTCCCGAAGCCGACCAGGCTGCTTCCCCAAAGTTTGGGTCCATGGCCGGTGATTTTCCGCATCAGGGCGATCATCTCGCTGCTGTCCCGCCGCTTCTCCTCATCGTCGATCCCGGCGATGAATTCCTCGACAGGCCTGTTCGAGGCGACTGTTTTATTCTTTCCCATGACCGACTCTCCGGGATGTTCCTTGACCCAGTTAAGCCTCGTCAGCGAGCGGCGTCAACCAGGCTTGTGTTCCGCCAGGTATATTGTTTAAGCTGTAGCTATGTTGATTATAATTAACAGGTGCCTCGAATGAGCGTGGAGGTTGGCAAGCGCTTGCGGTCCGTGCGGACCGCATTCGGGCTGAGTCAGCGCGAGCTGGCCAAGCGGGCCGGCGTCACCAACGGCATGATCTCGCTGATCGAGCAGGAGCGTGTCAGTCCTTCGGTGGGTTCACTGCAGAAGGTCCTCGCCGCGTTTCCGATGACCATGGCCGAGTTCTTCACTCGCGACATGGCGTCACAGGAAAACGTGGTGTTCCGGGCAGTGGAAATGCCCAACGTCGGCACGGGTACGATCCAGTATCGGCTGGTAGCCGCCTCGCGCCGTGACCGCAAGATGTCCATCCTGTCGGAGCTTTACGAGCCCGGTTCCGATACCGGCGAGGATTTACTCACGCACTCCGGCGAAGAGGGGGGCGTGGTGGTCGAGGGCGAATTGGAATTGACCGTGGCGGGCGAGACCTGGCTGCTGGGGCCGGGCGACGCCTATTATTTCGACAGTCGCCTGCCGCATCGATTCCGCAACACCGGCGCCGTGGCGGCGCGGATTGTCAGCGCCAATAGCCCGCCAACCATTTAATGGGTCAGAGCCCTTTTTGCCGCAGCAAAAAGGGCTCTGACCCCTTTTGTCACTTTTGTCAGAAGTCGAAGGTCTTGGAAAGCGTCAGCACCAAGTTGGTGTCCGAGGTGTCACCCAGCAGCGTCGAGTCGCTGTAAATGACGGTAAACGCGTAGTCAAACAGGTCGGTTTCCTGAACGCTGAGCGTGTTGCCGTAGCCGGCCTCGTAGTACATGCCGTCAAAGTCGTTTTCAAAAGTCGCTATCCGTCCGAAGAAGCCATTGTACTCACCGGTCAGCGAGTAGTACTCGTAGTCCAGTTTGGGCCCGCCGAAGTTATCGTATTCGCCGATCGCTGCGTCAAACGTGAACCACCGCCAGCCGGCGCTTAGGTTGACCTCCTTGTAGGTGTCATCGAAGTCACCGGTATACGTATAGATCGTACCGCCGACGCCGAAGCTGAATTCGCCGACTTCGAAGCCGTAACCGCCGTAATAGTCAATCTCAAGGCCGTCGCCTACATCCGCACCCCAGGTGCCGACATAGAAGCCACCGGCCTCGAGGTCCAGCCCGGCGAACGCCGATGAGGTTTTCTGCGGAATGCCTCGGAAGATGTACTCTGAGTTGTAGCCGATATTGGCCGACAGATCGACTGCCAGGGCGGGGGTCGAAACGGCGGCGACGGTAGCAGCCAGGCCGATGGTTGCAAGCTTCCTGTGCATGTTGTGAGTCTCCCAATCTATGGTTAAGGCCAGCGGAGCGGCCGGAATGGCGCGAACCTGCTTGTGAGACCTAAATGCACGATCCGCGCCATGCAAGCTAAAGGTATATAAAGCAATAAGTTAGTATGATGTTGGGCGATGCGGACGGGTGCGCTGTGCCTCACAACAGGGCGCGGCCAGGCTGCCATGCATCATCCTTGGGCATCGAATTAGTTCTTTCATTGCACCCATTTTGTTTATTATAATTAACGCCATTCACGAAACACCATGTCCTTCGAGGTATTGTTCATGAGCACCCACTCCAATGCGGTCGAGTCCTACTGGATGCCGTTCACGGCCAATCGCGACTACAAGAAAAAGCCCCGCGTCGTCGTCGGCGCCGAGGGGCATTACTACCTGACCGACGACGGGCGCAGGATCTACGACGCCTTTTCCGGTCTGTGGACCTGCGGTCTCGGGCACTGCCATCCGAAGATCGTCGAGGCGGTGCAGCGACAAGTGGCGAAGCTGGACTACGCCATAGCGTTCCAGGTTGGCCACGACAAGGTCTTCGAACTGGCCGAACAGGTAACGTCCATGGCGCCCGAGGGGATGGATAAGGTGTTCTTCACCAATTCCGGTTCCGAGTCCGTCGATTCTGCGCTGAAGATCGCGCTGGCCTATCATCGGGCGCGAGGCGAAGGGCACCGCACGCGCTTCATCGGCCGCGAGCGCGGCTATCACGGAGTCAATTTCGGCGGCATGTCGGTGGGCGGCATGTTCGCCAATCGCAAGGCGTTCGGTGCTTCGCTGCTGCCGGCCGTGGATCATCTTCGCCATACGCACGATCTCGAGCACAACCGATTCACCCGGGGCCAGCCGCAATGGGGCGTGCACCTGGCGGAAGACCTCGAGCGCCTGGCCGCCCTGCACGACGCTTCCAACATCGCCGCCGTGATCGTCGAGCCCGTGCCCGGTTCTTCGGGTATTCTGCCGCCGCCGGTCGGTTACCTGGAACGCTTGCGCGAGATTTGCGACAAGCACGGCATCCTGCTTATCTTTGACGAGGTCATTACGGCCTTTGGTCGGCTGGGTGCACCGTTCGCTGCTCATCGCTTCGGCGTGACGCCCGACCTGATCACGACGGCCAAGGGCCTGACCAACGGTGTTATCCCGATGGGGGCCGTGCTGGTGCAGCAAAAGATCTACGACGCCCTGATGAACGGGCCGGAGCAGATCATCGAACTGTTTCACGGCTATACCTATTCGGGTCACCCGGTCGCCTGCGCTGCCGGCCTCGCGGCGCTTTCGATCTACGCGGAGGAGGGGATTTTTGAGCAAGTGCAGCAACTCGAAGGGCATTTCGAGGACGCGATCCATTCACTGGCAGACCACCCCAAGGTGACCGATGTGCGCAACCTGGGCCTGATGGGTGGCATTGATTTGCAGCCCCGCGAGGGCGCTCCGGGCATGCGTGGCATGGAGATCCACAAGCGCTGCTTCTGGGACGAGGACATCGTCGTGCGTCACAGCGCCGATCTGCTGCAGTTCTCGCCCTTCCTGAATTCGCGTCCGGAAGATATCACCATGACCTTCGAAAAGGTCCGTAAGCTGCTGGACAGCATCGACTGAGAGACTTTCACTATGAGTACCGAAGCTTTAAAGACCGTGCAGAGCGACCATCGCGTCGCGCATTTCATCGACGGCAAGCACGTCGCGGACAGTGGCCGCGCGCAGGATGTGTTCAATCCCGCCACCGGCCGGGTCGTGCGCCAGGTCGCGTTGGCGAGCCGGGCGACCGTCGAAACGGCCATCGCTGCGGCAGAGGCCGCGTTCCCGGCCTGGCGCGACACGCCGCCCGCGAAGCGCGCCCGCATCATGTTCCGCTTCAAGGAACTGCTGGAGCAGCATGCCGACGAAATCGTCGCGCTCGTCACCGAGGAGCACGGCAAGGTACTGCATGATGCCCTGGGCGAGTTGCAGCGCGGCATCGAGGTGGTCGAGTATGCCTGCGGCGCCCCGGAGTTCCTCAAGGGCGAGCACAGCAAGAACGTCGGCCCGGCCATCGACAGCTGGAGCGAGTTTCAGCCGCTGGGCGTGGTGGCCGGCATCACGCCCTTCAACTTCCCGGCGATGGTGCCGATGTGGATGTACCCGATGGCCATCGTGTGCGGCAACACCTTCGTGCTGAAACCGTCCGAACGCGACCCCTCGGCGCCGCTGCGGATCGCCGAGCTGTTCCGGGAGGCAGGCTTGCCGGACGGCGTGTTCAACGTGGTCAACGGCGACAAGGAAGCCGTGGATACCTTGCTGACGGATCCGCGCGTACAAGCCATTTCTTTTGTCGGCTCGACGCCGGTGGCGGAGTACATCTACAGCACGGGTACGGCCCATGGCAAGCGGGTGCAGGCGCTGGGAGGCGCCAAGAACCACGCGATCGTCATGCCCGACGCCGACCTGGACAACGCGGTGTCGGCCCTGATGGGCGCCGCCTATGGATCCTGCGGCGAGCGCTGCATGGCGATCTCGGTCGCGGTGGCCGTGGGCGAGGAAACGGGCGACGCCCTGGTCGCCAGGCTGAAGCAAGAACTGGCCGGGCTCAAGGTGGGCAATGGTTGTGACAATAGCAACAACATGGGTCCACTGGTAACAGCCCCCCACCGCGACAAGGTGCGTGGCTACATCGACCTGGGCGTGGAAGAAGGCGCGGAGCTGGTCGTCGACGGGCGCGGGTTGCGGGTCGACGGCCACGAAGACGGTTTCTTCCTGGGCGGCACCCTGTTCGACCGCGTGACGCCGGACATGAAGATCTACAACGACGAGATTTTCGGGCCCGTGCTGTGCGTGGTGCGCGCCAACAGCATGCAGGAGGCCATGGACCTGATCGATGGCCACGAGTATGGCAACGGCACCTGCATCTTCACCCGTGACGGTGAGGCCGCCCGCTATTTCACCGACAACATCAAGGTGGGCATGGTCGGGGTCAACGTGCCGCTGCCGGTGCCCGTGGCCTACCACAGCTTCGGCGGCTGGAAGCGGTCATTGTTCGGCGACCTGTACGCCTACGGCCCGGACTCGGTGCGCTTTTACACCCGGCGCAAGACCATCACCCAGCGCTGGCCCGCCGGCGGCGTGCGCGAGCAAGCCCGCTACACCTTCCCCAGCAACACGTAGGAGCGGCTTGAGCCGCGATTAGCCTGTCATCGCGCTGAACCGGTCGGCATCGGGATGTTCCTTTCAGGACACACGCGCGACAGCATGCCACGAGCGCTTCTTCGCCTGCGGCGAAACCGCACTCGCTTCATTGCCTGCGCTCAAGACGTCCCTGTGCGCTATTCGACTGTTCCCGACAGCTCGAATGTCTTGGAGGCACCCCCCTGCTCCCTCCTGCTCGACAGCCCCCCAGATCGTGGCTCAAGCCGCTACCACATACTGTCCCATCATCCGCAGACCCCTGCGAGCTGTGGACCCAGCTCACTTCTGCCATGAATGCTCGGCCGGCTTGTCAGCCGGGTGGATGCTCGAGCCCCGGTTTCAGCTTGCGCCTCGCCCGGCTTTTTCATTCTCGAGAGCCTTGGCAGTAATTTCCGCATAGAGGTCTATCATGCCGGCAACGAGTTTCATGTACTCCGGGTTGCGCTTGACCAAGGGCCGAAGGTCTGCGCTGTCGCTGTAGACACGTTTGAGAAAGTCCAGGTCGCCGTCGGCAATCGTCTCTCCGCGATTGACCTTTTCCAGCAGGCGCTGCGCTCTCGGCAAGCGATACTCCTGCATGCGGATCATCAGCGCTGCGATGGCGCCGGCATCTCTGTTCCCCTGCTTCATGACAGGCGCTGGTCGCCGTGAATCCAGATCACCTCGGCGCCGCCGTCTGCGCGGGCCAGCACCCGGGCAATGACAAACAGCAGGTCGGACAAGCGGTTGAGGTAACGAATGGTTGCTTCGTTGACCGTCTCGTTGTGGGCCAGGCTGATGACCCGGCGCTCGGCGCGACGCGCGATGGTACGGGCCAGGTGGCAGCGCGAGGCCGCTTCGGAGCCGCCGGGAAGAATGAAATCCTTCAGGGGCGGCAGATCCTCGTTGAATGCGTCCAGGGATTGCTCGAGACCTTCGACGTAGCGGTCGGGTATCAGCGTGGTGCCCGGCATGCACAGTTCTCCGCCGAGGTCGAACAGCTCGTGCTGCACGCGCGTCAGGCAGCTGCGAATCTCGTCGGGCAGCTCCGTGCTCAGCACCAGGCCGACTGCGCAGTTCAGTTCATCGACTGTCCCGTAGGCCTCGACCCGCAGGCTGTCCTTGTCCACGCGCGAACCGTCACCGAGGCCGGTCGTGCCCTTGTCACCCGTACGGGTGTAGATTTTCGACAGGCGATTTCCCATGGCCCCTACTCGAGCCGCATGCGGGCGTAAATTTCGGCCAGCTCACCGGTCGCGCGCGCTTCGGCGATCTGCTGCTCCAGCGCAGCCGCCTCCTCCGGGGTTCCCTCGGAGAGAAGGAAGCGCATCGGCTCGTCGCGGAACACGGCGTCGTCGGCGATTTCGAGCCCATTGACGCGGATCATGCCCTTCAGGCTGTCGACATACTCCTGGCCACGCTCAGAGTAGCGAACCAGGCCATCGGCAAGCCTGAGCGAGCTCAGAGGCTCCCCGGCCGCGCGCATCTCGGCGCGCAGGCGGCGAAGGTCCTCGTAGGCAGGGTGTGACATCAGGTTGAGGAAGTATCCGCGCACGCTGTCGAATGGCCAGTCGAAGGCCGCAATGCCGTAGTCGCCCTTCTCCTTGCGCTTTTGTTCCGGGGCGATGCCGTCGCCGCCATAAGTCCATTGGCCGAACAGCGAATTGCCCTCGGTCGCGAAGCGGGATGTTCCGTAACCGCTCTCGTAGGCCGCTTGTCCCAGCGCCAGCCCGGCCGGAATCACATCCAGCCGATAGAGGAGGTCATCGACGATGCCGGTCAACCCGGGGCTCGCCGCGGTCAGGGCTGCGGCATCCTCTTCCGGCATGACGCGAAGCAACACGACGGCACGCTTGAGATCATCCAGCTCCTCCGCGGAGAGCTGCTTGCCCGCCGCGAGATCGTCCCGCGCCCGCATCAGCTTTGCACGCCGGTCCAATACCATTGCATTGGCGTGCATGACCAGCGGCAGCATCAGGCGGTAAAAGATTTCTTTCTTTTGCGGCACGGGCAAATTGGGCGCAGCGACGCGCCAGGCAGGATGGATGCGCGTGATCATCAGGTGCGGCACAGTCAGTTGTTCGTCTCGACTCTCTTCGCCCCACCAACCCTCTTGTTTCAGGTGGTCCATGAGCCCATCCAGGCCGACGACAACAATCGCCTCGGGGACTTCGAAGGGTTTGGTTGTTTCCTCGGCTGGTTCCGCACCAGATACCGCCGCCGGTTTTTCGGCCGATGCCTCCGGAGTGTCGGGGGAACATGCGAGGAGGGCAATTCCGGCCAGCAAGATCATTGGCAGGCGTATGAACAAAAGCGAGTGGTTCATGGGGTTTCTCTCTGGGGGGTGCGTCGACGTAATTATATCAGCCCGCTGAGCAGACGGCGCTTCCGACAATCGTTCAGGTGAGATGAAACGCCTGTGCCTGCTCCATGGCCAACAGGAACTCCTTGCGCCAGAGGCCACCGCCGTAACCCGTCAATTCACCGTCGGAGGCGACCACCCGGTGACAGGGGATGATGATGGCGATGCGGTTGTCGCCATTGGCGCGCCCGACGGCCCGGACGGCATCCGGGTGATCGATGGTGGCGGCGACGTCGGCGTAGCTGCGCATCGCGCCATAGGGGATCTGGCGCAGCGCATCCCACACGGCCTCCTGGAACGCGGTGCCGGGGGCCTGCAGCGGGATCGAGAAGTTACGCAGGCTGCCCTCGAAGTAGGCATCGAGCTGTTTTTTGACCTGCTGCATCAGCGGATGATCGCCCGGCAGAAACACGCGCCCCATGCGCTGGCGCAAGCGGGTCAGCTGGGTCTCCAGCATGCGCCGCTCGGCGAACTCCAGCAGGCACAGGCCACTGTCGTGCACGCCCATGATCATGGATCCCAGGGGCGTCGCCACGCGGTTTATCCAGATCGACGATTCGCGGTCAACGGCCGATGGCGGATTGCCGAACACCTGGGTAAAAGCGTCCCGAAAAACGCTTTCCGAGTCGAAGCCCTGGGCGACAGCCGCCTCGGTAACCGGCGTGCCGTGCTGGATCTGCTGCAGGGCCTGCCCGAGCCGACGCAAGCGGGTATAGGCATGAAATGTCAGGCCGTGGTTGGCAATGAACCAGCGGCGCACTGCCGCGGGATCGAGTCCCATGACCTCCAGGTCGTGGTCGTGCCAGCGCCTGGCCGGGTCGGCTTCCACTTCGCTCATCAGGGCCAGTAACCAGGGCGGGTCGGCCAGGCCGGTCTTCAGAGGCGTACATTTCTTGCAGGGCCGAAAGCCGGCGGCCAGGGCGTCGCGGGCGCTGCCGAAGTCACGGCCGAGGCCTGCCTCGACCGACGCCTCGCTGCAATCTTCCGTGCAGAAAATACCGGTGTTGCTGTTGGCTACGAGGTTCAATGAGAGTCTCTGCGCTGAATATACCCGTTATCGATACCTATTTTGCCTGCAACCGGCATGTTCTTCACCAGAGGTGTCGGGAATCTCTTTCCAGGACCGTCAGCCGTCGGGAACGGCTGACCGAGCGAACAGGGATGTCTCGAGCATGTCCTGGAAAGAGATACCCGACACCTCCAGAGGACAGAGCCTCTATTGCGGGCAAAACCAGATACCACGGCAATCGTGGTTCCCGAACAATGCCCGGTGTTACAGTTCCACGACAATTCTGCCCAGGGAATTGCCTTCCAGCATACCACCGAAAATGTCGTTCAGATCGTCCAGCCCGACGACGCGGTTACGGATCATGTCCAGGTTGCGCGGCTTCCATTCTTTCGCGAGTTTTGGCCAGATTTGCTCCCGGATCGGGTAAGGGCACTGCGGCGAATCGATACCGATGAGGGAGACGCCGCGGATAATGAAAGGCATCACGGTTGTTTTCAGCCCGATACCCCCGGCCAGCCCACAGGCCGCGATGTTGCCCCAGGGCTTGATCGAAGCGCAGACGCCGCTGAGGGTATCGCCGCCGACGCTGTCGATACAACCCGCCCAGCGCGCACTTTCCAGCGGCCTCTGCCCCCACTCCAGCTCATGTCGCGAAATGCACTCCTCGGCGCCCAGTGCCGCCAGCCAACCGAACTGCTCCTCCTTGCCGGAAATGGCGTGCACTTCGTAACCCGCGTGCGCGAGGATATCGATCGCGATGCTGCCGACCCCGCCGGTGGCCCCGGTTACGATGATCGGTCCCTGTTCAGGCCGCTGACCGTTGATCTCCATCCGATACAACGACAGGGCAGCCGTGAAGCCGGCCGTGCCTATGGTCATTGCGTCGAGGGCACTCAGGCCGTTCGGTAGCGGAACAACCCAATTGCTGTCCAGGCGCAAGTACTCCGCATAGCCGCCGTCGCGTGTCTCCGACAATCCAGCGCCGGTAACCAGCACTTCATCGCCAGGCGAAAAACGTTCTGATTCGGACGAAACCACGGTCCCGGCGACGTCGATTCCGCCGACCATCGGGTAGGAGCGCATGATCTTGCCCTTGCCGGTGCCGGCCAGCGCATCCTTGTAGTTGATCCCGGAATAACGGACCTTGATGGTCACATCACCCGTGGCGAGGTCGTCCAGCCCGACTTCTTCCACCAGGCCCCGGTAGCCCTGGTCGTCGTTGTGTACGCGGTAGGCCCTGAACCGGGCCGGCACGGGTTCGTTCATGGTGATGATCCTCCGTCCTGTTGCAGCGTCGCGGGCTCAAACCGCGCGCAGGTACCATTCAAAATCCTTGGTCGGGATTTCGGCATTGTAGTTGCCCTCTTCCTCGCGCCGGCACAGCGAGAAAAGCTCGCAGTAGTCCGCCCCCAGGTAGTTTGGCAATACAGTCGCGGCATCGAACGCGTCCAGGGCCTGCGGCCAGCGAATGGGCACCGTGACCTGGTAATCGATTTCAGCGCCCTGGGCGGTCATCGGCTGTGGTTCACAGCGCTCGGTCAGGCCATGGTGAACGCCGGCCAGGATCGCAGCAACCACCAGGTAGGGGTTGGCGTCGGCGCCGGCGACGCGGTGCTCGAAGCGTGTATTGGCGGGCGAGGACAGCGGCACCCGCATGGCCACGCCGCGGTGATTTATACCCCAGCTCGGGCTGGCCGGCACATAGTTGCCCGGTGCGTGGCGCCGGTACGAATTTCCATTCGGCGCGAAGATGGCCATGCTTTCGGCCATTGCCACGCCGAGCCCACCCACCGCGTGACGCAGTTGATCCGAAAAAGGGCCATGCCGGCTCTCGCCCGCAAACACATTGTCCCCATTGGCGTCGAGCAGGCTCATATGCAGGTGGAATCCGCTACCGGCCGTGTCGGCGAAGGGCTTGGCCATGAAGGTCGCGCCGAGACCGTTCTTGTTGGCGGCTGCCTTCACCGCGCGTTTCAGCAGGACGGCGTGATCACAGGCCAGTAACGGGTCATCAACGTGGTGCAGGTTGATCTCGAACTGCCCGGGTGAGAATTCGGACAGCGCGGCCCCGGCAGGGATGTTCTGCGCAATGCAGATGGCGTCCAGGTCGGCCAGGAAGTCTTCCACCTCGTACAGGTCTTCCATCATGGCGTACTGAAGTCCGGGCTGGGGCAATTCCGAGCCGGGAATGCGCGGCATTTTCGGCTGGAACCGCTCACCGTCGTGCTCGACCAGGTAGAACTCGAGCTCGGTGGCCATCACCGGCCGCAGGCCCATGTCGCTCAGGGGCTGCAGCGCGCGCCGCAGTACATTGCGCGGGTCACGTGGGTACAAGCTGCCGTCGAAGTTGTGCATTTCGATCAGCACCTGGGCGGTAGGCAGGTTGACCCAGGGTACGGGCGCGAGGCTGCCCGCAATCGCCACGCCCCTGACGTCGGGATCACCGTCCCTGACGCCGTAGGGCACGGTTTCAAAGGTGTTGCCGCGGCTGTCGAGGATGGCCGTCGCCGCGCACAGGTTCATGCCGTTATTGAACAACTTGTAGAAATCGTCCCGCTCGGCCCGCTTGCCGCGCAGGATTCCATTGATGTCTGTCACCAGGGTTTCGAGGTAGCGGGTTTCGGGGTGTGCCGCGAGGTAATTCTCCAGTTCCTGCTTCAGTTTCTCGGATGCCATGGCTGTTCTCGGTCGGAGGGTCTCAGTCGAGTTGGCGGTCGCGCCAGGCGATGGCCGCCTTCGCGCCTTCGTTCTTCAGGATTTCATTGAATTGCCGCGACTCGTCGGTCTCGGTGCTCTCGATCGTGATATCGAGCTGCAGCGCGTGCTCCAGCGCGTCGCGCATGCGCGGGATTTCGTAAACTGCGTTGACAGCCTGCTTGGTCAGCCCCACGGCCAATGAGTCATTGCGTGCGATTTCACGGGCCAGCGCCCGCGCTTCGTGCACCAGCCAGTCAGCGTCGCAGACACGGTTGACCAGGCCCCAGGCCTCCGCCTGCTCCGCGCTGACGCGGTCGTTGCCGGTCAGCAACAATTCCTTGGCGCGCTTGGGGCCGCACAGGAACGGCAGCAGCATGGCCACGATGCCGCTGCCGAATTTCACCTCCGGTTCACCGAGGCGGCAGCCCCGGGCCGCGATCGTGATATCACAGGCCAGCGCCAGTTCCATCGCTCCGCCCAGGCAGTAGCCGTGTATGGCGGCAATGGTGGGCTTGGGGCTGTCCCAGAACCGCATGATCAGGTCGAAATCGTCGCGCAGTTCCTGCTTCAGAGCTTCGAGTTCCTCCGCGCGCGTCCGCCCAGGGGATCCCTGCGGTTCCAGGTCGAAGCCGGCGGAAAAAGCCCGGCCTTCGCCCTTGATCCCGATGACGCGGACGGGGTCGTCGCGCAGGGCTGTGTCCATGGCCTGGTTGAGCTCGGCCACCATGGTCTTGCTGATGGCGTTCAGCTTGTCCGGCCGGTTGAGCGTGATCCAGGCCAGCGGGCCCTCGGTTTCATACTGGATCGTCGAATAGGCCATGAGCGCTCAGGCAGGTTCCAGCCGGAACCACGCCGACTTGCCCTGGGTATAGCTCTTCAGGCTGTCCAGGCACTTGTCGCGCGCGTGGCCGGATTGCTTGTAACCGCCAAAGGGCTGGGTCATGTCGCCGTCCTCGTAGCTGTTGATCCAGACCACGCCCGCTTCGATGTTCTTGACCAGGCGCATGGCCTTGTTCAAGTCCCTGGTCCAAATGCCGGCAGCCAGGCCGTAGATCGTATCGTTGGCGATGCTGATCGCTTCTTCCGGCCCATCGAACGGGATGACACTGGCGACCGGACCGAAGATCTCGTTGCGGGCGATTCCCATGTCATTGCGCACGTCGCCAAACAGCGTGGGGCTCACGTAGGCGCCCTTTCCAAGGCCCGTGGGCGCGGCGCCGCCGAAATGGAGCGTTGCACCCTCGCGCCTGCCACCCTCGATCATGTTCAATACCCGCTGTTGGGAGTCCCGGTCGACCAGCGGTCCCATGTTGGTTTCGGGGTCGAGCGGGTCGCCGGGCACATAGGCGTCTTTTCCGTCGGCAATGAAGCGTTCGATAAACTCATTATAAATAGGACGTTCTACGAGCAATCGCGAGCCCGCGCTGCAGACTTCGCCCATGTTCGCGAATACGCCGTTGTAGGCGGCGCCGACCGCTTTCTCGAGATCCGGCAGGTCGGCCATGAAGATCTGCGGGCTCTTGCCGCCGCACTCCAGCGCCACCCGCTTCATGTTGGACCGGCCTGCGTACTGCAGGATCAGCTTGCCCACTTCGGTCGAGCCGGTGAAGGTGATCTTGGCCACGTCGTTGTGCAGGGCCAGCGCCTTGCCGGCGGTTTCACCCATGCCGTTGACCACGTTGAGGACGCCGGGCGGGCCGCCTGCCCTCACGAACAGTTCGGCCAGGCGCAACGCGCTCAATGGCGACTGCTCGGCCGGTTTCAATACCACCGTGTTGCCCGCGGCCAGCGCGGGAGCGATCTTCCACGTTGCCATCAACAGCGGATAGTTCCAGGGCGAGATGCAGCCGACCACCCCCAGCGGTTCGCGAATGACCATGTGCAGGGCGTCGTTATCGGTATTGGTCACCGAACCCTCGATTTTGTCGATACCCTCAGCCATGAAACGGATGGTGGAAATGACCGCCGGCAGGTCTTCGCCCACGACGTCGCCGATCGGCTTGCCCATGTCCAGTGTCTCGAGCACGGCCAGTTGTTCCGCATGCTGGTCGACCAGGTCGGCGAAGCGATAGAGTATGTCCATGCGCTCGCGCGGCGCGATGCGGGACCAGCAGCCGGAACGAAAGGCGGCCTTGGCCGCGGCCACCGCGCGATCGATGTCTTCCGGCATGCCCTTGACCACCTTGGCCAGGGTTTCGCCGGTCGCGGGGTTGACGGTGGCAAAGCTCCGGCTCTGCACGGAGTCGCAGAATTCGCCATTGATGAACAGACGGGTTTCCAGGTTCGATCTCGCCTGATCGGCGACGGAGTGCCAACGCTGCCGGTCATGGGATTCGATGTCAGTGAGACTCATGTTCCACCTCGTGGAATGCGCTATGGGATGTTCGGGGTTTGCTTCACGATACCACTTCTGCCGCCTTTCCGGCTGCCGACGACCAACGCATCCACCGCCACGCAGCCGGCGGGGTGTACGAGGACCGGGTTGATGTCGATCTCGTCGATGACATCGCCCAGTTCCGCAGCCAGGACGGAGAACCGCTCCGCAGCCAGGCAGAAAGCGTCGATATCGACGGCTGGGCGGTCGCGCAGGCCATCGAGCAGCGGCCGCTGGCGCAGGGAACCAACCATGCGCTTGGCATTTGCGCGGTCGAACGGGGGCAGGGCATAAACCACGTCCCGGATCGTCTCGACATTCACGCCACCGAAGCCCAGCATCACCAGCGGGCCGAATTGTTCATCGTGGACCAGGCCCAGCACCATCTCCGCGCCGGTGACCTTGACCATTGGCGCCACCATGGCCTTCGGGCCCAGTCGGCGGGCCAGGTCGGCGTAGCCCGCGGCGAGTTCATCCGCCGCCCGGATGTTCAGGATTACGCCGCCCCGATCGGTCTTGTGCAGGATGCCGGGTTCCGCGGTTTTCAGTACCAGCGGGTAGCCGAGGCGCGATGCCGCGTGCGACAGGCCTGCTTCGTCGTTCACCAACTCGGCGGGATTCATCGGGAATCCGAAGTCGCGCAGCAATTGCCCGGCGTCGTATTCCTCCAGGATCGCACCCCGCGCCAGGCGGGGCCGCCATTTGCTGAGCGCTTCCAGGTTTGCCGACTCGATGGCAAGCGCTTGCCGGTTCTTGAAATCGCGGTAATCCATCAGGCAACGGGCGCCGGCCAGGAAAGAGCGCAAGCCGTCCAGTACGGGAAACCCCTCGCGGGTTACCGACACCGCGGCGCCATCGGTGCCGCTGCCCTGGCGGTTTGATACCAGGAACGCGGGTTTGCCCGAAGCGGCATGCCCGGCTCGCATGTAGTCGAAATACTCTTCGTACAGTGCACCGTGCGGCGCGCGATCGTGAACCACGGCGCCGAAAGCGGCATGGGGATCGGCCATCAGGGCTGCCAGGCTCTCCCGCATGATGGCGTTGGCGCCTGGCCCGCCGGCGCCCCAGGCGTCCAGGGGGTTGACCGGTGGCAGGCCCGGGTCGAGCAGTTCCTGCAGGCGATTGACCGTGTCAGGCGTGATAGCGGCCAGCGCCACCTCCATGTCCTCCGCCAGGTCGATCAGTAGTTGGCGTTCGCCACCCGAGTCATGGATGCTGACCAGTCCGCCGGCCGCAACGGGGTGCGGCTGGGCGAACATCATCAGGGTGGTGGCCAGTTCGTCCATGTCCTTGACGCGCTGTACGCCATAGCGGTCGAACAGCGCCTGGTAGGCGTCGTCGCGGCCGGCGATGGCGCCGGAATGGGAAACGGCCAGGCGAGCTGACAGTTCGGTCCGCCCGACTTTGAGCACGACCACCGGAATGCCTTTGCGCTGCGCTTTGGCAAAGGCCGCCGCCATGCCGGCGGGTCGGCGCGCTGTTTCCATGAATAGCCCCACGACCCGCGTCTCGGGCCGGTCCAGGGCCCAGTCCATGTACTGGTCCATGGTCACGCTCAATTCCTGGCCCGTGGAAACGGCCAGGTTGAAGTCGATGCGCTCTTCGCAGTCAATGATGCCGGACATGCCGGAACCCGAGTGGCTGATGAGCGTCACGTTGCCGCCCCGCACATGGTTGCTGCGGGTGTCGAAGCCGCAGACCCAGATCCCGTCGGCGAAGTTGTAAAAACCCATGCCGTTGGCGCCGCACACAGTCAAGCCGGAATCCGCGATTTTTTGCGCAACCCGCTCCCGCAGCAAGGGCGGCTCATCGTGCTCCAGCACCAAACCGGACATCATCGTCGCGGCGCGTGCGCCATGGGCAATCGCCGCGTCCAGACCAGCCTCGACGTTGGCGTCCCCGAGCGTCAGGACGACGTGCTCCACGGCCTCGGGCAAGGCGTCAAGCGTTGGGAAGCAGGGCACGCCGCGCACGGTTTCGTAGCCGGGGTTGACCGCGTACAGGCGCCCCTCGAACCTGCCCTGCAGAAGATTTTCGACCGTGCGGCGGCCAACCGAGCCCGGCCGCTCACTGGCTCCGACCACCGCGATGGAGTCTGGACATAGGAGCGGTTTTAACCGCGATTTGCTCATGCTATCCGACATCGGAAAATCGCGGCTGAAGCCGCTCCCACAGTCCTTCGCACAGCGCGCTCCAAATGAGGCCTAGAAATCCGCCGGAGGTGTCTGGCGCCTGCGCGGCGGATCCCAGAAATTGTCTTTGACGACCCGGGCCGGCGCCATCACGCGGCTCCACTTGAGCTCGCGCTGGTAGTAAATTTCGACCAGCAGTTCTTCGCCAACTTGTCCATGGGGCGCTTCCAGCGAGGCCAGCGCGATGCTGGCCTTGGCCGACGGTGACCACATGGCGGAGGTCACGGTGCCGGCATACTTCTTGTCCTTCGTGTAAACGAAGGAGTCCTTGGCCGGCTTGTTGCCGTCTATATCGAGCTTGACCAGGGTATAGCGGGATCCGTTCTGCTTCTCTTCCAGCAATGCCTGTCGACCGTTGAACACGCCCTTGTCGAAATGCACCAGCCAGCCGAGGCCCAGTTCGAAGGGCGAGCGCGTGTGGGTCGGGCGCACCGCCTCCTGCGCCGGCAGGAAATCGGCGCCGGCCAGTATAAAGCCCGCCTCGATACGCAACAGGTCCAGCGCCTGGCTGCCCATGGCGCGGATGCCGCGATTCTCGCCTGCCTCGAACAGGCGGTCCCACAGCACTTCGGCGTGATCCGGATCGATCCAGAGTTCGTAGCCCAGGTCACCGGTGTATCCGGTGCGCGAGATCATCAGCCGGGTGCCTTCGAAGTCGAAACTCGCCATGCCGAAGGGCGTCAGGTTCTCGATACCCGCCAGGCCCATTTGCTTCAGGATGGCGCAGCTGGTCGGTCCTTGCACCGCGAGCCCGCAGACCTCATGGGTTTCGTCGACCACCTTGACGTCGAAGCCCAGCGTATTGGTGAGGAACCAATCGAGCTGGTGTTCCTGCGAGCAGATCCGGTACACACCCTCTTCCAGGTGAAAAATGGTGCCGTCGTCTATGACCCGGCCCTGCTCGTTGCACCAGACGCTGTATCCCACGCGGCCCGGCTTGATCTTGCCGACGTCACGCGTCATCAGCCGGTTCAGGTAGGGCAGGGCGTCGGGCCCGCTGACGCGATGCTTGATCATCGGCGTCAGGTCGAATACACCGCAGGCGTTGCGCCCGGAGAAATATTCCATGGACTCGCACCAGTAGGCGGGTACCGACAGGTAGTCCGACCAGCGGCTCCACTCCCGCAGCTGGTTATGTTCTTTCTGCCGCGAATGGAACGGGCTCGGATAAACGGCGTTTTTGAAGTGGTCGCGGTGATGCAGTTGTTCGGTTTTCATGGTTATTTCACGCTCCTCTTCAGCTGGCGCTGGCTTGTGCCAGGAGTGCCGTTGCGGCATTGCGACCGGCGCTGCCCATCACGCCACCGCCCGGGTGGCAACCGGCGCCGCACAGGTACAGGCCCTCGACCGGTGTTCGGTACTGCGCTGATTTCGGCACCGGGCGCAGCATCAGGAACTGGTCCAGCGAGAGCTCACCATGGTGCCAGTGCCCACCGGCCATGCGGAATTCCTTCTCGAGGTCTTCCGGCGTCAGCAGTTCGGTGGCGATGGTCCGGTCGCGGATGTCAGGTGCATAGGCCGACAGCATCTCCATGATGACCTGGGTGAATGCAGCCTTGCCTTCGGCCCAACCACCCTTGAGCTCGCGTGGCGCGTATTGCACGACGGCCGACAGCACATGCTGTCCACCCGGCGCCAGGCTGGGGTCGTGAATGGTCGGGATGGTAATCTCGGCCACCGGGCTGGGTGAAAATTCACCGTACTTGCAGGGATTGAAGGCCCGCTCCACGTAGTCCAGCGACGGCGCAATGACCAGCCGCTCGCCCAGTTGAGCCGGGCTCACACCACGGAAGTCGGGCAGGCCGTCCAGGGCCAGGTGCAGCTTGGCCGCGTTCCCCCTGGAGCGCACGTTATTGATCCGGCGGGCAAAATCAGCTTCCACGTGACGCATGCCCAGCAGTTCCATGATGGTGGTCCTGGGGTCGACGTTGGACACCACGGTGCCCGCGTCCAGCCGTTCACCGCCGGCAAGTTCCACACCACAAACCCGTACGCCGTCCATGACGATTCGCGAAACCGACGCGCCTGTGCGAATTTCCGCACCGGCTTGCCGTGCGGCTGTGGCCAGGGCTTCGGTGACGGCTCCCATACCACCGGCCGGAACCGACAGGGCGCCGGCGGCGCCGCCGTTGTTACCGCTCATGCGATGCAGCGCCGTGAATACCGAATTGTTGGATCGGGGCCCGGAAAAGGTGCCGAGAAGCGCGTCCAGGCTGAGCGCGCCCTTCAGCAGTGGGCTGTCGAAATTTTCCTGCAGGATGTCGAAAATATTGATGCCCGCGATGCGCAGGAACTCGCGCATGTCGTCGCGGCCCAGCAGCCGGATTTTCAGGGCCAGCTTGCCCAGGGCCATCAGGTCGCTTTTCTGTTGCGTGATGCGGGGCGGGACCTGGTTGTGCAGTGCGCCGATCACCGCCGCGAATTTCGACATGAAGCGCCGATACTCGGTATAGGCGGCCTTGTCCTCCTGCGACAGTCCGCCGCCATCCACGCGGTCGACGCCGATCGCCAGGTGATTGCCGTCTTCGGCGAGGGCGACGGTCTCGAGATTGGCCCTCGCGATCTTCAAGCCATTCGATGCCAACGCCAGCTCCTTGGCGATGCCGTCGTCGAGCAGGTACAAAAGGTGGGCAACGGAAGCCCGGAACCCCGGGGCGAATTCGCGGGTGGCCGCGGCGCCGCCGACTTGCCCGGCGGCTTCGAGTACCGTGACCTTGCGTCCGGCACGCGCGAGGTAGGCCGCGCAGACCAAACCGTTGTGGCCACCGCCAATCACTATGGTGTGCTGGGAGTTAATCATCGAGCCAGCCCTCCGGGACGGTGTTGGTTCGTTTCAAGTCGCCGAGGATCTCCCGCGCGGCATTGGCGCCCGGCGCGGCCATGACGCCACCGCCGGGACTGGTGGACGAGCCGCACATGTACATGCCTCTGACGGGGCCGCGGTACTGTGCATAGCCGGGCAGGGGGCGATTGAACAACAACTGGTCCATGGTCAGTTCGCCCTGGAAAATGTTGCCTTCGGTCAGCCCGACTTCGTCTTCGAGTTCGCGCGGGGTGCGGACTTCCATGTGCAGGATCAGGTCCTTGAAGCCCGGCGCGTACTCTTCGATCTGGTCGACCACGGTCTGGGCAAACTGCTGCACCTGCGCGTCGGTCCAGTCCTCGCCGTGAACCTTGGGCGGGACATACTGCACGAAGATCGACATGAAGTGCTTGCCGGGCGGCGTCATGGTCGGGTCGGTCAGCGAGGGAATCAGCATGTCGATATAGGGATCCTGGGACCAGATGCCGTTCTTCCAGTCGTCGTAGGCACGCTCCAGCCGTTCGGTGGAGTCGATCAGGTGCATGTCGGCGCGGTGCAATTCCGGGTTGCCGCGCAGGGCAGTGAAATTGGGCAGGCCGTCCAGCGCGATGTTGAGCTTGCCGGAGGACCCGCGGATCTTGAAATTCCGGACCTTCTTGAGGAATCCGGGATCCAGGTCTTTTGGATCGAAGCACTCGAGGAAGGTGCGGGGCAGGGTCATGTTGGAAACTACAACATCCGCTGAATATTCGTCGCCGTTCTGCAGCGCCACGCCGGTGGCACGTCCGTTTTTGACAATGACCTGTTCCACGCCCGAACCACATAGCGTTTCGCCACCGTAATCCGTGAAGCAGTCGTGCATGGCCTTGGCAATCGCGCCCATGCCGCCGCGTGCGAAACCCCAGGCGCCCATGCTGCCATCGACGTCGCCCATGGCGTGGTGCAGGAGTACGTAGGCTGTACCCGGCGACATGACACCGAGCGCGGAACCAATGATGCCGCTGCCCGAGTGCGAGGCACGCACCAGCGGGTTCTCGAAATACTCGTTCAGGAAGTCGGTGATGCTCATGGTGTAAAAACGCATCGTGTCGTAGATCAGGTCTTCGCCGAGTTTCAACGCCTCTTTGCCCATGTACATCATTTCCAGCAGGTCGCGCGGCTTGAACGAAGTCGGGTCAGGCGGCGTCCGCAACAGGAACTGCCGGATGAAGCGGCACTGGCGCATGATGTCACGGTCGTAGCGCACGGTGGCATCGGCATCCCGCTCGCTGTGCCGGGCGACTTCGCGGCGCGCCACGTCCGAATCGACATAGTTGCCGATGTAATCTCCGTTCTGGGCAATCGTTACGCTGCCGCCGTAGGGCACTACCTGCAAACCGTATTTTGCGAGGTTCAGGTCCCGGTAGATTTCCGGGCGCAGCAGGCTGCACACATACGAGCAGTTGGAGTAAATCCAGTCCTGGTACTTGGGGAGACTGGTCGTGGCGCCGCCGATGAACTCGTTCTTCTCGACCACCAGGACCTTGAGTCCGGCCTTGGCCAGGTAAGCGCCGTTGGTGAGGCCGTTGTGGCCGGCGCCAATGACGATCGCGTCATATTTCTTGGTCACGGTTTTGCTCCGTTTTGGTGCCGTTTACGGTCGCCCGTCAGGCCGAGGCGGCCCGGGTGTCCGGCTTGTTGTAGTCAAGTTTTTCCATGGTGAGGTCGATGGCGCGCTCGAAGGCGGTCAGGGTCTGTGCCAGGCTGTCGTCCTTGGCGTGCGCTTCGCATATGAACCAAGGTTCGCGTGAATCCGGCTCGCATAATACGCCCAGTTCGTGCAGTTCGGGCGCCATGGTGTCATAAAAGGTGTAATCAGAATCCAGCCAGTCCCGGTAATTGCCCGGAGGCGTATCGTTGAAGAACAATCCTCCCATGGCAGGGTGCCCGACGAACGAATGTGGGATGTCACGTGCCGTGAGAATGCGGCTCATGCCCTCCTGCAGGGCAGTGCCATAGCTGGCGATGGTCTCAAGCGCGTCCGTTTCATCGAGGATCTCAAGGGTTTTCTCGGCTGCCGCCAGCGCCACCGAGTGGCAGGTGTAGGTGCCGCCGTGGACCACGCCATCACCCACCTGGCGCATGATGTCC
>Ga0316195_10000155_pt1 | contig 22963 bp, 22 predicted proteins | sample Phised1_MG_FD_204937 | JGI IMG/M metagenome (GOLD analysis project Ga0316195, IMG submission 204937) | Coastal sediment microbial communities from Maine, United States - Phippsburg sediment 1 | ecosystem: Environmental > Aquatic > Marine > Coastal > Sediment | place: USA: Maine | collected...
CATCGCGCTCAGCATCGTCTTCGTCGCCGCCGAAGTGGTGCACGAGCTGCGCGGTCGGCCAGGGCTGACGGCGCGCGCGCCCTGGGTCGTGGCCTTCAGCTTCGGCCTGCTGCATGGCTTCGGCTTCGCCGGTGCGCTGGCCCAGGTCGGTCTGCCGCAAAAGGCGATCCCGCTGGCATTGCTGATGTTCAACGTCGGCGTCGAGCTCGGCCAGCTGATCTTCGTCGTAGCGGTGCTGGCGCTGCGCCGCGTATTCAAAGCCTCCATCGTGCGCCGGCCGGCCTGGGTGTCGTATTTCGCCCCTTATGCGATCGGCAGCGTGGCCATGTTCTGGGTCATCGAGCGCGTGTCGGCGTTCTGGGCATGACCATTCGGAGCACAATCCAGGTCCGAACTAGCGCTTTGCGCCTGATGGAGGAACACGCGTGAACGACATGACTCTGAACTTGGCGGACGAAGCGACCGTGCAGCGTCTCGCCGACGCATTGGCCCTGCAACGCAAGGCGTACCTGGCCCACCCTGTGCCCAGCCTGGACGAGCGCAAGGCCGACCTGCGCACGCTGCAGCGCTTCGTGCGCGAGCACAAGCAGGCGATCTGCGACGCGATCAGTGCCGACTACGGCCACCGCTCGCAGCACGAGTCGATGCTGGCGGAGATCTTCCCGGTGCTCGATGGCATCGACCATGCGATCAAACACCTGCGCCAATGGGCCCGGCCGCAGAATCGTGCGGTCGACTGGCGCAACTTTTTCGGTGCCAAGAACCGCGTCATCCCGCAGCCGTTGGGCGTGGTGGGCGTGATCGTGCCGTGGAATTTCCCGGTCAACTTGAGCCTGCTGCCGCTGACCTACATCTTTGCCGCGGGTAACCGCGCGATGGTGAAAATGAGCGAGAACTCGCGCCATCTGGCGGCGCTGCTGATCGACAAGATGCCGGCGTACTTCCCGCCGGAGAAGCTGCAGTTCTTCGACGAGACCGGCGGCGTGGGCATCGAGTTCTCGAAGCTGGCCTTCGACCACCTGCTGTTCACCGGGTCGGGCACGACCGGCCGTGCGGTGATGGCTGCGGCGGCGCGCAACCTGTGCCCTGTGACGCTGGAATTGGGCGGCAAGGCGCCGGCCATCGTCTGCGACGACTACCCGGTGCGCACCGCGGCCGAGCGCATCCTGTTCGTCAAGTACCTCAACGCCGGGCAGATCTGCACCACGGTGGACCACGCCTTTCTGCCCAAGGGCATGGTCGACGAGTTCGTCAAGTTGGCCGGCGAGATCGTGCCGCAGCGCTATCCGAGCCTGGCCTCGCCGGACTACACCTCGATCATCGACGAGCGCTCCTTCGACCGGTTGCTGCACGCGCTGGAGGATGCGCGCGAGCGTGGCGCCCGGTTGCTGCAGCTGGTTCCCGGCCCGGCGCACGACCGCGCCACGCGCAAGATCGCGCCGCACATCGTGCTCGATGCGCCAGACGACAGTCTGCTGATGCAGCGCGAGATCTTCGGCCCGATCCTGCCGCTGCGCGGCTACGACTCACTCGACGCGGTCATCGAGCGCATCAACGCCGGCCCGCGGCCGCTGGCGGTGTACCCCTTCAGCCACGACGCTTCCAAGGTGCAGAAGGTGCTCGACCATGTGATGTCCGGTGGCGTGTCGGTCAACGACGCGCTGTTCCATGTCGGTCAGCACGACCTGCCCTTCGGCGGTGTCGGCGCTTCGGGGATGGGCCACTACCACGGCAAGGAAGGCTTCGAGACCTTCTCGAAGCTGCGCCCGGTGTTCTACCAGGCGCGCTTCTCGGCCATGAAGTTCATGGCCCCGCCCTATGGCAAGTTCGCGAACTTCCTTCTGGGCTTCCTGACGAAGTGACGTGACGGGGCCCGGGGCGCCGCCTCGCCGGGCCCCACCCCCGCCCTGAAGCGCTTCGGCTTGACTTGCGCCGAGGTCGGCGTATGTTCGGCACGGGACAACAGGACGTGGCGACATCGCGGCCCGGGGTGCCCGGCAGCCCATCTCGATCCAGCCGTTCCCTGAGGCTGCCGCTGGGCCCCGTTTGGATGGGCCAGAGGAGAGCAATATGCCTGTCTACGTCACATTGGCCAGCTTCACCGACCAGGGCGCGCGCAGCGTCAAGGAGTCGCCGGCCCGCTACGAGGGCTTCAAGGCCCAGGCCGAGGCTGCCGGCATCAAGATCCACAGCATGCACTGGACCACCGGCGCTTATGACATCGTGCTGGTCGCCGAGGGCAGCGAGGAGGCCATCATGAAGCTCAGCCTGCAAACCGCGGCCATGGGCAACATCCGCACGCAGACGATGCGCGGCTTCACCGCAGCCGAGATGAAGAAGTTCGTGGCCGGCATGAAGTGATCCGTCGGCGGGGCCCGCGCCGGCCCCGCCTTTGCCGCGTTCAGCGCAGGTGCTTGCCGAAGAAGTCCAGCGTGCGCTCCCAGGCGGTCGCGGCGGCTTCCGGCTGGTACTCGGTGATCGGCAGCCGGTTGGCGCCCACCTGCGTCTCGTTGGCGAAGGCGTGCATGGCATCGTAGCGGTGGAACTCGAAGTTCACCTTCGCGTCGCGCAGCTTGGCCTCGAGCTGGTCCACCGTGGCGATCGGGAAGGGCACGTCGCGGGTGGCATAGTGGCCGAGCAGCGGGATCTTGATCTTGCTCGCGTCGATGTACTCCAGCGGCGGGAAGCCGTACCAGACCACGGCAGCGTCGGCCTCGGGCACATTGACCGCCGCCAGCAGCGTCAGCGCGCCGCCCATGCAGAAGCCAGTGACGCCCACCTTGGCGCAGCGTGATTTGAGGAACTGCACGGCACCACGCACGTCTTGCCCGGCTGCGTCGCCGAAATTCAGATTCGTCATCAGGTGTTCGGCCTCTGCCGCTTCGACCGTGGACTTGCCGCGGTACAGGTCGGGCACCAACGCCAAATAGCCGGCATCGGCGAAGCGGTCGGCAACCCCCTTGATCTGCGCGTTCACGCCCCACCACTCCTGCAGCACCACCACCCCGGGCGCTCCCTTGGCACTGGCCGGCTCGGCCAGGTACCCCCGTACGGTCTGCCCGTCCGGCCGCTTGAATTCGACGTTCGTGCCCATGATGACTCTCCTGAGTTGAAAGTGGCTTGTTCGCGATGAGAATAGCGCAGCAAGGCGCCGGCGTCATCCGTGGCCGCATGCGGCGTGCTGTGGCCCGATGCCGGGCCAGCGCAGAAAATGCCCAAGACGATGTCCTCGAGATCCAAACACGACCGGTACTGCCGATGGGCCAAGAGGCTGCAGATAGGCCGCTCCGTGTCGCCGCTGTGGCTGCTCGTGTCATTGCTGCTTGCGATGGCTGCGGCTCCGGCCGCTCTCGCGCAGATCCCGGCGCAGCCAGCCAAGGCCGACACCAGCGCGCCCGCTGCGAGTGCGCCAGCGGTGATCCCGATCGGCGAGATTGCCCAGCGCGCCGACTCCGATCAGGCGTTTGTACAAGCGGTCGTCGCCCGCAACAGTGACCGCAACCCGGCGGCGAGACTGAGTGACGACCTCGTCATCATCCGGCGCAACGTCGAGGCTTTGCAGGTCAAGGCCCAGGGCAAGGAACTGGAATCGCTGCCACTGGCGAGCGTGGAGTCGCTCGACCGCTACGCGGGCTTTCTGAGCCGCGAGTTGAGCCAGTGGCAGTCGGATCTGCAGTCCGCATCACGTCCGATCTCTGCGGACGTGGCGACATTGGTGCAAAAGCGTCGGCAGTGGCAGGAGACGCAACAGGCGCTGGCGGGTGAGAGGATGCCCGCCCTGACGCAGCGGATCGATACCCTGCTCGACGCCATCGCCGCTGCCGAACGCGCACTTTCGGCGCCGCTGGGGCAGCTGCTGGCATTGGGCCGTGAGGCCAGCGCGCTGCAGTCCCGCGTGGATACTGCCTCCTCAGCAGTAAGGGCGCATATCGCCGCCATCGATCGGCGGTTGTGGCAGCGCGACGCCGACAACCTGTTCAGCGCCATGACCAGTGACGAGCCACGCAACCGGATTGAGTTGAGCCGGTTCGTCAAGGAGCTGGGCACCGAGTCCGACATGCGAGACGAGTTCGATCGCCATTCGCGTGCGGTGAACAACGGCGTGCTGGCGCTGGCGCTGCTGCTCTTGCCGGTGATCCTTGTGCTGTCGATGCGGGCTCGGCGGTCCCTCGGGAACGACCCCGGACTGGAGCGCCACAGCAAGGCCCTGACACGACCGCTGTCGGCATGGTTGCTGCTGACGCTGAGCATGCTGATCGTGGTCCATTTCCTGGGCCCGTCAACGCGCATCAAGGTGCTTTTGCTGCTGGCCTGGCTGCCGATCATGCGGCTGCAACCCGACCACATCCGCGCCCTGCTCGGTCGCAGCATCCACTTCACCGGCCTGTTCATCGCGCTTGCCGTGTTCAGCCAGATGATCAGCGGGACCTCGTTGGTCTACCGCCTGGTGGTGCTGTTCCACTCGCTGTCGATGCTGGCCGTGCTCGGCTGGCTGGTACATCGGCTGACGCTGGCCCGCCGGCAGCGCGATAGCGGCCGTCTGCGGCAGCTGCGCAATGGCATCGCCGTCGGCGCGGCGGCCGTAGCGGTGGCGGTGGTGTCGAACTTGGTGGGCAACGTCACGCTGGCCGCAATGCTGACCGAGGCCACGCTGAACAGTGCCTACATCGGCCTGTTCCTGATGGCCGCCGGCAACGTCTTGCGCGGCTGGCTCCGCTATGTCTTCCGCTCGACCGTCGATCGCCTGAAGGCCGGCAACCAGCATGCCGGAGCGCTGTTGCAGGTCCTGGGTCGGCTGTTCAATATGGCGCTTCTTTTCGCCTGGGTGTACGGCACTCTGGATGCGTTTCGCGTGCTGCGCCCATTGCGGCGGTGGGTCGAGGCACTTTTCGCGTTCAAACTGGGCTTCGGCGACATCTCGGTCACCATTGGTGGCATCGTCTTGTTCTGCGTGTCGGTGTTCATGTCCTTCTGGGTCGCCCGGACGGTGCGCGGTGTGCTCGCCGAGGACGTGCTGCCTCGGCTGGCGCTTCCTCGCGGCGTGGCCAACAGCGCGTCGACGATGACCTACTACGGGCTGCTGCTGCTCGGGCTGATGGTGGCGCTCAGCGCGGCCGGCTTCCAGGTATCGCAGCTGGCCCTGGTGCTGGGTGCGCTCAGCGTGGGCATCGGTTTCGGGCTCCAGACGGTGGTCAACAACTTCGTCTCCGGACTGATCCTGATGTTCGAGCGGCCGATCCAGCCCGGCGATACGGTCGAGGTGGCCGGCACGATCGGCACGATCCGCGACATCGGCATGCGTGCCACCACCTTCACCACTTTCGAGGGCGCCGACGTTGTGGTTCCCAACGGCATGCTGCTGGCCGAGAAGCTGATCAACTGGACCCTCAGCACCAACATCAGGCGCTTCGATCTGCCGGTGGGCGTGGCCTATGGCAGCGATCCGGCCGCCGTTGCCGAACTGCTGGCCAGAGTGGCCGATGGCACCGAGGGTGTGCTGGAGTACCCGGCGCCGACGGTGCTGTTCACCGGCTTCGGCGCGAGTTCGCTGGACTTCAGCGTGCGCGGCTGGGCCTCCTTCGACGATCATGTGTTCGTGCGCAGCCGCCTTGCGCTGGCGGTCCACGCGGCCCTGAAGGACGCGGGCATCGAAATACCGTTTCCGCAACTTGACCTGCACCTGCGTTCAGTCGAACCGGGGCTCTTCGACCCGCCGCAGCCAAAGGGCGACGTGCCGGGTCGCTAAGGAGAGTGCCGGTGCCGCAGGGCGCAACCGGCTGCGGCGTCGATGACACGGTGTTGCGGGACCGTCCAGACCTGCTGCCTCTCGGGCCTGTACATCCCAAGGTTTGGGGTTGACGCTCGGCGCGGGCGGGCTCAGGCTGTTGTGGCTTGGGCTAGGCGATGCAACTTCTCGCGCCGACCTTGCCGGCCGGTTGATCCGCAAGGCAGCCGAACGTCCTATACCGGAGATGCGATGACAAAGTCCCGTCAACCGATGGCCGTCGGCCTGCTGGCCGCGCTGGCGCTGCTGGGTACACCGATGGCGCTGGCCCAGGTGCCTCCCCATGCGCCAGGGACAATCTGCTTCACACCCAGCTTCTGGTGCTGGGCCAGCACCAAGGGCAATCCGGGCGAGCCCTGTACATGTCCGTCGCCTTACGGGCCGGTGGCCGGCAGGCTCGGCTGACGCGTCCGCAACGTATGCCTGCCGCGGCCACGGACCTGCGCCAGCATGTCGACCTGCTAAGAAGTCTGCGCGAGGCGGTCGACTATGCCACCACCGCTGGTTTGCTGAAGGACGCGGCGGCACTGGCTGTGCTGGACGCGGCAGAGGGCGCGCGAGAGCGTGGCGAGAAGCCCGATCTCAGGGCCGTCAGTGAGGCGCTCAACAACATGGTGGCGCTGATCGCGCCGCTGTCGCTGGCCGACCTGCACTTCGACCGCAACCCGTTGTCTCCGGCGAACCAGGCTCGCACGCGCAAGTTCCAGTTCTGGTTGCCGGTGCTGGCGCTGGTGCTGCTCTTGTTGATCGGCTACTTCATGCAGTCGCTGCGCTATGCGCAGTCCTTCATCGCACGTGTCGAGCGCGTCGAAGGCCAGAACCCGGAATACAAGTTGGCCGCGCTGCAACAGATGATCCTCTTCGACGAGCCGCTCGAGGCGTCGAAACCGCGCGACACGATGCGCGGCCAGTACCTGGAAAAGGTCGCGGAACTGCAGCGGCTGTCCACCGAACTGGTCTCGCTGAGCGCCCAGGCCTTGGAACTGGCGCCGGGTCTGCATCGCATCGACGCCGTCGAACCCGGTGTGCTGGGGCAATTGAAGGGCCTGGTGGCGTCGATCCGGTCGCTGGGCGCCGACGCGCCGCCCGTGGCGCCGGCGCCGGCTTTCGACAACCCTGGCCTGCCCGAGAACTTCTGCAAGGCCACCGAGAGCGGCGAGCTGATCCTGCCACAGGAGTGGCACGACCGACCGCAGTGGATGCAACGCATGGCGGCCGACGACCTGCGCAACTTCTGCTTCAAGCTCCTCCTGCAGGCCGGACGCGTTGGCCAATTGTCGCCAGACATGGGCTCGATCGTGCCGAAGCTGGTCAATGCCACGCCGGTGATCCGCGAACGCATCGGCCTGTACTCCGAGTGGATCCTGCCGTTCCTGTACGGCCTGCTCGGTTCGATGCTGTACATGATGCGTGCGGTGGGAAACATCCGGCTTCCTGCCATGCAGCCGCTTTCGATCCTGATGCGCATCGCGCTCGGCGGTATGGCGGGCATCATGATCGGATGGTTCGCGATCGGCGATCCCGGCAGCCGCGGCCAGGCCAGTTCGGCCGTGGCCTGGCCTTTCGTGCTGGCCTTCGTTGCCGGCTACGGCATCGAGGCGCTGTTCTCGATCCTCGACCGCATGAACCGCTTCATTGCCGATACCTCGGTGGCCAAGCGAGACGGTGCCAGCGCCTGAGCGCCCGTTTCCGCGAAGCCACCACACGACGCGCTCAAGAACTCTCAGGCCACGATGCCCAGCGCGCGCAGGCGCGCGATGTCGGCATCGGCAAGGCCCATCTCGCGCAGCACCGCATCGGTGTCGCCTCCCAGGTGCGGCGCCGCAGTGCGCACGCTGCCCGGTGTGGTCGACAGCTTGGGCACGATGCCGGGCACGGCCAGGTCGTGGCCGTCGCGCGTGGTCTGGCGCAGGATCATGTCGCGGGCGAGGTAGTGCGGGTCCTCGGCGATGTCCTTCGCGTCGTATATCTTGCCGGCGGGCACCCGCGCGCGGCCGAGTTCGTCCAGCACCGCCGCCACGGTGCGCGGCAGCGTCCAGGCCTCGATCGCGGCGTCGATCTCGGCCACGCGTTCGACCCGCCCGCCGTTGTGGGCCAGGTCCGGCGCGCGGCCCAGGTCGTCGCGGCCGATGCAGACCATCAGCCGCTTGAAGATGCTGTCGCCATTGCCGGCCACCAGCACAAAGCCATCTCTGCAGCGGTAGGCATTGGACGGCGCGATGCCGGGCAGCGCGCTGCCGGCCGCCTCGCGCACCACACCGAAGGCGTCGTACTCCGGGATCAGGCTTTCCATGACGTTGAACACCGCCTCGTGCAGCGCGACGTCGATCACCTGGCCCGCGCCGCCGTGCGCCTTGCGGTGATACAGCGCCAGCAGCACGCCGATGGTGCCGTGCAGCGCCGCCAGCGTGTCGCCGATCGACACGCCGCAGCGCACCGGCACGCGGCCCGGCTCGCCCGTCAAATGGCGCAGCCCGCCCATCGCCTCGCCGATGGCGCCGAAGCCGGGGCGGTCACGGTACGGGCCGGTCTGGCCGTAGCCCGAAATGCGCAGCATCACCAGGCCCGGGTTCAGCGCCAGCAGCGCGTCGGGACCCAGGCCCCAGTCTTCCAGGGTGCCGGGGCGGAAGTTCTCGATCAGCACATCGGCCTCGGTGACCAGCCGGCGCGCAATGTCCTGGCCTTCGCGCGAGCGTAGGTCGAGCGCGACCGAGCGCTTGTTGCGCGACTGCACCTGCCACCACACGCTGGTGCCGTCCTGCAGCAGCCGCCAGCCACGCAGCGGATCGCCATTGCCCGGCGGCTCAATCTTGATCACGTTGGCGCCGAAGTCGCCCAGCGTCTTTGCCGCGAAGGGCCCGGCGATCAGCTGGCCCATCTCGACGACGCGCAGGCCGTGCAGCGCGCCAGGGGGCAAGGGGGTGGTGCTGAACTGGGGCATGGCGTCGCTCGCACATCGTGGGGCACAGCCGCTGTTGTACCCTGCGGCCACCAGTGACCATTGCGGCGGGATTCCCCGCTAGTCAACTCTGCGGCGAGGGAATCGCGATGTTGTTCATGATCATCGAGACATTCAAGAACCAAGACATGATTCCGGTCTACGAGCGAGTGCAGGAGGCTGGCCGCCAACTTCCGGAAGGCTTGAGGTATATCGACAGTTGGGTGGAACCCAGCTTTGCCCGCTGTTTTCAACTCATGGAAACAGACGATCTCCGTACGCTTCAATCATGGGTGCTTGGGTGGCGTGGCACTGGGGTGTCATTCGAAGTCGTACCCGTCGTCCCAAGCACTGACACGCGTCAAGTCGTTGGTCCGTTCCTACGGCAGGCGCAGGGTCCCGCCTGACCCCTCGCTCGCTCACGCGAAGCGCCAAGCGTATTTCGCCGGGCCCGCGAGCAACTCAGGTTATTGTTGCGTCTCGCGGGCGCGGCGCCAAGCCGCTGTCGCCCGCGTGGCTCGCACCTTAGGCGTCATGAAGACCTACGCATCGTTCTTCGAGTCCCACGACAAGGCCAGTAAAGAACTTGGCGTCGCGCAGGAACTTGTCGAGGCTCTCAACCGAGGGGCCGGGTTGTCACTGCACTCCCCACAGGAGTTTTCACCTGATCCGCCGGATTGCGTCTGCCTGGACTCGAAGGGCCGCGCTGTAGCCATTGAGTGCGTAGAAGTGGTCTGCGAGCGAGCTACCCGTCTCAATGCTCAAGGCCATGATGTCTATCGAGTCTGGAGGCCAGGTGAACTTTCCGTGCACGTATCCAGAGTTCTGGCGGAGAAAGACTCAAAGCGCTTTCATGGCGGGCCATATCATGGAATCGTCGTCTGCCTGTTCACAGATGAACCGGCACTCGCAGCGCCTGTAGCCAAAGCCGAACTTGAAGCGTCGACGTTCGGGCCCTTGAAGCAAATCACGGCGGCATACCTGTTGTTTTCGTACGAGCCTGCCTCGAAGAGTTATCCCCTCGTCGCACTGTGGCCGCGCCATGGCGGCAGGGGGGGCGCTCGGCTCGAAGCTTAGGCGTCACAAGGAGACCCCATGCTCGAGGCATCTTGGTTCTTGTTCGCGATAGCGTCGATTGTCTTGATCGCGACGCCCGGCCAAGACATGATTCTTGTGATGTCGAAATCCATCGCGCAGGGCCCGTTTGCGGGCGTCGTCACCGCCGCCGGGGTAAGCATCGGGCTTGTAGGTCATACCGCGCTTGCGACACTCGGCTTGGGTGCGATCCTGCGCACGTCGGAGCTGCTGTTCACAGCTCTGAAGCTCGTTGGCGCTGCCTACCTCATTTACCTGGCTGTCGACTTGCTCCGCGCGAGGAGTACCGAATTGCTTGTTCGCGCATCGGCTGCTCGTTCGCCTGCAAGACTGTTCGCCGATGGAGCACTCTCCAATATCTCCAATCCCAAGATTGCATTGTTCTACTTCGCGTTCCTGCCGCAGTTTGTGGTGCCAGGTGCCGCTCACGCAACCCTCACCGTTGCTGCGCTCGGTTTGGTGTTTGCGGCCCTGACCTTCCTCGTCAAAGGTCCAGTAGGTCTCTTCGCTGGCCTGCTCTCCGCTTGGCTGCGATCCCGACCACTTGTGCTCTTGTGGCTCTATCGGTCCAGCGGCGCTGTGCTCTTGGCGCTAGGCCTGCGGCTGGCCTTCGAGCCGCGGCAGTGACGGCTATCCCGCGGGTCATCCGGACCTGTTTTTGGCAGGCCGGTTAGCCGCAACATTGGGCCTCAGAAAGCTCTCGCTGGGAACACATGCCTATCGCAATACTCGCCACATGCCTGCTCGTCGTCGCAACGACGGTCGTTCACTACGAAGTCCTTCGCTGGCTGAATTCCACCCTGCCTCAGCTGGGTGTCCCCAGACGAACGAAGCTTGTTGCCGTCATCCTGGCTGCGTTTGCCGCCCACGCGATTGAGATAGCCCTGTATGCAGCCGCCCTGTACGCCTTGGTCGCATGGCTCGGTGTAGGCAACCTTAGCGGAAGCGCCGGCTTCTCCTTGTCGACCTGCATGTACTTCTCGGCTGAAACCTACACATCTCTGGGTTTCGGTGATATCACGCCTGTGGGACCGGTAAGACTCTTGGCAGGTGTGGAGGCACTGAATGGGCTGCTTCTCATCGGTTGGTCCGCGTCGTTCACATACATCTCCATGGAGCAGTTCTGGCGCCCCGAGGCACGGCGTTGACTCCTCAAAGTCATGGTGCCCCGGGGCTTGTGTCTTGCTTCACCCATCAGGTGAGGCTGCCGAGGCCAACCATACCCGGCGCCAGCGCGGGCTTTGTGGGCCATCACTGGGTACCAATTTCCGGATCCAGGATTACTGACCTGCGTGGGCTGATGTCCTGGCCGTCGCGCGGCGCAGCCTTGCCCGTCGCGCCTACCAGGCCGCACCGAAGCGCTGGCGCAGCTGCTCGATCTGAGGCTCGGCCAAGGGGGAGGGGGGGGGCCGGCACAGCAGCCACAGCTTCGCCGTTTCCTCCAGTTCCTCGAGGACCGCGCTGGCTTCGGCGGGCGAGCGGTGCCACACGTTCGGTCCCAGACGCTCGAGCATCACCGCGCGGATCGGCGTGCCGCGTTCCGCCATCGCGGCAATGCGCAGCGCGACGTGATCGCCGACCGCCGGGTCGCCGGGCAGGTGGTAGGGAATCAGTGGCACGTGGCCGACCTTCATCACGAAGTACGGAGTGATCGGCGGCAGGATGTCGTCCACGCTACACGCTCCTTGAAGCGTCAACGCCACCAGATGGGTGCTGTGGGTGTGGATCACGCAGCGCGCGGAGGCATCGGCGCCGTAGATACGCCTGTGCAGCACCAGCGTCTTGCTGGCGCGGTCGCCGCCGGTCTGCCGGCCCTGCGCGTCGATGCGTGCCAGCCGCGTCGGATCGAGGTTTCCCAGGCTGGCATCGGTGGGCGTGATCAGGTAACCCTCGTCCAGGCGCACGCTGATGTTGCCGGCGCTGGCATGCACGAAGCCGCGCTCGTACAGCGACCGGCCGACGCGGCAGATCTCGTCGCGCAGCGCGGCCTCGTCCATCACAGCCGCTCGAAGGCGTCGCTGAAGAACCCGGTGCCGCCGAAGTTGCCCGACTTCAGCGCAAGGTGCAGGCCCGCGGCACGCGCCGGCGTCGCCGCATGGCACCAGGGCACGCCGGGGTCGATCTGGGGCCCGATGCGCAGCTGTGTGATGCCCAGGCGCTGCACGCAGGCGCCCGAGGTCTCGCCGCCTGCGACGATCAATTGACCGACGCCGGCCTCGACCAGCCCGAGCGCGATGGTCGATAGCGCCTGTTCCACCAGCGCGCCGGCGTGTTCGGCGCCCAGCTCCTGCTGCACTGCGCGCACCGCTGCGGCCTCGGCGGTGGCATAGACCAGCACCGTGCCCTGCCCGAGCAGGGGCCGCGCCCAGGCCAGGGCCTCTTCACTGACCTTGCGCCCGGCGGCCAGTTGCAGCGGGTCGACAGCGAATGCCGCGCCACCCTTGGCGATGAACGCCGCCACCTGCGCATTCGTCGCGGCGGAGCAGCTGCCTGAAACGATGGCGCGACGGCCGTCGGCGGCGGGCAAGCGTGCGGCGCCGGCGTCGGGCGTCAGGCCGTGCAGCGCCGGGATGCCGATGGCCAGCCCGGAGCCGGCGACGACCACCGGCAACTGCGCCGAGGCCGCTGCCAGCTGGTGCAGGTCAGCGTCGTTCAACGCGTCGGCCACCGCCATTGCAAAGCCCTGCGCGCGTAGCGCGTCGATGCGCGCGCGAATCGCGTTGGCACCCTGCGCCACGCAGCGATAGTCGATCAGGCCCACCTTGCGGCCACGCGCGCCGTCGAGCTGCGCCTGCATCACCCGCACCAGGTTTGCGTCGGTCATCGGCGTCAGCGGATGGTTCTTCATCGAGCTGTCGGACAGCAGCAGGTCGCCGACGAAGAGGTGGCCCTTGAAGACGGTGCGCGCGTTCTCGGGGAAGGCAGGCGTGACGATCGCGAAGTCGGCCTGCAGTTCATCCATCAGCGCCTCGGTGACCGGGCCGATGTTGCCCTGCGGCGTGGAGTCGAAGGTCGAGCAGACCTTGAAATAGATCTGTGCGGCACCCTGGGCACGCAGCCAACGCGCGGCTGCCAGCGACTCAGCCACCGCCTGCGCCACCGGTGCGGTGCGCGACTTCAGGGCCACCACCACCGCATCCACGTCGGCCGGAGTGGGCGTGCCGGCCTCGGGTGCGCCGATGACCTGCACCGTGCGCATGCCGGCGCGCACCAGGTTGTTGGCCAGGTCGGTGCCGCCGGTGAAATCGTCGGCGATGCAGCCCAGTTTCAAGCTCACGGTGCTTTCTCCGGTAGGTCGATGCCAGGAAAGATCTTGATCACCGCGCTGTCGTCTTCCCTGGCGAAGCCGGCGCTCGAGGCCTGCATGAACATCTGGTGCGCGGTGCTCGACAGCGGCAGCGGGAATTTGCTGGCGCGCGCCATGTCCAGCACCAGGCCCAGGTCCTTGACGAAGATGTCCACCGCCGACAGCGGCGTGTAGTCGCCGGCCAGCACATGGGCCATGCGGTTCTCGAACATCCAGCTGTTGCCCGCGCTGTGCGTGATGACTTCGTACAGCGCCGCCGCGTCCACGCCTTCGCGCAGGCCCAGTGCCATGGCCTCGGCCGCGGCGGCGATGTGCACGCCGGCCAGCAACTGGTTGATGACCTTGACCTTGCTGCCTGCGCCGGCGCGGTCGCCCAGGCGATAGACCTTGGCGGCCATCGCGTCGAGCACCGGCTGGCAGATCGTGTAGGCCTCGGGCCGACCCGCGGTCATCATCGTGATCTCGCCGCTGGCCGCCTTGGCGGCACCGCCGGAGATCGGCGCGTCCAGGTACAGCAGGCCGAGTCCTGCCAGACGCGGCTCCAAACCCGCCGACCACGCCGGGTCGACGGTCGAGCACATCACGAACACGCTGCCGGCGCACATCGACGCCGCGACCTTGCCGTCGCCAAAGAGCAGATCCTCGGTCTGCTGCGCATTGACCACCACCGACACCACCACGTCGCAGGCAGCGGCCAGATCCGCAGGGGTGGCGCAGGCGACGCCGCCGTCGCGCGCGAAGGCTTCGGCCACGTTGCTGCGCAAATCGAACACCCGTGGTTCGAAGCCAGCCCGGCGCAGCGAGGCGGCCATGCCGCTGCCCATCGCCCCCAGCCCTATCAGGCCCACTATTGGCTTCATCAATGCCTCCAACTCACCCGCGCGGGCGCCTGCGGGCACGGTATCACGGCGCCATGCGCTGCAGCTTGCGCACGACCTTGCTCTGCACCCAGGTCGCCGTGGCCGCATCCATATGCTGGAAGTGCACGCTTTTCAGGTGCGCCTGGATTGCGGCTTCATCGTCGTACAGCTCGTACAGGAAGAACAGCGAGACATCGGCCGGGTCGCGGCAGACGTCGAACTGGCAGCAGCCGGGTTCGGTGTCGCGTGACAGCCGGGCGTTCTCCTCGATCGCCTTGGCGAAGTGTTCGATGAACCCGGGCTTGATGCGGAACTCGACGATCAGCGCCAGCATGCTCATGTTCTCCTTTGACTGCAGCCCGAGCTTCAATGTGCGGCGCGCACGGCATTGACCAGGGCCATGCTGATGCCCGGTATATAGGTCACGATCATCAGTATCGACACGCTGATTGCCATCATCGGGATCATCGCGCGTACGACGGCCCACATGCCGACGCCGGCCAGCCGCGCTCCGACCATCAGCGTGCCGCCCACTGGTGGCGTGTACAGGCCGATGGCCAGGTTGCAGGTCATGATCAGCCCCAGGTGCACCGGATCGATCTTGAAGGCCATTGACAGCGGCACCAGCAGCGGCGCGGCCAGGATGATCGCCGGCACCGGCTCGATGAAGCAGCCCAGCGTCAGCAGCGCCAGGTTGACGAGCAGCAGGAAGGTCCACTGCGAGGTGGCGTAGTGCGTGACGAAGCCGGCGATCTGCACCGGCACCTGCTCCACAGTGATCAACCAGGCCAGGCACGAGGTGGCGCCGATGACCACCATCACCACCGCGCTGGTGGTGAAGGACTTCAGCAGCAGCGCCGGCAGGTCGCGGAACTTCAGGTCCTTGTAGATCACCATCGACACGAACAGCCCGTAGGCGGCGGCCACCGCGGCGGCTTCGGTGGGTGTGAAGTAACCTGACCAGATGCCGCCGAGGATGATCACCGGCATCAGCAGCGCCGGCGCCGCGGCCAGGAAAGCCTCCCAGACCTCGCGGCCAGTGGCGCGCATTTCGCCGTTGTCGCAGCCGGTGCTCTTGCCGTAGCGCACGCAGTCGATCGACAGGCCGATCGCGAACACGACTGCCGGCACCACGCCGGCCAGGAACAGGTCGCGCACCGACGCGCCGGAGACGAAGGCATACACCAGCATCGGGATCGATGGCGGCATGACGATGGCCAGGGTGCCGGCGGTGGACATCAGCGCGCCGGCGAAAGCCGGGCTGTAGCCCTTGCGCACCATGGCCGGGGTCATCACCGAGCCGATGGCCGCGGTGTCGGCGATGGCCGAGCCCGACACGCCGCCGAAGATCAGGCACGAGGTGACGGTGGAAATGCCGAGGCCACCGGGCAGGAACCCGAGCAACTTGGTGGCGAAGGTGACGATGCGCATGCCCACGCCGCCGCGCGACAGGATCTCGCCGGCCAGCATGAACAGCGGCACCGCGATGAGCACGAAGGATTCGACGCCACCGATGTAGCTCAGGAACACCGAGGTCAGCGGATGTCCCAGGCCATTCCACCAGATCATGCCGGCGGTGGCCAGCAGCAGGCCATAGACCAGCGGCACGCCGAGCAGTGTGAACACGATGAACAGCCCGAAGGTCTCGAACAGGATCATGGTGCGCCCTCGCCGTGGCGTTCTTCGGTGCTCTTGCCGCGCAGAATCTCGCTGAAGTCCCATGCCACGAAGATCATCGTGATGACGGACGCCACCGGCAGCGCGGTGTACTGCGTGCTCATCGGCCAGCCCAGCACGGTCAGCGTGCTGAAATTGCCGGCCTGCGCGATGCCCACGCCATACCAGGTGAGCAACCCGAGCGTGACGAACACGGCGACCTGGATTGCCGCCTCGGCATAGCGCTTCTTCGCGCCCTTCAGGTGGTTGACCAGTTCGTTGATCACCATGTGCGCGCCACGCCGGGTCGCCGCCGCACCGCCGAGGAAGGTCACCCAGACCATCAGCAGTTCACAGAACTCGGTGGTCCAGGCGATGTCGCCATTGAAGACGTTGTGCACGATGACGTTGGCGAAGACCAGCGTGGCCATCACGCCGCCGATGGCCAGCACGCTCCAGTCGACTAAGCGTCCGAGCAGCGCGATCGGCCAGGGCGCCGGCGGGTCCGGGGGCAGCAGCGGCTGCCGTGCCGGGCCGGCGCGGCCGTCCGCGCCCGTGGCCATGGGGGCATGTTCCACGTTGGCCTACTTCGCGGGCAGCGCCTTGCGCACGGCTTCGGCGTCGGCGATGAACTGGTCGACGTCGGCGCCGTACTTTTCCTTGGCCTTGGCATACACCGGCTTGACGGCATCGCGGAACGGCACTAGGTTGGGCCGCGCGATCTTCGCGCCCCGGCTGGTCATCTCGGCCAGTTGCCGGTCGTCGTTCGCCTTGATGTCGTTGCGGCTGAAGGCCGCCGATTCGGCACCGGCCTTCATGATCGCGGCCTGGTCGGCCGGGCTCAGCTTTTGCCAGCTCTTCTCGCTCATCGTCAGCGGGATCGGGCTGTAGACGTGGTGCGTCAGCGTCACGTTCGGCGCCACCTCGTAGAACTTGTTGGCGTAGATCGTGTCGATCGGGTTCTCCTGGCCCTGCACCGCGCCTTGCTGGATCGCCAGATAGACCTCGGGTAGCGGCAGGATCACGACGTTGAAGCCGATGGCTTCGAGCGTCCAGCGCATCATCTCGTTCGGGAAGCTGCGCAGCTTCTTGCCCGACGCGTCGGCCGGCGAAGCGAGCGGCTCCTTGGTGGTCATGTCGCGGAAGCCCGCTTCCCAGGTGGAGATGAAGCGGAAGCCCTTGGCCGGCGCCTTGGCGAACTGCTCCTTGAGCCACTTCGATTCGTCGTACAACTTCCAACCCTGCTCGTAGTTCTCCACCAGGTATGGCAGCAAGGACAGGTTCAATGTCGGCACGTGCGTGGCGTAGGTGCCGGTGCTCGACACCGTGAAGTCGACGCCGCCTAGCTGCAACTGCTCGACCGCCTTCGGGTCGTTGGCCAGCTGGCCGGCCGGGTAGATCTGCACCTTGTAACGGCCCTGCGTGTATTCCTCAACCTTCTTTGCGAACACCTCGGCCGACTTCTGGCGCGACCCGCCTGGCTGGTCGGTGTGGCTGAACTTCAGGATGGTCTGTGCCGAAACCGGCAGCGATAGTGCGGCGGCCAGCGCGAGGGCGGTCAGGCTTATGGTGTTCTTCATCACGGTCTCCTTCAGGGGTGGTGGGGGTCGAACGCCGCCATCGGCACCCTGTGGCCGGTGGCATGCGAGTGGTAAGCGGCCGTCTGCACGTACAGGTTGGCCAGGTAGTCACGGGCCGCGTTTTCCAGCGCTGCGCCGCTGTGCAGATGGGCCAGCACGTGTGCCTGCAGCGCGGTGCTGGCGCCGCCGAAGGCGCCGCGACTGGCGCCGTCGTCGTAGCCGTGGGCGCGCTCGGGCTCGCCATGCGGCTTCCACCACAAGCGGGCGTGGCCGTCCATGCGCATCACGCCGCGCTCACCTTCAAGCCACATCTCGCCCATCGTGCGGCGCATGTTCTGGGCCGGGTGTTCGTTGAGCCGGTTGCCGTCGAACAGGCCGCTGCGGTCGTCGTCGTACTCGAAGATCAGCACGCCCGCGTCCTCGCCGGCGATCACCGGGTTGAGCTTGCGCAACCGCGCGGTGACGGCATGCACCTCGCCCATCAGGAAACGGAAGGTGTCGATGAAGTGGACGGCCGTCTCTCGCACCAGGAACTCGGGCATCTGCTGGAAGTAGGGCTGACGGTCCAGATAGGCCTGCGGGCCCTGGCCGTCGCCGGGGCGTAGGCGAAAGGCGACGCTGTGCACGCGGCCGAAGAAGCCTTCGTCGATGCGTCGGCGCATCTCGCGGAACCACGGGGCGAAGCGGAAGTTCTCGTGGATCACCAGCGGTACGCCGGCGGCCTCGGCCAGCGCCGTCATTGCCTCGGCCTGCTTCAGATCGGTGCCGAAGGGCTTTTGGCAGATGGTGGGGATGCCGCGCTCGATCGCGGCGCGTACCACGGGTTCCTGCGCGACTGGCGGAAGCACCACGTCGACCAGCGTCGGCCGCTCGGCATCGAGCATGGCCTGGATGTCGCTGTAGCACTTGGGCACGCCGTAGCGCTGCGCCAGGGCCTCGGCATTCTCGACGTGGCGGTTGCAAATGGCCGCAAGCGGCGTGCCAGCATCGCGCCAGCCTTCCACCTGGAACTGTGCCCAGTAGCCGGCACCAACCATGACGATGCGTTCGTTCATCACAGCCTCTGCACGACCGCGCGCACGATGTCGTCGGTGCTGCTCTTGCCACCGAACTCGCGGGGTCGCACCACCCCGTCGGCGAAGGCGGCGGCCAGCGCGTCCTCGATCGCGCGCGCACCATCGGCCAGCGCGCTGTCGCCGTGTCGCTCGGCCAGCCAGTCGAGCATCATCGCGGCCGACAGGATGGTGGCGCTGGGGTTGGCGACGCCCTGACCGGCAATGTCGGGCGCGGTGCCGTGCGCCGGCTGGAACAGTGCGTAGTCGTCGCCGATGTCGGCTGACGGCGCCATGCCCATGCCGCCGGCGAGCGCGGCGATCAGGTCGGACAGGATGTCGCCGAACATGTTCTCGGTGACCAGCACGTCGTAGGCCCAGGGCTTCATCACCAGGTTCAGCGCCATCGCGTCGACATAGGCGTGTTCGGTGGGTACGTCCGGGAAGGCCTTGGCGCGCTCTTCGAAAACCTGGCGCCAGAAGGCCATCGACAGGAAGACGTTGGCCTTGTCGACGTTGGTCACGCGCCCGGGCTTGCCGCGCGCCTTGCGCTGCCGCGCCAGCTTCAGTGCGAAGTCGCACACGCGTGCCGTGCCCTTGTGGCTGATCTTCATCGTGTCGAAGGCTGCGGCCGCGTCGCCGCTGCCTTCGATGCGACCGCGGCCGCGCGCGTGGAACAGGCCCTCGGTGCTCTCGCGCACCAGCACCAAGTCGATCTGCGCGGCGCGCGGGTCGGCCAGCGGGCCGTGCAGCCCGGCAAAGCTGCGGATCGGCCGCACGCCGGCATACAGGTCGAGCGCGAAGCGGATGTCCAGCTGCGGGATGATCTCGGTGCCATCCTTCTGCCGCACGTCGGGCAGGCCCATCGCGCCAAAGAGGATTGCGTCGGCCGCACGGCAGGCGGCCAGCGTGCCGTCGGGCAGCGCGTCGCCGCAGTCCACGTAGTGCTGCGCGCCGGCCGGGTGCTTGGCGCAGGCGAAGCTTCGGCCGATGCGCGGCTCCAGCGAGCGCAGCACCGCCAGCGTGGCGTCGATCACTTCGCTGCCGATGCCGTCGCCGGGCAGTACGGCGATGGAGTAGGAGGGCTTGCTCATGGGGGGCTTCTTACATTTGGGCGAGCTTGAAGCGCTCGAAGATTCCGACGAGTTCGTGTCGGGCACGTTCTCGGTGTGCCCGGGTGACACGGGCGGCGCCTTCGGCGTCGCCGGCACGCAGCAGTTCGACCATCTGCATGTGTTCCTTCGTCGAGTTCACAGGCTTGGGCCGCAGGCGCAGCGAAAACATGCGCGCGCGGTGCGCACGGTCCCAGTAGTTCAGTACCGTGGCCTGCAGTTGCCGGTTGCCGGACAGTTCCACCAGCTGTTGATGGAAGCGCTCGTCCGCGTCGGCCCAGGCGTCCAGGTCGTCCGCCTTCAGCGCCTTGTCCATCGCTTTGGTGGCGTCGACCAGCGGCGTCAATTCCTTGGCATTGGGCTTGCGCGCGGCCACCAGTTCCGCGGCCATGCATTCCAGCGCCGTCAGGATCTGGTAGATCTCCTGCATGTCCGCGGCCGACACCGGCAACACTCGCACCCCGTGGCGAGGGATGACCTCGACCAGGCCCTCGTTCTGCAGCCGCATCAGCGCCTCGCGCACCGGCGTGCGGCTCATGCCGAGCTCGGCGGCGACTTCGTGCTCCAGCGCCCGGTGCCCGGGCGGCCACTCGTTGTCGAGGATGCGCCGGCGCAGCCGTTCGTAGGCGGTATCCACCATCGACAGCGCGGGCGAGTTCATCGGCGACCTCACCCGTAGTTCCAGTGGGTCGGCGCCAGTCCGGCCACCGGCATCGGCAGTGTGGCCAGGCGGTCACCGAGCAGGCAGCCCAGCACCGCGGTGCGTCGTTCGGCCCCGCAAAAGGCGATGCTGGAGATGTTGCGCAGGCAGCGGCTTCGGATGCCGTCGAGTTCCGGGCGCCCCATCGTGCCGGCGAGGAATGCGGCTTCGACGCGTGCCAAATGCTCCGCGTCGGCATCTTCCAGCCAGGTGGTGGGCGTGCCGTCCGGGGCGACGCGGATCAGCCGGTTGCTGACAATGCTGACCACCCAGGCGTGCCCTTCGACGTCGAAGGCCAGGCCGTCGGGAAAGGTGCCGGCGCCGAACTCGGTGACCACTTGCTTGCTGCCCAGCGAGCCGTCGGCCTGCAGCGCGAAGCGTGACAGCCGGCGACCGAAGGTCTCGTTGACGTACAGCCACTGGCCGCTGGGGTCGATCGCGACTTCATTGGTGTAGCCCAGGCCGTCGGCGACGATGGCCGCGCCACGCGCGTCGACACGCACGATGAAGCCGTCGTTGCAGCTGCGCCGGTAACCGCGCGCGCGCGGTATCAGGCGCGTGCTGACGGTGATCCAGAAGCGGCCCTCGCGATCCTCGACGACGAAGTTGCTGGGGGGCAGCTGAATGCCGTCCGCCTCACGCAGCCAGGGCTCGACACGGCCGTCGCGGAATATGCGGAACACGCCCCCCAATTCGTCGCCGAGGTGGGTGATCAGGAAGCTGCCGTCGCGCAGCAGGGCCACGCCGTTGGGCTTCAGCTGCAGGCCCTCCGGACCGGGCCCGGCGTAGAGCGCCTGGCTGCCGTCGCGGCGGATGTGGGCGACGCCGCCGCGCCAGTCGGCGGTGAACAGGTCGCCGGCGGCGTTGGCAAGCACGCATTCGGGCCGCACCAGGGCGCTGCCGACGAAACGCAGGTCGCCGAGCCGCTGTGCCAAGCCACCCGCGCCGGTGGCGGCGTCGGCGGGATCTGTGGGCATCGACGCGTTCATTAACGCATACGTTAACGGATTCAGAAGCCGTTGACAAGTGGCGCCGCCCTGGAAAGCGCTCAGGGCACAGCGCGGGTTTGTCCTGCATCGACCCGGGGCCGCGGAGGCCGGTGCAGTCGCTACGATCGCCGAAGGAAGCCGCCGGCGTGCGGCGGCACGCCCCCTACAGGAGAACCCGATGAAGAGCCCCCGATTCGCCACCGTGCTCGTCGCCACGCTTTGCGGCACAGTGGCCCAGGCCCAGGAAGCCGGCCAGCTGAACGTCATCTGCTCGGTTCAGGCTGAGTGGTGCAACATGATCCAGACGGTGTTCACCAAGAGCACCGGCATCAAGGTCAACATGTCGATGAAGGGCTCGGGCGAGGCGCTGGCGCAGCTGATCGCCGAGAAGGCCAACCCGAAGACCGATGTCTGGTTCGGCGGCACCGGCGACCCGCACCTGCAGGCGGCCGAGCAGGGCCTGACGCTGGAATACAAGAGCGCGACGCTCCCCGCATTGCACGAGTGGGCGCAGCAGCAGGCCAAGCAGTCGGGCTTCAAGACCGTGGGCATCTATTCCGGCCCGCTGGGCTTCGGCTACAACACCGAGCTGATCGCCAAAAAGAAGATGCCCATTCCGAAGAGCTGGGCCGACCTGCTGAACCCGGTCTACAAGGGCGAGATTCAGGTCGCCAACCCGGCCAGCAGCGGCACCGCCTACACGATGGTGGCCACGCTGGTGCAGCTGATGGGCGAGGACAAGGCCTTCGACTACATGAAGGCGCTGCACAAGAACATCGGTCAGTACACGCGCAGCGGCACCGGCCCGATCAAGGCGGTGGCGCGCGGCGAGACCACGGTGTCGATCAGCTTCGTGCACGACGGCCCGGGCGAGGCAATGCAGGGCTTCCCGGTGGCCACGATCACGCCAGCCGAGGGCACGGGGGCCGAGATCGGGTCGATGTCGATCATCAAGGGCGCGCGCAACCTGGAGCAGGCGAAGAAGTTCTACGAATGGGCGCTGACCCCGCAGGCCCAGCAGTTCGGCGCCGCGGCCAAGCAGTTCCAGCTGCCCAGCAACAAGGCCACGCCAGTGGACCCGCGCGTGCCGGACTTCAAGTCCATCAAGTTCATCAACTACGACTACGCGAAGTACGGTGCCAGCGCCGAGCGCAAGCGGCTGATCTCCAAGTGGGAGAAGGACGTCAACTCGCTTCCCCGCTGACGCAGCATGGCTGACGCGGCGGCCCTGGGTGCGCTGCCGGCGCACCGTGGCCGGTTGCGTGCGCAGCGCATCGTGCTCGGCTGGGCATTGCTGGGGCTGGCCGCCTTCGTGCTGCTGCCCTGGTACTTCCCGCAGAATCTGACGCTGTGGAAGGCGCTGCCCGGTGTGTTTGGCGGCGCCGACACGGCCAGTGGGCTGGTACAGGCACTGCGCCACCAGAAGCCCTGGCTGTGGGTCGGCGCGGCCGGTCTTTTGTTGTCGCTGGGTGCGACGCGGCTGCCCGCCGGACCGACGCAGGGCCGATTGCTGCTGGCCGGAGCTGGCCTTGGCCTGCTGGGCCTGCTGGCCGCGGGCTTTGGCATCGGCGCCGGCGGCTGGTCCTTCGAGTTCCTGGAGGCGTGGTTCGGTGCGCTGCCCGGCGGGCAGTTCGGCATCGGAGCGGGCGGCGCGCTGGTGCTGCTCGCGCTGCTGATGCTGCTGGGGGCCGGCATCGCGCGGCTGGGTTATTTCCGTGGCGACCTGTTCGTGGCCGGCGCCGTGGTGCTGTGCAGCGCGCTGCTGCTGCTGTTCGTGGCGCTGCCGGTGGGCAAGAGCCTGCTTGGCGCGTTCCTCGACGATGCCGGCCAGCCATCCGTCGCGGCGCTGGCCGAGCGCCTGGCCCACGAGCGTGTATGGGGGCTGGGTT
>Ga0316195_10000156_pt1 | contig 22933 bp, 18 predicted proteins | sample Phised1_MG_FD_204937 | JGI IMG/M metagenome (GOLD analysis project Ga0316195, IMG submission 204937) | Coastal sediment microbial communities from Maine, United States - Phippsburg sediment 1 | ecosystem: Environmental > Aquatic > Marine > Coastal > Sediment | place: USA: Maine | collected...
GGGATTTTTTCTCCTGGAACGACATGTTGCTCCAGGCGTAACCGATTCCGGAAGGCAGTGACTCGCGGGCGACGTCTTCGAGAGCGGCCAGCGCCTGCACCGAGGTATAACCGGGCGCGGGGCCGCCTGTCAGTTCGATCGCACGAAACAGGTTGAAGCGGTTGGTAAAGTCCGGCCCGGAAATTTCCCGAATCTTGATAAACGCGCTGAGCGGCACCTGTTCACCATTGCCATTGCGCACAAAGAACAGGTTGATTCTGTCTTCGCTGACCCGATACTCGGGCTCAGCCTGGATATAGGCTTTATACAGCCTGCCGAAGCGATTGAAGTCATTGACGTAGGCTCCGCCCAGAAATGCGCCCACGGTCGTATATACATCGTCCAGGCTGACACCTGCCTTGAGCAACTTATCCCGGTTGATCTCCATGTAGCGCTGCGGTACGGCATCCCTGAACGTGGTAAATATGGTGCCAATCTCAGGGCGTTGCAGTGCCGCCTGTATGAAGCTGGTGGTCTGTTCCGCCAGGTATCGCGGGGTATTGCCGCCACGATCCTGGATCATCATGGTGAAACCGGAACCGTTACCCAGCCCCGGAATGGGCGGCGGGGTGAACGCAAACACCTGGGCTTCGTTGACTTTCAGGAAAAAGTCCCTGTTCAATGCAGCCACGATCTGGTTGGCTGTCTTTTCACGATCTTTCCAGTCATTCAGCGAGACGCCAACAAATCCGGAGTTGGAAGCGAGGCTACCGGAAATCAGGCTGAAACCCGTGGCGGCGGTAACGTATTCGACCTCGCTGTGTTGACGGATAATGTCTTCCACCTTTTTCAGCACGGCGTCCGAGCGTTGCAGCGAGGCGGCGTCCGGCAATTGCATATTGACCATCAGGTAGCCCATATCCTCGCTCGGCATAAACCCGCCCGGTAACAGCTTGCCCAGCCAGCCGGCGCCAACGGTGACCACGACGATGAAAACGAGACCTATAAAGATTTTGCGCGCGACGACACGGGTGATCCGGGTATAGCCCACAGTGACTTTATCGAATGCAGTGTTGAAGCCTTTGAAAAACAGGCCCAGCGGTCCACGCGTAGGTGTTTGCTTGCGCAGTAATAAAGCACACAACGCGGGGCTCAGGCTGAGCGCGTTGATCGATGAAAATACCACCGATACGGCAACGGTGATGGCAAATTGCTGGTAAAGGCTACCGGTGATGCCTTCCATGAGGGCCACGGGAAGAAACACCGCCACCAGCACCAGCGTGGTCGCGATGATGGGCGCGGTGACTTCCTGCATTGCCACTCGGGTTGCCTCTTTGGGTGACATCCCCTTCTCGATATTCACCTGCACGGCCTCTACGACCACGATCGCATCATCAACGACGATGCCGATCGCCAGCACCAACCCCAGCAGCGAGAGCACATTGACGGTAAAGCCGATGACGGGAAAGAAGATAAAGGCGCCGAGCAGCGACACCGGGATAGCAATGGTCGGGATCAGGGCTGCGCGCCAGTCCTGGATAAAGATATAGACCACCAGGATAACCAGCAGCAAGGCGATGATCAGGGTTGTGATAATCTCGTCGATGCCAGCGGTAATGGCTTTCGTGGTGTCCAGGGAAATGTCGTAACGCATACCACTGGGAAAAGATGCCGATAATTCCTCCATGGTCTGTCGCACGGATCTGGCCAGTTCCACCGCGTTCGAACCGGGCGCCTGGTACAGGGCGATCATCGCGCATGCCTTACCATCGAGTCGCGTGAAGGCATCGTAACGCACCACGCCAAGCTCCACCCTGGCGATATGCTTTACCTTGACCTGCGAGCCCTCGGGTGTGGTGCGGATAACGATTTCACCAAATTCCTTTTCATCCTGCAGGCGCTCGGGCAGGCGCACGGTATAGGTGAATTCTGTGCCCGGGGGTGCCGGTTCCGCACCGAACTGGCCGCCCGGCACGACGACGCTCTGGGCGCGAATCGCAGTGACGATTTCCGGTACCGAAATCCCCAGGTGCGCGAGGCGGTCGGGCTTGATCCAGATGCGCATCGAATAGTCGCTCGCACCGATGACGTTGACGCGGCCGATGCCGCGAATACGCGCCAGCGTATCCTTCATATTGATGAGCGAATAGTTTCCGAGGAACTGCTGATCGAAGCGGGGATCATCTGCTGTTACCGAAATCAGCATCAGAATATTGGGCAGCGATTTCTCTGTCGTAACGCCGAGGCGCTTGACTTCTTCGGGCAACATGGCGGTCGCCGCGGCGACTCGATTCTGGGTGAATACCGTGTTGGAATCGGGGTCGGTGCCGGGCTCGAACGAGACCTGGATCGTCATGGTGCCATCGTTGGCATTGGTGGACTTCATGTAAATCATGTTGTCCACGCCGTTGATCTGTTGTTCCAGTGGCGTCGCCACCGACTGCTCGACGCTGATCGCATCGGCCCCGGTATAAGTGGCGCGCACTTCCACGATTGGTGGTGTGATATCCGGGTACTGTTCGGTCGGTAATCCGCTGAGGAATACGACGCCCAGGATAACCATGAAAATCGCCATGACCATGGCGACTATGGGCCTTCTTACGAAAAAATCACCCATTCGGGTTACTCGGCAACCTGGCCGATCAGTTCGACATCTGCGATGGTCGCCTTGACGGTGACGCCGTCCTTCACTTTCTGCAGGCCCTCGTAGATAACCTTTTCACCGTCCTCCAATCCCATCATGATCATCCAGGCGGAACCGATTTTCGTGCCGACCTCGACCACGCGTGTCTGCACGGTGTTATTCGAATCCACCACGAACACGCTGTAGAGGCCCTGGACTTCCATGACACAACGTTGCGGAATCAGGATGGCGTCCTTGACCACCCGGGTATTGATCTGGAGCTTGGTGAACTGGCCCGGGCGCAGCAATTTTTCCGGATTGGGAAAGGAGGCCTGGGCCTGCATTGCGCCGGTAGTGGTATCGACGTTGCGATCCAGGAAATCGACTTTGCCCGGGTGACCGTACAGCGACCCGTCAACCAGGGTCATGCGAATATTATTTGCGCCATCACTGGACTCGTTCCCGGCACGACTGGCTTGATAGCGCGAGTATTCAAGGTACTGGGTTTCCGTAATAAAAAAGGTCACCAGAATGGTATCGACCTGGGAAACGGTATTCAGAATGACGGGGCTCGGGTCCTTGCCGACGAAATCACCCACCTTGGCCTGGGTTTTACCAATGATGCCGTCGATGGGTGAAAGAATCCTGGTGTAACTCAGTTGAATCTTGGCGGCCCGCAGGTTGGCTTCCGCCGCTTCCAGTGACGACAGGTTTGCGTCGTAGGCGGCCTGCGCGGCATCGAGATCGCTCTTGCTGACCGCGTTGATCTTCGCCAGTGGTTCGATGCGCTCCAGGTCACCCTTGCTCTTGGCCAGCATGGTTTTTACCTCGGCCACGCCGCTCATGCGGGTTGCGACCTTTTCCTCGAAGGGCTGGCTTTCCAGCGTGTACAACAGGTCGCCTTTCTTCACCAACGAGCCTTCCTGGAAATGCAAGCCTTCGAGAAATCCCTCGACGCGCGCGCGGATGGTGATGTCCTTGATACCGGAAGTGACGCCGACAAATTCAATTACCAGCGGCGTGTCTCTGGCCGTTGTCTGGAAAACCTGGACTTCGGGTGGCGGGGGCGCGGCAACGGGCGCCTTTTGTTGGTCGCCACATGCGCTGATCAGTAATGAACAGCATCCAATTAGCGCCAGGGTTCTAAGAGCCATAGTGATCTCAGCGAGGTTGCTTGATCTGAACATTAGAGGGTTTCCTTGCCGGGATCGATTTGTTGGTCGTTAGGAATCAGTCCGTGATCGGGCCAAATAAGGCTCCCTGCTTCCCGAGCGGCAAGTTTAACGAACCGGGGTGGCAAGTCAATGTATTCCCGGCCCGGCATCGATTTCATCGGCATCCCTGCACTGACGATGAACTCCTTAATTTCCTGATTTCGAGAATGGTTTCTGGCTTTCTACGTGAAGCGGAATACCTCCTGGCGTTGCCTTCGAAATCGGTCGCCTGGGCGCTATTGAGATTACCGGTACCAGATCCACATCCCGTAACGGTATAGCCTTGCTGGATTTGAACTGGCGGCAGAATTTGACACTGATTCTGGTCTTACCAGGCCTTTGCTGCGTATTATTATTACAATTTTTGTTGCCCGAGAAACCGCACGAGCAATCGCCATGAGTAAAAACCCGTTTGTACCCGAGTTCGAGTCGTTGCCGAACACCCTGCCGATATTCCCGCTGCCCGGCGCCATCCTGATGCCGAAATCGGAGTTGCCGCTAAACATATTCGAGCCGCGCTATCTCAACATGATAAACGATGCGCTTGGCGGCCATCGTATGATTGGCATGATCCAGCCCGACCTGGGCGCAAAGACCGAGGGCGCCGTCTACCGCACCGGCTGTGCAGGGCGCATCACCCAGTTCCGCGAGACCAGCGATGGTCGATTCGAACTGGTGCTGAGCGGTGTCTGTCGCTTCGACCTCGCAGAAGAACTGTCGACGACCCGGGGGTATCGACTCATCGTGCCGGACTGGTCGCGGTTTGCCTGCGATTACGCCGATAACGAGGCGCTGCTGCAGGCTGAGCAGCAACACCTGCTGACAACCCTGGAGCTTTATCTCGCGACCCACGAGCTCGAGGCGGACCTGCCCATGTTCGCCCGTATGCCGGTGGAAAAACTGGTCGACGCCCTGACGATGGCGCTGCCGTTCACGGAGCAGGAAAAGCAGATGCTGCTGGAATCGGTTGAACCGGAACAGCGCCTGGCGAACTTCATCGCGCTGATCTCCGTTGGTATCGAGGTCCCTGACTCGGTTACTCGACATTAAGGCTCGCGAGGCCAGCCGGGGATGGGTTCGGCGGTTACCTGCCTGCCCCTGCCAGTAACGTGAGTATTTTGCAGTTGTTCGCCAATCTGGCTCTAAACCGCGTCGAGAGCGGGTGAAACTTGACTTGATTTATCGATTGCTGCATGGTGCTATATAGCAAGTACGCTGTCGGGGTTTATCTGGACGCCAGTAGGTCCAGGTGCAGGCGTTCAAACAGACGTTTAATTCAAGCTCACTGGAGTAGTGTCGCGGCCACAGCGATAACCAGATGGACGCTGCTTCTGAATTGATCGATAGTGATAAAAATATAGAACGGAGAAAATTCATGCACCATTCAATCCTGCGCGAAGCGTTTATCCTGGCTGCAATCGGACTGCTGGTTTCCGCCTGTACAACCACTACCAGTTCTTCTGTCGAACTGGGTGTTACTACCGACGCAGAGGGTACAGCCAGGACAACCGTCGTGACCGGTACTGAAAATCCGCGGTTTGCCTCGATCAAGGAAAAAATCGTCAGTGATGGCGCCAGGCAGATGAACCGCGAAGAGGTTACCGCCTACCTCTCGAATAAAACCCAGCAATGGTCTAACGGGGGTGCCTTCTATGATGCAGATGGGACACTGGACTTCATCTGGGAGGGTAAGACATTCTACGACTATACCTGGAGCGCACGCAAAGACGGGCTGGTCTGCATTAAAAATTACGAAGGTTTCAGCACCAGTTGCTCCCTGTACTTCAATTACAAGCAAACGGTCTGGACCGTCGTCACCGAGGTGTTCGGAGAAAGCAAGGATTTCTTTGGTGGACCGGACACAACCGTCGACGGCAACAAGCTATCCGATCTGGAGCCATGGGATCCGGCAATGTCCGGTAACTGACGTTCGCCAGATCAGCGATTCAACCCGGCAAAACAGGGGTCGGCACAAAGCCATTTGATCCTGTTATGTAACGCTTTGGCCCTGTCGCTATTTGCGAGGCAGGTCCCGGCCCAGTAGCATTGCCAGGAAAAGATCGCGGACGTTTTCGGGGCGGTCGCGGTAGACCTCGAAGCGCGCGTGCTGCGCCGTCGACGCTGCATTCAGGTCGATGCCCCACATCGGGGTGATGCCGGTCGGCAGCATCGAGTAGCGGATATCCGTGAGTACCCGGTTGCGAGTCGGGTCGGCGATGACATAGCCATCGGCGAGTTTCCAGAACCGACCAATATCCTCTGACAGCATCGATTCCGCGTCGAGTCCGGGAAGGTCCCGTTCGGGATCGAACCTCGCCGCTGATTCACCTACATAGACACGCTCCTCATTGATCCCGACCCGGATTGCATCGACATAGAAACGGTCGCCGCTCAGGTATACCGAACGCCACAGCACCAGGTTTGCCATCGTCGGTTTGACCAGGATGCGCTGCACCGGGTGGCCGCGCGACTCGGCGAGTTCGGTGGCGACCTGCAGGGCATTCTGGTGTTGCCACATGCCGACGAGCAGGTAGGCTCCGGCGAGGCCAAGGCCGATGCGGGCCGGCTTCGCCTGGCAGTACCTGAAACCAAGGATGAACGCGCCCAGTAACAGCAGCGAAAATACCGGATCGACGATGGCGATGATGCTCCAGGCGATGCGCGTATCGCTGAAGGGCCATAACAGGTGGGTGCCGTAACTGGTGCAGGCATCGAGCAGGCCACTGGTCGCGTAACCGAGCAATGCGTACCAGTAGATGCGCCTGAAGCCGAGGCGTTTACGCAACAGTGGCCACAACAGCAGGGTTGCGAGCAATGCGCCGATCGGTATGAAGATCAGCGCATGCGTGAAATGCCGATGAAATTCGACATTCAGCAGCGTGTCGTCGCTGTTGCCGATGAAGATGTCGGCGTCGGCCAGTAACGCCGCGGCGAAACCGACGACGGCGGCGCTGCGGGTTTCTTTCCTGCCTGCCGTTGACGTCGCCAGCACGCCACCAAGCAAGCCCTGGGTCAACAGGTCCAAGCAATATACTCCGGGGTAGCTGTAGTTTTCATGTGATAAGCGAGCTACTGCAGCAGTTCGGCCTTGATCCAGATACTGTCTTCGCTGCTGCCGCTGGCAGAGCGGTGGCTTGCGATGCCGGTTTGCGAGCTTTGGAACTGTTCGCTGACCCCGCCGATCTGCAACCACTCACCCAGAGCGCCAGTAACGGTGGTCCTGGCCTGCTGGGTGTCAATACTCCCGGAGCGGCCGTCGGCGCGCGAATTCTTGAACGGGCTGACCTGCAGCGTCACCTGACTGCCCTGAATACGTGGCAGCACGTAAAACCCGGTAGTCACGCTTTTGAATTCGGTGGTTGCCGCGGAATGGCCACTGACGCCGCCGAAGTAGGGAATTTGCTCACCGGTCTCGATAAATCCCTCGGTACCTTCGGCGACGCGCAGGCGATGCACCGGCTTGTTGCTTCGCTGCGAGCGGGTGCTGCTTGCTTCTACGCCTATATTGGTATTGCCTCGGCTGTAATCGATACTGCCTGCCGCATCACCTGTCTGGCTGCCCACCCCGATACTGGCATTGCCGGATTCCACTGTCACACTGCCGCCGAAGGCGGTTGCTGCGAAATCGCGCTCGCTCCCCTGGGCAACCGATATCAGCAGCATTTTAGCGGCGACATCGAGTGCCTCGACCATTTGCCTGACGTCTTCCAGCGTCTGCGCCGAGGAACGCAGGAAAATTTTGTAACCCTGTCCGGTAATGACATCGCCCGGGCCCAGCATCGGACTGATGACGGGAATGACTTCCTCGGCCGGGCGATTGCGCAGCTGTATGGTCGTAAGCGAGGCCGCCTGCGCAGTGGCAACCAGCAGTAACGCTGCGACCAACAGTCGTTGCAGGTATTTGCTGACGACGTTGCAAGTTTGAAACCGGGGTGGCTTGAATGTCATGGCCTGTACTGGTTGACTGCGAGCAAGTCGCTCGGTTTGACGCGACAGTTTAGCCGAAAAGCCTGCTGACGGGGATGGTTGAATTATGCACAGGTTTATGCGTTTGCTTTACTAGCTGCCGCTTCAATAAGTTTGCAGAAATTGCCGCAGGCTTGTCTCGAGTTCCTGTTTGCGCGCGGCGTCGGCGAAGCTCGCCTCGATCGCGTTGAAACTGAAGCGGGCAAAATCATCGCGGGATAGCGAATGCGCAGCGGCCAGCGCGAGAAAATTATCGTTCATGTAGCCGCCGAAGTAGGCCGGGTCGTCCGAGTTCAGCGTGACGCAAAGTCCCCGGCGCAACAGCTCGACGACGTTGTGTTGCTGCATGCTGTCGAACACGCGCAGCTTGACGTTGGACAGCGGGCAAACGGTGAGCGGCATGCGGCTGTCGATTAATTGCTGTACCAGTGCCGGGTCTTCGACGCAGCGTACGCCATGGTCGATGCGCGCCACGCCGAGCAGCGCGATGGCGTCGCGGATATAGCTTGCCGGGCCTTCTTCGCCCGCGTGTGCGACGCACAGAAATCCGGCGTCGCGCGCGGCGCGGAACACACGCTCGAATTTTGCGGGCGGGTTACCGGCCTCGGCTGAATCGAGGCCGACCGCAACGATCCTGTCGCGATGCGGCAACGCCTGCTGCAGCGTCGCGAAGGCTGCGTCTTCATCGAGGTGACGCAGGAAACACAGGATCAGGTGACTGCTGATGCCGAGTTCACTGCGGCCGCGCTCCAGCGCGCGCTGCAGGCCGTTTACCACCGTGTCGAAAGCGATACCGCGCCCGGTGTGTGTCTGCGGGTCGAAAAATATCTCCGTGTGCAGCACATTGTCCTGCTGGCAGCGCAGCAGGTAGGCCCAGCACAGGTCATGGAAATCCCGTTCCTCGATGAGCACGTTGGCGCCCTGGTAGTAGATATCGAGGAAGGATTGCAGGTCGCTGAACTCGTAGGCGGCGCGGACTTCTGCGGCCGATGCGAACGGAATGTCGACGCCGTTGCGGCGCGCCAGTTCGAACATCAGTTCGGGCTCGAGGCTGCCCTCGATGTGCAGGTGCAGCTCGATCTTGGGCAGGGCCTTGATGAAAGCTTCCATAAGCGGTGATCTTCGCACAAAAAAAGCATTCTGGTTAATCGAGTCTGCCGCTGACAAGACTCGCCGGTCGTAAAATGGAGCGGGGTACGAGATTCGAACTCGCGACATTCAGCTTGGGAAGCTGACGCTCTACCAACTGAGCTAACCCCGCAATCGGGCTGGAATCAGAGCATAACCCAACTGCTGCCGGCTGGATACCAGCAGCAGGCGCAGACGCTGGAATGGATCGTAAACTGTGCCTGGCCGATTGCGTTCCGCGGTTGATGCGGCATTCAATCCTGGTGCTCCTGTGGCGCCGCCGACTGGCGAGTGAACGGCCGCCGCGGAAGTCGCCCGACGTCGCTTTCACCGCCTGCCACGCTATGCTAGATTGACGCAGGACTGGTAACCGACAGTGATCGATTGAACGAATATCTCACCACACGCGAACTCGCCGAACTGCTGCGTATAAAAGAGCGCAAGGTTTACGATCTCGCCGCTTCCGGCGCGGTGCCCTGTTCGCGAGCCACCGGCAAGCTGCTGTTCCCGCGCAAGGACATCGACGAATGGCTGGCGCGCAGCGCATCCAGGGCCCCGGCCTCGACGCCGCGCGCGCAGGTGATCGTCGGCAGTCACGACCCGTTACTGGAATGGGCCCTGCGCGCTTCGCAATGTGGTCTCGCCAGTTACTTCGACAGCAGCCTCGACGGCTTGAACCGGTTTGCCGGCGGTGAAGGCATCGCCGCCGGTTTGCACCTGTACGATCCTGCCGGCGCTGGCTGGAACAGCGCAGCCGTGGCGCCACGGTTTGCGCAGGCGCGGGTGGTTCTGGTCGAGTGGGCGAAACGCGCGCGCGGCATTATTCTCGCGCCCGCGACGACGCCCGGGCCGGGTGGTCTGGCCGAACTGCAGGGCAAGCGTGTGGTGCCGCGTCAGCCCGAGGCGGGGAGCCAGATACTGCTCGAGGCACTCTTGCTCCAGCAGCAAGTTGATACGAACTCCATCGACTGGGCGCCGGCCGCGCGCAGCGAGGCAGACGCGGTCATCGAAGTGGTCGAGGGCCGCGCCGACGCAACCTTCGGACTGGCGACGCTCGCCAGCCAGCATCGGCTCGAATTTATCGACGTGGTCGACGAACGCTACGACATCCTGGTGCAGCGGCGGGCATGGTTTGAACCGACCTGGCAATCGCTGCTGGCGTTTTGTCGCTTACCCGAGTTCAGGCAACATGCAACCGACCTCGCCGGCTACAATATCGCCGACCAGTTTCGCGTGCACTACAACAGCCCCGACTAACCGCGCCAGTCACATGCCGGCGTTCGGGAAGAATAACTGCTGGCCGTCGAGCTGGTAAGCCCCGATCGCCGCCTGGCCCTTTGGCGACAGGATCCAGTCGATAAACTTGCTCGCCGCATCCCGCTTGACGGCAGCGCATTTGTTCGGGTTGACCATGATGATGCCGTATTGGTTGAACAGGCGGTCGTCGCCTTCGACCAGCACCGCGTAATCCTGGCGGTTCCTGAAACTGATCCAGGTCGCTCGGTCTGTCATGGTGTAGGCGCCGCTGCCGATCGCGGCGTTCAGCGTCGCGCCCATGCCCGAGCCGGTTTCGAGATACCATTCGCCACTGCCGCTGAGCGGTTTGATGCCGGCCTGCTGCCACAGCGCCATCTCTTTCTTGTGGGTACCGGAATTATCGCCGCGCGACGCGAATTTCGCTTTGACTGCGGCAATCGCGGCGAGGGCGTCAAGCGCGGATTTGCCGCCGCGGATGCCGGCCGGGTCCGCTGGCGGCCCGACGAAAACAAAGTCGTTGTACATCACATCATGGCGCGCCAGCCCGTATCCCGAGTCGACAAACTTCTGTTCCGCCGCCTTGGCATGTACCAGCAGCACGTCGCCGTCGCAGTTTTGCGCGTTCCTGATTGCCTGGCCGGTACCGACCGCGACTACGTGCACGGTAACGCCGGTGTCCTTTTTAACCAGCGGTAACAGGTGTTCATAGAGGCCCGAATTGGCGGTCGAAGTCGTCGATTGCACGATAATCGCTTGATCCTGCGCAAAGCCTGAACTGATTGCGAGCAGGCTGAGGCAAGCCGCCACCATGGCGTGTCGGCAGGTCGTTTTCATGAATCCATCTCCTGGTTACCGGTCAACTATTTGTTGCGTCAAAGTACCAGTCGGCCTTCGAGGTAATGACGCGCGGGTTCACTGCTGGGTCCTGCGAAAAATTCCGCGGCGGGACTGTACTCGAGTAGCCGGCCGTTGTGCAGGAACAGGATATCGTCGGCAAGGCGGCGCGCCTGGCCCGTGTCATGCGTTACCAGCAAGATCTTGACGCCCTGTTCCCGGCTTTGCTGCAGCAGCTGCTCGATCTGCAGGCTTGCGCCAGCGTCGATGCTGGCGCAGGGCTCGTCCAGTAGCAGTACTTCCGGTTCGGTTGCGAGTGCACGCGCCAGCGCCAGTCGCTGCTGTTCACCGCCGGAGAGCAGCCGCGCGGGCTGATTACCTTGCCGCGCCAGGCCGGCCCTCTGCAGAATCAGCTCACGTTGTTGCCGCGCTTGCCGGCCCCGCGACTGCAGCACAAAGTCGATATTCGCGGCGACCGAGCGCCGCATCAATACGGGCTTTTGAAACACCAGCGCCTGGCGCTGGCGCGTGGCCAGGTCGAGATCCTGGCCATTCCACAGAATGTGCCCGGAACTGGGCGTCAGCAAACCGTGGATCAGCCGCAGGAACAGGCTTTTGCCGGCGCCGTTGGGTCCAAGGATGGCGGTTATGCCTTTGCTTTCGATGGTAACGCTGAGGTTATCGAGCAGCAGTTGCTGCTCTGCCCGGTAACACAGGGACGACACTTCCAGTGGCAGCAGCGAAGCCTCGGGTGGCGGCAGGAGCGGAGATGAAGCGTCAGGCATAGGCCAGGCTCTTTGCGCTCGAGCGCAAACCATAGACCGCGGCGTTCACCGCCAGGGCCAGGATCAGCAGGATCAGCCCGAGCGCCAGCGCCAGCGCGAGATCGCCTTTCGACGTTTCCAGTGCGATCGCGGTTGTCATCACGCGCGTGAGGTGATCGATATTGCCGCCAACGATAATGACTGCGCCGACTTCGGCTATCGCCCGGCCGAATCCGGCAAGCGTGACCGTCAGCAGGCTGTAGCGCGCATCCCAGATCAGGGCGCCGACAACCTTCGGCATCGGCAGGCACAGTGAGCGAAATTGCTCGTCGTACTCTCTGTGCATGTCCTCGACAACCTGGCGTGTCAGCGCCGCGATAATAGGCGTTACCAGAATGGTTTGCGCGATGATCATCGCCATCGGCGTGTACAGCAGGCCCAGCCAGCCGAACGGACCGGCGCGGGAAATGGCCATGTACACCATCAGACCGACGACCACGGGCGGCAAGCCCATCAGCGCGTTCAGCGATACCGCCGCCAGCTGGCGACCCGGAAAGCGGGCTACCGCGATGATCGCGCCCAGTGGCAGGCCGATCAGGGCGGAGAGCGCGACCGCCGTCAGGCTGACCTGCAGGGAAAGGGCGATGATTTCGACCAGATCAGCATCCGCGCCAAGGATCAACGCAAGTGCGAGGCTGAAAGCATCGGAGAAGTCGGTCATGATTGGCTGCGTCTTTTAATGCATAATTTACGGACATAATACGTTTCACGGGAAATTATGCAATAAAGACGATCATTACAGCTGCAGGTATAGCGAGCCCGGTTTTTGTCCCGGGCCCGGCTCGCCGCAGGATCGGCAATCATCGATCAGACCGTTCGCCTCCCCGGCACAGGGCGTTGCGCCCTCGCGACTCTTACCGTTCGGGAATTGACATGATTACGAAAAGCGCATCAACTGCGAGTATGTGATTACCGCAAGGAGAGGCGTAACTTGCAGCCCGGATTCGTTTTTTGCCCACTGTTGCTGATCGCTGCTTTGCTCGGTGGTTGTGCGACCCACACGGCAGTAACGCCGGCCAGGGATGTTGCCGGTGGGCCCGAGGTTGCGCCGATGATTGCAGTGCAGGCCTATCGCGGCGATTCCGCCTTTTTTGTCAAGTACCGTCAGGGTGATGAAATCCGCTTCTCCGGGGGTAACTGGCGCGATCGGCTGCTGCTGGTCGATGATCCGGTGTCGTCTGACTATGCCGTGCCAACCATGTTGCCGATGCAATATCACCAGGCTGAGCCCTGGTCGGACTTGCCGGCGAATGCGGTATCGATCCCGGTTCTCGGGATCGAAGTCTGGCAGCAACTGCGTGAGCGTTTGCTGCGGAGCATTGTGCCGACGGACGGCAGCGGTGTCGTGGTAGATTTCGAGAGCAGTGAATACTTTCTGTATTTCGACGAAATGGATCGCATGCGCGCCGGGCGGTCCGCAGACAAGCCGGCGGATCGCCCGGTTCGGGAGAACCTGCGTTTCGACGAAATGTTGCGCCGTGGCCGTCCGCTGCTGGATGATTTCCTGCGAGAACAGGGTATCGAGTATGACGAGTTCGTTATCAATACCGGCGACAGCGGTCTGTATTCATTGCCATTTCTGTACTTCAACCGGAACCGCCACCTGCTGGTGTTCATCCGCAACCCGCCGGTTCAGGCCCTGGCGACGGCGTCGGTGCCGGGCTTAAAAGGCGGGCAGGCGTTTGGACATCTGCTGCAGAGTCATTTGGTCAACCTGGTGCAGCGTCCGGTGTCCTCGCTGTACCGACTATTCTTTGTGGTCACCGATTCGGCGGTCGAAACGGTCAGCCTCGGCTGGACTACGGCGCTGAGTGAACAGGTGGTTCCCGCCCTGGCCGACGCGCCACCCATGGACCTGCAACAATGGGAGGCACAGCTCGACGACCTCGGTAGTCGCCCGGCATCCTCCGGCAGCCTTGACCTGTTGGTCGACGGTGAGGCCTTTTTCACACGTCTGATCGATCGCATCGGCGCCGCCCGCGAATCGGTGAAAATGCAGGCCTATATTTTCGACAATGATGATTACGCGCTACGCATCGGTGAGCGGCTGAAACAGCGCTCCAACGAGGATATCGAGGTGAAGATACTGCTGGACGGTATGGGCACGATTTCCGGCACCATGGCGGAGGCCGATTCGTTGCCGGCTGGACATATGCCGCCACCCTCCGTGCGCTACTACCTGGAATCGGATTCGCGCATCAAGGTAAGGCAGAAGGCGAATCCGTGGTTTACCGGCGATCATGTCAAGGCTACGCTAATCGATCGCCAGTTTGCCTTTGTCGGCGGCATGAACATCGGTCGGGAATACCGCTATGACTGGCATGACCTGATGATGGAGTTACAGGGGCCTGTCGTGGACTTGATCGATCGCGAATTCCAGCTCGCCTGGGGGCATGCAGGCGTACTGGGTGACATTGGCTATGTCATCGCAAAAGCCCGCAAGCAGCACAGACGTTCGACGCCTGGTGAATACCCGATGCGCGTGTTGCTGACCGAGCCAGGCAACTACGAGATATACCGGGCACAACTGCAGGCGATCCGTCAGTCACAACGCTACATTTATATTCAAAATGCCTACTTTACCGATGACAGCCTGCTGCGCGAGCTGGTGCTGGCACGCCGCCGCGGCGTTGACGTGCGCATCGTTATGCCGTTGGAAACCGACCACGGACCGGTTACGCGCAGTAATGTGCTGGCGGCGAACCTGATGCTGAAACACGGTATCAGGGTGTATCTGTATCCCGGGTTTTCGCACGTCAAGGCGGCAGTTTACGACGGTTGGGTGATTGCGGGATCGGCCAATTTTGACCGCTGGAGCCTGCGTCTGAATCGCGAACTGAACCTGGCGAGTTCGGCGCCAGAAGTGACGGCACAGTTTCTCGAGCGTTTGTTCGAGCCGGATTTTCGACTGTCGCCCGAGTTGCTCGAACCCATCCCGGAGCGCTGGGTCGATCACCTGGTCGAGATCATTGGCGATTATGTTTACTGAGCGCCAGCGCCGGGTCGGAGCAACGGCTTAGGGGTTCTGCAGTACGGTCATCAGTTCGTCGTACACCTGCCTGTCCCAGTTTCCCTGGCAACGCGCCGCGCGTTTCAGCAACCAGCCCTCGGCATCGGCGTGGGACAGCAGGTCCACGCCAAAGTCCTGCTGCAGCACCAGCGGGGTATCCGCCGGGAACGGTTGATCGAACATGCGGGCCGCCATCATCAGGCCAACGGTTGGCCGGGGATGGCCATCGGGGCGGTAGTAGCGACTGGCTGTAACCGGGGCCAGCACGCCTTCCAGCGTCATCGCGTTGGGGTAGGCGAAATGGTAGTAGCGAATGTTGGCTTTACAGCTGGGTTGCTTGCGGCGCAGGAATTCCAGCGCGGCACGTTCCTCGCCGGCATAGAGATCACAGGATTGCTGGCGCACATGCGACGGCGTGAAATAGGTATAAACGTCCACACCGTTGTTGCAGAAACCGTCGATCAGGATGTCGAGTTCGTCCAGTTCATACTGCGGCAGCGCTGGCATCGTGCCGCTCGGGGCGAAATTTTGCGTCGGCCCCGTGCTGGGGAACATGCGTTCTCGAAACGGTGCCAGGTGGCGTTGCGTCAGGTCGCCCTGTTCATAGGATTCGAGATAATCCGGTTTGGCGACGCCACGATCGCGCGCCATGATGGTTGAGATGAGCTTGATGTTGGCGCCTACCGACCAGCCGCCCAGGGCCAGTGAGTAGGCGCGCCGCAGCGAAACGAAATGGTTGGGCCGATGCTCGGCGTCGACATCGAGAATCGACTCATCGAAGCCATAACGGAAGCGCGCCCGGTTTTTATCGCGGAAAAAAGAATTCAGGTTGACGATTGCGACCTGCAGGTTCGGATTATCGAGCGCGGCATCGGCGAAGCGCCGCGTTTCGTATTGCTCGCTGCCGGATACGCCGTGATTGAAGACTGTGCGACCGAGCAGTTCGCCGGTTGTCGTCGGATCAAAGGCATCGCGCGCCCAGGAGGCGCCGAACACCGCAATTTCGGGTTTTATCGCGTCGTACAGAATCGGTTTGTACATGCGGCCCCAGCCCGAAAGCAATTGCACGATCGACTGGTTTTCCGCGCGCGACATGTAGCGATAGGCGACGAGGTTGATCGTCGCGACGATAACCGCGATGGTTACTACGCAGCCGAAAAAAATGCGCAGAAAGCGCCTCGCGGCAGTGCTGCTCTGGGGGTTCGCGTTGGCCTGGTCCAGGTTGGTTTCCACGGTCGATCAGAATTGAAAGTAAATGAACGGGCTGAGATTCGACATGGTAAACCAGGCGACAACGAATACAACCGCGCTGCTGATTGCCCAGCCCGCGGACAGCTTGAAGCGCAGCCAGCCCGGCCGCAGTGGCCTGATGCTGTCGTCCCGGTACTCGTCGACGTGTAACGCGGCCTTCGTTGCCTGAAACATTTCCATGGTGTTCGGCAATAACCAGACGGTAACCAGGTATACCGGAAACATCGTCACGATACCGCTGGTCAGCGACGCCACTTCGTGCCAGCCGCCAAAGCCGAGCATGGCGCTCGCCAGGCGCATGGCCGCGTCGAAATCGGTTGCGCGAAAAAACACCCAGGCGAAACTGACCGCGAGGAAAGTCAGCACGATTGACAACATTTTCAGTATCCAGGCCACAAGGCCGGGTTTGCGTGGCGTGGCTGTGGTTGCCGGTCGCAGGCGCGCCAGCAGCGCCCGCCACAGATGGTTTATCGACAGGTAAACGCCGTGCAGCAATCCCCAGATGACAAAGGTCCAGCCGGCCCCGTGCCAGAGGCCGCCCAGGCCCATGGTTACTATCAGCGCCGCGATCGTTCGTGTCAGTCCATGGTGACTGCCGCCGAGCGGTATGAACAGGTAATCGCGCAGAAACCGCGACAGGGAAATGTGCCAGCGGCGCCAGAAGGCGCGAATGCTGTCGGCCTTGTAGGGTGAAAAGAAGTTCACCGGCAGGCGCAGGCCAAACATGAAGCCGAGGCCGATCGCCATGTCGGAGTAGGCCGAGAAGTCGAAGTAAACCTGGAAGCCGTAGCCAATGCCCGCCACCCAGCCATCGACGAAGCCGACCGGATCTCCTGCCGCGGCAGCATCGTAGATCAGGTCCAGGTAGGGCACGAATGGGTCGATCAGGGCTGTTTTCTTGAACAGGCCAAAGGCAAACAGGGCCAGGCCGATGGCCACGTAATCGGCGCGCAGGCGCCAGTCGCGGCGCGCCGCCAGCTGCGGCAACATGTCGTGCTGGCGCACGATGGGTCCGGCGATGAGTTGCGGGAAGAACGCGATGAACAGCACGTGGTCCCAGAAGCGTAGCTGCGCTACCCGGCCCTTGTGCGCATCGACCAGCAGGCTGATTTGCTGAAAGGTGAAGAACGAAATACCGATCGGCAAGACGATATCGGGAATGTCGAAACCGGTTTGCATCGTCCAGTTCATTGACTCGACCAGGAACGCGGCGTACTTGTAAAATCCGATCAGCGCCAGGTTGAGCCCGATGCCAAGCGCGGTCAGGGCGCGCCGGGTGTGGACCGCTGGCGCTGCCATGAGGGCACGCGCAATCGCGTGATTGAACAGGATCGATACGATCAACAGGATCAGGTAGGCCGGGATCCAGAAGCCGTAGAAAACGAAGGAGGCGATAATCAGCAGGGGCTTGCCGAGGCGTTCGTCGTGTCGGCCCGCGAACCAGTAGGCAAGCAGCACTACCAGCAAAAAACCGAGAAACGAATGCGATGCGAAAACCATGCGATAGCTGATTGCCAGACTATGCGGACCTGATACCCTGACTCCAGCGATATTGCCGGTTTTCGCGGCTGGGATGGATCCGCAACAGGGTAAGAATCGGGCCCGGAATCACACCGGCTCGCGTAGCCTCCATCGAAACATGATCGAAATCTGGCATGCATCGTGCCGCCAGCCTGATATGAGGCACATGTATATCAAGAATGCCGTGGGGTGTAAACGGATTGTTGGCGGAATGCCTGGTTCGATCAAACGCTCCTGATCGGCACCGCGAAGGTCTAGCAAACCCTCGACCAGGGCAGTGTCAGCAGCCTTGCCTGTGGTAAACTTCGCCGGCTAGCGCAGCCCGGTTTTGCCTGCCGACTGGTTTTTCGGGCGAACACCGATAACAGCGAACCCAATCGAGGATACGAGCAATGATACTGGATACCTTTGATGAAGCGCGCCTGTCGCAATTGCAGACGGACGAATTATCCGATTCGCTGGAGCGCGGCTCGATCGTATTTTTCCCCGAATCACCGGTCAGTTTACCGGCACCGGCGGACCTGGAGTTTTTTCGCCAGGAGTTGCCGCGCCGACTCAAGCTGAAAAATATCAGCTTCCACCCCGAAGACGGCAAGACGCGCGGCCTCGACAGCGATGACGATGAAATGGTGGAGCGAGTCAACCGGGTGCTGCGCAACGTCAGCGACGATATCGCCAGCTTTCTTGCGAAAGTGGCGCCGCGACTGACCGATAACTGGACTGTGGGTACCTGCAGCTTTCGGCCCATGCAGGAGCAGGGGCGTGATTTGTCGGCGCACGCGAGCAACGAGTTGATCCACGTTGACGCCGGCGCCTACGGTGCGACAAATGGTGATCGCATACTGCGCTTCTTTATCAACGTGAATCCCGAGGAGGACCGGGTCTGGGCCACCAAGGGGCGCTTCCCCGAGTTGTTTGCCGAACATGGCGCGCGCGCGCAGCTGGGTTTCGAGAATGCCGGCCCCGACTACCTGTCGAAAGGGCCGCTGGATCACCTGCGCAGCGGCTTCATCAACCTTGCCGCACGCGGCATTCCGGTGCTCAAAGTGCTCGATTCGTCGCCCTACGATCGCGCCATGCGCAAGTTTCACAACTATATGAAAGACACGCCTTCATTTCAGCAACAGCAACAGGGGCACGAGGAATTTCGCTTCCCGCCTTTCAGTGCCTGGATGGTGTATACCGACATGGTCAGCCACGCCTGCCTGTCGGGTCAGCATGCGTTTGTGCATACCAGCCTGGTGCGGCTGGAAAATTGTCACCTGCCGGAAATGGCGCCAATCAATATTCTGCGAGCCGCCGCAGCGCCTGCTCAAGCCGGTCGATGACATCGTCGACCTCGACCAGGTCCATGACGCCCGGCTGTTCGATGCGTGTGCCCCAGCGCAATTGCTCCGGTTCGGCATTGCGATAGCGCCGCGCCGCCTCGGCAAAGCGGTCGACACAGAGCTCGAGCGAATTATAGGGTCCACTGCGCTTTGACCAGGTGCAGGCATGCAGGCCGATAACCGGGGTGCCGAGCGCATTGGCGAGGTGTACCGGCCCGGAGTCGGGTGATAATACGATGTCCGCGCGCTGCAACAGCGCGACCAGCTGCGGCAGGGTATCCTTGCCGATCAGGTTGATTAGCGGATGATGGGCGGCCTGCTCGATTGCCTCGCCGATGGAGCGTTCGAGTGCTGAAGGGCCCCCGGACAACACCACCGTCATGCCGTGCTGTGCAATCGCGTAGTCCGCAATTGCGGCGTAGCGCTCGCTGCGCCAGTTGCGATGCACGTGGCTGGAGCAGGGGGATATCAGCAATAAGCGGGCTTCGTCCGGGATCACCTGGTTGACGAATTCAATGGCGGCATCGCTGACCGGGAAATCCCAGCGGGGTTCGGACACCGGCAAGCCGATGCAGCGTGCGAACGAGAGGTGCCCCTGCACCTGGTGTTCGAAGCGCGTTTGCGGGATCGAGTCGGTCATGAAGCAGCGATGAAAATCCCGCGCCCGCAACTTGTCCCAGCCCAGCTTGATGTTGGCCCTGACCACCGCGCCGGTCATGTTGGCGCGCGCCGAGGTTTGCATTTGTAGCATCAGGTCGAAACGCCGGCCTGCCAGCTGTCGCCACAGGCGGTAGTACCCGCGCCAGCCGCTGTTCTTGTCCAGAACGATGAATTCGATGCCGTCCAGCGCCGACAGCAGCTTGTACTCCAGCTTCGCGCAAATCCAGGTGATGCGTGTCTGCGGCCAGTATTGCTGAATCGCGCGCACCACCGGCACCGCGTGGGTGACGTCACCGAGCGCGGAAAGTCGAACGATACAGATGTCCCTGGGCGGTGTCGCGAGTGGCAGCATCGAAGCCTTTGGGTTGGAAACCAGCGCATAGTTTACGGTATCGGCAGTGGATCACAATCGATACGGGGTGCTGATTTTGCTGTTTGCGCAGCGCTCAAGCTGAGAATACGCGGTCGTTTTCTGCTACTTCGACAGGCATGAAAGCGGCCCATCCCCAGCCATTTGCCTGATTTCACCGCGAGCGCAAACGCGCGTTGAAAAACCGGCGCCAGTCGCAACATAATAGCGTCACGCAAAAACACGGGCGACAGCAATGAAGAGCACGGTAGAGGGCGGCCAAACAGGCCTGCGCGAGGCGTTGCGCCGCCGCATCGATAGCCGCCTGTTTCAGCGCGTCATAATGGTCCTGATCGTCATCAACGCGATTATTCTCGGCCTCGAAACCGTGCCCGCAGCGATGCAGTCTTACGGGCCGCTGCTGTTGGCAATCGATCGCGCCATCCTTGGCATTTTCGTAGTCGAGATACTGTTGCGCATCTACGCGCATCGACTGGCTTTCTTTCGCGACCCCTGGAGCCTGTTCGATTTTTCCGTGGTGATGATCGCGCTGGTGCCGGCGAGCGGCCCGTTGGCGGTGCTGCGTGCGTTGCGTATTCTGCGGGTGCTGCGGCTGTTGACCCTGGTGCCGTCGATGCGCCGTGTCGTCGGTGCGCTACTGGGATCGATTCCCGGCCTGAGTTCGATCGCGTTGGTGTTGCTGCTGATCTACTACGTGTTTGCCGTTATCGCGACCAAGTTGTTCGGTGAAAATTTTCCGCAGTGGTTCGGCAGTATCGGCGAATCGCTGTATTCGCTGTTCCAGATCATGACGCTGGAAAGCTGGTCCATGGGCATTGTGCGTCCGGTCATGGTCGAGCACCCGTATGCCTGGATATTCTTTATCGTCTTCATATTGATCGCGACTTTTACCATGCTCAACCTGTTCATCGCGATCATCGTCAACGCGATGCAGACTTTTACCGAGCAGGAAAACCAGCAGCGCAAGGATGCGCTGGATGAGACGCGCGATCACATCGAGGCCGATCTGCATCGGGAAGTTGCGGCCCTGCGCGCCGAGATCGCGGAACTGCGACATTTGTTGCAGGCGAACCTGGGAAGCAGTCGCTAGTCAGACGGCGCTGCCCTGCCAGGCGCTGCTGGCCACGCGGCGAAAATTTTCGCCGAGAAAGCCGCGAATGGCGGCATCGTCGAAACCCGATTCGGCGAGCGCATCGATCAGCGCGGGCAGCTGCTTTGGACCGGCGTGTCTGATGCCCCGGGTATCGTACTGCTGCCCGGCCGGCCAGTAGTCCGGGCGGCTGCGCAGTATCGCGCCGATGTCGATGTCGATGGCGGGCGAATAGTCGAAACCGAAGCCAATGTGAGCGCTGCCGACAAGGTCGCTCACGTAGCGCACGTGACGCAGCAGACTGTCTGTGTCGATAACGTTGTCGCCGAGAAAAATGCCCATGCCATTCAGGCCGATGACGCCGCCGGTGTCGGCGCAGGCCTTGATCTGTTCGTCGCTGATGTTGCGCTGGTGATTCCATAGTGCGCGTGGATTGGAATGCGAGAAGACAACGGGTTTGCTGGATGCCCGCATGATGTCCAGCGTGCTGCGCTGGCCCGCGTGCGAACAATCGACGATCATGCCAACGCGATTCATCTCCTGTACCACCTGTTCACCGAAGGCGGAGAGTCCGGGATCGGCGTCGTGACAGCCGCCGGCAGCGGCATTATTGAGATTGTAGGCAAACAGCATCTGGCGTACACCGAGCGCGTGATACAGGCTCACCATGTTGATATCGCCGTTCAGCGCATTCATGCCCTCGATATCGAAACTGAGCGCGAACTTGCCTGCGCTGCGAGCGCGATCGATGTCATTGATATCGCTCACCAGCACGAAGCGGTCGCCGTGATCCAGCAGCCAGCGACGGTAGGCGGCGAGGGTCGCCAGCGTATCCTGCCATTCCATGACGTCGAATCCAACATTGATACTGACGTAGCTGGCGCCGGCCTTTTGCCATTCGTCCAGCAGGTTCAGGTCAACCTCCGGGCTCGGGAAAACGCCCGCATGAGCGTCCCAGACCAGCGCTTCCCGGTACAGTTGCTGCAGTTGTGCGTTCATGCTGACCCCACTTAAAGATTGATTTCGCCCTGGAACACCCGGGTTGCGACACCACCGACCTGCAATCGCCGAATCTCGCCGTTACCATCCAGTTCCAGCAGTGACTGTATCGAACTCGGACGACCCAGCTCAAGCCCCTGTTCGGCATTTATCGTGACCGCTGCACGATCAGTGGCGACCAGCGCGTGGCGCAGCAGGTAACCGCTGAGCGCGGCATTGGTGGTGCCGGCGGCGGCGGACTCGCTGACGCCGACGGCGGGACAGAAATCGCGGACGTGCAAATGCATTTCCGGATTCTCGGTTTCGAGACAGAAAACGGCAATCGTTTCGATGCCATGGCGGTGGCAGAAACGGATCATGGCGCTGAAGTCAGGGGTGATTTTACGCATTGCCGCGAGGCCGGAGAGCGGCACGACCAGGTGAATGAAATCGCCGCGTGCGATTTCCACCGGTAGTGCCGGTGACAGGGCTTCGGTGCCGAGGCCGAGCAGGGCAGGCAGTTCGTCGATGTCAGCAGGCGCAGCGACGAAGCGCGGGGGCTGGATTTCGAGCATGACCCGGTAGCGTCCCGCCGCGGTGGTGCCCAGCGAAACGCTGGCGTTGGCGCGGGGCAGGCGCAATTCGACATCGCGGTCGGCCTGCAGGACGCCGGATTCGAGCAACTGCGTGAACAGGCACAAGGTGCCGTGACCGCACATGGGTAACTCCATGACCGTGGACATGAACTGCGCCTGGACCCAGTCCTCGCCATAGTCGTCGACGAAGGCGGTTGCCGGCATGCCGATTTCACGCGCAATTTGCCGACGCTGCTCGTCACTGATCGTCGCGGCGGCGGTGATCACCGCCGCCTGGCTGCCGCCAAACGCAACGTCGGTAAAC